>Ga0233425_10001566_pt1 | contig 50599 bp, 30 predicted proteins | sample Watercolumn_Towu_2_FD_181712 | JGI IMG/M metagenome (GOLD analysis project Ga0233425, IMG submission 181712) | Freshwater microbial communities from Lake Towuti, South Sulawesi, Indonesia - Watercolumn_Towuti2014_140_MG | ecosystem: Environmental > Aquatic > Freshwater > Lake | place...
CGCGATGCACTACTTCGGGAGGCAGCCGGACGACCTGAGCCCGCGCGAGGCCGTGTTCCTGGCTCGGCTGCTCCCGTCGCCGGTGGCACGACACGAAGAGACGTACGAGGAGGGGGAGCTGTCGGCGCGATGGGAGGCACGGCTCGATCGAATCCTGAACCTGATGCGCGAGCGACGATCGCTGACCGCTGAGGAGCACCGGGAGGCCCTCGCCGAGAGGATCGTGTTCCATCGCTCTGGCGATCCCTCGCCCCAGCACCGGACGTGGCGACGCCGTGTGATGTTGCCCCGTGGCGCGCCGGAGGACGACGTCCCGACCAGGCCGATCAGGCGACGGGATGGGGAAGCGCACATCCCGCCACCGGCCGATCTGGAAGACGACTTGAATGGCTGGTAACCTCGGGCCGTGCCGGTGACGGCTGAGATCCTCATTCACGGGGCGCCTGACGACGCCGTCGCCGATCTCGCTCCGGCGTTCGAGGAGCAGGGGTACGACGCTGTCCTGGCCCCGCGGCGGGAGGACGTCCTGCTGGGCGTTGTGAAGGGGGGCATGGCAGCGGCGATCGTCCGTCTGGCACAGCCCATCGCCGAGGGGCTCGAGCTCATCGAGGACCTCCGCGGCGCGGCCCCCGAGCTCCCGTTGCTCGTGGCGTTCGATGACTCGGCCATCGGGTTGGCGACGTGGGCGCTCGAGGCCGGCGCGGACGACGTGCTCTCATGGCCCGTGCGCCGAGGCGATCTCCAGGTTCGCCTGGAGTCGGCCCGTCGCAACCGCCACTCAGTCCTCCGCCGGCAGGAGGAGCGGCAAGACCTGCTGTTGATGTCGGAGCTGACGCACACGTTCGCGTCGAGCCTCGACTTCGAGGACATCCTCTTCGCCGTGGTCCAGCGCATCGCGGACGTGGTCCGAGTCGATCGATGCTCGATCATCCTGACGAGCCAGTCGAAGGACATGGGGTACGTCGTCGCCAGCAGCGAGGACCCGGGGGTCCGCGACCTGCCGGTCGAGCTGACCAAGTACCCCGAGGTCGAGAAGGTCCTCGCGGAGGCGAAGCCGCTCTTCATCGACGTCGCGACGGATCCCCTCCTCGACAGCGTGCGGAGTCGGATCCCGGCCAGTGGACCCTCGATGAGCGCGATCTTTCCGATCATGCACGAGTCCCGTGCGATCGGCGTCCTGTTCCTGCGGTTCCACGCGAAGCCGGAAGAAGGGATGACGGAGCGAGATGTCGCGATGTGCCAGATGGTGGCGAACGCCACGGCGATCTCGCTGCGCAACGCTCGCTTCGTGAGCGCGATTCGAGACGAGCAGGCCCGTATCCTGGAGGCGCACACCGAGGCGGAGCGGAAGGTCGAGGCGCTCTCGCACTACGTGGACTTCTTCGAGAGCTCGGCCGACGGCATGCTGGTCGTCGATGCGAGCGGGAAGGTCCTGTATGCGAACCCGCGTATGGCTGCGCTCACCGGCCGATCGTTGCCGAAGCTGACGGAGCTCACGCTGGGCGACCTGGTGGCCAACGACGAGAAGCCGATCCTCGGCAGGCTCCTGGCCGGGTTCAGCCGAGGCGCCTACCCCCGGGGACTGGACATCAAGTTCAAGGGGGGCTTCGACGAGCACGTCGTGCTCTCCGTGTCGGCTTCCTCGACGCTCCGGCTGGCGCAGGGCGTGCTCCTCGTGCTCCGCGACGTGACGTCGGCGCGGGCCACCGAGACGGAGCTCAGGCAGACCAAGGAATTCCTCGAAGCTCTGATCGCGCAGTCGGTCGATGCCATCATCGCGGCCGACATGAAGGGGGTCATCCTCCTCTTCAACCCGGCGGCAGAGCGCATCTTCGGCTACCGGGCAGACGAGGTGCTGGGTCGCGCGGCGATCAAGGACCTCTATCCTGCCGGCGTCGCGCGGCGGATCATGTCGCTCCTCTGCTCGGAGGACCACGGCGGGTTCGGGCGCCTGGAGCAGACGAGGGCCAGCGTGCTGGCGCGCAACGGCGATGAGATCCCCATCAGCATGACGGGGGGGATGATCTTCGAAGGCGGGGAGCCTCAGGCCACCTTCGGGATCTTCACCGATCTCAGGGAGCGGCTCGAGATCGAGAACGACCTGGCCAGGACCCGGCTCGAGCTCGTCCAGCGGGAACGAGAGGCCATCGTGGCGCAGCTCGCGGGAGCGGCCGCGCACGAGCTCAACCAGCCTCTCACCTCGGTTCTGGCGTCGGTCGAGCTCCTCAAGCGAAAGCTGGGTGACGAGGGGCTCTACCAACGGATCGTGACGACGATCACCGACGAAGCGGAACGCATGGCCCGCATCGTGCGGAAGATCGGGCACATCACGAAGTACCAGACCACGACCTACGTGGGCTCGACCGAGATCCTCGACCTGAGCCAGGCGGCCGACTCCGACGACGAACCCGGCGATCTCACACCGACGAACTACAGGGACGCGGTCGATGCGATCGAGGCGCATCCCACTCAGGTCGGGCTGCCCCAGGTCGAGGTCATCGACACCGAGGGCGACGAGGACGACAGCTCCGTGGACGGGATCGAGTACGACTACTACTTCGGGGACGAGGGGGCGGTCGAGCAGGATTCCGGCGGCCACGGGGCGCCTACGAGGGCGAGCCCGAGCGTCGAGGCGGTGGCTCGGAGGACGAGCACCGTGGACCCGGAGGCCGATGCGTCCGCCGACCCGCAGGACGCTCCGGCATCTGTCTACGGGCTGTCCAGGGTGCCGTCCAGGCGTCGGCCCTCCGGCTTCAAGCCCGAAGACGAGACGTGAGACTGGCCATCCCCCATTTTCCACACGGTTCACTTCGTCCACCACGTCCACCGAGTCCACTCTTGGCGGCGGAGCTTCATGCCTGGCAGCGAGGCGAGTCGTACCGTCGTCAGCGGCGGCGGATCCGCCGCTGACGGAATGCGGGACTCCGGCGGGACAGGGTCCTCGCGGTCGGCACGACCGGTGCTCGCCGGAGAGTCGTGACTCCGGTTCCCGTCCTCGCCATCGCACTCATGTTGGGGTTGGTCGCCGCCCACGTCTGCTCACCGACACACCTCTCCGCGCTCCTCGTGGCCGGTGCGGCGGTCGTCTCGTACGGTGTGTCGATCGAGCTCGGGAAGGTGAGGACGGCGGCGATCTTGGCCGTGGCCGCCGCCTGGGGCCTGGGCTGGGCGGCCGGAGCTCGGCAGGAATGGCCCGTGGCCACGTACAAGCCGTACGAGCACATCCTCGAGGGCGAGATCGAGCGGGTGCAACCCGCTCAAGAAGGTCGCCGACGTCTGGACCTCCATCTCGCCGGAGCAGCGATCATCGGCAAGGACGGGCGGCCAGGACGGGTCGTGGCGCACGACTCCACCGTGAGGATCTGGCTGGACCGCGAGCTGCCGGACGGTGTCGACGCCGGCGACTTCGTGCTGGTGAGGGTCCGGGCACCGCGTGGCGCCGCGACTCGGAACTTCGGCGAGAGCGACGAGTGGGCCTCACGGCCGCACCAGACGGCGGCGGTGGCCGGGCCGGTGTTGATCCGACGCGCGACGGCGTGGCGGCGGGCCATCGCCGCGGTGCGGGTGCACGTCGCGCGGAGGGCAGCGGCCACACACCTCTCTCGGGCCACGAGGGGTCTCGTCCTCGCGCTCGTGCTAGGGGACCGCCGCGACCTGGACCCGGGAGACGTGCGGGCGTTCCGCCGGAGCGGGACGGCGCACCTCCTGGCGGTGAGCGGGTTGAACGTCTCGCTGGTCACCGGGGCGCTCTTCTGGGGTGCGAGCTTCCTGCTGGTCCGGACGCCGCTCGCCCGCCGGGTCCTCGTGGCTCGGCCGGCAGCGGCGCTGGCGGTCGTTGGGTGCTGGGCCTACGCGCTGCTCACGGGGCTGGAGCCCCCCGTCCACCGGGCGGCGCTGATGAGCTCGTTCGCGCTGATGGCGGTCGTGGCCGGGCGGCCCTCGCAGGCGGCGCGGGCGGTGGTCCTGGCCGCGGCGGCGATGGTGCTGGGCGAGCCGGCTCTCCTGTGGCAGGCGAGCTTCCAGCTCTCGTTCGTCGCGGTGCTCGCCCTCATCGTCGTTGGGGGGAAGCGAGCGTCCGACGGAGGCGATGGAGGACGGGAGCCCCGGCGGTTCGAGCGATGGCTCGGCCCGGTGAAGCGGCTGGTGGAGACGTCGTTCGCGGCGAGCGTGGCGACGGCGCCGCTGGTGGCATGCCACTTCGGTGAGGTCTCGCCCTGGGGTGTGGCGGTCAACGTCGTGGCGGTCCCAGCGACGACTCTGGTGGCGATGCCGGCGAGCATCGTGACCTGTCTGGCGGCGGCAGCGAGCGAATCGGCCGGGAGGCTCGTGGGCCGGCTCACCGGGCCCGTTCTGGACCTTTTCCTCCGGGCGGTCCGCTGGACGGGCGAGCTGCCGTGGCTGGCCCCTCCCATCGCGCGCCCGGACCTCGCCACTGCAGTGGTGCTCTCGCTGTCGGTGCTCCTCGCGGCACGCCGCCGCTCCAGGGTGTTCGGGGCGATACTGCTCGTGGTGGCCGCAGGGGCCTGGGTGATCCGGCTCGAGGCGCCCCGGGTCCGCGGGGTCATGCAGGTCACGTTCGCCGATGTCGGTGCTGGAAACGCAGCGCTCGTCCGGCTCCCGGACGGTCGCCGCTGGCTGCTGGACACGGGACCGCGGGCCGGGAGCCCGGGATGGGTGCCGGACGTCGTGTCCGTGGTGCAGCGCAGCGGGTTCGGCCGTCTCGACGTCCTGGCCCTGACCCATGGTCACGACGATCACACGTCAGGCGCGGCGGCGGTGCTCGACCGCGTGGGCGCGGCGCAGGTCTGGGCACCGCTGGCCGGACGTGGCGAGCGACCGCTCCCCGTGGTCGCGCGTTTCCGGACCTCGGGTGGCGTGGTGGTGGCGCCACGGTGCGGCGCCTGGGAGCTGTCCGGCGGGGTACGGCTCGAGGTGGTGCACCCATGTGGCCGGGGTGATGGCCTCCTGTCGGAGAACGACCGTTCCCTCGTCGTGAGGCTCTCTCTCGGCTCGGTGTCGCTACTCCTCCCTGGCGACATCGAGCGCGAGACGGAGGAGCGCCTCGTGAGCCGAGTCCCCGGGCTCCGCGCCACGGTGCTCGAGCTCCCGCACCACGGCTCGGACACCTCGTCGAGCGAGGCTCTCCTCGACGCGGTGCGGCCGGTCGTCGCGGTGGCGAGCTGTGCGCGATCGCGGAGCCGGCCGCTCCCGTCGCCGGAGGTCGCGGAACGGCTGCGGCGCCACGGGGTCCGCCTGCTGAGCACCGCGGAGCTCGGAGCCCTGCGGCTCACCACCGACGGCGAGCGGCTCGAGATCGAGTCGGCCCGGGTGGGGCGAGTCGAGATACACACGGGGGAAGAACTTTTCTGAAGTTGCATGAAAGTTCCTCCCCCGAGCCCCCTCCTCAAAAGACTTCAGATATTTTTTCGTGAGCGTGAGCGTGAGCGTGAGTGTGAGCGTGAGCGTGAGCGTGAGCGAACCGACCAGGAACACGTGCGCGAAGAATATTGCACCTACTTGCTGCAGTGGGAACAGCCGCTCGGACCGGGGGTGCACCCCGAGCACGACGAGCCCGACGCGGGCACGAAGCGCCCGCCGCTCTTGAAGGCGAAGGTCGAGATCTTTCGCGCCACCGCGGTGCTCTTGCAGGAGGGGCACTCGACCGACTCGTCGCTGGAGTACACGAGCTCCTCGAAGTCGTGGCCGCAGCGCTGGCAAGCGAACTCGTACATCGGCATGTCCACCCTCCTCGAAGCCGGTGGGAGTATGGTCGCGGCCGTGGGGAGCGTCAAGCTGGGCGCTGGAATGCGGCTGCTTCTTGAAGTACCTTACGTCTCCGGCGGCCATGATCGAGATGCTGGAGAAGACCGTCTGTCCGGTGTGCTGCCTCGAGCTGGTGTCGCCGGACGACCCGTGCTGCCAGGCCTGCCAGGGAGTGGCGAACGATCGGCCGCGATGTCCGAGGTGCCACAACCTCGTGGAGCCGCCGGGCACCGTGACCTGCGGGCGTTGCGGGCTCGAGCGCCCGGCGGACGGCTGGCCCGCGCCGCCCCTGGTATTCGAGGGCCGCTACGAGCTGACGGCCGAGCTCGCGCGGGATGACGCGGGAGCCCTCTACCTGGCTGGGCGGGACTTCGTCGTCGGGAACGAGACGACACGCGAGCTCGTCGCGCTGCGGGTGTGCACCGAGATCAACCGCAAGGACGAGGTCTCCGAGCTCTACCAGGGCGAGTTCTTCACGCTGGCCCGGCTCGGCCACCACCAGGACGTCATCCAGGTCTTCGGGGTCGAGCGCACGGGGTTCAAGCTGCCGTACATGGTGACGGAGCTCGCCGGCGGGCCGTCGTTGCGGCGCGTCCTCGACGAGGAGGGGGGGCCGCTGGAGATCGAGTCGGCCGTCTGGCTGGGCTGGCGGATCGCCGCGGCGCTCCGCCGGGTGCACGAGCAACGCCTCGTCCACCTCGACCTCCGGCCGGCGAACGTCTTCGTGCGCGACTGGGGGTCCCTTCGCGAGAGCATCAAGCTCGGAGGCTTCGGCCGATCGATCGAGCGCGTCGAGGCGACGCACGCCGGGAAGCTCCGCGCTCCGGCGCTCCGCGGGCCGTTCGTCCCGCGGTACTCGCCTCCCGAGCTCACCGGGCGGGCGCTCGGGTCGCCGGCGGCCGACGTCGGCCCCTGGACCGACGTGTACGGCCTGGGGCTGTTGCTGTACGAGATGCTCACGCGGTCCTCGCCGTTCGAGCCGGAGCCCGCGGACGACGCCGCGTGGAACGAGGCGCACGCCGGCCGCGCCCCGGTGGACCCGACGGAGCGTCGCGCCGAGGTCCCCCGGCCGCTCGCCGAGGTCGTGCTCGCGTGCCTGGCCAGGAGCCCCGCGGACCGGATCGGGAGCGCGTCCATCCTCGTCGAGGCGCTCGCCGAGATCCTGCTCACCCTGGTCCTGCCCGATGTCAGGCGCCGTGCGGAGCACGCCGAGGAGCGTGTCGCGCCGGCGCAGCCGGACACGGGCCCCGAGCCGCCGACGGCGCCGAGGAACGAGCCGCCGACGGAGCCGCGGCACGAGCCGCCGGACGAGGTCCCGGCCGAGCGGCTCGCCGAGCTGTCGAGCGAGATGGACGCGTGGAGGGAGCGCGCGCGGAAGGCCGAGGCGCTCGTCGAGGAGCTCCGGGCACAGGTGCAGAAGCGGGAGCGAGAGCTGACCCGCATCCGTGACGAGACCGACGAGGCGCTCTCGGGCCACGCGCAGGAGCTTGCCGAAGTCGAGCGGCGCTGGAAGCAGGAGCTCTCGGCCCGCCACCGGGCCGAGGCCAGGGTCGCCGCGGAGCAAGCCAAGGCCGAGCAACCGGCCGGTCCGGTCGTGCTCCGCCTCTCGAACAAGCTCCTCTCGAGGGTCACCGCGCGCTTCGTCCGCGTCCTGCCCGGGACCTTCGTCATGGGTTCGCCGGAGGACGAGGCCGGCAGGCTCCGGACCCGCGCCGGGAGCTCGTCGGCGCCGGTGCAGACCGACTTCTCCCTGACCGACTTCGAGCAGGCGCACGAGGTGACGGTGAGCCGGCCGTTCCTGCTCCAGGCCACTCCGGTCACACAGTCGCAGTTCGAGGCGTTGATGGGGCTCAACCCGTCCGAGTTCAAGGGGCCCAAGCTGCCCGCGGAGAGCGTGAGCTGGTACGACGCCGTGGCCTTCTGCAACCGCCTGTCCGAGCAGCAGGGGCTGCCGGAGCCCGACTGGGCCTACGTCCTGAGCGACCAGCGGGGACAACCGGGGTCGCACGACTTCGAAGCGACGGTCGAGTGGCGCGGCCCGGAGTGTCCCGGCTTCCGCCTGCCGACCGAGGCCGAGTGGGAGCTCTCGTGCCGCGCCGGCACCACGACGGCGACCTACGCCGGCGATCTCGATCCGGGCCACCTCAAGGACGAGCAGCCGAACCCCGTGCTGGACCCGATCGCCTGGTTCGGCGGCAACAGCACGGGCACGACCAACCGCGTGGCGGCGAAGCTCCCGAACGCATGGGACCTCCACGACATGCTGGGCAACGTCTGGGAGTGGGTCTGGGACTGGGACGAGATGTACCCGTCCGGCCCCGTGCTCGACCCCGCCGGCCCGGGCACGGGCGAGAACCGGGTGATCCGCGGCGGGAGCTGGAGCCTCTACGCCCGCTTCTGCCGGGCCGCCTACCGCGGCCGCGACTGGCCGGGACACCGCTTCAACGACATCGGCTTCCGCCCGGCCAGGACGATCGTCTGAGGGACTGACCTGACCGGCTTCACACTCCGGCGCAACGTGGTCGTGGACGCTGAGGTGGTCGTGGTCGTGGACGTGGACGGCCATACGAGGATTGAACGGTTTTTCGTCCACGACCACGATCACGATCGGCACTGACAGGCACGGATTCCTCACACCGTGATATCGACCAGCTCGACGTGGTCGAGCGGGAGGCCGAGGAACCGCGTGCCCACCCTCTTGAACGACTCGGGGTCGTCGGTCGCCAGGAAGGTGTGACGCCCCAGCGACTCGCGGAGCGCCGCGCGGTCGCGCTCCCGCAGGAGGTCCGCGACTGCCCGCGCCACGGCCGTGGCCGAGTCCACGACGGCGACCGGGTGCGGCGAGAGCTCGGCCAGGGCGTCCTCGATCGGCGCGCGCAGCAAGGGGTAATGCGTGCACCCGAGGAGCAGCGTGTCGATCCCCGCCCGGCACAGCGGCTCGAGGTACCGCCTCGCCGTGAGGCGCGGGACGTCGCCCTCGACCCAGCCCTCCTCGGCGAGCGGGACGAACAGCGGTGCGGCCGCGGCGACGACCTCGGCGCGCGTGCTCACCGCGGCCACGGCTCTCGGGTACGCCCCGGACTTCACGGTCCCGACCGTCCCGACCACGGCGATCCGGCCCGTCGGGGATCGTTCGACCGCCATCCTGGCGCCGGGCTCGATCACGCCCATGACCGGCACGTCGAGCTCGACGCGCAGCATGTCGAGGGCCACGGCCGAGACCGTGTTGCACGCCACCACGAGCATCTTGAGTCCGTGGGTCGACAGCAGCGACGCGCAGGACCGCGCGTAGCGGATCACCGTGGCGGCGGAACGGGTGCCGTACGGCACGCGGGCCGTGTCGCCGAGGTAGATGAAGTCCTCGTGCGGCAGCTCGGCGATCAGGGCGCGCACGACGGTCAACCCGCCGATGCCCGAGTCGAACACGCCGATGGGGAGGTCCCGGTTCGCGTGGGCCTGGCTCATGTACCGGAGAAGCTACCACGGAAACCGCTGTCTTGGAGCCCGGCATTCGGATAGAAACAGCGCGTGGAGGATTGGCGATGACGAAGCTCTCCTGGTGCATCCTCGCGGCGCTGGCGCTCGCCGGCTGCGACGACGACAACCCGCCGGCCGACGGCGACGCTGATGTCGACGGCGACGGCGACGGCGACTCCGGCCCGCCGGAGGTGGTCGAGGACCTCGCCATCGACGAGGAGGTCGCCCTGCCCGGCCTGTCCGAGCCCGTCGACGCGGTCCGCGACGACAGGGGCATGTGGCACATCTACCCGCAGAGCCTCTCGGACGCGTTCGTCGCCGAGGGCTACCTGATGGCGCACGACCGAATCGCTCAGATGGAGTTCTTCAGGCGCGGCGCGCGAGGCCGGACCGCGGAGGTCGCGGGCAGCCTCATGCCGAGCCTGATCGACGACGACGCCGAGACCCGGTTCGCCGGGTACGAGCGCGCGGCCCGTTCGATCATCGACGCACTGACCGCGGAGGAGCGGGCGCTGCTCGAGGCCTTCGGCAGGGGAGTGACGGACTACGTCGAGGACCTCCAGGCCGGCGACCGGCAGCTCCCGCGCGCCGTGACCATGGTGCTCACTCCCGAGTTCCTCGAGCCCTGGGACCTGCTCGACACGGTGTCCATCATCCGGCTCGAGACGGCGGCGCTGTCCTTCGACGGGTACAACGACCTCGAGTACTCCACGGCCCTCGCGTCCTGGGTCGAGGCGTTCCCCGCGGACGCCGAGGACCCGCGCCTCCGGGCGCGAGCCGCCGCGGTCCACGACCTCTTCCCGTACGCGCCCGCGGTCCCGACGTGGGTGCGCGACGGCTTCAACAACGAGCCCGACGACTCAGGGTCTCGCGCGTTCGGACCGGCCCCGCGCCCTGCGCGACCCGTGAAGGCCAGGGTCCGGCGGCCGACGCGCGAGCAGCTCGCCGCGGCGCTGCGCTACGTGGGCCGGCTCCGCGAGCACCAGGCCCGGTTCTTCGGAGACTCCCGGTGGCGCGGCTCGAACGCCTGGGCCGTCCACGGCTCGAAGACCGCGTCGGGCAACCCGATCCTGGCCAGCGACCCGCACCTGGCGCTGACGAGCCCGCCGCTGTGGTGGCACTTCCACGTGGACACGAAGCGCGCGGGCGGCGACATGAACGCGGCGGGGCTCGGCCTCGTGGGCGCCCCGGGCGTCGTGCTGGGCTTCACCGACTCCCTCGCCTGGGGCTCGACCGTGCACGGCTTCGACGTGACCGACGTGTACCTCGAGTCCATCACCCCCGGCGAGGGAGACGCGCCCGACACGGTGCTGTTCAACGGCGAGCAGGTCCCGATCGAGACCGTGACCGAGGTGATCAGCGACGACCTCGGTAGCGAGACCACGGTCGAGTTCGAGCTCGTCCCCCACCACGGCCTCATCATCCCCGACACCCGGACCCCGACCAGCGGCATCTCGATCCGCTGGACCGGGCACGAGGCATCGAACGAGCTGCGGGCCTACCTCGCGCTGGCGCAGGCGACGGACATCGACGGCGCGCGCGCGGCGCTCGACAGCTTCGAGGTCGGCGGCCAGAACTTCGTGGTCATCAGCCGCGACGACATCTTCTGGACGACCCAGGTCCGGCTCCCCGTGCGCGACGCGCGCGCCATGACCTACGACCCGGCGACATTCACCGGCTTCTCGCCCGGGTTCGTGCTCCCCGGCACCGGCGAGTACGAGTGGGTCGACGTGCTCTCGGACCGCTACCTGCCGCACGACCTCGACCCTCCGCGCGGGTTCGTGGCCACGGCCAACGGCGACGCCGTGGGCGTGTCGGGCGACGGCAACCCGTTCAACGACACCCACTACCTCGGCTGGGACTTCGACAACGGCTACCGGATCGGACGCATCACCGAGGTGCTCACGGAGCTGACCGAGCGCGGCGACGTCACGCCGCAGGAGATGCAGGCGCTCCAGAACGACGCGCTCTCGCCGCTCGGGCGGTTCTTCACCCCCGCGCTGCTCGCGGAGCTGGACCGGGCCGCGGCGGAGGTGGCGACGCCGGGCACGCACCCGGACCTGAGCGCGGCCGTCGCGGAGATCGGCGCGGACCGGATGGCGCGGATCGCCGAGATGCGCGACCGCCTCGCCGCCTGGACCTTCGACACCCCGGCCGCGGTCGAGGGCGACCCGACCGAGGCGGAGATAGCCGACAGCGTCGCCGCAACGATCTTCAACGTGATGCTCGGCCGGCTCATGCTGCTCGCGTTCCAGGACGAGAACGACCTCGTGGGCCAGCGGCACGGCTTCTCGGTCAGGACCATGCAGTGGGCGCTCACCGAGCCCGAGCGGCTGCGGAGCTACGACGCGGACCTCGGCGACACGGTGCTGTGGGACGACCTGACGACCGAGGCGGTGGAGAGCCGCGGCGACCGGGTGGTCCGGGCCTTCGACGGCGCCCTGACGTGGCTCGAGGAGCGGTTCGGCGCCGTGCAGGACGAGTGGCGCTGGGGCAAGCTCCACACGCTCCGGCTCGACTCGGCCTTCGTCCCGACCATCGGCGCCGACACGATCAGCATCCCGACGCCGGACGACGAGCAGTTCCCCGACGGCTTCCCCAGGCACGGCGACCGGAACACCGTCGACGTCGCCAACTTCGACCTCTACGCCACCGACGACTTCGACTACGGCAGCGGCCCGCAGCAGCGCATCGTGGTCGAGATGACGCCGGACGGGCCGGTCGTCGAGAACGCGCTCCCCGGCGGCCAGGTGCTCGACCCCGAGAGCCCGCACCACGCCGACGAGATGGAGCTGTGGCGCCGCAACGAGACGCGGCCCATCCGCTTCACCGAGCCCGACGTGGTCTCCAACGCCGAGGTCCGCTGGCGCCTCGTGCCCGAGTAGCGGGACAGATCACCGCTTCATCGTTCGATCGGTTGAAGTTCGTTCGCCAGCACACTACGATTTTCATCGGAGGTTCCCCATGCTCCTCAAGGTGATCATCGAGCCGAGCGAGGACGACGGCTTCACGGTCTGGGTCCCTGCCCTGCCCGGGTGCGTGAGCGAGGGGGCGACGAGGGACGAGGCCATCCGGAACATCCGCGAGGCCATCGAGCTCTACGTCGAGCCCGTCGAAGACGACATCGCTGCGTCTCCGAACGCCGAGGAGCTGGAAATCGCCGTATGAGCAAGGTCCCGACTCTGTCCTTCACCGAGATCGTCAGAGCGCTCCAACGTGACGGGTGGGTCGTCGTCCGCCAGCGTGGCAGCCACATCCGTCTCCAGAAGCGCACGCCGACCGAGGTCCTCAAGCTCGTCATTCCAGCGCACAGACCAGTCAAGCGATCGACGCTTGCCCATGTTCTGAAGCAGGCCCGTATCAGCGTAGACCAATTCCTCGAGCTCCTGTGAGGCCCGTGGTTATCTCCGCATGCACGCTTCGAGCTCACCGCCTCCCTACATCCTGATGCGGCCCGGGAACGGCTGCTCGCGACAGGCGGTCCACAGGGGCTCGATGAAGTTGTAGGTCACCCACCGCTCGATGGTGTGGAACAGGTCGAAGCCGCGCCGGTTGAGCACGTAACGGCCGCCCCGGCGGCTCATCGCGCCCGAGCCGAGGAAGAGCAGGAGCAGCCCGGGGAAGGCGCGCTCCAGGGAGACGCCGAACACGTCGGAGAAGCGTCGGGGGTCGATGATGCCGTCGTAGAAACGCCAGAACAGGTAGTAGGTCATCCGCGCCCGACCGCGCATGTTCGAGCGCATGACCACCGGGCGGAGGCCCGACTCGACGAGGTCGGTGTAGGCGGTGGTGTCGAAGGTGTTCACGGCGAAGGAGTCGTCGAGGAAGCTCGAAGCGCTCGGGCCGAGGCCGACGTAGAACTCGCGCGTGATCGACGTGTAGCGTCTCGACCGGTCGCGGTTGAAGGTCCAGACCGAGCTCCGCTCGTACCCGCGTTCGCGGCCGAGCCGCTCGATCCCGGTGAGCACCCGCTTCTCCAACGCCTCGTCGTGGCGCCGTGCTCTTTCGGGGAACGTGGTCCGAAACCGCATCATGGGATAGGCCGAGAGCTGGTCCGCACCGGATTCGAAGACCTCCCGCGCGTCGTCCAGGACGCGTTCCGGGCCGAAGCGGACGACATCGAAGAGGAGATCCACGTCCAGGCAGTCGAACCCCTGCGCCACGGTCGCCGCGAGGGCTCGCCGCGTCTCGGTCTCGTCGTGCGGTCGCCCCAGCGCTCGCAGCACGTCTCCATGCAAGGACTGGACTCCGAGGCTGACATAGGTCACCCCGGCGCTCCGCAGCCGTGCCAGCATCTCGGGCGAGGCGTGGTTCGGGAGCACCTCGACGCCCACCTCGCCCCTGACGCCCAGCTCGCGGGCGACGCCGCTGAGCTCCTCGACCAGCTCCGGCATGAGCGTCGGCGTGCCGCCGCCGATGTAGAACGAGGTGACGTGCCGGCCCTTCAGGGAGGGTCGCCACATCTCGAGCTCGGCGCGCAGCGCCCGTTCGTAGCGGTGCGCGAGCCCGGGCTCGAACAGGACCTTGTTATACGGGCAGAAGCTGCAGATCCGTTCGCAGAAGGGCACGTGGACGTACAGGCCCAGCCGGTCGGGGAGAGCGGTCCGCGCGCTCGGCGGCTCGGCTCCGCGAACGGCCTCCATGGAGTGGGCGCCGTGGAGGGTCAGGCAGCGGACGAGGCGTCCGACGAGGTCCGAATATCCGGATCCGATGTTGGCCCTTGCTGACATCACCGGCCGTGGGGAGAATAACGGCCGAGGCTCGTCCCGACAACCCGAGGGCCGCCGACGCCCGGCAGCCCGCTCGAGCGGGGGGCGGAAAGGAAGACCGTGATCCCCCGCATCAACCGGTTCTTTCAGGGGCTGTCCTACCTCCTGTGGGGCCTGTGGGTGGTGTTCGAGGTCAACGTCCTGCGGAGGAAGCGCCCGTTCCTCGGCGGCCTGGTCGTCAACGACCGGTGCAACCTCGGGTGCGAGCACTGCCGCGTGTCCAACCGAAACGTCCCCGACCTCTCCCTCGACGAGATCCGCGAGGGGCTCCGGCAGTTCAAGGCGATGGGGATACGTCTCCTCGCCATCACCGGCGGCGAGCCCTACCTGTGGTGCGACGGAGACCTGCGCCTCGACGACGTGATCGAGACGGCCCGCGGGATGGGCTTCAAGGCGATCAGCCTGTACACGAACGGGACGCTCCCCCTCGAGTCCGCCGCCGACACGCTCTTCGTCTCCCTCGACGGCACGCGCGAGACGACCAACAAGCTGCGCGGAAACGTCTACGACACCGTCATGGCGAACATCGAGCGTTCGACCCACCCCAACCTGTTCATCAACTACACCATCAACCGGAGCAACCGCGACGAGCTGGAAGCGTTCTGCGACCAGATGTCGAGGATCTCCCAGGTCAGGGGAGTGTTCTTCTATTTCCACACGCCCTACTACGGCGTCGACGACCTGCTGCTCTCGCTCGAGGAGAAGCGGCCGCTCATCGACGAGCTGCTCCGGCTCAAGACGAGGTACAACGTCCTGAACTCGAGCGCGTGCCTGAAAGCGGTCCGGGCCGACGCGTGGAAGCGGCCCACCGACGTCTGCTACGTCTACGCCGAGAAGAAGATGTTCCAGTGCTGCCGCGCCATCGGGAACGAGGAGGCGTGCCGCAACTGCGGGTACCTCGGCTACCCGGAGATCATCTCCCTGCTGGAGGCGCGGCCGAGCGCGATCCGCGAAGCGCTGCAGTACATGCCGCGTCGCGTTCGTTGATTTCCGGGGCATGCGGCTTTCTCTTCGCTACCGCGCTCGGTCCGCTCTTCTCTGGGTGAGCCGGCGCGATCCCGCCGCGTGTACAATGGGCGCGGAGCACGACCCTGCGAGCCCTCATCTCCCCGATCGGATCGCGCGGCGACGTCCAGCCCATGCTGGCGCTGGCGCTCGCGCTCCGGGACCGGGGCCACGACGTGGTTTTCGCCGCGCCGCCCAACTTCGAGGGGTGGATCGAGGCCGCGGGAGTCGCGTTCCACCCCGTTGGGATCGACGTCCAGGCCGCCGTCGAGCGCGAGTTCGAGAAGGCGAGAAACCCCTTCTGGGTGCCGCGATTCTTCGCGCGTCTCGTCGGCGACCAGTTCGACGGGCTTGAGCCCCTGTGCAACGACGGGTTCGACATCGTGGTCGGCGCCGGGGGCCAGATCGCCGCGCATTCCCTCGCCGAGCGGTGCGGGGTGCCCTACGTCTACTTCGCCTACTGCCCGACGTTCCTCCGTTCGGCGTACCACTCGCCGACGTTCTTCAGGTGGCAGCGTCTGCCGCGGTTGCTCAACCGTGTGCTCTGGGCGCTGTTCTGCTGGGCCGGCACGAGGGCGACCCGCGCTCCCGTGAACGCGGCGCGCGGGCGCTGGGGGCTCCGGCCGCTGCGCGACATCTACACCTACGTGTTCGAGCCCCGGCACGTCCTGCTCGCCACGGACCGGATCATAGGGACGTTCCCGTCCGATTTCGGCGGCCACGTGGACGCGACGGGCTTCCTGTTCCTGCGCGACGACGCGGCGCTCCCCGACGACCTGGCCGCCTTCATCGACTCGGGAGAGGCGCCGGTGTACCTCGGCTTCGGCAGCGCGCCGGTCCGTGGCGTGGCGGCGATGGACCAGGTCATCGCGCGCGCCGCCGAGGCCACCGGCCGGCGATTCGTCGTGAGCGCGGGGCCATCGGGTCTCGGGTCGACCGGGCTCCCTGGCTCCTGCTTCGTGGCGGGAACGGTGAGCCACGCGAGCCTCTTCCCCCGGATGGCGGCTGTCGTGCACCACGGCGGCGCGGGGACGACAGCCCTCGCCGCGAGGACCGGGCGGCCCCAGGTCGTCGTCCCGTACTCGGCCGACCAGCACTACTGGGCCGCGAGGGTCGCGGCGATCGGTGTCGGCGCGGAGCCGCTGGACCACGCCCGTCTGTCCGCCGAGCGCCTGGCCCGGCGGGTCGAACGGGCCGTCGGAGACCCGCGGATCGCCGAGGCCGCGCGGGACGTCGCCGACCGGATGTCCCGGGTCGACGGCGTCGCGGCGGCCGCGGACCGGCTCGAGGCCATCGTGCATGCATCTGGCGGTATCTTGAACGAAGCGAGGTCCAATCCATGACGATCACGAGAACCGGGTTGCGAGTGCTCTGCGCGCTGGTGGCCCTGAACGGGCTCGAGGGGTGTGACGACTCCTCGACCGACGGTGACGGAGACTCGGACACCGATGTCGATACCGACATCGACTCCGACGTCGATTCGGACATCGATTCGGACTCGGACACCGACTCGGACATCGACGGGGACCCGAGCCTGTGCGAGGCCGACCGGGCGGCATTCGACGCGATCGTCGAACGGATGCGCGGGGAGATGGCGGACCAGGGCGTTCCCGGCGCGGCGATCGCGATCGTGTGCCAGGGCGAGATCGTCTACGCCTCAGGGATCGGGGTCACCCGCGAAGGGGGCGAGCCCGTCACGGTCGACACGCGCTTCCAGCTCGCGTCGATCTCGAAGATGTTCACCGCCGCGGCCGCGGTCGCCCTCGCCGAGGACGGCGTGCTCGACCTCCTCGCCCCCGCCTCGACCTGGGTGCCGTACACCAACACGAGCGAGCCCTTCGGCCAGCAGATCACCCTGCACGACATCCTCTCTCACACCGCGGGGTTTCCGACCTTCTGGGAGGACGAGAACCCGTACGAGATCCCGGGCCTCTTCCAGGAGCACCCGGACGAGCCGCTCTGGGCTCCGCCCGGCGCGGTGTTCCTCTACAGCAACCTCGGCTTCGCCCTCGCGGGGACGATCGTCCAGGAAGCGGCGGACCGACCGTTCGCCGACGTGATCGAGACCAGGGTCTTCGCGCCGGCCGGCATGACCGGGGCGTCGCTGCACCCGGCGGACGTCGAGGCGTCGGGCAACTTCGCGTACGGCCACACGAGCGACGAGTACTTCCAGGACGAGGTGCCGATCCCGCCGACGGGCGCCTATTACGCGGCCACGGCCTACCTGCCCATGGGCGGCGTGTGGGCGAGCGTCGCCGACATGGCGCGGTGGGGGATCGCCCACATCCGGCGGACCGAGGCCGTGATGTCGAGCGAGGGCTGGGCGAGCCTCCGGGCCCACGTGACCGAGACCCACGAGGCGCCGGCGGAGCACTACGGGTACGGCCTCTTCGTCGATGCCTCGTACGAGCCGGAGGTCCTGCATCACAGCGGCGGCGTGGTCGGCTTCGCCGCCGACTGGTACGTTGCTCCGGACCTCGGTTTCGGCCTCGTGTTCGTCACCAATCATGATTCGTACTACCCCGGCTGGCTCCAGTACGAGGTGTTCTCGACCTTCACCAGCGGACTGGAGGACGCGGACGTCTCCTCGTGGCAGCCGGACCGCGCCGACTGGCCGCGGTACGTGGGGACCTACCGGGACGAGATCAGCATGGGGACCGTGGTCGTCGAGGAGCGCGGCGACGAGCTCTGGGCGAGGTTCCCCGACCTGGACTCGGAGCAGCGGCTGGAGGAGGGGTGGTGCCGCGACGGGTTCTACCTGGACTCGCCCATCTACGGTTTCCCCGGCTCGGCCACGTTCTGGTTCGATCCCGGCCAGCCCGACGGACCGGCGCGGTACCTGGCCACCCTCGACGGCATCGCGATCCGCGTCGAGGAATGATACCGAGGAGGAGGGGGCGGCTCACCGCGTGCCGACGAGGCCGGCGACGTCGTCCGGCCCGAAGCCCAGCCCGGCGAAGATCTGCCGCTCGAGCCGCGTGTAGAGGTCCATCAGGACATCGAGGACACGGCGCTGCTCCGGCGTCCGGCAGTAGCGGTCCGCCAGGTCCTCGAGGCGGCGCTCGAGGCTGACGACCTCGTCGTGCCTGACACGCTTGTCGCAGTAGTTGACCAGGAGCGATTCATCGACGCGGCCGCCGAGCCGCCGCGCGGACAGGAGCGTGTGCTCCCGGATGATGGGAGCGAGGGCCGGGTACCCGATCTCCGAGACCATGTCGGCGCCGAGCACGCCGTGGTCCTCGCCGGTCTCGAGCGACCTGGCCTTGCCCACGTCGTGGAGCAGGGCCGCGGCTTCGACGAGGTCCAGGTCGAGCGGCTCGCCGCGCGCCCTGAGCTCCCGCGCCAGCGCCACCGCCACGTCGGCGACGAGCAGGCTGTGCCGCCGGATGTTGTCCGGCACGGCGAGCTCCTCCATCACGTCGAGGCAGCGGGCGCGGGACGGCAGGGGCATTCCACCCCACGGCTACATCCTTTGGCCTGTGCTGTCCAGCCATCGTTTTGATAGGATTGGCCGCCCCGTCAGAGGAGAAGACCCATGCAGGGAGGGAAGATGATGTCGATGTGCTCCGTGCGCGCACGAATGCTGGCGCTCGCGCTCGTCGCGGCCACTGGTCCGGGCTGCGGGAACGAGGAGCCGGCGCAACCGGCCGCGGACGCGGGCAGCCGGCCCGCAGGCGATGCCGCCGCGACCGCCGCCGACGCGCCGGCACAGGTCCCGCCGCCCGTCAAGGCTCCGGCGCCGTTGATCCCGATCGCGGCCGGCTCGCAGCACACGTGCCTGGTGAAGTCGTCGGGCGAGGTCTACTGCTGGGGTCGCAACCTGGACAGCGAGCTCGGCGACGGCACGGCCCAGAACCGCCCGGCGCCGGTCCCCGTCAAGGGCCTCACCGGCGTGAAGCAGGTCGCCTCGGAGATGTTCCACACCTGCGCGGTGCTCAACGACGGACAGGTCTGGTGCTGGGGCCGCAACGAGGACGGCCAGCTCGGGAGCACCGCGGCGCGGGTCGCCACCGATCCGGTCCAGGTCGAGGGCGTCATCGATGCGATCCAGGTCACCACGGGCGCGGACTTCAGTTGCGCGCTCCACGGCTCCGGCACCGTCTCGTGCTGGGGCAACGGCGCGAACGGGCGCCTCGGACAGGGGCATTCGAAGAGCAGCGCCACGCCGGTCGAGGTGGCCGGCCTGGCCGCGGCGCGGGAGATCGCCTCGGGCGCCCAGCACACCTGCGCGGCCACCCAGGGCGGAGAGGTGTACTGCTGGGGGTCGAACGCGAACAAGCAGGCCGCGCTCCCGGGCGACATGCGAGAGTCGCCGCGACCGGTGAAGGTCGAGGGGCTCGCGGGGATCACCCACGTCGCGGCGGGCTCGAACACGACCTGCGCCGCCAACGAGGAGGGCGCCCTGTGGTGCTGGGGCTCCAACTCCTACGGTCAGGTCGGCAACGGCCAGGAGGGGACCGGCACCGACGTGGGCACGCCTTTCCAGGTCCCGGGCATCCAGGACGTGGCGCAGGTGGACATCGGCGAGTACCACACCTGCGCCATCCTCCGGTCGGGCGAGGCGCGGTGCTGGGGCCGCGACGGATACGGCAACCTGGGTGGGGCCGAGCGCGGCAACAGGACCTCGCCGACCCCCGTCGCGAACGTGAGCGACGCCTCGGCCGTCGCCTTGGGCGGCCACCACGTCTGCGTCATCCGGCGGAGCGGGGCGGTGGCGTGCTGGGGGCGGTCCGAGAGCGGTCAGCTCGGCGCCGAGGAGGTCTCGGACCCCTATCACGCGACCGACGTGATCCCGTCGGTCGGCTCGCTCATCACGCCGCCGTCCGTGGCGCCGACCTTCCCCCCGGACCCGGCGACGCCCGTGCAGGCCGAGCCCATGATCTCCACGTCCGAGGGCTTCGCCTGCGCCCTGAGGACCGACGGGCAGCCCCTGTGCTGGGGTAGCAACTCGAGCGGGCAGCTCGGCGACGGGACCACGGCCTACCGCCGCGGCGAGGTCTCCGAAGTGTCGGGCATCGTCGACGCGGTGGAGGTCCGGGTCGGCGCGAGCCGCGCGTGCGCGAGCCGCGCCAACGGAACCGTCGCCTGCTGGGGGAGCCTGGGGCTCTTCAACGGCGCCAAGAACGTCCGCAGCAGCCGGCCGCTCCCGCTCGAGGGCGTGACGGACGCCGTGGAGGTCGCGCTCGGGGGTTACTCGTACCACACGACCTGCGTCCGGCATGCGTCGAAGGCGGTCTCGTGCATGCGCGAAGGCCACATGCAACCAGTCGAGGGCCTGAGCGACGTGGCCCAGGTCGTCGGCGGGTTCGGTCACGCCTGCGCGCGGCTCGAGAACGGCCGGGTCCTGTGCTGGGGCACCGGCTCCGAGGGCCGCCTCGGCAACGGGGCGGACGCGAGCTCCGATGCCCCCGTCGAGGTCTCGGGCATCAGGGACGCGGTCCAGCTCGCCGCCGGCAACAGCTTCACCTGCGCTCTGCGACGTTCGGGGCGCGTGTCCTGCTGGGGCCGCGACGAGGACGGCGAGCTCGGCAACGGCCAGAGCGGCGAGGACGTGTTCAGCAACCGGCCGGTCGACGTCGCCAGGCTGCGCGACGTCGCCAGCGTCTCGGCGGGCATGAACCACGCCTGTGCGCTGTTGCGCGACGGGTCCGTGGTCTGCTGGGGAGGCAACTCGTTCAACCAGTGCGGCGTGGCCGTGGCCGAGGGCCAGGAGACGCCCGAGCACGTGCTCCAGGCCACGCCCGTCCAGCCCAGCCAGGCGCCGGGCTATGCCCAGCTCGGGAGCATCGTCGCGCTCGACTGCGCGTGGCACGTGAGCTGCGCGCTCCACGAGACGGGCGGCGTGTCGTGCTGGGGCACGAGCGCCGTGCTCGGGAGCGGGGCGCTCGGCGGCCTCGTGTCGGAGCGGAGCCCGTCGCCGCTGCCGCTCGCCGGCGTCCAGCTCCGGCCACCGGGATCCGTCGCGCCCACGGGGACGCCGCCCAACCAGGAGGCCGCGCCGCCGGCTGGCGCCGCGACCGCGACGCCAGCCCCCGTGGCTCCGGGCGATGTCGCGGCCCCAGGCGGTCCGAGGCCGCCGGCCGAGCCAGGATCACCCGAAGCGCCGCAGACTCACCGGCGGAGCCACATCGGGTCGGGCCGCGCCCCCACCGCCGTCCCGGGCGACTACGGCCGCCGCACGCACTGACCACCCCGTGCCGCGCGGGACCGGTCAAATCCCTGCCAACGAGCTTTACAATCCGCTCCCGCTCCCGCTCCCGCTCCCGAAAACCGTTGTGATTTCGACATCGCCATCGCCATCGCCATCGACATCGTTGAGGAATCGAAGTGTAGAGCCTGGTTGATCGGTCCCCGCGCCTCACCACGCCGGAACAGCGCGATCCCTGCTATCCTTCGGCCATGACGGAATCGACGAAAGAAACGAAGGAAGGCCACGACGTGGCGAGCCTCTTCGTCAAGCGGTTCAACGCGCCGGGCTCGCAGCCCGGTGTGCTGATCGAGGGCGAGGAACAAGGCGCGAAGCCGAGGCTGACGCTCACGACCTACGCCCCGGACTCCTTCGACGAGCGGGAGATCGAGTCGCCCGACCAGGTCCCGGACCTGAAGGGCGAGCAGGTCCAGTGGCTCGGCGTCGAGGGGCACAACGTCGAGGTCCTGCGCGCTCTCGGCGAGCGGTTCCGCGTGCACCCGCTGGTCATCGAGGACATCCACCACGTGGGCCAGCGGCCCAAGATCGAGGTCTTCGAAGACCACCTGTTCATCACCCTCGACCTGTTCACGCTGTCGGAGTCGAGGGACGACGTCGTCAAGGAGCAGGTCAACCTGCTGCTCTTCGAACGCAGGATCATCTCGGTCCTGGAGGGGCGTGAACGGGTGTTCGGGCCCGTGCGCGAACGGCTCCGCAAGCAGCACGGACGCATCCGGGCCGAGGGCGCGGACTACATCGCCTACGCGCTCATCGACACGGTCGTGGACCACTTCTTTCCCCTTCTCGAGGCCCTCGGCGAGCGGATCAGCGCGATCGAGGACGCGGTGCTCGAGGCCCCCACACAGGTCCACCTCGCGCGGATACACAAGCTCCGGCGCGACCTCGTCCGGCTCAGACGCTCGGCGTGGCCGCTGCGCGAGATGGTGACCCAGCTCGTGCGGTCCAACACCGCTGTCGTCTCGGAGAGCATGGAGCCCTTCCTGCGCGACGTCCGGGACCACACGGTGCAGACGCTGGAGCTCATCGAGACCTACCTCGAGATGACGGCCGGGCTGACCGAGCTCTACATGTCCTCCCTGTCGAACAGGATGAACGAGGTGATGAAGGTCCTCACGCTGATCTCGACCATCTTCATCCCGCTGTCGTTCGTCGCCGGGGTCTACGGGATGAACTTCGACGGCGACGCGAGCCCGTGGAACATGCCGGAGCTCCGGTGGTACCTCGGGTATCCGGTGGTGCTGACCGTGATGGCGAGCATGACCGCCGGCTTGCTCCTGTACTTCCGACACCGACGCTGGCTGTGAGTGTCCGGCCGGTCCCTCCTCCCTGGGAGCTCTCACGGTTCTTTCCACCGCTCCCTGGGGGGATGTCTGACTCTGAATGCTTGAAAGTCTTTGCGGAAGGGGGGCCGGGGGAAACCGCTTTCTTCAGAAAGGGGTTTCCCCCGTGAACCTGCGCCCCTACTTCTTCTTGAACGCTGCGCGCCAGCCGGTCGACGGGACCATGGTCGGGAAGAGCGACCGGTTGGCCTCGCGCGAATCCTCGATCGCGACGAACACCTCCGGGTCGATCTCCTCGGCCAGCTTCTCGGCCGCGTGGGCGTCGGCCCGGTCCACGATGGCGTAGAGCATCAGGACGTGTCCGGACCGTCCACGCCCGTCGAACTCCGTCACGCGGAGCCCGCGGTCGCGCAGCGCCTCGGCGATGTCGAACCCCTTGCTCCGGCTGATGATCCGTAGGACGAGCTGCCCGAGCGCGAGCTTCCGCTCGATGAGGATGCCCACGGCGTTGCCCAGGGCGAAGCCCGTGGCGTAGCCGAGGACGTTGAACGGGTTGTCAAAGCTGGTGATCACCTTGCTGACGGCGACGACCCAGATCGTGACCTCGAAGAATCCGAGGACCGCGGCGAGCACGACCCGGCCCCGGACCACGGAGACGGTCCGCAGAGTGCCGAGCGACACGTCGAGGATCCGCGCGCCGCAGATCATGAACGGCAGTACGGCGGGCGGGATGGCGAGGTCCATGTTTTTCCTCAGGGGTGCGCCTGGGCGAGGCGGTCGCCGCCCGAGGCGAGGTCGCGCTCGGCGAGGCGGTCCCGCACGACGGACAGGTTCTGGCGGGCCTGCTCGTTGTCGGGGCTCAGCTCGAGGGCCCGCTCCAGCTCGACGAGCGCACCGGCGAGGTCTCCCTCGGCCATCGACAGCGCCGCCAGGCCGTTGTGCGCCTCGGCCAGCCCCTCGTCCGTGTCCAGCGCGGTCTGGTACGCCCGCCTGGCCTCGCCCGGGCGGCCAGCCGCTGCGAGGGCATTCCCCAGGGAGTTGCGCAGCGCCGCGTCGCGGGGGAACTGCTCGATCGCGGGGCCGAGGACCTCGAGGGCGCGCTCGACGACACCACGGACGAGGAGGTGGTCGGCCAGGGCCCGCGCCGGGTCGGCCGTGTCGTGGTCGAGCTCCGCCGCCCTCCCGAGCAGCTCCTCGGCCCTGTCGTCGAGGCCCACTGCGATGGCGAGCAGCCCCGCGTTGAGCAACATCACCGGGTCGTCGGGCGCCAGCTCCACGGCGCGCTGCTGGAGCTCCCACGCGGCGTCGAGGTCGCCTCGCTCTCGCGCGAGCGCGGCCAGGTTGTTCCACGGCGCCGCCTGTCCGGGAGACAGCTCCGCGGCGAGGCGGTACGCCCGCTCCGCGTCCTCGTCGCGGCCGAGGTCCTCGAGGACCATGCCGCGGCGGACCTCGACGATACCGTTCGGCGCGCCGGCGAGGTCGTCGAGCACGCGGAGCGCGTCGTCCGCCATCCCGGACTCGGCCAGGGCGTCGGAGAGACCGAGCCGGGACGGGGCATGGCCTGGGTCGATCTCGAGCGACCGCTCGAAGTGGGTGCGCGCGGCGTCGGGACGGCCGAGCACGAGCGCGAGCCAGCCGAGCCAGCACTGCGGACGGGGATCGTCCTCGAGCTGCGTCGAGGCCGTGCGGAGCGCGCCCTCCGCCAGGATCAGGTCGCCGCGCCGCAGCGCGGAACAGCCGGACGCGAGCGGCTCGAGCCGCTGGGCCGGCCCGTGGTGCGGGTCGAGGTCGAGCGCCTCACGCAGGAGCGCGTCGGCCCGGTCGCAGTCGACCTCATCGACGTCCGAGCGATCGGTGAGTGGCGGCGAGAGCGTGGCGTCAGCCTCGCGGACGAGCGCCTCGACCTCGCGCCGCCGCAGGACCGGGCCGGCCACGGCGACGATGACCATCGCCGCCGAGCAGGTGCCGGCGGCGAGCCCGAGGACCGTGACGAATCGTCTGTTTTTGGCCATGGCTGCCCGCCATCTTGGTCGGCCGGGATCGGGGGGTCAACTTTTCGGGTGCCCCCGGCGCTCGGCTACATGCAGCCCTCGGGGAACGGGTCGCGGACCGCGTCGCAGGGGTGCCAGAGCCGGCCGAGCTGGTTGGGGGAGAGGGTCTCGTCCGGCGCGGCGAACGCGCTGATGTTGCCGCACTCGTCGATGGCGTTGAACCCGATGCTCTGGCACTCGCCCGCGGCGCCCGAGTAGGGCGAAACGATCTCCAGCGTCTCGCCACCGACGATCGACACCCAGGCGCCGGTGGCGATCCGCAGGACCGATGACCCGCCCCCGGCGTTGTTGAACCACCCGCTCGCCAGGCTGCTGCCCTCCATCGCCAGGGTGGAGATGCGAAGCCCGAAGAGCCCCGGGTCGTCGGGGCCGAAGAATGGGTAGTCGCAGGACGAGAGGTCGCGGTTGCGGATGGCCACGTAGACGCCGCGAGGCGGGATGACGTCGCGGGCGCCGAAGTTCATCCAGCGAAAGGCGGCGCACCGGTCGTTGCAGTACCCGAAGTGGTGCCCGCCCAGGGCGACCGGGCAGTGGGACAGGTTCGTGATCTCGATCGCCTCGCCGGCCTCGCAGGCGGGCCCCGGGCAGGCGCCGTCGCCGTTGGTCACGTACTCGCTGAAGACGAGGTTGGCCGACGTCGGCGCGATCGGGGTGTCGCACGCCTCGATGAGCGCGACCCCGGCGGGTGCGCTCACGCTGCAGCAGGTCGGGTCGTCGGTCCGGCACGCGCGGGCGAAGATCTCGATCGGCTCGCCCGCGGGCGGCGGCCCTCCGGCGCCCAACTCCAGAGGCGGCCGATGATAGTTCTGCCCCACGAGATCGATGAGCGCGTACGCCTCGGCCACACCGTCCACGAAGAGCTGGTAGGTCACGCCCGCCGGGAGCGGGGTGAGCTCCACGACGGGGCGGCGGTCCCAGCTCACCTCGCAGGTCGTCAGCACGGGGCGGTCGGGCGGGACGCACCGCGGCGTGGCCGTGATCCGCACCGTGCAGCACCTCGTCTCGCCCTCGTCGTCGGTCACGCACAGTCGGAGCACGGTGTCGCCCACGACGTCGGGCGTGAGCTCCGAGACCGCCTCGTCCGCGGGATCGGGCGCGGCGAGCGAGCCGACGGGCCGGGATGCGACGGACCACGCGAAGCTCACCTCGCCGCCGTCGGGGTCCGAGCCGTCGCCCACGAGCAGGACCGCCTCGCCCTCGAGCACGACCACGTCGCCCGGGCAGGTCACGGTCGGCGGGAACCTCGGGCAGACGTCGCCCTCGTCGGTCTCGCCGTCGCAGTCGTCGTCCTCGCGGTTGCAGACCTCGTCGGTGGCCGTGACACCGCCGGAGCAGGGTCCCCACCGGCCGGACTCGTCGCAGGTCTCGATCCCCTCCTCGCAGAGCCCGACGCTGGTGCCGCAGGACCTCGTGCGGCCGGTGATGCACTCGCACCCCTCGTCGGTTTCGCCGTCGCAGTCGTTGTCCTCGCCGTCGCAGCTCTCGGCCGCGGGCTCGATCGAACCCTCGCAGGCGCTCCACGTCCCGTCCTCGCCGCAGGTCTGGCTGCCGGGCTCGCACACGCCGACTCCTGTCCCGCACGCGCGGACATCACCCGAGGTGCACTCGCACCCCTCGTCCACGGTGCCGTCGCAGTCCTCGTCGTCCACGCCGTCGCAGACCTCGAGCCCAGGCCACGTCGCGCCGTCGCACGCTCCCCAGCCGGCGTCGCCGCAGGTCTCGATGCCTCGCTCGCAGATCCCGAGGCCGATCCCGCACGACCGGGTGAGCCCCTCGTCCGTGGCGCCGTCGCAGTCGTCGTCCACGCCGTTGCAGGTCTCGCCGGTCGGGCCGACGGAGCCCTCGCACGGCCCGAAGACGCCGTCGACGCACGTCTCGCTGCCGGCCACGCAGCGGCCCGTGTCGCTCCCGCACGAGCGTGTGACGTCTTCGTCGGCGTCGCCGTCGCAGTCGTTGTCGAGCGAGTCGCACACCTCGTCGGTGGGAGGGTTGCCGCCGAGGCACTCCCCCCACGCGCCATCGGCGCAGGTCTCGGTCCCTGGCCGGCACGCGCCCACATCGCTGCCGCAGCCGCGCACGAGCCCTTCGTCAATGGCGCCGTCGCAGTCGTCGTCGGCGCCGTTGCAGACCTCGATCACGGGTCCGCGCGCCCCCTCGCACTCGGTCCAGCGCCCGTCCTGGCAGTGCTGGGTCCCGGTCTCGCAGGCGCCGACGTCGGTGCCGCACGCCACGTCCGGGTCGCCCTCGATGCACTCGCATCCGTCGTTCGGCGCCCCGTCGCAGTCCTCGTCCCGCCCGGCGGGGTCGCACGTCTCGGCGCGCTCCGTGACGTCGTCCGCGCAGGGGCCCCACTCGCCGAACTCGTAGGTCCCGGTGCAGACCATCTCGCCGTCTCGACACTCGCCCAGCCCCCGGTGGCGCGGGTCGCCCCGGAAGCACGCGGCGACCGCGCCCGGGTCGCAGGGGCAGCCCTCATCGACGACGCCGTCGCAGTCGTTGTCCAGCCCGTCCGAGCACGCCTCGTCCACGCACTCGCGCGCCGGCTCGATGTCGCCGTCGCTCCCGGTGTCGCCGTCCGTGCCTCCGTCGGCATCGAGACCGCCGTCGGCGTCGGGGCTGGCGTCGCTCGCTGCGTCCGGCGAGGCGTCGGCGTCGGGCATGGCGTCGCCGTCGCCGTCGCCGTCGTCGTCCGCGTCATCGACGCCGGCGTCACGACCGGTCCCGGACGGCGGCGAGCACGCCGCGAGTGCGAACGCTGTCCAGCAGGCCGCGATCCATCGTGCGGGTCTCATGAGGTGATTGTCGGCGAATTGAGCATGAACGTGCAGAATAAATGAGCTACTGTCGCGTGATACGGTGCGATAAAGGGGGTCGCCGCGGCCTCCGCCAGAAAGGGACCGACGCATGAGCGACCAGCTCAGGAAGCTCAAGAACGAGGCCGCCGACCACCAGACCAGGGGGAGGCTGGACAAGGCCCTCCAGTGTTACGTGCGAGCGTCGACCCTCGCACCGCGGGACATCCACGTGCGGCAGAAGACCGCGGAGCTCTACTCGCGCCTCGGCCGCACGGACGAGGCGGTGAACGAGTTCCAGCACATCGCCGGCCACTACGCCGCGCAGGGGTTCTTCCTCAAGGCGATCGCCATCTGCAAGGTGATCCTCTCGCTCGACCCGTCGCACACCGAGACGCAGGCGACGCTCGCCGAATTGACGAGCCGGCAGCGGCCGGCTCCCGGAGCGCCGGCGTCGTTCCAGATGCCGCCGGCCATGAGCGGCGTGATCTGCGCCGCGCCCTCGGCCGACAGCGACGAGCCCGAGTCCGAGGTGTCCGTGCTCTCGGCGATGGACGAGGTCGAGATCGAGCTCGACCCGGAGTGGCGCGGCGACAGCCGCCCTGAGACGGAGCTCCAGGGCCTGCACCTGATCAGGTCCGTCACCTTCGAGGACGGGGCGCAGGCCGAGGAGCCTCCGAAGCGCACGGCGGACTCGTCCGCCACGCTCGATCCGAGCACGCTCCCGCGGGTCCCGCTGTTCGCCGGCCTGCCGAAGGACGCGTCCGTCGCCCTCATCGAACGGGTCGCGATGATCAGGACCGATGTCGGCGAGCAGGTCATCACAGTGGGCGAGGTCGGCGGAGCCATGTACGCGGTGGTCGAGGGAGAGTACGACGTGGTCACCGTCGAGTCGACCGGCCGCCAGTACGTGCCCGCCCGGATCGGCCCCGGGAGCTTCTTCGGCGAGTTTGCGTTGCTCGCGCTGTGCCCCCGGCTCGCCTCGGTGGTCTGCGTCTCGCCGGGTGCGCTCCTCGAGCTGGATCGCCGCACGTTCGAGGACGTGTGCCGCGACTACCCCGCGGTCCGGACCGCGGTCGAGGAGATCTTCTTCTCCCGGCTGCTCGACATCATGGAGCGGACCAGCAGGGTCTTCGGGAGCTTCTCGGGCGCGGCTCGACGGTCGCTGATCTCGCGCTGCGACGTCGTGACCGTCGAAGCGGACGTCGAGGTGCTCTCGCAGGGACAGGCCGGCAGGGGAGTCTTCCTCGTGCTCAGGGGGCAGTGCGAGGTCACGCGCCGCCTGGACGACGGGACGTCGAGGTGGCTCGCCACGCTCCGCGAGGGCGAGATGTTCGGCGAGATCTCGGCCATGCTCCACACGACCTGCACCGCCACGGTCCGCGCCCTGGGCCGCGTGGTCCTGCTCCACGTCCCGCCCGACGCCTTCCGGGAGCTGTTCACGACCTACGACGACGTGCTCTTCAGCATGGACGAGCTCGTCGAGCAGCGGCTCCGGAAGGCCGGCCTGACCCAGGCCGACTTGCTCTGACGCGAAGCTCTACGGCTGCGCCATGACCCCGAGCCGCGCCAGCACGGCCTCGCACTCCAGGACCATCCGCGACAGGACGTCTCCGGCGGGCGGGAGATCGGTGATTGCGCCTGCCGCCTGGCCGATCTCGAGCTCGCCTTGAGCGAGGTCGCCCTCGAACATCCCGCGCCGGCTGCGCTTGACGCCGAGCCGCTCCAGGAGCTCCTCGCGTGATGCGCCGTCGGACTCGGCTCGCGCCATGTCCACGGCCCAGTCGTTCATGATCACCCTGACCGGGATGAGCTTGCGGAGGATCAGCATGGTCGCCGTGTCCGGGGCCTCCACGATGGCGCGCTTGAATGCCGGGTGACAGCTCGCCTCCGCCGTGGCGGCGAAGCGGGTCCCGACCTGCACGCCCTCGGCGCCGAGCGCGAACGCGGCGGCCATGCTCCGGCCGTCGTGGATGCCGCCGGCCGCGATGACCGGGATGCCGCACCGATCGACGGCCTGCGGGACGAGCACCATGGTGGTCAGCTCTTCGCGGCCGTTGTGTCCGCCCGCCTCGAAGCCCTCCACGACCACGGCGTCGACCCCTGCTTCCTCGCACTTGCGCGCCATCGTCGGCGTGGAGCACACGTGCGTGACCACGCAGCCCGCGGCCTTGAGCCGGGCGGTGAACCGCCTCGGCGTGCCGCCCGAGGTGAAGACGATGCGCACGCCGTGTCGGAGCATCACGTCGATCATGGTCTCAGCGTGGTCGTAGAAGATGGGGAGGTTCACGCCCCACGGCGCGTCGGGCGCCGCGCTCCGGGCCTTCGTCAGGTGCTCCTCGAGGAGCTCCGGCGTCATGGACCCGGCGCCGATGAGGCCAAGCCCCCCGGCACGGGCCACGGCCACGGCCAACTTCCAGCCCGAGGTCCAGATCATGCCGCCCTGGATCACGGGGTGCTCGATCCCGAAGAGCTCGGTGACGCGTGTCTTGAGCATGGCAGGGGATTGTACCTCCCCTTGACACTCGTGCAACGGGGTTTATGTTGCGGTCAGGTTCGGCGGTTTCAGTAAAAAACTAGGAATATCAACAGGAAGGAGGCCAGCTATGGCACTTGTACGTTGGAATCCGATCGAGAGGAGCGCGCGCGTGTACCGTGATGACCTCGAGAGTGTGCTCGAGGACTTCTTCGGGGCGGGCTTCGGCCCTTTGTGGGGCATCCGCCCGCGACGCGCGCTCGTGTCCGGCCACGTCCCGAGAGTCGACATCGCCGATTCCGAGAAGGCCCTCGTGCTCAAGGCCGAGGTCCCTGGCTTCGAGAAGGACGACCTGGACGTCACCATCACCAGAGACGCCGTCACCATCAAGGGCGGGCACAAGGAGGAGAAGGAGGAGTCGAACGAGTGCTACTACTGCCGCGAGAGCGCGGTCGGCAGCTTCGAGCGCCGCGTCCCGCTCCCCGTGGAGGTGAACGCGGAGAAGGCCGAGGCCAAGCTGCACAACGGCGTCCTGACGCTGGTCCTGCCCAAGGCCGAGGCCGCGGGCTCGGTGAAGATCGCCGTCAACTGACCGCGCGGTGAGGAGATCACGGGGGAGGAACTTTTCTGAAGTTGCATGAAAGCTCCCTCTCCTGATTACGGTCCACGTGGTCCACTTCGTCCACGCCGTCCACCGACAGAGCGTCATGCTTGGAAGGGGGTCCGGGGGAAACCACTTTCTCCAGAAAGGGGTTTCCCCCGCGAACGGGTCCTCCCGACCGATCAGACGTCCTCCCGGCACAGGAGGAAGTAGTTGCTCGTCACCTTGTGGTGCTTGAAGGCGCGGCCGATGGTGACGTGCGAGGAGACCTTCCGCAGGTAGTCGTGCATGAACCCGTAGACCACCGCCGGTATCCCGCTGTCCTTCGTGGAGATCTCGGGCCACGAGACCGGCTTCTCCGAAGGGGTCATGTAGTAGTCGATGACCACGCTCCCCTTCGTGTTCCCGGGTGTCGCGCGGACCATGAAGTAGCCCGGGCCGACGAGCGGACGGGTCACGCCTTCGTTGTACCCGTACAGGACATCCGGGTCCCGCTGCTGCGCCGGACGGCAGAACCGCTTCTCGAAGCTCGACAGCAGGGGCAGCGAGTTCTTGCCGTAGTGGATGACGGGAGTGAGAGACGGCACGTCGGGAGGGACGAGGTCGTCGAGGGTCACCTCCGTCCTCTCGGCCATCTCCCAGAGCAGCGCCTGAGTCGCCCCGCACATGCTCCGGACCTCCTTGACCCGCTCGCCGTGGGGTAGCGCGTCGAGCATCTCGCCGATCTCCTCGATGCGGCTCGTCCTTCGGACCTTCTCGAACCACCGTGTCATGACGCCTCCTGGGGTTGCGAGGGCACAAGGTAGCAATTGACGCACCGCGTCGCAACAGGGCAGCGTGTTTTTTTTTACGGTTAGTTTCCTCAGGTGGACGAGGTGGACGAGGTGGACGGGGTGCGGAGCCCACACGGTCTACTTCGTCCACATCGTCCACCAGCAACACGTCGTGCCGGGGTTGATCCCTACTCGATGTAGCGGACCTCCTGGAGGTCGAGGTCGCCGTCGCGCCAGGCGCGGCGCTCGATGGTGGCGATCCCGGGGATCTCGAGCAGCTCGGGGATCTCCTCGCCGAGGAAGGCGAGGGCGCCGTAACGCCCCATCTCCTCGTCGGTGGTGATGAGGTCGAGGCGCTGGCGCAGGGCCGGGCCGGCGGCATCGAAGCTCACCCGGGCGAGGTCCGGGCCCGGGACGCGCAGGGCCTCGCCGAGCGCGTCGGACGGTTCCGCGGCCACGGCCAGCTCGACCGCGAGCCTGGCGCTCGTCGCCAGCACGAGGACCGCGCCGTCCGCCGAGCGGGAGATGGCGAGGCGAGGGCTCCCGGGGAGCGGCGCGGCGAGCGCCGTGGCGACCACGCCGCGGCCCGGGACGCGGCGCTCTTCCGGGACCACCCTGCGTCCCGTGCTCAGCGCGGCGGACATGGCCGCCGACGCCGCCGAGGCCAGCTCCTCGTCGGACAGCGCCGCGGGATTGCCGAGCAGGAACGCCACCCCGTGCTCGTCCTGCGGCGAGAAGCCGTCCCGGCCGAGCGTGGGCCTCGACACCTCGACCATGCGAGCGGGGCGGGCACGGCCGAGCAATCCCGTGAGGTCTCCGAGGTTCCCGTCGGACGCGCCGGGCCAGATCCACCGGGCCGCGAAAGCGGCACGATCCGGACCGGAGACCGTCGAGAGGGCCGAGTACGCACCGGCGGGCAGGGCGCCGAAGCGGTCCTCCGCCCCCACCGTCGCGGCGGCACCCGCGGGCAGCCGCGGTTCGTCCGGGACGTACGCGAGGACGCGGTGCTCGACGGTACGCCCTTGCTCCCAGGTCACCGAGAGCATCACGCGGTCGATCCCCGAGAGGTCCTCGACGTTGTCGTGGACCCAGTACCGCCGGAACTGACGGGTGGCGAGCAGCCGGCTCATGTCGAGATAGATGTGGGCCTGGGCGCCCTCCGGCGCGCGTCGGGCCAGGGCCAGGTAGGTCGCGTCGCTCGCCAGCGCCTGCCCTCCGTCGCCCGCGGCGAGGGCGATGGCCTCCTCGACCCGGGCGATGTCGTTCCCGAGGATCAGGAGGTCGCCGACCACGGCGAGGGCCAGGGGCGACGTGTCTTCCGTGCCGCGGTGGATCAGGACCTCGTGCCCACCGCGCCTCGTTCGCTCGACGTCCAGGTCCGGGCGGAGCACGGCCAGGTCGCGGCCGGCTCCGGTGTGCGTGCGGAGCCAGAAAAGGTACGTCGTCTCGCCCACGTTGTACAGCGCGAGCCCGCCCCGGTTGCCGGGGAGGCCCGCGAGACGGTCGAGCGACGCCGGCTCGGACAACGCGGCGTCGAGCAGCCCGACGCGCTCCGAGAGCCTCATCCCGAGCCGGGACGCATGGCAGCGCTGATAGGCCTCGCTCGCCTCCACGGCGGGCCGGAGCTCGCAGTCACGCCACCTCGCCACGAGCCCGGGCAGGTCGTCGGTCTCGAGGAGCACGACTGGGTTCCCGGGGACGAGGCGCGCCAGGTCGCCCGGCCGGGCCGCCTCGACGGCGCGATCGGTACGGAGCGCCGCCAGCGCCGCGAGCAACGCCGCGAGCGGCAACAACCGGCGAAGCCGCTGGCGGAGAGGGACCGTGCCGCGGGTGGTCATCGACCCCTCCTGATCCACGGCCTGCCGCGGGTGAGCGCCCGGCGTTCATCGATGTGGGTCCGGATCGCCTGGAGCCGCTCGCGCTCGTGGCGTGCGCGTTCCGGGTCCTTGTCCTGGTCGATGCGGCGGAAGCCCTCGGCAGCGGCAGCATGGGCCGCGTTCCACCACCCGAGCTGGGCCGCCGAGTCTGAGATCTCGGCGCACAGGGCGATGGCCTCCTGCGCCTCGAGCCCATCGAGCACGTTCCAGCCGGTGCGGCGGTCCGAGTCGATGCCGATGGCCGCAAGCGCGGCCTGGTGAAGCCCCTGTCGCCGGCGCACGAGGAAGAGCTGGCGCCTGATGCCCATGGCGCCGCCACCGTGGACGAGGGCGGCCTCGAGGTGGATGGCCGCGCGGTCGAGGATGCCCGCGCGGACCTCCCACGACGCGAGGAGCTCGAGGCTCCGCCACGGCGCGGCGGACTCGCGGATCGACCGCTCGAGAACGACGAACGCGGTCCGTTGCTGGCGGTACTCGTACTGGACCCTGGCCAGGGCGAGGGCGCGGTCCTCGTCCAGAGCGTGGCCGTCGAGGGAGTCGCCGATCGAGGTGACGACCGGGCTCCGCTGCCGTCCCTGGTCGAGGACGAGATCCACGATGAGGTCCACCGCGTCGGCCTCGACATCGGCCGGCACGGCCCACCGGGCCAGGAGCGACAGCGCGCGCCTCCGGGCCGCGTCGGTCCGTCCGAGGTGGACCTCGAGCCGGGCCAGCTCGAGCAGGTTGCGGGCGTCCGACCGGTCGATCCTGTACAGGACGCGCCGCAGCCGCTCCGCTTCCGCGTGGCGGCCGTGGTCCGCGAGGAGCGAGGCCAGTGCGGCGAGCGTGCCGGGCTCGTCCGAGTGCCGGGACGCCGCGGTGCTGGCCAGGGCCGAGGCCTCGTCCGCGCGGCCGAGCTCGAGGAGCGCCTCGACCGCGGCGAGGAAGGTCGCGCGCGAGTCGTCTCCCTCGAGGAGCCGCGCACTCGCTGCCTCGAGCTGGAGCTCGTGGGCGTCCTGGTCGTGTCCGAGCTCGCGGAGCAGGGCCACGGCCTGCCGGGTGGCTTCGGCGCCGGAGTCGCCTCGGCACGCGTCGCGCAGCACATCGAGCGCGCGGGCACGCATGTTCGTCCCGAGCAGACCACGCGCCAGGGCCATCTGCAGCGAGACGGGGGGGTGCCAGTACCGGTCGGCCGAATGCTCCGCGATGGTGTCCTCGACCAGCCTGACGAGGGGGCCGTACTGCTCGTGCTCCACGAGGTACGCGATGTAGCTCTCGAGCCAGTCGGCGCGTTCGCCGGACGTGGTCAGGCCGAGTCCGATGCGGAGGTACCGACCCCGGGCCCGGCCGACGAGGAGCGACTCGCCCCCGATGCCGCCGGCGGCCTCGAGCAGGTCCATGCGGCCGTGGTCCATCTGCCAGAGCTCCCAGACGACGCGGTCGAGTGGGCCGTCGCGGTCGCGCCCCCTCTCGCCCAACCTCCTGCCGAGGTCCCGGAGCAGGCGCAGCGAGAGCGTCCCTCCTCGCCAGCCCGCGCGGAGGTAGGCGACGACGCGGTCCTGCGCCTCGGTGGCCAGGCCGGCCCCGTTCATGGCGCGAAACACGGCCGACACGCAGTCCTCGCCTCGACACGAGCCGAGCACCTGGTCCCACAGGGCCAGGGCCTCGCCGCGCCGCCCGTCGGCGATGAGCGCACGCGCGAGCCCGTCGGCGATCGACAGCGAGCTCGGGGCGAGGCGCCGGGCGATCTCGTAGTGGGTCACCGCGAGCCCGGGCTCGGACCGGCTCATGGCCTCGCGGCCGAGGCGTGCGTGGGCCTCGGCTGACCGGGGCTCGGCCTCGATGGCCGCGTGCTCGAGCATCCGGGTCCCGACCGGCCGCTCGTGCTCCGACCGGGCCAGCGCCTCTGCGTACGGCTGGGCGAGCCGGCTCCACGCTGCGCCGGTGAGCGCCCGTCGCCCGTCGGCCGGACGATCGGCGAGCTCACCGATCCGGCGCAGGTCGAGGGCCCGGGTGAAGGGCTCCGGGTCGTCCGGGGCCTGCCCCCGTTCGGCGCGATGGAGCATGACCCCGGCGCGCGCCGTGTCGAGCCACAGCGACGACTGTCCGTCGGCGTATCGTTCGAGCGCCTCGCGGGCACGGGCGTGGTCGTCGTGGAAGAGCAGGAAGTTGATCACCTGGCCGCTCCGCTCGTCGGCCGGGGCGGCGAGCAGGGGGATCGTGTCACGCCCCGACTCGCCCCTGGACCACCGGATGTCCAGGAGTCGCTCGAGCCGGGGGTCGAGGGTGTCGAACGCGGGCTCGGGCTGGCCCTCGATGATCTCCTCGAGCGCCTGTTCCTCGGCCTCGAGGTCGCCGAGCGTCGCGGCCGCGCGGAGGCGGAGGGCGAGCCGGTCTCCCTCGAGCGCCGCGGCGTCGTCACCGTCCACGAGCCGCTGGAGCTCGCGCATCGCCCCCATGGACTCGACGACGCGCGCGGTGGAGCGCACGACCCGGGCCCGCGGCTCGCCGTCGAGGCGCGTCCGGAGCCGCTCCAGCAGGTCGAGCTGCCCACGTGGAGACCCCGCTCGGGCCGCGAGCTCCGTGGTCTCGAGCAGGTCGTCGATCCGCTCCTCGACGCGATCGCCGGCGAGGTCGTCGGAGATGTCGCGCTCGAGGGACGCGACGTACCGGGTGATGTCCTGGTCTGTCCCGTAGGTGCGGAGGGCGTCGGCCGTGTCACGCCGGCGGGCGACCCGCGCCGTCTGCGCGAGCCGCTGGAACAGCGAGCGATCGGCGACCCCGGCCAGGCTGGACGAGGCCCGCCACGATCGCTCGATGTCCCGGAGGAGCTCGGAGGCCTCGCTCCATCGTCCGCTCCGCACGGCGATCACGGCGGCCGGCGTGAGCTCCGGCGCGTCGTACCGCATGCTCAGGAGCCGGGCCTCGTCCGCGCCGCGCCAGATCTCGAGGTAGGCCCTGACGTGGCGCCACGCTTCCGGCCACCGCCCGGCCTTGACATAGAGGTCGGCGGCGTCCAGCAGGCGCCGCGGGTCGGTGTACGACGGGGTGACGAGCCGCTGGACGGCAGCGTCCATCGCGGCCCAGTCACCGACCCGGCCGTACATCCGCGCCTCCTCGATCGTGAAGCGCACGCCCGTCCCGCCCCGGTCGATCTCGAGATCGGCGAGCGTGCGGTACTGCCTCGCCGCCTCGCGCCACCCGCCGTCCGGCGTGGTCCAGTCGAGCTGCCGGACCAGGTGGCCGATCAGCTCCTGCCGCAGGTCCATCCGTTCGGGAGCGATGGTCAGGCACTGCTCCATGTGCGTCGCGGCCGAGTCCAGGTCGCCCCGGGCAGCGGAGATCCTGGCGAGGACCAGGGCGAGGCGGTGGTCCCGGGGAGATCGTTCGGCGTCGCGGCGGTAGCGGCGCTCGAGCTCATCGACGAGACCGTTCGCGTCGGCGTGGCGGAACGCGCGCTGGAGGAGCGTCTCGTCCTCGAGGTCGTCGTTGAGCATGGCGACGTTCTGGTCCAGGACGGCCCGGTGGGCGCCGATCTCGAGCAGGTGTGCCGCCAGGGTGGTCCGGATCTCGCGCACCGCAATGCGGGCGGACTCCGCGTCGGTCTCTCGCTGGCGCGTGGCGGCGATGGCCGAGTCGAACGTCCGGACGAGCTCCGAGACCACCTCCTGGCGGGATCGGGAGCCTGCCCGGCCCAGCGCGAGGAGCGATGATGCCTCGACCTCCAGCGCGTCCGTGGACGACGGGTCCTGCGCCAGCACCGGTGCGACGAGGTCGATGGCTTCTGCGGGACGCTCGAGCCGGGCCAGCCAGCGAGCGAGCTCGATCCTGAGGATCTGCTGCCGTTCACCCTGCGCCAGGTCGATGGACCGCCGCGCCGCGGCGACCGCGTCCTCGAACCGCTGGTGGGCGTAGAGGAGACGGGCGAGCCGGGTCGTGACCGTCTCCTGGTCGCGCACACGGGTCTCGTCGGTCGCGAGCCGGTCGGCCAGGGCCTCGAGCGTGGCCGCGGCGTCCTGGATGTGTCCGCGGCGCTCCAGGTGGTCGGCCAGCCGGAACGTCGGGTTCAGGTCCGAGGGGCGGTTCTGTGCCTGCCGGCGCAGCACCGCTGTAGCCTCCCGGTCCCGCCCCGCCGCGATGAGCTCGCGGATCGCGCGCTCCTGGATCGACGTGCTGTTGAGACCGAGAGCGGCCTCGGCCAGGACCTGGTACGCCTCGTCCCATCGCCCTGTGGCCTGGAGCAGGTCGACCCGGACGTGGAGCACTCCGTGGTCCCCGGGCGACTGGGCGAGCATGTCTCGCACCACCGCGTCCACGACGTCGCGGTCGCCCTCGCGAGAGGCGAGCTCGACGAGTCGCCGATGGACGTGGACGAGCGCGTCGTCGGTCTCCTCCTCGCGGTCGAGCCGGTCGATCTCATCGATCGCCGGCACCGGGCCGGACCGGGGCGGGCGAGGGCGCAGCTCGGCAGGAGGCCAGGTCTCGGCGCGACGCGCCTCGTCGGCCAGCACGCGGACGTACTCCCGGACGGCGGGCTCCCTGTTGCCCGCGGACTCGTGCACCGCGGCCAGCTCGAACGCGAATGCGTTCTCGTCGCCGAGCGCCTCGCGCGCGCCGACCAGGACGCTGGCCGCGTCATCGAACATGGCGTAGTCCCAGAACAGCGTTGCCACGTGTCGGTACGCGACTCGATCGCCGGGCCGGGCCTCGCGGATCCTTCCCCAGGCGTGCCGGGCCGCGGGGAGGTCGTCGGCGGACAGCGCGAGCTCCCCTGCCCTGGTGAGCAGCTCCTGGTCCACGGGCCTGTTCGCCAGGAGCCCGTTGACGATGTCCCGGGCCCGGCCCCTGTCGCCGAGCGACTCCTCCAGGTCGGCCAGGCGCAGCGCGATCTCGCGGTGACCGGGGAGGTCTCTCGCCAGCCCGGTCAGGACGGTCCGGGCCGCCTCGTGCTCGGCCCGGCGGATCAGGAAATCAGCCGCCAGGAGGCGGCCTGACACGGAGCCGCTGGCCTGGAGCTGCTCGATCGCCGACGGCAGCCGGCCCGAGCCGGCGAGGGTGACGAAGAGCGCGTCGCGGAGCTGCTCGTCGAAAGGCGCGTACCGGACGAGGAGCGAGACGCGCTCGGCCTCGTACGTCCCCTCGTAGCGGCTGTAGAAGCTGAAGAGCTGTCGAACGATCTCCAGATCGCCGGGGTGGCGGCGCAGTGCCTCGAGGTGGATGTCCAGATAGAACCGGTGGGCGTCGGTGCCCCGCTGGTCGGGCGGCACCGTCGCGCCGATGAACCGCGCCACGACACCGGGCGGGAGCTCGCTCACGATGCGTCGGGTCAACGACTCGGACGCTTCCCGCCCTCGGCGGCGGAGCATCCAGCGCGCATACCGGCTGGCCCAGTCGTCGTCCGCGAACCGGGCCATCGCCCGCTGGTAGACCCTCTCCTGTTCTTCGTGGAGGTTGTGCTGCTCGAGGAACCTGAGCAGGTCCTGGTAGATGCCGGGGTCCTCGGGCCTGGCCTCGATCGCCGCCCAGTAGGTCGAGACGACGTCCTCGAAACGGCGTTCTCCGGAGAGCAGGCCTTCGATCTCCCGGAGCATCTCGCGGTTGCGCTGGTCGTCGCCCTGCTCCACGGCCTCGTGCTGGAGGCGGCGGAGGAGGGGCAGGCCGCTCTGCCCGACGGACTCGAACAGGTGGGCCGTCTCGATCCCCACGCGCGCGTGCTCGGGGTGTTCGGGGTAGGCCTTGAGGAACCGGCGCGACGCCTCGAGGGCAGCCCGCTTGGCGCCGTAGGCCGTGTAGGCGGAGATCATGCGGAGCTCGGCCGGCGCGAGCTTCGACCACCCTGGTCGGCGATGCCTGAGGTCCTCGATCAAAAGGGCCGCCCGGCTGGCCTGGACGTGCCGCCGGTCGCGGTCGGCGAGCTCTCTGCGCACCTGGGAGCCCGGCGGCCCTCCCCACAGCAGGCTGAGCAGCCCGCCGACCACCGAGGGTCCCGGGTCCAGGTGTGCCGGGTCCAGCAGCGATCTGAGCCCGCTCGGAGGAGCGCCGCCGTTCCGTTCGGCCAGGAGGAGCGCGAGCTGGACCTGTGCCTCGTCGCGCGCCTCGCCGCGGTTGGTCGCGGCCACCGAGTAGAGCAACCGGGTCGCCTCGTCGGTCCGGCCGGCCTGACAGAGCAGGGTCGCCAGAACGAGCAGGTCCTCGTCGGACGCCCGGTCCACGACGGCGAGGGCCTGCTGGACGGCGCGCCGAGCCTCGTCCTCGTGACCGGCGGCGTCGAGCAGGTGCACCGCCTCGGACAGCGCGGCGCCGGACAGGGGCCCGCCGCGCAGCAGGGTCCGCACCCTCTGGAGCTCGGCCTCGAGCTCACCGAGCCGTTCGAGGCGATCGACGTGGGTGTTCCATATCCAGGCGGTCTGCGAGCACTCCTCGAGGAGGGCTTCACGGAGCAGGACGTCGCGGGCCTCGTCGTAGCGCTCGAGCCGGTAGAGGAGGCCGAGCTCGAGGTCCGCGAGCTCCGTGTGGTCCTCCGGCCAGGTGCGCCGGGCCCAGGCGAGCTGGTCCAGGGCTTCGCCGGGCCTCCCCTGGTCCACGAGCCAGCGGACGAGCTCCGAGCTGGCGCCGTGTCGGTCCCGGTCGAGCTCGGCCGCCTGTCGTCTGTGCGGCAGCGGATCCTCGGGGATCTGGTGCACCTCGATCGCGTCGGCGATGGCAACGAGGGTCTCGGCCAGCCGGCGCCGCTCGCCGGGGATCCTCAGCCTCTTTCCCCGCCGATCGACGATCCGCCGGAGCGCGCCGAGCTCACCGGTCCAGGTGCCCCTGGATGCGTTGTAGGCCGCGGTGTCCTCGATCGGCCAGACCTCGTCGGGAGCGAGCGACTCGGCGCGCAGGTGCACGGTCGAGGCCACAGCGTGCTGGCCGAGGTCGTCGAGTGTCCTGGCGAGATAACGCTGGACCGATGCCTCGGCCGGCCGTCTCGCGGCGAGGGCCTCGAGCTCGCGCCTCGCCTCCGCCGTCGGTCTGGGCGAGAGGACCTTCTCGCCGAGCACGTCGGTCTCGACAAACAGGGCGCGCCTCAGGTCGTCGCGTACCTCGCTCGGCGCCTCGGCGAATCCGGGGAGCTCGAGGTCCTGGCCCCTGACCGGCGGCGACGCCAGGACGCCGGCGAGGCCGAGCAGGGTTCCGAGCGTGGCGCCGCGGTCTCTCATCGCCCCGTCACCTCGAGCTGCACCGAGGAGCTCCCGATGTTGTGCGCGTGGTCCTCGGCGACGACCACGAGCGGGTAGCTCCCGGTGGGGAGCGTGGGGTCGACCACGAGCTCGCCGACGCACGCGAGGTCGCTCGCGCTCCACCGGAGCTCGGCCAGCGGCCCGCGTCCCGCCAGGTACACGACGAGATGCCGCGTGTCCTGGTCGGACCGGACCTCGAGCCGGAGCCGCTCGCCCGCCCGGACCGGCTGTTCCGGGGGCTCGATCCTCGGCTCGGGCGCGCGGCTGTCGATCACGAACGCGTCCCGGGTCCGGCGCAGGCTGTCGTCCGGACCGGTGATCACGAGCTCCACCTCGTGTCTGCCCTCGGCGAGGTCGGGGGGCGCGAGGAAGCGGGTCTCGAAGAGGCCGGGCTCCAGCCGACGCAGCTCCGTGATCGGCCCGAAGGGGAAGAGCGCGACGACGGCCCGGTCGGCCGGGTCGGTCCGCACCCTCAACACGGGATCGCCCGGCTGGATCTCGCGCGGGCGGAGCAGGGACCGGGCCGCGGCGATCAGCGATGTGTAGGGCGTCACCATCATGTGCTCTCGAGCCAGGGCGACGATCTCCTCGACCCACTCGAGCCGCTCGCCGTCGGCGTCGATCCGCGCGAGCAGGTCATCGATCCGGCGCCTGGCCCACCCCCGGGCGATCCACGGTCTGTCGGTGTCCTGCCGTGGCAGCGCGCCGGTGATCTCGGACCCGATCTCGTTCGTGCCGACGCGGCCCGCGATCCGTATCCGAACCCGCGGGTTGGGGTCGCGGTACCTGCCGTAGATCACGTCCATCGACCCGTCGAGAACGCGCGTCGGACCGGCCGGGTACAGGTCCTCCAGCCCGGAGTCCGCCGCGGCGTCGAGGCGCAGACCCTCGATCGCCGGGGCCTCGAGCTGGTGGAGCAGGCCGCGGAGCACGGGCGCTGGATCGGCGCCCTCGCCGATGTGGGAATAGGCTCCCTCGGACTCGCGTGCGATCCGGTCGAGCAGCGCGTGGTCGGCATCGTCCCCCACCCCGACGATGAAGAACCGGGCTCGTCTCGCGCCCAGGTCGGCGTTGGCCCGGGCTACAGCGCTGGCGACCTCGTCGTGCCCGACCTCGCCGAGGCTGACCTGACCGTCGGTGATCACGACCACGGTCCGGCGTGGGGCCCGCGACTCGCGGAGCAGGGCGAGCGCGGCCGGCAGCGCCGCGGCGAGGTCCGTCCCCCCCGACAGGTATCCGGACCGGAAGAACCGGCGCGCCTGGGCGATGCGTTCCGGCGTGGCCGGACCGAGCCCGTCGCTGAACCGATCGACCTGGTCGTGGAACGTCAGCAGGCCGAACCGGTCGGCGGGACCGAGGTGATCGAGCACCTCCTCGACCGAGGCCACCGCGCGTTCGAGCTTGCCTCCGCGCATGCTGAGCGAGGTGTCGAGCGCCACCACGATGTCGTGTGGCTCCGCGCCGTCCGGCGTGGGCAGCGCGAACTGCGCCGGCGTCCGGATGACGAAGTACCCCCGGTCGTCCATGTATCGATGCCCGCCGCCGAACGCTGAGCGATCGACCAGTCCGCCTTCCGGGAAGGGGCGCCGGTACGCGAGCAGCACGGGCCGGAGCGGCTGGCCGCGCATCCTGGTGAGGCGCACGGAGACGGACAGGTCCTGTTCCAGGGCGATGTTCCTCGCCTCGAGGCGGGCCCGGAACCCGGTCGCCCCGGGAGCCGGCGGTGCGGCCAGCGTGAAGCCCTCGGGACTCAGCTCGACCCGATCCACCGGCCACGCGCCCTCGGCCGCGAGGTCCACGACGAGCCGGCCCACGTGCTGGGTCGCATGCTCGCGGGCCGCGAGCGGGAACGTGAACAGGGCCTCGTCGGCCACGAGGTCGATCTCCTGAGAGTACCCGACCTCGATCCGGACCCGCCCGAAGGCCGGGATCGGGTCCACGCGCACGGCGTAGACGTCGCGCCGGGCGTCTTCGTCCGCCGTCTCGAGGAGGCCGGGGTCGATGTTCCGGCTGGTGAGCTCTTCGAATACGCGCCGGCCTCGCTGCCGTTCGACCACGGCCGCCGCGCGCCGGTGCACGCCCTCCCAGATGGCGAAGGAGCTGACCGCGGCCCCGCGGCTCAGGGCCAGCTCGTAGCGCCCGCGCAGCGGACGGTCGGTGTGGTTCTCGAAGACCTGGGTGACCGTCACGGTGGCGTGGAGGTGATCGAGGCGAATCCCGACGTCCATCTCCACGAGGGCCAGCGAGGCCTCGTCGGGCTCCTCGGCGCCCTCGACACGGAGCGCTCCCGCCTGAGCACGCGCCGCGCGAGGCCCGACCAGCAGCGCGAGCCCCAGCACGACAAAAAGGAAATGATGAATGATGAATGATGAATGATGAGCTCGGGCCATTCCTTTCAAAAGGCTCAGTTCACGATTCATCTCTGCAACTGGCTCCCACCTCATCGAAATCACGTTGCTCGTCCGTCCATCATCCAGCTCCAACCTCGATCCTCATTCATCATTCATCATTCATCATTCATCATTCATCATTCATCATTCATCATTCATCATTCATCATTCCTCATTCGCCCTGGCCGATTCCGAGCGCTTCGAGATCGATCCTCATCAACCCCCGGTCTGTTCCCACATACAGGGACTCCGAGTCGGCCACAAGGGCGGTCACCGCGGCGCCGGGCATGGGCTGCGGCAGGCTCAGCCACTCTCGCTCCCGGCGGTCGTAGGCCAGCAACCCCCTTTCGAGCGTGGCGACAAACAGCACATCGTCCAGCAGGAGCAGGCCGCCCGGGCTGACGCTGAATCGGCCCCCGTCCGGGACCCGCAGTCGGGTCACGGACCGGCTCGTCACGAGGTCCACGCCGCCCCCCGTCGTCCCGACGTACACGCCCTCCGCGCCTTGGGCGAGGGCCGAGCACCAGTTGGCCTGGAGCCCTCGCGGGCCGGCTCGCCGCACCGCGCCGACCCGCGTCCCATCTACCTCGGCCAGACCCCCGAGCGTCCCGACCAGCATCCGGTCCGGACTGCCCGAGAGGGCGTAGACCCTGTTGCTGGGCAGCCCGTGGAAGGCGTAGATCGAGCGCGGCTCGCCGCCTCCGGAGGGCGCCACGGTGATCCCCTGGCTCGTGGCGAAGACCCTGGCGGAATCGTCCACCAGCACGGCGGTCACCGCGTCTCCGATCAGGCCGTCGTCGCGGGAGATCGTCACGACCTCGGTGTCTCCGGCCTCGAGCACGCCGTGGCTCGTGGCCACGAGCATGGTCCGGGTCCGGGGATCGAAGGCCAGGGCGTTGACGCTCGACATGGATTCGAGCTCGGGCGGGGGCAGATGGCGGACCACCGAGCCGCGGTCGTCCAGCACATCGACGCCGTGGTTGAAATGTCCCACCCAGAGGCGGTGCTGGTCGTCGAAGGCCAGGGCGCTGACGTGGCCGCTCGAGAGCCCGCGTGGGAGCTCGACGATGCGCGGCTCGCCGCCCGTCCCGAGGACGGCGACGAGGTCGGGCCCGAAGGCCACCGGCCGCCCGTCGATCGTCCTGAGGCGGTCCACCCGGCGGCCCGGGAGCAGCCTCTCGAGGGGCTGGTCGCCCGGCGACGCGCCGTCGAGGACCGCCACGCCGGAATCGATCGTGCCCACGAGCAGGCGATCTCGATGTGCCAGCAGGCAGGTCACGATGAGGCCCTCGCGGAGCGTCTCGAGCCGCCCGTGACCGTTGGCGCGGAGCAGACCCGTGGCGGTGCCGACCACGAGGGTCTCGCCGACCCAGGCCGCGCCGGTCAGCCGGGCCGGTCCGCCGTCGGTCCTGGCCAGGACCTCCAGCGCGTCGCCGGCGACCCGGTAGACCACGCCGTCGCCGCCGGTCGCGATCACCCCGTCGGGGGAGTCCACGAGCGTCGTCACCCCTCCCTGAATCCTCGGAGGGAGGAGGTCGGCATGGTCGCCCTGGAGCCGGATCACCGACCCCGAGGCCGTGGCGATGTAAAGCGCCGGTCCCCACCAGACGAGGTCGAGGACCGCGCCGTGCCGGCCCCCGTCGATCCGGAGCGTGCGGAAGCGGTCCCCCAGCAGGGTGCTGACGGCGCCGGACCGCGCACCGATCGCCACCTCGCGCCCCCGCACGGCGAGCGCCGTGAGGTCGTGGTCGGGGAGGCCGGACAGGACGTCTCCGATCGTCCGGGCGGAACCGGCGCCGACCTCGATCAGTCCACCCGCGGTGGCCACGAGCATGACGCTGCCGAGCCCGCCGCCGTCGGTGGCCGACGTCGTGTCGGCCCACAGCCGGGTCCTTCCCCCGGGTCCGACGTCGGGCTCCCGAGAGGGGATCTCCACCACGGGCAGACCGTCCGTCTCGCGAGCCGCCGCGGCCAGCGCGAGGTCCACGTCGCGGCCGACCTCGCGGTGTCCGAGCCAGAGCGCCGCGGCGCCGGCCACGATCACTCCTCCGAGGGCGGCCAACGCCGTTCGGGCGCGCGGCATCGCGTCTCGCCCTCTCACGCGGGGACCTGGCCGAGCAGCGGCCATGCCAGAACGCAACTCGTCGGACGACCTCTCGTTCCTGCTCGTGGCAGTGGAAGAGATGACACGACGATGAGTATGAGACAAACCCGCTGGTGAGCAAAGTGTGATACTGTTTCCCCATTCGGCACGGCCTGGACAACCACAGACGCGAAAGACGAGGGGTCGTCTCGTGCGAGAGATGGGAGGAGGCGAGATGATCACTCGCATGTACAACTCGAAGGGGGGTAGACCTCCACCGATGGCCCTTTCTATGGTTGGAAATGCGCTTCCACTAGCGATCGCACTCGTACTCGCTGCTGGGTGTGGCGACGGCCGTAGCGAGCCAGACGGGGGACCAGATGCGGATGCCGGGGTGGGTGACGTATGGCACTTCGGTCGCGACGATGTGGGCCGGCCCCTGTCCTCGACCCGCCCCGATGGCGAGGTGCTGGGTCTGGGCTACGACGCGAACGGCAACGTCATCTTCGTTACCCCGCCAGGTCGTGCGTCCCACGCGTTCACCTACGACAGCGACGACTTGATGATGTCCTACACCCCGCCTGTCGTGGGTGCCGCATCGTGGCCCACGGAGTATATCTACGACCTCGACCAGCAGCCGACGTCCGTGAGTTATCCCGATGGGTCGTCGGTCGTGCCGGGGTACGATGCGGCCGGCCGGCTGGTCTCGCTGACCACACCGCTGGGCGACACGACCTACGACTACTCGCCGGACACCGGGCAGCTCGTCGCGATCGCGGCTCCCGACGGCGAGGCCCTGGACCTGACCTGGGACGGGTTCCTGCCCGAGTCCATCACCTGGAGCGGGACGGTTCGCGGCACGGTGCGCTGGGAGTACGGCGACGACCTGCGTCCGACCGGAGTGACCGTGGCAGGCGTCACGGTGCCCACCACCTTTGACGACGACGACATGCTGACCGGCGCGGGCGACCTGACAGTTACCCGCGACCCGGCGAGCGGACTGCCCGAGGCCGCGGCGCTGGGAGGAGTGTCGACTACAACGAACTTCGACGAGTTTGCCCAGCTCACGGCGAGCTCGGCTGCCTTCGGCGCAGACGAGCTGTTCTCCGAGTCGTTCGAGCTCGACGCCCTGGGCCGGATCACAGCGGTCGACGAGCGTGTCCAGGGCGAGGCGGTGCGGCGCGAGCACCACTACGACGCGGCGGGACGGCTGGAAGAGGTGCGGGAGGACGGCGCAGTGGTGGGGCGGTACGAGTACGACGAGAACGGCAACCGCACGAGCATCGAGCACCCGGTCTCGGGCGAGGTGATCGACGCGGAGCACGACGCCCAGGACCGGCTCGTGCGCCAGGGCACCACGACCTTCGAGTGGAACGAGCGCGGCTCGCTGGTGAGCCGCACGGACACGGACGGCACCACCCATTACGACTTCGACGTCATGGGCGCGCTTCGTTCTGTGACCCTGCCCGACGACCGGGAGATCGGCTACGTCATCGACCCCGCGGGCCGGCGGATCGGCCGCCGTGTGGACGGGGTGCTCGAGCGCGGCTGGCTGTACGGAGACGCGCTGCATCCGGTGGCGGAGCTCGACGGGACGGGACGGGTGGTCTCGCGGTTCGTGTACGGCACCCGACTCAACGTCCCCGAGTACATGGTGCGCGGCGGCCGGACCTACCGGATCGTGTCCGACGTGCGCGGCAGCGTGCGGCTGGTGGTGGACGCGGCCACGGGCGAGGTCGCCCAGCGGCTCGACTACGACGCCTGGGGCAACGTGGTGCTCGACACGAGCCCCGGGTTCCAGCCCTTCGGCTTCGCGGGCGGGCTGTACGATGCCGACACGGGCCTCGTCCGCTTCGGCGCCCGCGACTACGACCCCGTGACCGGTCGCTGGACCGCGAGGGACCCGATCCTCTTCGGTGGGGGGCAGGCCAACCTCTACGCCTATGTGAACAACGACCCCGTCAACTTCACCGACCCCTCGGGGTTGGCCTGGTACGACGACTACCTTGACCTGCAAGGCACGGCGGAGTTCATCGTGGGCTGGGGCGATGCCTGGTCCTTTGGCCTGGGCGCCATCATCCGCCACGCCGTGGGCCTAGGGGACGTCATCAATGAGTGTTCCTGGTCGTATGGGGCCGGGTCATTGTATGGGCTCGTCTCTGCGATCATTCTGATGAGGGGGGCCGGGGCAAACACTCCCGCAGGGGGGGCGCAGCAGACGGCGAGGGTGATCGATCCGAACAAACTGCACCACATCTTCGGGCAGGCGCGACACAATTTGGGTCCACTCGTGCAGCGCTTCGGGTCGCAGGAGGCCACCTTCACGGCCGTGGAGAGTGCGACCCAGGCTGCCGTAGAGAGTCAGGGCCTTACGGGCGTCTTCGAGACGACGGTGAGCGTCGCCGGGCAGAACGTTGTCGTGCGAGGCAACATCATGGAGGGCGTAGCGCGTATCGCCACGTTCTTCATTCCATGAGGCCAGCGGTGGAGCCTCTCACCGAGTTCGAGCGGGCGGTGCTCGAGAAGCTTCTCGCGGGCGATCATCCTGTGCTGGCTGTGCTTCGGGCGCAGGCACAGGCAGCGCGCCTTGCATCTCGCGAATACACCGGGGTCGGGTTCTACCTCTCGTTCGATGTACCGCCTGAGGCGCCGGCTCTGCTGACGCAGAACTTTCACTTCGGGGACGTGAACGCGGCTGTTGATGGCCTTCAGCATGGAGCCGGATTCGTCGTCTTCGTGGGAGGTGGGCGCCTCGAGATGCTGGAGGGCTACTCTTACGACGAGCCGTGGCCGAAGGAGATCCATGGCTTCAAGTTGACCTACCAACGCGAGCCGCGTGAGTTATCGCTCCCAGGTTCATCGACCACCACAACCTGAGCGCGTCCTTGCGAGCGCGTCCTTGCCCACCCCACTCACGTCAGCGACTGGTTGAAATGAATGGAGCGATGGCAGAGTTGAAGGACCGACATGCCGAAGCCCAAGAGCCCGAACACCGAGGTCATGGCCGTCCCGGAGAACGACCGGCGCCACCGCCGACGCTGGACCGGCGAGGAGAAAAATGGTGATACTCGAGCCAGCGGTGGCGTTTCCATGAGCTCAGGTGGTCGGACCGCATTTCATCTTCTTCCCCTGTGTGTCGTGCTCTGCCTGGTCTGTTGTACCTTCGAGCCACCGGCTCCGTCGAACATGGTCTCGACCCTGAGCGGACCGGAGACGTCGGACGAGCACAACGACGACACCGACTTGCGCCCGACCAGGGTGGCCCTGCCCGACGGGAGCGAGGTCGTGCTCGCCTACGACGCTCGTCAACGGCTGGTCTCGCTGACCACACCGCTGGGCGACACCACCTACGACTACTCGCCGGATACCGGGCAGCTTGTCGCGGTCACCGCTCCCGACGGCGAGTCTCTGGACCTGACCCGGGACGGGTTCCTGCCCGAGTCGATGACCTGGAGCGGGACGGTTCGCGGCACGGTGCGCTGGGAGCACGGCGACGACCTGCGTCCGACCGGGGTGACCGTGGCCGGGGTCACGGTGCCCACCACCTTCGACGACGACGACCTGCTGGTGAGCGCGGGCGAGCTGACAGTGACCCGCGACCCGACCAGCGGCCTGCCCGAGGCCACGGCGCTGGGAGGAGTGTCGACTACAGCGAACTTCGACGCCTTCGCCCAGCTCACGGCGCATTCGGCGGCTTTCGGCGCGGACGAGCTGTTCGCCGAGTCGCTCGAGCTCGACGCCCTGGGCCGGATCACCGCGGTCGACGAGCGTGTCCAGGGCGAGGCGGTGAGGCGCGAGGTCCGCTACGACGCGGCGGGACGGCTGGAAGAGGTGCGCGAGGACGGCGTGGTCGTCGTGCGGTACAGCTACGACGCCAACGGCAACCGCACGAGCATCGAGGACCCGGTCTCGGGCGAGGTGATCGACGCGGAGCACGACGCTCAGGACCGGCTCGTGCGCCAGGGCACCGCGACCTTCGAGTGGAACGAGCGCGGCTCGCTGGTGAGCCGCGCTGACACGGACGGCACCACCCACTACGACTTCGACGTCATGGGCGCGCTGCGTTCTGTGACCCTGCCCGACGGCACGGTGATCAGCTACGTGATCGACCCGGCAGGCCGCCGGATTGGCCGCCGGGTGGACGGAACACTCGAGCGGGCGTGGCTGTACGGCGATGGGCTCCACCCCGTGGCCGAGCTGGACGGCGCGGGCCGGGTGGTCTCGCGGTTCGTCTACGGCACGAGAGCGAACGTGCCGGACTCCATGGTCCGCGACGGCACGACCTACCGCATCGTCTCCGACGTGCGCGGCAGCGTGCGGCTCGTGGTGAACGCGGCCACGGGCGAGGTCGCGCAGCGCATGGACTACGATGCCTGGGGCAACGTGCTCCTTGACACCAACCCCGGCTTCCAGCCCTTCGGCTTCGCGGGCGGGCTCTACGACTCCGACACGGGCCTGGTCCGCTTCGGCGCCCGCGACTACGACCCCGAGACCGGTCGCTGACCAGCGCGAGATCCACGTCGCGGCCGACCTCGCGGTGTCCGAGCCAGAGCGCCGCGGCGCCGGCCACGATCACTCCTCCGAGGAGGGCCAGCAGCGCCCGGGTGCGCGGTATCATCCCACCTCGTAGGACACTCCTATGGCAGTGTACCCGGCGGTGTCCTGACGTTCCAGCCGGCTGCGGATCTCCTCGAATCGCCTCACGGTCTCCTCGGAATACAGACGCTCGCCGCAGCGGAGGCAGACCTCGGCCCGCACCTTCAGGACCGCGGTGTGCGAGCCTCCCCGAAGGATCTTCTCCGCTTCTTTCTCCGCCAGCTCGCCCCCGCAGACCGGACATGCAGCAAACGGCATCACGGTTTCTTCCTCCTTTCCCGCCATTCGATCCTCCGGAGCGGATCGGGACGGTAGACGGTGATCAGAACGGCCCATCTGGTTTGCGGGTTGTTCGCCATACGCGAAGTCCACTCCTGTGTCGATCCGATGCTCGGCGGGTCTTCGCGACTCGGCGTGGGCGCTCCAGGCGGTCTCGTCCTCGGTCCGGAGCCCGACCGGCTGCGCTGGGCCGGTGCCGTCGATGCCGCTGATCGTCGGCCCCGCCGGAGGTGCCCAATCCAGGCAGCCCGCCAGCGAAAGCAGCGCCACCGCGTGCACGCCCCGGTGCATCAACGCCATGATACTCCTGACGGTGACGTCATCCCAGGGCCGGCTGTCTACCAGCCAGGGCCTCGGACAAAGTCCTCGGCCCGGCTGGAGGTTGGAGGCTGGCGAAGCTCCGCCGCAAACCGACGAGCTCCTCCGAGTCGTGAGCGTGAGCGTGAGCGTGAGCGTGAGCGAACGGTTCCGAGGCATCGGGCTGGTTTCGGAGACTGCTTCGAGAGTCGGATTCACGCGATCTCGCTGTTTGGCTCGGTTAAGCTGGGCCGCTCACGCTCACGCTCACGCTCACGCTCACGGTTTGGATTCTTGACTCACTCGTCACGAAGGCCGCCCATTATGCAAGGCTGGAGGTAGGGAGAGCTCCTCGTGTGTTCCTTTTGACCTCCAGTCCACAGCCTCAAGTCTAATGCCGTTCGGATAGGCCACAACGTCAAGGAATGACATGTGTTTTTCCTCCCCCTCCGGGGGAGGACCAAGGAGGGGGTAGTCATAGGATATCGCCAATCCCGCATGATTCCCTGGGATTGACGGTGGCTTTGTACCACCCCCTCCCCAACCCTCCCCCGGAGGGCTGTCTCTTGATCACTTCTCATCCTCCACATGGAGGCCCCGGCCCCCCTCGTGAGTAGTGGCGAGACAAACGGCGTCAACACGTTCAAGGAGACGGTCCCAACCTTTCCAGAGTGAACGATAGC
>Ga0233425_10001567_pt1 | contig 50588 bp, 46 predicted proteins | sample Watercolumn_Towu_2_FD_181712 | JGI IMG/M metagenome (GOLD analysis project Ga0233425, IMG submission 181712) | Freshwater microbial communities from Lake Towuti, South Sulawesi, Indonesia - Watercolumn_Towuti2014_140_MG | ecosystem: Environmental > Aquatic > Freshwater > Lake | place...
GATGTGCTCAAGCTGGACAGCTCCAAGTCCAGCATCCGCCGAAAACGATACCGAGCCAGCCTCAATGATGACTTCCGGCTTCAGGTCCTCGCTACTTCTCGGTAATTCGTGCGGTTGCCCTGGCCGGCATCCCGGTCGAGCAGAGCGGCGCCCGCTTTCTCGCCAAGGCGTTCGACGAGCCGGCGCGGGTCTACGACCTGATGCAGCAGGCCGAACATCTGGATCAGCCGGTTTCCGCCGACCTGATGTTGAACCATGACGGCCGTGGCGAAGGGGTATGGGTGCATTGCCTGCTGTCGAAACAGCCGGAGGCCGGCGGCGCCGCGCGCTTTGAGGGCGTGGTCTACGACATCACCGAACGGCGCAAGGCGGAGCGGCGCGTTCGCCACGAGGCGGATCACGATTCCCTCACCGGGCTGCTGCGGCGCCACGTGGCGCAGCACATGCTGGACCGCTTGCTGGATCTGGCGCCGGCCGGGGAGGGTACGGCTCATGCGGTGCTGTTGCTGGATCTGGACGGATTCAAGGAGATCAACGACCAGCATGGCCATACCGCCGGCGACCAGGTCCTGATCGAGGTGGCGAAACGCCTGCGGGACTGCGTTCGGGTGGGGGACATCACCTCCCGCCTGGGGGGCGACGAATTCCTGCTGGTTCTGGTGAATTGCGTGCCGACCGACCATGCCCAGCCCATCGCCCGTGACGTCGTCACTGCCCTCAGCCGGCCGATCGGGCTGGATCCGGAGATTGTCGTCAGCATCGGTGTGAGTATTGGCATCGCGGTCGGCGGGCTGCAGGGGAACAATTCCGAGCAGCTGATCCGGGCCGCCGACCGCGCCATGTACGCCGTCAAGCACCAGGGCAAGAACGGCTACGGCTGCTACCGTCCCGACGGCGGCATCGACGTTCACACCGGCGCCGATCGGTAGGGCGGGTTTCAACCCGTCCACCGCTCCCAATCATGCCGCAGCCGCCGGCTGCCAACTCCACTCCCCGCCGCGCTTGAACTCCAGAAAGGCGTCATAGCATTCGATCCGGTTGGCGACATCCTCGCGGCCGTCGCGGCCCATGGTGAGGTAGCCGATGCCGGCCTGCGTCAGGGAGTCGAGCATGGCGGCGGTGAGGTCCGGCGCCAGGTCGGCGCTGCGCAGGTCCAGCACCGCGAAACGGGGCTTGGCGATCAGGATGCGCGCCAGCGAGACCAGCTGCTGTTCGTGGACCGACAGCGTCGTTTCCCAGTCCCGCTCCACGTCCAGCCCGCCCACCCGGGCCACCACCGTCGCGATGCCCAGCGATTGCAACACCCGGTAAATGCCGGCGTCGTCCAGCGGCGGCCGGGGCTGATCCGCCGAAAGGGCTTCCCGCAAAGTGCCCGGCGGCACGTAGGGCCGCTCCGGCAGAAACAGGATGCGGTCCAGCTTGGGCCGCACCACCCGGCCGGTGCCGGCCTCGGCGATGCCCGCGGTGCCCTTGAACAGGGCGTCCTTGGCGCCGTCGTCGAAGGCGGTGACCAGCACCCGGCAGCCGGGGGGGATTTCCACCGACAAGTCCTTGACCAGCACGCTGCCGTCGTTGGGCGACATCAGGGTGAGATGGTCGAAGGCCAGGCGGTCGTCCTGTTCGGTCAGGTCCACCGCCGCCAGGGTTTCCGCCTGGGCCAGCTCGATGGCGTACCACAGGTTGATGAGCCGCTGGATGACGGCCGCGAACGACGAAATCGATTGAAACTGGGTGATGATGAGGGAAAATGCCCCCACCAGCATGGCGAAGGCCAAAGCCGCCTGGGTGATCACCCCGAAATCGGCGTTTTCCTCCACGAACAGCGGCGCCGCCAGCAGCACCGGGATCACCTGGATCAGATAGTTGTAGCCGGTGGTGAAGAAACCCAGGTTGCGGTTGACCAGGATCATCTTGCGGAAGTTGCCGCCGACCTCGTCGAACAGGCGGAACGAGCGTTCCAGCATGCGCGATTCGCGGTGCAGCAGGGCCACCGATTCGGCGTGCTCGCGCACGTGCATGAGGCCGGAGCGGAAGGCGGCTTCCTTGTCGAGCTGGTTGTAGTTGAGGTCCACCAGGCGGCGGCCCAGCAGCACCGTCGCCGCCGAGCCGACCACCGCATACAGCAGGGCCACCCCGAACAGGGTGGGGCTGATCGACCACAGCACCCCGGAAAACGCCACCACCGTGAACAGGCCGTTCAGCACCATGAGGATGAAGGACAGGGTGGTGGTGGCGAAGCTGCGGACATCGTCGGCGATGCGCTGGTCCGGGTGCTCGATGCCGCCGCTCAGCAGGAAGGCGTCGTTCATCCGGTAATACGTGGGATACTGGAGATAGAGTTCGACGAAGCGGCGGGTCATCCAGTCGCGGATCAAAAAGCCCAGGCTTTCCTCGGTATAGCGCAGCAGCACCGCGGTCACCGTCAGGGCCGCGAACACCACCACGTAGAACAGGGCCTGCAGCAGATAGCCGGCGGTGTCCCGCTCGGTGATGGCGGTCATGAAGTCGCGCCCGACATAGCTGCCCACGATGTTGAGGCCGTTGACGCCGAGCAGCATGGCGATCAGCAGGATGAACAGGGTGACCGCGCGACCGCCGATGTTCGATCGCAGCAGATGGCGCAGCAGCTGGGCGAACAGGCCCCAGCCCTGTTCGTTGATGGGAATGTTGAACATCGGGTGGCTACCTTGGTTTTTTGTTGTGGGTGGGGGGCGGCTCGGACGCGATCCGGCCGGAACCACTATTAGCAAATCGCGGGGCCGGCGGCAAACCGGAGGAGTTTGCCGCGGATTTCGCCCAGGCGCCGGAGCGCATTGTGATGGAAGTACGAGTTGACACTACACCAGTTCGGATGTCGATGAAATGAAAGGTCTACTGCAGAAAATTTTCGGCGCCAAGCAAGATGGTGCCCCGCACCGCCCGCAACCACCCCGCCCGGCCGATTTGGATGCCTTGCGTACCGGCTTGCGCCAGGCGGGCGACGATAGTGAGCGGGAACGTCGGCTGCGGGAGCTGGCCGATGGCCTGGTGGCGGCCGGCGTTCCGCCCTCGGACCAGGACGAGGAGGCGGTCTGGGCCTGGGCGGTTTGCCGGGCGACCGACAAGGCGCTGGGGCTGGCATGGCTGGCGCGGGTGCAGGGCGAGGCGTGGCTGGAGCACATCGCCGGCCAGGCCCGTGCCGCCGAAATCCGCCTAGCCGCCGCCCAGCGCGTGACCGATCCGGCCCGCCTCAAGCTTCTGGCGGATCGGGTGCGCGACAAGGACCGCGGCGTCTATCGCCATTGCCAGAGCCTTCTCAAGGCTCAAGCGGCCGGCGTCCAGCAAGCCGAGGCGATCGCCGCCTGCAGCGAACGGCTGCGGCAGGTGCTGGCGCAGTGTCCGCTGCCGGCGTCCAAACTGTACGAACTGCGCAAGGACGTGGCCAAGCTGGCCGAGGGGCCGGGGTTGGACGCCTGCCGGGAACTGCTGGACCAAGCCGGCCGGCGCGAGCAGGAGGAAGCCCGGCAGCGGCGCGGCATCGACCAGGCCTTGGTACAGGCCAAGGCCCTGCGGCGCGAACTGGAGCAGAACCCGCGCCCGTCGGCCGAAACCCTGGATGGCTGGAAGACGCTGGCGGCCGAGTTGGGTGGGCGGCTGGCCGGCTGTCCGGACTGGCTGGCGCCGGCGGCCCAGGAGCTGGGCCAGACCCTGCCGCGCATCGAGGCGCGTCTGGCCGGCCGGGAGGCCCAATGCGAGCGTTTCGAGGCCTGCCGGGCGTTTCTGGCGGGACTGGTTGCCGGCCGGCTGGACCCAGCGGCCCGAACGGCGTGGGCGGAACTCCCCAAGCCGGAAGATGCGGCGGCCCTGGCCCAGCTGCAGGCACAATGGCAGGCGCTGGAATCGCCCGGCGAGGCTCCGCCTCCGCCCCGGCCGGCCGAGGTCGCGGCACCGCCGGCGCGCGATCTGGAGCCGGCCCGGCGCTTGCTGGCGGAACTGGAACAGGCGCTGGAGGCCGGCATGAGCCACGATGCCGCCGGCCTGCTGCGCCAGCTGGATGAACTGGCGGCCGCGGCGCTGCTGCCGCGCTCCATGGCCGAGCGCCAGCGCCGCGCCGCCGGCCGGCTGGCGCGGTTGCGGGACTGGGCGCGCTGGGGCGGCAGCCGGGTGCGGGACGACCTGCTGGCGGCGGCGGAAGCCCTGCTGGGGGAGGACGTCGACCTCGCCGAGCGGGCCGAGACGGTTCCCAAGCTGCGTGCCCAATGGCAGCGGCTCGATCGCGAAGGCCGGGCACCCGCCGCCCAGCAGCGCCGCTTCGACGAAGTGCTGGGGCAGGCCTACCAGCCGGTGCAGGAACAGCGGGCGGAACAGGCCGCCCAGGCCAAGGAAGCGCGGGCGGCGAAGGAAGTCCTGCTGGCGGAATGGGAAACCTGGTTCAACGGGATGGTGTGGGAGGAGCAGGCGGATTTCGGCGATCTGCAGAAACGGCGTTCCGCCATGCGCACCCGGTGGCGCGCCATGGCCCGCGCATCCGGCCGCGACGAGCGCCGCTTGAACGCGGCATTCGATGCCTTGGCGGAAGCCCTCGGCGCCCGGCTGGAGCCGGTGATCGCCGACGAGACGGCGCGCCGCGAGCGGCTGATCGCCGGGGCGGAACGGCTGCAGACGGTGCAATCCGTCGCCGACGCGGTGGCCCAGGCCCGCAACCTGCAGCAGCAGTGGAAGGAGGGCGGTGCCGCCGTGCAGCTGCCTCGCAAGACCGCCGAAACCCAGTGGCAGCGGTTCCGGCAGGCGCTGGATCAGGTGTTCGCCCGCCGCGACGCCGAGCGCAGCGAACGGGAAGCTCTGCGCCGGGAGCACATCGGGCTGCGCCAGTCCATCCTGGACGAATTTGCCGCGGTGCTGAATGGCGAACCAACCCTGGCGAAACTCGAACAGGAGCTGGCCGGTTTTCGGAACCGTTGGGACGAGGCAGGCCAGGATGAATCGGGCCGCCGCCGCGACGAACTGGACCGCCGTGCCGGCGAATTGCAGCGGCGCGCCCTGTCGGCCGTCAAGGACCTGCAGCAGCGCAAGCAGCGGGATGTGTTCGAGGCCCTGGCGGCCCGTTCGGCCCTGGCGGCGAGCCTGGAAGCGGCCGCCCTGGCCGGTGAGTTCAGCGAGGCCAAGGCCGCCGACGCCGAAATCGAATGGCAGCGGCTGGCGGGATTGCCGGGGGAGTGGGAACGCGGACTGCGGGAGCGGTTGCATAACGCCTCCGCCGTCACCCCCGAGGCGCTGGCCGACGGTGCGGCGAAACGGGCGGCGCAACTGATCGACCTCGAAATCCTGCTGGATCTGCCGACCCCGGCGGCTTGCGCCGCCGATCGCCAGGCGCGCCAGCTGGAACTGCTGCAGGCCGGGCTGAAGCAGCGCCGCACCAGCGACCAGGCCGGTGCCATGCTCGCCGCCTGGTACGCCCTGCCGGCCTCGCCCGATCCCGCCCAGGCCGAGCGCATCGCCCGGGTGGTGGACCGGCTGGCGGCAACGGCCGTGGCGCGGGCGGAGGAATCGGCGGGGTAACCGGTCGCTCGGTCCATGGCGGCGTCCGAGTCCCCACCGCGGCTGTGCTAATCTTTCCCCAGCCCCGCCGTGCAAACGGCTGATTCGACGAGACATCCGGACCCGAACATGACGATCCGCCCGACGCCCCCGTCCCTCAATGGTGTTGAAATAGGGAACCCTCTCCCCGCGGGAGAGGGCAGGGTGAGGGCCAAAGCGCCAAATGTTTCAACGACTTTGCCGCAAGTATTGAGCGCTCCAGGCCCTCACCCCCACCGGCTCCGCCCCCCTCGCTTCGCTCTCCCCGCGGGAGAGGGGCTTCATTCAACAGTATTGCCCCCGTCCCTCCCGTCCGGTCCTGGCTAGGCGCCCTTCATGGAAACCGGCACCCTCGAAGCGGACCAGCCCCGGGCGCACCCGGCGGCGGAGACCAATCCCTTGCTGGCGCAGTGTCTAAAGGACATGCAGACCCGCAACATCAGCCTGCCGACCCTGCCCGACATCTCGCTGAAAATCCGCAAGGCGATCAACGACGAGCGCGCCAACAACTCGCGCATCGCGCGGGTGGTGCAGGTCGATCCGGCCATCACCGGCCGGCTGATCCACATCGCCAACAGCCCCCTTTATCTCGGACGGAAGAAGATCGAGAGCTGCCCGGAAGCCCTCACCCGGCTGGGGCTGCGGGCGGCCCAGCACTTCATCACCAGCTTCGCCATGAAGTCGGTGTTCCAGGCCAAGTCGCCTTACATCCGCAAGCGCATGCAGGAACTGTGGGCACACAGCAGCTACGTCGCCGCCATCAGCGCGGTGATGGCCCACAAGACCCACGGCTTCGATCCCGACCGCGCCATGCTGGCCGGGCTGGTGCACGACATCGGCGTGGTGCCGGTGCTCACCTGCGCCGACCGCAATCCCCAGCTGGTCGCCAGCCACCAGCAGATCGACCAGGCGGTGGAGGCGGTCCGCGCCGACATGGGAGTGCTGGTCATCAAGGCCTGGAACTTCCCGGAGGATTTCGAGGACGTGGTGGTCCATGCCGAGAATTGGCACCGCAGCGGGCCGGGGGAGGCGGACTACACCGACCTGGTGATCCTGTCTCAGCTGCACAGCTACGTGGGCACCCTGCAAATCCACAAGTGCCCGCCCATCGACGACATTCCCGCTTACCGCAAGCTGATCGGCAAGAACAAGGAAGCCGACATGAGCCGCAACATCCTCGAACTGGCGAAGGAGGAAATCCGCCAGATCCAGAACATGCTGACGGACTGACCGCGGAGCGACCGGTGGATATCCAGCTTCCCCTGGTCAACCTGCTGCCGTCGCGGCCGGAGATCAGGGGGATCTCCGGCCTGCTGGCACAGCTGACGCCGGGACAGCAGATCGACGCGGTGGTGGAGACCCATATCGGCGAAAACTACTACCTGCTGCGGCTCAGCGAAAGCGGCCTGCAGCTGCGGGCGCGCACCCCGCTGGCCCTGGAGGCCGGCCGCAGCCTGACCCTGCAGGTGGTGGAATCCGGCGACACGCCCAAGCTCAAGATCGTGCCGCCGCAGCCGGCCGCCGCCGAGCGCACCGAGGACCAGGTGATCCAGCAGGCGCTGCGGGAATTTCTGCCCAAGCGGCAGCCGGCCACGGAACTTGCAACCACTCTCGACCGGCTGCTGCAATCGGCGCCGGGCAGTGCGGCGGCCAAGCTGCCGGAGCCGGTGCGCGCCGCCGCCGCCGGCTTGGCCCAGGCGCTGCCGCAGCCGTCCCGGCTGGCCGATGCGGAGGGCCTGCAACAGGCGGTGCGCGATTCCGGACTGTTCCTGGAGGCCAGGCTGGCGACCGCGCTGCCGGCCCAGGCGCGGGAGCTGGCCACGGCCGACGTGAAGGGCCGGCTGCTGGTGCTGGTGGACGCGCTGCGCAAGCAGTTGCAGGAGACCGAGACGGCGGCCGACGGGGTGCCGGCGGAGACCGCGGAGCTGCCGGATGAGTATCGGCCGCGTGCGGGTCCGCCGCACCCCGCCGCCGCGGGGGTGCGTCCGCCGGTCCGGCAGCCGGGCCGGGAAGCGGCACTGCAGCCGGCCGCTCCCGGAGCCCCGGCTCAGGCCGAAGCGGCGGACGCCGCACCGGAGTTGCGGTTGGCGGCGGCTGCCGAGGCGCCGCGGCCGCAAGGGGAGGGGGTACCGGCGCAGCCCGTTCCGGCAAGGGCCGAGACGGCGGGGCGGGACGGAGCCGTGGCGGCCCCGGCGGTGCAGCCGCCGGGGAAGGAATCGGTGCCGGCGACGGCGGCGGAGCCGCCTGCGCAGCAGCCCTCGCCGCCGGCGGGGGAGGCGCGGGGTCGGGAATCCTCACAGGCGGCGGCGCGGGATTCACCAGGGCGGGAGTCCCCGCCGGCTGCCCCTGCCCCTCGGCCGGAAACCCCGGCCATCCCATCGGCCAAGCTGCCGCAAGCGGTTCCCGCAGCGCCGCAACAGTCGGTACCGGAAACGCCGCCCGCCGCCGCCCGGCCCGCTGTCACCACCGCGGCGGCGCAACCGCCGCCGCCCTCCGGCGAACCGGCGGCCGGCCCGGGCGCTGCCGGCAAACCGCCGGATCGGGGACGCGCTCCATTCCCCGAGTCCACGCCGGCCGGCCCTCCGCCGCTAGCCACGGCCCGGCCCGATGCCGTCAAACCCCAGGCCCTGGTCAGCGTTCTCAAGAGTCTGTTCGGCCTGAACCTGCCCCCGGAGCCGGCCGCCGCCCCGGCTCCCTCCGCCGTGCTGCCGGAAACGGCCGGGGAGCCGGTGCCGCCCGCCCGCCAGGGCCCGGTCCCGGAAGAACAGGAACCGCGGCCCCACAAGCCGCAGTTCCCGGCCGATGCCGTCCAGCCGTCGCGCCTGGCGTCCGCGGCCGGCGAGGTCCCGCTGCAACCCGCCGAACTCAAGCTGCTGCTGCACAAGGCCGAAGGCGCCCTGGCCGGCATCGTGATGGACCAGCTGGCTTCACTGCCCCAGAGCGACGGACGCCAGACGGTGTGGCAGCTGGAGATTCCCTATGTGTTGGGCGACCGTGCCGATGCCCTCAAGCTGAAGGTGGTGCGGGAGGGCAAGCGGGGCGCACCGCCGCTGCAGTGCTTCTGGTCGGTGACCCTGGAACTGCACCCGCCGGGGCTGGGTACCGTCAATGCCCGCATCTCCCTGACGGCCGGCAACATCGACAGCTACTTCTGGTCCGACCGCCCGGAGACCGCGCAAGCCATCCAATCCCACCTAGACCTGCTGGCGGCCCGCCTGCAGCACGCCGGACTCAGCGTGGGCCGGCTCGACACCCTGCCTTCGGCCCCCGCCGGCGGCGCCGACTCCCGGCCCGGCGGCGGCACGCTGCTGCTGGACGAAAAGGCATGATGGCGAGTGTGTGGCCGAAACGCGCGGGAGCAGACCCGGTTTTCGGAGGATAGGCTCGGCAGGGTTCGCGACGGGCGACTGGCCGAATACTGACCAGCCGTGCAACTCCCTGCTAGACCTGCCGGTTCACAGGCTTGTTCACAGGCCCGTCCCCAGGCTTGGTGGATAACCGCCTCCATCGAACGGTCCCTTCCTCAAGACCGCATGGGCCGCCGATCCCGCGTCGTTTGAGCGAGCCTTCGGAAGGATCGCCGGGTTTTGTAGTTCCAAAATCGGTGACGGGTTGATTACAATCGGTGCTCTATCCTGCCCACCGCGTGGTCCCGCCCCCGTGAATCGAAACGACCTGTTTGAATTGACCGACAGCATGGCCGATGCCATCCTTGTGGTCGCGGCGGACGGGCGTATCCTGCGGGTCAATGCCGCCGCGGTGCAGTTGTTCGGGTACAGCCGCGAGGAGTTCGCCGACCTGTCCGTGGAAGACTTGTTGCCGCGGCGTCATCGGCCGAACCACGCGGCCCAGCGTGCCCGGTTCACCGCCCGTCCCGACAGCCGCGCCATGGGCAGTGGCCTGGAGTTGTTCGCCATACGCAAGGATGGCGTCGAATTCAACGTGGACATCAGCCTGAGCCGGCTGGAAAACGGCGATGTCCTGGCCACCGTTTACGACATCACTCGCCGCAAGCGGGCCGAGGAATCCCTCGCAGCCGCCCGCGAGTTTTCCGACAGCATCATCGCCACCATGCAGGAATCGCTGCTGGTGCTCGACGCCGACTACCGGGTGGTTCGCGCCAATCCGGCCTTTTTCCAGACCTTTCGGGTGGGTGAGGAAGAGACCGTGGGGCGGGCCTTCGTCGAAATGCACGGTGGATGCTGGGATTTCCCGGAGATGCGCCGGCTGCTGGTGGAAACCCTGCCGAGCGACCACGCGGTGGACGCCTTCGAGTTCCGCCACGAGTTTCCCGGCATCGGCAGCCGCTATCTGCGGCTCAATGCCTGCCGCATCGTCGGCAGCGCCGAGCACCGCAAGCTCTATCTCATCGCCCTGGAGGACATCACGGCGCGCAAGACGCTGGAATCCGAGCAGGCCCGCATGATCCGCGAGCTGGAACGCGCCAACGAGGAGTTGAAGAACTTCGCATATGTGGTCTCCCACGACCTCAAGGCCCCGTTGCGCGCCATCGGCTCGCTGGCCGACTGGATCGGCGCCGACCAGAAGGAGCGGCTGGACGACGAAGGCCAGGAACATTTGCGGTTGCTGATACAGCGGGTGCGTCGCATGGACGGGCTGATCGACGGCATCCTCCAGTATTCCCGCGTCGGCCGGGTGCACGAGACCGCGGTGACGGTGGACCTCAACCAGCTGGTGCCGGAGGTGATCGATTCCCTGGCGCCGCCGTCCCACATTCGCATCGAAGTGGCGGAGCGGCTGCCGGTCTTGCGGACCGAGCGCACCCGCATGCTGCAGCTGTTCCAGAACCTGCTGTCGAATGCCATCCGCTTCATGGACAAGCCGGAGGGACTGATTCGGGTCGACTGCGCCGAGCTGGACGGTAGTTGGCGCTTCAGCGTCAAAGACAACGGTCCGGGTATCGATCCGCGCCATTTCGAGCGCATCTTTCAGTTGTTCCAGACCCTCAATCCGCGCGACCGGGTGGAGAGCACCGGGGTCGGATTGTCCATCGTCAAGAAGATCGCCGAGGGTCTGGGCGGACGGGTCGGGGTCGATTCGACGCCGGGGCAGGGCAGCGCGTTCTGGTTCCAGCTGCCCAAGGGCAGTCCTGATTATAAAGCTGCTTCAGCTAACCCAAACGACCGTCGTCCCGGCAGGGATTGTCGGGACCCAGAGGCCAGGGATGGCGCCGATTCATCACATCCCTGTGTTCTGGATGCCGGCAATCCATGCCGGCATGACGGGCTAGCTGAAACATCTTTCTAATCAGGAGGGCAGTTGAGGGCATCAAACCGAGAAACGAGGAGTCATGAAAGTAGACTGTAAGACGATATTGCTGGTGGAAGACGATCAGGTGGATGCCATGACCGTCAAGCGCGCCCTCAAAGAGCTGCGTGTCACCAATCCCCTGGATCACGTGGAAAACGGCGAGCAGGCGCTGGCTCATCTGCGCGAGCCCGGCCGGGCCAAACCCTGCATCATCCTGCTCGACCTCAACATGCCGATCATGACCGGCATCGAGTTCCTGCAGGTGGCCAAGGCCGATCCGGCCCTGAAGCGGATCCCGGTGATCGTGCTCACCACTTCCGAGGAACAGAGGGACGTGGTCGAGAGCTTCGATCTGGGAGTGGCCGGTTATATGCGCAAGCCCGTGGATTACCGCGAGTTCGTCGACACGGTGCGCTCCATCGACGCCTATTGGACCCTCAGCGAGTTGCCGGTATGAACGCAGTCTCCCACGCGAAACCCATCACCCTGCTGCTGGTCGATGACGACCGGATCGACCGGTTGGCGATCCGGCGCGCCTTCGCCCAGTGTGCCGATCACAACTTCGAGCTGCTGGAAGCGGAGACCGGCAGCCAGGGCCTGCAGCTGGCTCGTTCGGCCCGCCCCGATTGCATCCTGCTGGATTACAACCTGCCGGATTTGTCCGGCGTCGAGTTCCTGTCGGAACTGGCCGAGGATACCGGGGAACTGCAGATTCCGGTGGTCATGCTCACCGGCACCGACAACGCCCTGATCGCCGTCGACGCCCTCAAGCGCGGCGCCCGCGACTATCTGGTCAAGATCACCGACCAGCAGTCGCTCCAGTGGCTGCCGGCGGTCATCCTGCGGGCGCTGCGGGAGCAGCAGACGCTCAAGGACAAGGCGGATGCGGTGGAACGGCTGCGGGAGGCGGAAGCGAAATATCGGACCCTGGTGGAACAGATTCCGGCCATCACCTATATCGCCTCCATCGAAGAACCCGGCAAGCTGCGCTATGTCAGCCCCCAGATCCATGCGCTGGGCTATACCCCGGAGGAATGGCTGGGGAACCCCCAGGGCTTGCTGCAATGGGTCCACAAGGACGACCGCGACCGGGTGATCGACGCCTTCGCCCAGGTGCACGAAAGCCACGGCTCGCTGCGTTGCGAGTACCGGCTGCAGAACCGCCAGGGGACCCCGCGCTGGTTTCTGGACGAGGCCAACGTGGTGCGCGACGACGGCGGCCGTCCGCTGTTCCTGCAGGGCATCCTGCTGGACATCACCGAGGAGAAGGAGGTGGACCAGGAGCTGGAATACTACCGCCGGCGCCTCGAGGAACTGGTGGCCCAGCGCACCCAGCAGCTGGAGAAGCAGAGCGAGGCGCTGCGCTTCGCCAATGCCAACATGGACCGCGAGCTGTGCCGCAGCAAGCGGATGGAGCTGGAGCTGCGCGCCAGCGAGGCCCGTTTCCGCCTGTTGCTGGAGTCGGTGGGGGAGGGCATCTACGGCATCGACGCCGACGGCAACTGCATCTTCGTCAACAAGGCGGCCCTGGATATGCTGGGTTACGGCAGTGCCGAGGAACTGCTGGGCAGCGACATCCATGCCCGCATCCACCACAGCCGAGCCGACGGCACCCCCTATGGGCGGCGCGAATGCCCGCTCTACGACGTGTTCGAGGAAGGCATCCCGGCGCGGGTGCGGGAACTGGTCTGGCGCAAGGACCACAGTTCCTTCACCGCGGAATGTTCGGCTTACCCGGTCGTGACCGACGGCCGCGTCACCGGCGTGGTGGTGGTGTTTCGCGATGCCGTGATGGCCGCTCCGGAGAGCCGGGATATTCAAGCCGCCGTCGAACTTTCCGCTCCGCCCCAGCGCGACGCGCCATCCCGCCCGCGGGCCGGCGCGGCCGACGGTTCGGCCTGACGGCGAACCCGCAGTCGGCGCGCCGCGAACCGATGGGCCGCCTTCGGCCGGCTCCGGCGTTGGCGGCGCCAGCCACGCCGGCCCCGAGTCCGGGGCCCGGCGGTCCCTGTTCAGCCGTAGACGTCGTCCTGAAACTGGGCCTGGATGGATTCCACTTCATCGCGCCGGTTGATCAAGGCGCGGACGCAATCGGCGTCGAGGATCTTGCCGGCCATCCCGTGCAGGCAGTTGAAAGCCCGGTCGTTGGACCAGACTTCCTTGTATGGACGCCGGCTGGTGAGGGCGTCGAAAATGTCCGCGACTGCGACGATGCGGGCTTCCACTGGAATGGCATGTCCCCGCAAGCCTGCCGGATAGCCGGTTCCGTCCAGGGCCTCGTGGTGATGGAGGGCGATGTAGCGCAACATGTCCCCGTAACGTATGCCCTCCAGGCCAAAGTTCTTCAGCAAGTCGTCGATGATTTGCCGGCCTCGGGTGACATGGCTCTTCATGATGTCGAATTCATCCGGCGTCAGCTTGCCGGGTTTCAGAAGCACGCTGTCCGGGATGCCGATCTTGCCGATGTCGTGCAAGGGCGCAAACAGGAACAGATGTTCCACGTATTCGTCGCTCAAATCGTAGCGTTCGGCCACCCCCTGGGCGATCAGCCGGGCATAGCGCGACATGCGGTCCAGGTGCATGCCGGTTTCGAAGTCCCGCTCGTTGGTGAACCGCCGCGCCGTCTTCAGGGCGGCCAGCATGGTGTGGATCGAGGCGAGCTCGTTGACCGCCAGAAGCGCGACCAGATGGCCGAAAATGTCCAGAAAATGCAGGGACTCGTCGGTGAACGACCGGCGTTTATAGGAATTGAAGAAGACAAAGCCGCCGAAGGCGTCTTCGTTGTAATAAGGCAGGGTGTAGCTCGCCTCGTAGCCCTGCTGGATGATTCTGCGGCTGTGTTCGCGCTCGCTCTCGGAAAAGATCGAAAGATCGTCCACCAGGCGCGGCCGCCCTTGCTCCAGGATATCCCTCAGCGTAGGCACTTCGCACAGCGGAGCCTGGTAATGGGGGAGAGGATTGTCTTCGCCGCTGCTGTGGACGAAGGTTTGCAGGAGGTCCGTCGCCGGCTCGTAGAGCGCCACGGCGATGCGGTCGATGAAATCGAAGCGCCGCCGCAGGACCTCGTGCAGGTAGCGCAGCTTGTCGCCCAGGGAGGAGCTGTGGTTGAGGGCTTCCAGGACGTCCTGGTGTCTGAACAAACTCGTATCGAAGTTGCTTTGCATTGAAAGCGGCACTCAGCCTATACGGATCGGCAATGGGTCTTGGGCAAGGCTAGCACACAAGCGCTCTGCCGAGGGGCGCCGGCTGGCCGACTGCTGCACGGCATTTCGCTGGCGGCGGCGCCCGGCGCAGTGGTGGCCCTGCAAGGTCCGTCCGTATCAAGGGCGGGAAAGGCGAGCGGGGAAACCCGGGGGCTGTCCTCCGACCGCGTCACCGGGCGCAGGATCGGCCCCACTGGCTCCCCGCAGGCCGTCGGAGACCCAGGCGCTGCGTGATGGGCGGTATTGACAATAGGAGCAATAGACAAGCATTCTTTGCCAGTCCCTTCAATATATCGGTTGAGCTTCGAGGGATGGTAACTGTCGCACATCTTGGAGTATACGCATGCTAACTGACCGTGCCCGTGCGGATGTCGGTGTAAGGTTCCTGGAATATAGTTTTCCCGTCAGGAATATGAATATGCCGTTACGGCCGCTGGTTGGAGATATATGACCTCCTCACCCGAATTGGTCCCGCTATTCGTGGATTTGGACGGGACCCTGATGGCGTCAGATACGCTGTTCGAATCTGCTCTCAGCAGCCTCAAATCGAGTCCTTGGGATATTCTGACGTGGCCGTTGTGGCTGGCTTCCGGACGGGCGCGTCTTAAGTCGAACATCGCGGCGAGTTCCAACCTGGATGCTTCACGGCTGCCCTATTTGTTGCCGTTCTGTGAGTACCTGAAATCTGAGCGGCAACGGGGACGGCGGATTTTTCTCGCAACGGCGGCGGACCGATCCATCGCCACGGCGGTTTCCGATCATCTGGGGTTATTTGATGGGGTGATCGCAAGTGACGGGATTGATAATCTGAAGGGGGCAAAGAAGCTTCAGGCAATTCGACGCCAGCACGAGGGCCCCTTCGTTTATGCGGGGAATTCGACCGATGACTTGCCGATTTGGGCGGGTGCCGATTCTGCAATCATCGTAACGAACGGGAGCAGGTTGTCGGAGCGTGTCAGTGCCCTCTGTCCCGTCGAAAAGGTGTTTGATTCTGGCGCGTTTCACCTGGGACATCTCATCGGTGCGATGAGACCTTATCAATGGATCAAGAACACATTGATATTCGTGCCTTTACTGACCTCGTTCCAATTTGGCCAGTTATCGCTGGTGTCGGCGGCACTCATGGCCTTCGTCGCATTTTCCCTGTGCGCTTCGGCAACCTATATTCTGAATGACCTGATGGATCTGGACGCCGATCGGGCTCATCCTCGCAAGCGGCTTCGGCCGTTTGCAGCTGGGCGAGTACCCATTCCGGCGGGTATTGCGGCTATGGTGGCCTTGTATGCGGGTGGGCTTCTGGCCGCCGGTTATCAATCGAACGCTGTTTTCTATGTTCTTCTTGCATACATCGTGACGTCAAATGCATACAGCCTCCGGTTGAAACATTATTTGCTGATGGATTCGGTGGTGCTCGCGGCGCTTTACACCGTTCGAATGTACGCAGGCTCTGTGGCGACGGGCATCGAAGTTTCTGTTTGGCTGCTGGCGTTTTCCTTATTTGTTTTTGTCAGTTTGGCGTTGCTCAAACGATGCGCGGAACTTGTCACCCATGAGTCGGGCGGCCGCTCCATGGTTCGGGGCAGAGCTTATCGGGTCGCCGATCTCCGTGTGCTCTGGCCATTGGGGGTGGCGACGAGCGTCAGCGCGGTGGTGGTATTCGTCCTGTATTCGACGGATCCTCTGGTGAGGGCGCGCTACAACACTCCGGCTGGCTTATGGATGGTGGCCGTGGGGCTGGTTTACTGGCTGGGTCGATTGTGGCTGAAGACCAATCGTGGAGAAATGACCGACGATCCGATCGTATTTGCGTTGAAGGATTATGGAAGCCGCGTGACCGTGCTGGCCATGATCATGATCACCCTGGCCGCTCATGTCATCGATATCCGCTTCTTAACATAGCCGGCGAGCGCGGAATCCGTGGGAATACATCCTCTAGCGATTGCTTTCGTGAGCATCACCTTGTCGGTGCTCGCTCAGTTTTCCATGAAGTTTGGCAGCGGCCGCGCCGCTGCGATTGCAATGGAATCGGCGTCGACGTCGTTTCTCCGTCTGCTTGCATTGTCCATGCTGCAACCGGCGGTGATCGCCGGTTTCGTCTTGTACGGAGCAGGCGCAGTCCTTTGGCTTTACGTACTGGCGCGCTGGGACGTTTCCAAGGCATATCCGCTGGTGGGTTTCGGGTTTGTATTGACGTTGATTGTCGGCGCCGCTTGTTTCGGCGAGCGCGTCACGTGGGAACGTATCGCGGGATGTCTGTTGATTTGCGCGGGGTTGGTTCTGGTCGTGAGGAGCTAAACCGGCGTCCAGGGGGTATCTCTGTTTCAGGGCCATTGAAAATCCAGGAAGAGCAATATGCATAATGCCGATGATGCCGGTCCGAGAGCCTCGCATTTTGTCTGGCGCACGTCGGCCGTGTTGCTTGCTGCGCTGGTGTTGCTTGCTCTTGGCTTGCGTGTTGCGAGCCTACGCCTGGTCGCCGGCACCATTGACTGGGAGGGGGGCGAATACGCCCGCTTAGCCCAGAACCTGCTCCTGGGGAATGGCTATATCGGCCTGGATTTGCCCGGGAAAAACCTGATGTTCCCGCCGCTGTTTCCCCTTGCCATAGCGGGTGCTTCGTGGCTCACCTCGGATTTGGAGATCGCCGCACGCTCCATTTCGGTTCTGGCCGGCGCTTTGCTGCCGATCCCAATATTTTTCCTGGCTCGCCGTCTCTATGGTGCGGGCGTAGGACATCTTGCCGCCCTATTGGTAGCGCTACATCCCCTGTTGGTGCATTTTTCGGCGACGGCGTGTTCGGAACCGATTTTTCTGCTGCTGCTGGCCAGCGCTGTCTGCTTGAGCGGTAGGGCCTTGAAAGAAGGCACCCCAGGTTCCTTCGCGCTGGCAGGGGGGGGGCTGGGGTTCGCCTATCTCACCCGGATCGAAGCCGCTGCATTTCCTCTCATCGTTGTCGTGCTGGCGCTGCTGCGGGTGAGGTGGATCCGTACGGTCGGACCGGGCCGGGCGGTTGCTGCCGTCATGTGCCTGCCGTTGGCCTTTGCTCTGGTCGTTTCGCCCTATGTTCTCTGGCTGCACGGCGAAACCGGACAGTGGAGACTGGAGGCCAAGAGTCCGTTGAATATCGAGACTGCACGACGGGTACTTCTCGAAGGGCAAGACATCAATCAAGCCCACTATGCCGTTGAGCCAAACCTTGCCGAGCAAGGTGTATGGCTCAAGCCGGCAATTGCGAGCGTCAGGGAAGTTCGTTTCAGTATTACCGATGTTATTCAATTGATTAAACGTCGTGCGTCGGTGGCGTTTCCATTTCTTTGGGATACCGTTACCGGAAAAGCCTTTGGAACTCCGATGTTGATCAGTATGGCCTTCCTAGGAGTCTTTGCATCGCAGTGGAAAAACGCTGTGCAACCGGTACAACTCTTGATGCTGGCCATAGTCTTGATTGCCTGCTTGCAAACGACGCTGATCATCTTCGAGAACGTCCGTTTCCTGTTGGTACCGTTGCCGTTTCTGCTCATCTGGGCAGCGGCGGGGGCTCTCCACCTGATGCGTTGGTTGCGGGGAACGCTGGAGTGTTCGGATTACAACTTTTTGCATCCGGTCGGCGTTTCCAGGGGAGGGGTTTTTTTGATCTTGCTCGTGAGCCTGTCGGTGGCGTATCGCGTGGCGCATCAGGTTTATCCGATTAAGAAGTTCGACAAATCCACCAGGTTTGTGGCTGAAATCGGGCGGCAGTTGAGCTCAGGGGTAGAGACCAGAGTGCATCTGGCAGAGGCATCGACGGCGTTTTTCTATTATGCCGACGCAGAATGGGTTCCCTTGCCTTATTCCACCTCGGAAACCGCGTTGAACTACTTCGATAAGAGGCAGGTTACCCATATCGCGCTGAGAGAATCCGCGATCGATTCGCGGCCCTATCTGCGGAACTGGATGGCGAACGGGATTCCGAGCCCTCGCGCGGAACTCATCCAGGACGCTTCATTGGAGTCGGGAGAGCGCTTTCGGATTTATCGATGGACCGCTCCAAACAAAATGTGAAGCGCGTTCCGACGGTTTTTTTCCAGAACGAAGCAAGACAACGAGCAAACATGCGCAAGATTCTGATGGCTGCGCCGGCCGTCATGTTTTTCTGCGGTTTCCGCGCCGGACGGGGAGATCATTTCCGACGGCGACCCGGAGAGCAAGATCCTCCAGCACCTGGGGCAGCCGCGGCATATCGCCCGCGAGGGCACGGCGGTGGTGGGCAATGCTTATGTCAAACGGGAGACCTGGACTTGCCAGATCGGCAAGGAAATCTGCTCTCTGACCGTGGAGGGCGGCAAGCTGGTCAGTTCCACCTGGACCCGCCGCTGATGCTGACAGGAGTATGGGTTTCATCAGGCGGCTACGGCGGATTCCATGTTTAGAGCGGCTACCTTCAACCTCAACGGCATCCGTTCCGCCGTCTCCAAGGGCTTTCTCGACTGGCTGCCGGAGGCTGGGGCCGATGTGGTCTGCCTGCAGGAACTGAAAGCCCAGCCGGCGGACATGAGCGAGGCGATGGTGAGACCCGACGGCTACGCCGGGTATTTTCACCACGCCGAAAAGAAGGGCTACAGCGGGGTCGGCATCTACACCCGGCGGGCGCCCGACCAGGTCATCGAAGGGCTGGGGGTGGCCGAGATCGACGCCGAAGGCCGCTACCTGGAACTGGTGTTCGGGCCGTTCTCGGTGATTTCCCTCTACTTGCCTTCCGGTTCCAGCGGCGAGCACCGCCAGCAAGCCAAGTTCGAGTTCATGGACCGGTTCTTCGGCCATTTGGACGGGCTCGCCCGCTCGGGACGGGAGGTGCTGCTGTGCGGCGACTGTAACATCGCCCACCGCGAGATCGACCTGAAGAACTGGCGTTCCAACCAGAAGAATTCCGGCTTCCTGCCGGAGGAGCGGGCCTGGCTCAGCCGGGTGTTCGACCAGCAGCAATGGGTCGACGTGTACCGGAGGCTTTATCCGGACGCCACCGGCGAGGCCTACACCTGGTGGAGCAACCGCGGCCAGGCCCGCGCCAACAACGTGGGCTGGCGCATCGACTATCACATCGCCACCGCAGGCTTGGCCGAAACGGCCCGCAGCGCCACGGTCTACAAGGATCAGCGCTTTTCCGACCACGCCCCCCTCATCGTGGATTACGATTACCCCTTCTCAAACTAAGGGGGTAAACCGTGGATTCGTCGACCTGGCCCGATCACGTCATTGTCCTGCCCGATCCGGATGCGGTGGCTAAAGCCGCTGCCGAACGCACCGCGGCGCTGATCTCCAAACTGCCGGGCCGCATCAGCCTGGCGCTGTCGGGCGGCAGCACTCCCAAGCCCTACTACCGGCTGCTGGCCGACGAGCCCTATCGGTCGAACATCCCCTGGGAGCGGTTGCACGTGTTTCTGGTGGACGAACGCTACGTACCCCACGACCATCCCGACAGCAATTTCCTGATGATCAGGCAGGCTCTGCTGGATCGGGTGGCTATGCCTGCGGCCAATCTGCATCCCATGCCGACCGACGGCACGCCGGAGCAGTGCGCCGCCCGGTCTCGCAGCGAACTGGCGGAGTTCTTCGGCGGGCGGCCGGAACGGTTCGACCTGGTGGTGCTGAGCATGGGGCCGGATGGCCATACCGCCTCGCTGTTTGCCGGACGCAGTGAGGCAGCGGACCAGACCCAGACCGTGGCGGCGGTCTACGATTCCCCCAAGCCGCCCCCCACGAGACTCACGCTGACTCTGCCGGTGCTCAATCGGGCCGCGCGGGTGCTGTTTCTGGTGACCGGTGCCGACAAGGCTCCGGCACTGGCGCGGGCGTTGGCGGAAGGACAGGCGGGGGAACTGCCCGCCGGCCGGGTCGCGCCCGCGGAGGACGCAGCGGTCTGGCTGGTGGATCGGGCGGCGGCTTCGAGTCAGTTGTCGGGCGCTTGAGACGCGGCCGGCTGGCGTCGGCTGCGCGCCCATCCCACCGTTCGATCTACCCTTAGGCCCGGCCGGTGCCCCGAAGCCTAGGGTTTCGGCGGCGCTGCCGGGGCCGGGGGCAGGGTTTCCACGCTTACCGGCGCGTGCTGGCTGGAGAAGGTGGTCATGCGGTTGCGGAATTCGTTGGTGATGCGGGTGATGTCCGGTCGGCTGGTGATGACGCGCGGTGTCAGCAGCATCACCAGTTCGGTGCGGCTCACATCGATGTTTTTCTGGCCGAACAGCCAGCCGATGAAGGGCAGCCGCGACAGGATCGGCAAACCGGAAATGCTGGGGTCGGCGCGCTTGTCCTGGATCAGGCCGCCCAGAGCCAGGGTGTCGCCGCTGGGCACCGCCACCTGGCTGCGGATCTTGCGCTGGGCGAATTGGAAGGTCTGTACGTTGCCGACCGTCACCTGGGTCGGGGTGCTGTTTTCCTGGGCCACGTCCATGATCACCAGCCCGCCTGCATTGACCCGCGGCTTGACCCGCAGCGACACGCCGCTCTCCTGATACTGGATGCCGCTGGTGATCGTCGAACCGAGACCAGTGGTGCTGGTGGTTCCTCCCAGCAGGTTGGCGGCCGACGAGGTCGGTGTCGGGACCCGGTCGCCCACATTGATCTGGGCCTCCTGGTTGTTGAGCACCATCAGCGACGGGGTCGACAGGAAGTTCACCTTGTTGAGGGTGGCCAGGGCGTCCAGCTCGATCCGCAAATCCTGTGCGTGGCTGACCAGGGCATAGGTGAAGCCGCCCGATGCCGCCGACCCGGCCGCCGCCAGGGCGCCGGACAATGAGGCTCCGCCGGGTATGCCGGTGGTGGTGCTGGAGCCCGTCCCCGTCCCCGTCCCGGTACCCGTGGTGGTGCGCTGCACACCGGGCGGGTTGAGGGCATAGCCGCCGGCGCCGCCGTGGTCGAAATACCACTTGAGGCCATATTTCAGGTTGTCGGTAAGGCTCACCTCGACGATGGTGGCATCGATCAGCACCTGCAGGGGCAGGATGTCCAGTTCCTTGATGACCGCCTCGATCTCCTTGTAGTCGGCCGGCTTGGCCATGATGATCAGGGCGTTGTTGTTGGGGTCGGCGATGATGCGGGTGTTGTTGCCGAGGTCGGTGGCGGTGGCGCCGCGGCTGCGGCCGCCGCGTCCGCCGGATGAGGAGGACCCGAAGCTGCCGCCGAAACCGCCGCCGCCGCTGCGGCCGGAGGCGCTGCCGGAGCCGCTGCGGCCGGAAGCAGTGCCGGTGCTCGATCCGCCGAATCCGCTGCTGCCGCCGGTGGAAGAGCCGCCCAGGCCGCTGGAGGAGGATGAGCTGCCGAAGCCACCCCCGCCGCCGCCAAAGCCGCCGCTCGATGAACCGCCGTCGTCGCCGAAATCCGACGAGCTGCCGGAACTGGCGCTGTTGGTGTCGCCGCCGAAGGAGCCGGACCCGCCGCTGACCGAGGAGCCGGTCATGCCGGGCGCCACCGAGGCGCCGCGGGAGCCGGAGCGGCCTCCCTGGCCGAAAATCTGGCCGATGGTGTTGGCCAGGTCGGCGGCATCCACGTTCTGGACGCGGTACACGTGGAGATTGCTGCTGCGGTTGGTGTTGTAGCGGTCCAGCCGGGCGATCCAGGATTCCACGTCTTCCAGATAGCCGGCCTGGGGCGACACCGCCATGATGGCATTGAGGCGCTCGATGGGAAACAGCCGGATCATGCCGGCCAGAGGGCCCTTGCTGCCGGTGCCCAGCAGCTTCTCCAATTCTTCCGAGAGGGTCGGGGCATCAACGTTTTTCACCGGGAAGATGGCCGTCGACATGCCGCGCATGTAATCCACGTCGAACAGCCGGATGGTCTCCATGACGCTCTCCAGTTCCTCCGCGGTGCCCGCCAAAAGCAGCATGTTGCGCGCCTCGTCGGCGCGCACCACCGACTTGGGCGGCATCAGCGGCTCGATGGCCTTCTGCAGTTCGGCGACGTTGACATAGCGCACCGGCACCACCCGCAGCTGATAGCCCGGTTCCAGGCCACTCAGCCCTGCGCGGATTCCGGGTGCGTCGATGGTGGCGGAGGCTTCCGGTTCGATCTTGTAGAGCGAGCCGCTCTTGATCAGCACCGCCCCGTTCATGTGCAGCAGCATCTCCAGGGTCGGGATCATCTCGTCGTCAGCCAAAGGCTTGGCCGTTTGCAGGCTCACCTTGCCGGTCACCTTGGGGTTGATGACGTAGTTGAGCTTGAGGGTATCGCCCAAGATCACCTTGGCCACTTCCGCCAGGTCGGCGTCGTCGAAGTTCAGGGTGTATTTGCCTTCCTTGGCGGCCGGGGCTCCGGCTCCGCCCGACTTGCCGACACTGCCCAGCAGCGGCCCGGTGGGCGGAAAGTATTCCTTTTCGGTGAGGTTGCGGCCTTCCTGTACGACCGGCTCCTTCGGCGGTTCTTTGGGCACCGGCTGCTGCTTCATCACCTCGGGGATGGTGGGCGTCTTGCCGGGTTCCCCGGCCAGCTGGCAACCGCCCAGGCCGAAGGCGGCGAGGACGCCTAGGGCCGTGGCTCGCGGCAGGAGGGTCGGGAGGGGCTTACTCTTCTTCATCGCTTGCTTCATCGGTTTGGGTATCCTCGTCTTCCGACACGTCGCTCTCTTCGTCGGCGGCGGTATCGGGCTCGTTGCCGGTGTCTTCGTCGCCGGCCTCCGGCTGGTCGGGGCCTTTCACGGAAACCTTGCCGCCGGTCCTCGTTGGCGGTGGCGCGCCGGTCTTGGGTTTGGGCTTCAGCAGCGGCAGGTCCTTGTGCTCGCCGGCCTGCTCCAGGGTGACCCGGTCCTCCTTGATGTCCACCAGCTTCCAGCCGTCGATCAGGGTGTTCTTGCGGCCGCGCTTGTATTTCCCTTTCTCGTCCACCAGCAGGGCGATCTTGCCCGTGGGCGTCAGGATCACCCCCATGAGCTTGGCGTTGAGGGGGGTCTTGGGCTCGGGGGCGGCGGGCGTCTCCTCCTGGGCGTCCTCGGCGGGCGGGCGCCGGCTCTGCAGGAACAGCGGGCGCGCCACCATTTCCTCGTAGCTTTCCAGCGCCGGGGTGTCGGCGATGGTCGCCGTGTTCACGGGCGAGTCGTCGCCGCCGGCCGATTTCAGCGCCAGCCGCTGGGTCAGGTCGGCGCGGACGCTGCGAAAGTGCAGCCATTCGCCTGCCGCGACCACCAGCAACACCCCCGCCAGCGCCAGCAGCACGGCCGCCATTCCATAATCGCGAGGCAGTTTGATCATGCTCATGCCGCCCGCATGTAGCCGACCACATCGAAGTCGATGCTGAGCTTGTCCACCACCTTGCTGGACGGCTTGCCGCCAGGGGTAATCGGCGCAGCGACCCGGATCGGCCGGATGTTGAGATTTTCGATGAACTGCACCGGGGTCCCCGATTCGAAGGAGTGCAGCACCTCGCGCAATACCGTCGTGCTGCCGTTCATGCGCACCTTGACCGCGACCCGGGTGAACTGCTCCTCCTTGCGTTCGGGGATCACCTGGGTACTGATCAGTTCACCGCCGGCGGTGGTCACCGCACTCTTGATGCGGGTCTGCAGGTCGGCCGAAGCCAGCGCCGCCGTTTCCTTGGCGATGAAGCGTTCCTCGTGCTCGCCCTGTTGCTGGATCTGCTCCATGCGGCGCAGCCACAAGTCCTTTTCGGCCACGGTCCGGCGGAATCGCTGCAGCTTGAATTCCAGATCGTCGACCTGCTCGGCGTACTCGGCGGAGATCGTCAGCAGCGGCATGACCACCAGCAGATAGGTGGCGGCGATGACGCCGGCCAGCAGGCCTAAGGCGATCCATTGGGATCTACTCAGATGGTTTTTCAGAGAGGCCCCCGTTGGTCACTTCGCTGGTGATCTGGAAACGCTCCTGTCCGCTGGCCACATCCTTGGTGACCGGCGAGACGAAGCTGGTGTTCTTGAAGAAGTCCGATGCCTCGATCCGCTCGATGAGGCTGGATGCGGCCGGCGACTGGCCCTGGATGGTGACCTTGCGGTCGCGGTACTGCAGCCCGTTGAGCCAGGTGTCGTCCGGCATGACCTTGGTGAGGTCGTTCAACATGTCCAGCATGGTGGGCTCGGTCAGCTTCTTGCGGGACAAAAAGCCCTGTTCGTTCTGCCGCTGTTCCACCTGGGTCTTGAGTGCCTCCACCTCCTGGGCGGTCTTGCTGGCCTTCTTGACTTCCTGCTGCAGCTCCTGGGCCAGCGAGCGGTTCGCGTAGATCGGCAGGGTGAGCACGAGGGCGGCCACCACCAGCAGGACGGCGGCGGTAAAACCGGTGACCGCCTGCGGCAGCCGGCTGCGGTGGGGACGGAAGCGCTCCGGCAGCAGGTCCATGCCATGGCCGTCGGGCTCCGGCCCCACGTCGACCCGCTCGGGACGCCAGCCGGCATCGGCCAGCTCGCCGAGCACGGGGTCCAGCTTCTCGCGCGGGGTCAAGGCCAGTTCAAGCTTGATCTGGCGGGTATCCGGCAGGCGCTCGACGATGCGGGTGCCGAAATATACCTGGTCGGCCTTGAAGGGCGTCCAGCGGTCCAGTTCGAAGGCGACCACCTGGTTCAGGTTCTCTTCCGCGGCGGCCGGGAGCTTGATGGTTTGCTGCAAATACTGGCCGGAAGGCAGCAGCAGGACCCGTTCCGCGCCCGCCAGATCGGGATGCTCCTTGAACAGGGACTCGCCTTCCTTGACGACGTAATCCAGCGGGAACACTCCCAGAGAGCGGATCTCGCCGTGATTTGCCAGGGTCAGCGCGGCGCCGTCCCCGTTCTTGGCCAGGATCAGCTTGGGGCGGCTGCGGCTGAAGAACTCCCGCAGCCGTTCCGGCAGCAGCGAGGCCAATTCGCCCCCCCACCAGTGGAAGAACCGCTTGAGTTCCCGGTCGATCGTGGAATCCAGTTTGACCATGGCCGGCTGCTATCGGGAGGCGTCGGAGCGGTCGTCGTCGGGCAGCTCCAGATAGGCGGAGCGCACCTGTTTCCAGCTCAGGAAGGTGTAGGGAGAATGGCCGGTAGCCTGGCGCTTGGCGATGGCTAGCACGCCGGTCAATTGCCCTTCGTCGGTGAGCGACTGGGCATAGATGGTAAAGGCATTGTCGCCGCCGCCGGTGAGCCGCGGGCCGCCCGGCGGGATCTGGATGGGGAAGGGCGGCTCGGCTCCCGGCAGAGTCGCCCGCCGCTGTTCGATGTAGGAACGGGCCATGGCCTCGTCGACTCCCGGCAGCATCATCAGCGCTTCCAAAGATGCCTTTTTGTGGTTGATGCCGTCCTGGCCGCTGTAAATCGTGAGGACGCGCTCCAGGCGCCGGTAGATGGCGGGTGTCATGCCCAACACCATTTGTAGTTCCTCCAAAGTCTGAAAATTCGTGTTGCGCGGCGCCCAACCCTTGTCGGCCTGCTTGTACTCGGTCTCCTCGGCACCGTTGAGGTGCACCAGGTCGTCCGGATCGCGCCAATCCAGTATAGCCGCGGCCAGCGCATCGGCCTGGTCCTGCCGCTCCCCCAGGGCCTTGTTGAGCAAGGCCTTCAGGGTCGGCTCCTGGGCCGCGTTGATGTCGAACTTGCCGGCTTCGTCGAAAATCTGGATCCGCAGCCGCCCGCCGGGCAGGGTGGGGGTATAGACCGTCCCGTCGCTGCGCCAGCGCTGGTGCGGGTCCTGCAGGCTCAGCATCATCAACGCATAGTGTACGCCGGCGTCCGCGAGCGCCAAACCGGTGGCGCGGTCCTGGTTGTAGCGCACCAGCCGGCTATCCCGCTGCAGGGTCAAGGAAAAGCTGCTGGCCATGATCATCAGCAAGGCGATGGCCCACAGCACGGTGACCAGCGCGAAGCCCCGCTGGCGGATTGGATGCGGGCGGCTACGGCGGGTCATCGCAAGGCATCCACGCGGGGTTCGATGCTGATGAGGGGCCAGGGGTCCTCGCCGGCCGGCGTGATTTCGATCCGTACCAGGGTCGGCATGGGCCGCGGCGGCGTCCCGTCGCCCATGTCCTGGGGCGGCCATTCGGTACGCGCCTGGGTTTCCATGCGGCCTTCCGCGTCACTGTTGTAATAGCTGAAGCGGACCGACTCCACGTTTTCCACGATGGCCACGTCGTCGATCGGTTCCGGTTCCGGGGCGTCGTTCTTGAGCTGGGGGAGGGGCCGGATGGTCGCCCGCAGGTCGTGGTGCTCGTCGCCGGAGACATAGAGCTGGAACTGGTAAAACCCGCCCTTCGCCTGTGCCGGGATGGCTGCGACGAACAGCAGGTGATCGGCATCGCCGCGGAACAGCGCCCGCGGCCGGGCACCGGCCAGCTTGACGCTGGGAGGCTCCATGACAGGCACGGCTCCGCCGATGTAGCCGCGCAGGAAGTTGGTGACCACCAGCATGCGGCTGACCCGCTCGGCCTTGTTCTCGCCCTTCTCCCAGGTGCTCGCCGCCACCCGGAAGGCGCTCAGCAGCAGCGCCATCATCACCGCCAGCAGAACCGCTGCGATCAAGACCTCCAGCAGGGTGAAGCCGGCCTGGCTGTTGCCGGTGGCCGGGCCAGATGCCATGGTTCCGGCGCGGTTCGGCTCGGGCCTGCGGCTGCCGGGGGCCGGGCGGAACTCAGGCATGTTCATGAGGCAAGGCGCTGCGGGGACCGATGGGGCCGCCACCGATTCTCCGGACATTCTTCGACTTCACCCTCAGGGTACTCAGGCTGAAGCTCTGGGGTTGTTCGCCATCGCCCCATTCCAGGGTAATCTCCACCCAGAACGGTTCGACCTGGAGAGAGTCGGGCGAGGCACCCTCCGCCGGCTGGTAAGGTTCCACCCGCAGGGTCCAGCGGAACTGCTCGTCGATTTCGCCGCTCGTTTCCCCCGGCGGCAGTTCGCATTCCTCGCAAGCTTTTTCCGCCATCAGGGATTCCGCCAGGGTGATGGCGCGGGCGCGCTCTTCCGCCTTGCCCGTCATCTGGGCGCCGCCGCCGAAGATGCGCAGCAGCACACCTACGGACAGGGCCAGGATGGAGAAGGCCACCAGGGTCTCCAGCAGCGAGAAGCCGCGCTGGGCCGGCTTAGCCGTCGGCTTGTTCGGACTGGTCACGGACTGCGATGACTCCGGTCAGCCAGTTGACGTCCACCACCAGGGTGCGTCCGCCGGACTTCAGGGTTACCCGGCCGCCGGTGGCGGAGCCGTCGGGATAGAAACGGATATAGCCGCCCCGGCTTTCTTCGGACATCTCCTGCTCGGCGGTGAACAGGTCCAGCTGCACCGAGTCGTGCAGGCTGTAGGATTTTTTCCGGTCGCTGAGCCGGTAGGAGTGCTTGCCCACGTCGAGATAGAAGGATTGTTCCTTGCCGCTGGCCAGCGCGGTGCCGCGGGCATGCCGCAGTCCGGATGCGATGTCCTGGGTGTCTGCGCGCAGCTGCATGGCGCCGATGGCGGGCTGGAAGGTCGGTACCGCGACGGCCGCGATGATGGCGGCGACCACCAGCACCACCATCATCTCCAGCAGCGAAAAACCCCCGCCGGGCGGCGGCGGGAGGCGGTCGGCAGGCCGGATCATGCCGCAGTCCGGGGCTTGAGCGTGGTCAGTCCCAGCTCACCACGTCGGAATCCTCGCCTTCGCCGCCGTCGCTGTTGTCGGCGCCCAGGGTGAAGACGTCGAACTTGCCGTGCTGGCCCGGGGCGACGTAGTGGTAGGGGTTGTTCCAGGGGTCCAGGGGGACCTTCTTCTTGCGCAGATACGGCCCGTTCCAGTTGCGGCCGGTGCCGGGCGCTTCGATCAGCGCCTGCAGGCCTTCGTCGGTGGCGGGATAGCGGCCCACGTCCAGGCGGTACATGTCCAGGGCCGAGGCCAGTTCCTCGATCTGCGTCTTGGCAGCCCTGGTCTTGGCTTCGCCCAGGTGCTTCATGACCTGAGGCCCTACCAGGCCGGCCAGCAAGCCGATGATGGCCAGCACCACCAGCAGTTCGATGAGGGTGAAGCCGCGGGAATGACGGTCGTTTCGTTGTGGGTGTCGCATGGGTGCTCTGAATGCTGGCAAAGAGTTGAAAAGATTAACCGGCCAATATTAACCGCAGATTAACCAAAACCGGCGAAATTTCGGCGCACGGTCAGAAGGCCAGGTCGTTGACGCTGAGGATGGCCATCAGGATGGAGATGATGATGCCGCCGATCATGATGCCCAGCCCCACGATGAGGATGGGCTCCAGCAGTGTCAACAGGCGCTGGATGGCATTGCGGATCTCCTTGTCGTAAGTCGCTGCGACCCGGTCCAGCATCTCGTCCAGCTTGCCCGAGTCCTCCCCCAGTTTGATCATCTGCAGGGCCAGCGTGGGAAACATCTCCGCTTCCATCAGCGGTGCCGACAGGCCGCCGCCCTGTTTCAGGCTTTCGATGGCGAGGCTGACCTTCTCCGCGACGACCTTGTTGCCCAGGGTCTCCTTGACGATGCCCATGGCGGTGAGCAGCGATACGCCGTTGGTGAGCAGGGTCGCCAGGGTGCGGCTGAAATTGGCCACTTCGATCTTGATCAGCAGGTCGCCGACCGCGGGAATCTTGAGGAAGCGGCGGTCCCACACGTAGCGGCGGTCGGGGTCGTTGAGCTGGGCCCGGAAGAAGCTGGCGATGCCTACCACCACCAGCGGCAGGGCCCACCAATAGTCCCGCAGGAATTCCGCGATGCCTACCACGACCTGGGTCGGCACCGGCAGCTCCTTGCCGGCGCTTTCGAACATCTCGGTGAACTGCGGCACCACGAAGGTCAACAGCAGGATCAGGGAGAGCGCCGACAGGGTCACCAGGATGGCGGGATAAATCATCGCCGTGGTCACGGTGTCGCGCAGCTCCTTGGAGCGCTCCAGGTAGACGGACAGCCGTTCCAGCACCAGTTCCAGGGCACCGCCGGCCTCGCCGGCGCGGATCAGGTTCAGATAAAACCGGGAGAACACCCCGGATTGCTGTTCCAGCGCATCGGACAGCTGGGCACCGCCTTTGACCGCTTCCAGCACCCGCCCGATCAGGGCGTTGAGATTGGCCTGCTGCACGGTCAGTTCGAGCAGTGTGGTCAGCGCCCGGTCCAGCGGCAGGCCCGCCTGCAGCAGGGTCAGCAGTTCGTGGGTCAGCAGGGCGATCTCCTTGTGGGAGATGGCGCCCTTGGCCCGTCCCAGCCGCAGCCAGGCGAACGGCTTGGAGGAGGCCGGCGCGATGCGGATGGGCAACAGCCCTTCGTTCTGCAGGGCCAGCAGCAGGGCGGTCTCGTCCGCCGCCTCGCGCTCGGCTTCGATGGATTCGCCGTCGCGGCCGACGGCTTTGTAGAAGTAGAGGGGCATGGTGAGTGGAGAATGTTCCCGGTAAGGGCTTAAGATCGGCTATGCAAGGACACCTGCGCCGGGAACCTCTGCCTTGTCGTAATGAGCCGAGGTGATATTACGACGGACGGGGCCATGGCTGTCAAAAGTCATACGAAATCGTGTTGTTCGATTCGGAAATCAGCTTGTTGGCAAACAGCAAGTCGATGATGCGATCGACTTCCGGCTGGGCGATTTTTTTCTGGAACATCGACGAGATGTGCTGCGACAGCGTATTGAGCTTGCGCGGGCGGGCCTTCTTGTCTGATTTTCCAAGGAGTTCCAGCACGCGCTTGTAATTGGGCTCGTCGGCTCCTGCGTCCGCGGCTGCCGACTTGGCGTCCAGTTCCAGCAGGCTGTTGATCCGTTTGCACTTGAGCCCGTTCTTGTTCAAATGCTTCAACAACGGATCGAAGCCTTTGTCTTTCGACAGGATGACGCAGTGGACCTCGGGAGACTTTTCGAAGACCCGTCCCAGCTGACAGGCGATGAAGAAATCCAGCGCGTTGCTGCCGCTGCCTTCCACTTTGAGCCATTCCACCCGACCGCCCAGATTCTGCGCGTTGATGACCAATTCGACCGGTATCGATTTCTGGTTGGCGCCGACGAAGATGACGATCCGGAATTCGTCGCCGAGCCGGGTCAGATCCACTTGCTGGACGTTTTCATAGTCGACCAGCAGGAGTTTTCGGCTCATCCGCACGAGATTCCGGTGACTGTGGGGTAGGGGCTGCCCATCAGCTGTCCGAAGTCACCCGCATGACTTCCTCGATGGTGGTCAGCCCTTCCAGGGACTTGCGCAACCCGTCCTCGTACATGGTGTGCATGCCGTTCTTGAGGGCCTCTTCCTCGATCTGGCGGGCGGTGGCGTGGGTCATGACCAGGCGGCGGATTTCGTCGGTCATCTGCAGGAATTCGTGGATGGACAAGCGGCCGCGGTAGCCCAGTCCATCGCACTGTTCGCAGCCGACCGGCTTGTACAGCAGCACTTCACCGCTGGGCTGGTAGCGGCGCAGCCGCAGTTCCGAGACCACTTCCGGCAGGGCCGGGTAGGAGTGTTTGCAGTGCTGGCACAACCGGCGCACCAGGCGCTGGGCCAGGATGCCGTTGACCGTGGAGGTCAGCAAATAGTCTTCCAGTCCCATGTCCAGCAAGCGGGTGATGCCGCCGGCGGCGTCGTTGGTGTGCAGGGTCGACAGCACCAGATGGCCGGTGAGGGCCGATTGCACGGCGATGCGGGCGGTTTCCAGGTCGCGCATTTCGCCGATCATGATGACGTCGGGATCCTGCCGCACGATGGAGCGCAGGGCGCTGGCGAAGGTCAGCCCGATCTGGGCCTTGGTCTGGATCTGGTTGACCCCTTCCAGCTGGTATTCCACCGGGTCTTCCACCGTGATGATCTTGCGTTCCGGGGTGTTGATCTTGTGCAGCGCGGTGTAGAGGGTGGTGCTCTTGCCGCTGCCGGTGGGGCCGGTGATCAGGATGATGCCGTGGGGGAGTTCCAGAATCTCCAGGAAGTTCTTCAGCGCCTCGCCGTCGAAGCCCAGCGAGCCGAAATCGAACTTGATGCTCTCCTTGTGCAGCAGGCGGATGACCACGCTCTCGCCGTACATGGTGGGCACCGTGGAGACGCGGAGATCCAGTTCCTTGCCCTGCACCTGCAGCTTGATGCGGCCGTCCTGGGGGAGCCGGCGTTCGGCGATGTTGAGCTTGGCCATGATCTTGATGCGGGAGATCACCGCGGCGGTGGAGCGGACCGGCGGGGCCTCGACCTCCTTCAGCACGCCGTCGACCCGGAACCGGACCTTGAGCTGCTGCTCGAAAGGCTCCACGTGGATGTCCGAAGCGCGCGATTCCACCGCCCGCTGCATGATCAGGTTGACCATGCGGATCACCGGGGCCTCGCTGGCGAGGTCCTTCAGGTGTTCGACGTCGGCTTCGTCGATCTCCTCATCACCGGTGCCGAGATTGTCCACCAGCTGCCCCATGAGGGACTTGCCCGATCCCAGCTGCTGCTCGATGGCCCGGTCGATTTCCGACGGCAATCCGACCTTGGCGCGAACCGGCTTGCCGCAGGCCAAGGCCAGGGCATCGAGGGCGTGGCGGTCGAAGGGGTCGGAGACGGCGACGTCGTAATTCTCGTCGGAGGCGCCCAGCCCGACGATGTGTTTTTCCTTGAGGAAGCGGATCGCCACGGTCTCCGGCAGCGGCGAGGTTTCCGGGTAATCGGTGGCCGCTACCAGCGGCAGGCCGCTGACCTCCGTCAGTGCTTCGGCGGCATCGCGCTCCGACACCACCCCCAGCTTGAGGAGCAGGGCCGGCAAGGGCTGGTCGTCGGTTTGCGCCGCCAGCCTCCGGGTTCGATTGATCTCGTTGTCGCGCGCCTTGCCCTTGCGGACCAGGCTGTCGGCAAACCGGGTGTAGGGGTCGGCTGCAACCGGCGGAAGAATCTCGGCTGCGGCGGGTTCGGGCAGTAGTGGAGCGATGGTGGCCAAGGGGTGGGTCCTGGAATCGGTGCGTGACGGTGAAGCAATCCGGCCGGAGTCTGCCGGCTCAGTGTTAAGCCATTCTGAAACCGGCGGTTGGGCTTACCGCTTCAGCCACCAGTTCAGCAACAAGCTTAGTATAAGGCTTGCCACGATCATGGACGTGACCGGGAAGAACAGGTAGCGGTTTTCATCGCCGATGCGGATGTCTCCCGGCAGGCGTCCGAACCAGCTCAAGGCGCCGGGTGCAAATTTCAGGACCAGACCCAGCGCAAACAGCCCCGCGCCGGCCACCATCAATATTTTGCTCAAGGACATCGCATCATCTCCATCGCCACCGCAGCTGGCCCGACAGCCAGACCAACAGGGCCGTCAGGCCCAGCACCGGGCGGATGTCGGTCTCGACCTTCAGCCGGAGGGCGAGTTCCGGCTGCTGCAGTGCCCGGCTCAGGGCGGCGGAAGTGGTCAGGCGATGGTAGCCGAGGCCGGTGGCGGCGGCGAGGGTGGACAGGTGCTGCTCGTCCAGCCGCGACAGCAGCGGAGCATCGGCTGCCCCGACCGGGGCCTGCTTGCCCGGCCCGAGGTCGAGATCGCCCCGCTGCCAATGACCCAAAGGCTGGTTGTCCTGGTCGTAGCGTGGGATCGGGACCGGTTCGGTTCCCCCCACGCCCACCACCAGTCCCGCGAGGGCACCGCGGTCGCCCTGATACGGCGGGGTCTCGAGGTCCTCGGGAATCTGCTGGCCATCGGAGAAGAACACCAGCCGTGCCGGCCGGTCCCGGCTCGCCAACTGGTCCAGGGCGGAATACAGGCCGTGGGCGATGAAGCTGTCGGCGGCCCAGGCCATGCGCCAGTCCACATGCTCCAGGGCGTCGTCGAGCGCCGCGAAATGCCCGCAGATTTCCAGGGGATCGAACAGGATTTGAGTGTTTTGGGTGGTGAACAGCGCCAGCCCCAGTTCCGAGCCGCAGGGAAGATCGCCCAGTGTCTGCCGCAGCGATTGCTTGACGTAGCCGAGCCGGTCGTGGGGCAGGCCGTCTTGGCGGTAGTCCTGGGCGTTCATGCTCTGGGTGATGTCGATCACCACCAGGTAACGGTAGATCGGACGCTGCAGCGCCAGGGTCGGGTGCAGCAGGCAGGCGGCGGTCAGCGACAGGGCGAGCAGCAGGCTCCAGCAGCGCCAGCCGGCCATCGGCGCCAGCCGGAAAGGTCGGGACTCGGTCATCTAGGGTCCGCCGCCCGGTATCCCCGGCATGGTCGCGAACACGCTGGGTTTGGAGCCCTTGAAGTCGGCCTTCGGCTTCTCCTTGGGCGGCGGGGTGATGCGGTAGGCATACTCCAGGTTGTAGCGTGCCGCCAGATTGCCGGGATTCAATCGCAGGGCTTCGCGAAGACTGTCCTTGGCGAGTTCCACCAGGGTCGTTACCGCGGTGTATTCCAGCACGCCGCGGGGATTCCACAGGGCGGCGGCCTGTTCCAGGTAGAGGGTTCCCAGGTTGTAGGACGCGCGTTCGCGAAGCTCGGAGGCGGCGCTGCCGGACAGGCCCCGATAAAGTTTCTGGGCGTCCTGCCAGTGGCCCTCCCGCGCCAGCCACCACGCCTTGGCGAATACCAGCCGCGCCGGGGTGTCGGGTTCCACCGCGATGTTGGCTGGATCGGCAGCCAGGGCATTGCGATGGCCCGCCATCACCAGCATCGCCGTCGCCGCCGTCACCAGGATCAGGCAGAGACCGAGCAGCAGCCACCAGGCCGCGGGAAGTTTGCGGTTCAGCGCTGCCATGGGCTGACCTCCAGGCGCTGGGCCAGCAGCAGGATCGCCAGGCAGGCCAGGGCCAGGCCGTAGCCCCAGTCGGAGCGGTCGCGCCGCGGCAGCTTTTCACGGTAGCGGATCGGCTTGTTCTCCAGGGTCTCCAGATCCGCGATGGCGGCTTCGACCGCGGTCCGGCCGGTGGCCTGGTAAGCGCGGTAGGGGACGCCCAGGTCCTCAAAATAGCGGTGCAGGAAATATTCCGGTGACGTGGTTTCGTTGGGGTTCTTGGGGGGCTCCGTGAGGCTGCCGCTCTTGGGGTTGCGGAGATAGATCCAGTAGAGCGACGCGCCGTAGTCGCGGAATTGCTGTTTCAGCAGGGCGCCCACCTCCGGCTCGATCCGGGCGGCTCCGTCGGAAACCAGCAGGATGACGCGCGAACCGGTTACCGGCTGGCCGTCGAAGTAATCCAGGGCCATGGCCAGGCCGGGGGCGATATGGGTGATGCCGTGGCCGCGGTTGCCGAGGCTGTGCACCGCGGTCTGCACGGCTTCATGGTCGGCGCCGAGGGGCAGCACGTGGATGGCGGCGGCGCTGAAGGCCACCAGGCCGAATAAGTCCGCGGGCCGCCGGCCGATGAATTCCGCCAACAGCCGGCTGGCGACCGCCGCCTTGGACTCGCGGGCGGCACCGCCCAGATAACGGCCCGCGAAGTTTTCGTTCATGCTGGAGCTGTGGTCGATCAACAGCACGATGTGGGCACCGCTGCCGACCCGCTCCACCCACTGTTCGCGCTCGAAGGGGCCCGCCAAAGCGGCGGTCAGTCCCGCTACCGCCAATACGCCGCAGCCGCGCAGAAACCGGTCGAGCCAGGCCGATAGCGGGTCATCCGGCAACATGGCGAGACTGGAATAGCCGCGTGCGGGCTGGGGCCGCCCGCGCCAGGGCAGGATCGCCAAGAAGGCCAGCAGCAGGGCCCAGGGATGGGCGAAATCCAGGTTCATTGCCGTTCCAGCTCCATGGCGAGCCGGCACAGTTCTTTCAGTTCCGAAGCCACGTCGTAGGGGCCGTTCGCGCCAACCGGACGGGGGCGGTTGGCCGGAGCGTAAAACAGCTGGCGCGAGGCGGCGAAGAAGCGCTGGAGGCGATCCCGCAACGGGGCGAAGGCCGGGTGGGCTTCCAGGAACACATCCAGCCGGTCGGCGAACATGGGATAGCCGGCGGTATGGTCCAGCGCCCGGTGGATGACGCGGAACGCCGCCTCGTGGGCGTGTTTCCGCAGCAGTTTGGGCAGCTCGCGCCAGGCTCGGGCAAAGGGCTTGCGGCGCCGGCCGTGGAAGGGAAACAGTGCGAGGAACCAGGCGCCGTAGAGCAGTGCCGACGCAAGCAGTGCCATCGCGGCGATCAGCACCCTCCACGCCGTGTCGAGCGGTTCAGGGACCGGCGGCAGGGGCGCGCGGATGCTCACCCGGTCGTCGGGCAGTTCGGCCGGAATCAGCGGGGTCAAGGTGATTTCTCCCGCCGGTACGGCGACTTGCAGCGGTTCGCCGCTACGGTTGAAGCGCAGTGCCAGTTCCGGCAACTGGACCCGTTCCGGGCCACGCAACGCGCGGAAGACCTGATAACTCAGGCTGATCCGGTACGACCGTTCGCCTTCGTCCGTCCTCACGGACCATTCCGTTTCGCGCAACTCCACCCCGTCTTCCAGCCGTGCCGGGGCCGGCAGACTGGCCGGGTCGAATTGGAGGTCGAGGCCGGCGTGGATGCGCAGCTCGCGCCGGAATACTTCGCCGATGGTGGCGCTGGCGGAAACTTCGGCGTCGAAGCTTAGCCCCGAGGTGGCCGCCGCTGTTGCCGAGGCCGGCTGCACATGCAGGAGGACCAGCAGGATAAGGTGACGCAGGACCATGTTCAGCCGAGGAAGAAATAGTCGGTCAGGGCATCCGCATCGAACCGGTCGATGAGGAAGAAAGGCGTCCGCCCGAACGGCCGGCACAGTGCGGTAAGCTGTTCGCGGCGCTCGGCGTAGCATTCGCGAATCGCCTGGCGCAGCGTCGGTCGCAACAGCAAACGGCGGCGGCTGCCGGTTTCAGGGTCGCTGAATTCCGCCAACCCGAAGGCGGGCAACCGGTCGAATTCTCCGCTGTCCCACAACACCACCGGCACCACGTCATGGTGAACGTAGCTGTCCAGGATGCGTTCGACCTCCTTCAACGGAAAATGGAAGTCCGACACCAGGAACACCAGGGCGCGGCGCGTCCCCAAGTGGGGAGCAGCTTGGGCCAGGCCCCGGGCGCTGGGTGCGGTAGGGGTGAACTGGCGCAGTGCGGTTCCGATGCGATGGGCCAGACCCTTGTGCCAGCGCAGGGGCAAGGCAAGATCCCAAAGAACGTCATGAGTGCAGCCCAGAAAGCCGAAGGGATCGCCGGTCCGGTAAGCGGAATAGGCGACGGCGGCGGCGAGATCGGCCAACAGTTCGGGTTTGCGGCCAATCCCGCTGAAGCCCATGGAAGCGGACAGATCGGCCACCAGGTAGACCGGGACGGCGGAGTGCTGGCGAAACGCTTTCACCATCAGGCGGCCCAAAGGGTCGGCCAGGGTGGCGCGCATGTCGAGGTTGCGGGGATCAGGCTGGCTCTGGAACGGCTGGTAGCCGCAGAATTCGCTGCCTCCGCCGGTCTGCAGGCTGCCGTGGTGGCCCGGATGGGCGGTGCGGGTGCGCCAGCCGATGCGGTAATGGAATTCTTCCATCGGGGATAGCCGCTGGTCAGGGCGCCGCGACCGCGTCGAGGATGGCGTCCATCAGCCCGCCGACGATCTCGCTCCGGCGCATCTCGTAGACCGGGCTGAAGAAGATGCGGTGGGCGACGGTCTCCCGGAATACCGACTGCAGGTCCTCGGGGATCAGATAATCCCGGCCGTGGAGCCATGCGGAAGCCTTCGCCGCCCGCAGCAGCATGCTCATGCCGCGGGCGCTGCCGCCCGCGAGGATCAGCCGGCCCATGTCGACGCCGGCGAGGCGGATGCCGAAATCGGCGGGCTTGCGGGTGGCCTGCCACAGTTCCAAGGCATAGTGCTGCAACGGCCGGCTGGACTGGATGTATTGCTGGATCGACCGGCCCACGTCGGCGATTTCCCGGTAGTCCAGCACGCCGGGCTGAACTTGCTCGATCAGCCGGTCGGTCTCGTGGAACCGAGGCTCGAACATCAGCGCCAGCTGCAGATCGGGATCGGCCGGGGTCTCGATGTGGAGTTCCATCAGAAAACGGTCGCGCGCTGCCGACGGGATCTCGAAAGTTTCTTCTTTCTCCACCCGGTTGCGATCGGCAAACACCTGAAGATATGGGAAGAAATGTTCCCGGTTGAATGCCGTGACGCTTCGCTCCGCCATGACTCTCAGCAGCAGCGAATGGACCTGGGGCCGGGCCCGGTTGACTTCGTTGAAGAAAAACACCGACAGGTCTTCCCCGTGCTTGAGCACCGGACCGGGATCGACCTGGGGTTTGCCGGCCTCGTTGATATAGGTGTGATAGATCAGATCGTTGGGCATCAGGTCGATGGTGCCCTCCACCCGTTCGTACGCCCCCCCCAGGGCGCGGGCGACGGCACGCAGCAGGGTGGTCTTGCCGACCCCTACGTCGCCTTCCAGCATGACATGGCCGCGGGCGAAAACCGCCACGGTGACGAGTCGGACGGCCCGATCCATGCCGATCACGGCGCGGTTGATTTCCTGTTGGAAACGCTGGGCGCGCAGGCGCCAATCGGCCAGCTGCTGATCGGTGGTGGGTTCTGACATGATCGGTTGCTGTTGGGCGGGAAGCGCGTCGGTAAGGTGGGGGCTGAGCCGGGTTCGGTCGATTCGACAGAAGATTCGGGAGCCGTGTAATATAATCGGTTTTCGGCTCCTTTTTGGAGAGTCGTAGCAACGACCGATTCATCGGGTTCCCCAGGGATCGTCCCCGAACGGGGCCGAGGGCGGTGGTGCAGGAAGCCAAAGTTCCGGCGTCAGCGCGCAGGGTGTGCCGGGGAATGCCAAGAAACCTACAACGTGAGAGTCAACGGGATAAGTCCATGCAACAACCATTAGAGATTACTTTTCGCGGCGTTCCCCCCTCGGAGGCCGTCGAAACCAGGATCAGAGAAAAAGCCGCCAAGCTGGAGCAGTTCTGCGACAGCATCATCAGCTGCAAAGTGGCGGTGGAAGCGGAGCATCACCATCAGCACCAGGGTAATCTCTACCATGTTCGGGTCGATCTGAATGTCCCCAACAAGCATATCGTCGTCAGCCGCGAGCACCATGACCGGCAGGCCTATGAGGACGTCTATGTCGCGTTGCGGGATGCCTTCGATGCGGCCAAGCGCCAGTTGGAAGAGCATGTCCGTATCCAGCGCGGCGAAGTCAAGCGGCACAACAACAATACGATGGAAAGCATCTGATCGGACGGCCGGCGGGGCCGTTGGCAGCAGACAGGAGCAAGAAAAAGCGAGTCATCCGTGACTCGGGGGAAACTTAGGCAGTGCGACGAAGTGGGTTCGAGCTACTTGACCACCGAAGGCATGAACCCTGCGACGGTACCCGCTGTTTGATTGATCGATTTGGCGTTATCGGCGGTGCTGGTGCCGAGCGTTTGGCCGTTGTGGCTCAGGGATGGGCTGGAGAAAAATCCCACCACCGGGTTGTAGTAGCTCATGATGGTGCCGAACTTGCCGTTGGCACCGTACCCATAGGAGTAAGAGTATTTGCCCTGGACATTGCTGTGGGCGGCATCGTGGGCGCTGCCCATGTTGTGGCCCAGTTCATGGGCCAGGGTGAAGTCCGAGCAGTAATAGCCTCCGGCTGCGTCGGTGCCGTCTGAAATCACCGAGTAGCCGAAGCCGGCCTTCAGGTTGCTTCCCGATGCGCCGTTGACCCAGGCCACGCCGCAGCTGAGCTGGGATTTGTAGTTGAAGGGCCGGATCAGGGTGACCAAGTCCGCGCCGTACTTGCTGCGCAACGCTCCCACATTGGAGAACGCCGACCGGCCCAGGGTAAGTTCGCTGAGCGCACTGTCGTTGCTGCCGGTTTCCGTATAGCTCACTTGGGCCGTATAGACGACCCGCAGCTTCAGGTTGATCTTGCTGTCGATGTAAGCCTGGTTGGCCTTGGCGATCAGATTGTTGATCCGGGTGGCGATGGTCGGGGCGGCCTTCACGCCCGCGGTGTACAACACCATGAGGTCTATCACCGGGTTGGCCGCTGTGGTGGAAGCCGCATTGTTGACTGCCCTGGTCTTGGTCTTCGCTTTAGCCTTGGCTTTGGCCTGTTTCGGCTTGGCGCGGCTGTCGGTGAATTCCCCCATGCTCGCGGCCGGGTCGGCGTCATCGTTTTCCAGCGCCGACAGCTGCAAGCCGGAGGCGTTGAGGTCGACCAGCCAGGTCCGGCCATCCTCCACCTCCAGGTTGAATATCCCTTCCGGAGTCACCGCCTGACCCAGACTGCCCTGGTCGCCCAGGGTGATGATCACCCGGTAAGCTTTGCCCGCATTGTCCAGGTAGCCGATCCAGGACACATCGCCGTTTTCGTGCTCGAACCGATTGTCGTGGATCACCTCGTAATGGCCGCCGGGCAGGGTGAGGCCGACCCGCTCGCCGGTCGCCATCTGCAGCAGCTGTTCGCGGGGAATTTCGACCGGTATCACCGAGCCGGGATTCATGGCGCGGAATTTATCCGGCAGTTGTGCCGGTATCGGCCGGTATTGCAGCATGTCTTCCGCCGTCACCGAGGTGGCCGGGGCGTTGCCGTTGCGGCCGCTGACGATCACCCGCATCAGGGTGCCGTCGGGGCTGGTGATGGCCTCGTAGTTGTAGCGATTGAGGAGGGAACGGATGGCGTCGTTCCAGACCGGTTCCGAGACGTTCGCGCTGATCCGGTCGTTGGCCAGGCCATCGGCCAGCACGAATTCGGCGCCGCTTTGCCGGCTCACCGATTGCAACACCTCGCCCAAGGGCTGGTTGCCGACGTTGATCTCGACAGCGGTGGCGCCTGTAGCCGGCAACAAGGCCGCTCCGAGTACGATCGATCTTAGTATTGTGGGGGTCATGACACTGTCCTTCGCGGCAACGATCAGTTGCCGGAAAGGCTAGTGCCGGTGGGTGGGGGGAACTGTGACTGCAGTCGCAGTTCCCCGCCGGCTGCGGGTCAGCGGGAGAGGATGTCCAGGCCGGCGGCCAGGTTCTGTTGAAGTCCCGCCGCCGGTTGGTTGCGCAAGGCTTCCAGGTTGGCGAAATCGAACAGCGCGCCGTCCGCCAGTTGCGACGGAGCCACGTTCTTGAGGGCGGTGAAGATGCTGTCAGCGCGGCCAGGATAGCGTTTGCGCCACTCCTTCAGCATCTCCTTCATGGCCTGGCGCTGCAGGTTCTCCTGGGAGCCGCACAGGTTGCAGGGGATGATGGGAAACTGCTTGGCTTCGGCATAGGCCGCCAGATCGCTCTCCTTGCAGTAGGCCAGCGGGCGGATCACGATGTGGCGGCGGTCGTCGCTCAGCAGCTTGGGCGGCATGGCCTTCAGCGTCCCGCCGTGGAACAGGTTGAGGAAGAAGGTTTCGAGGATGTCGTCGCGGTGGTGGCCCAGGGCGATCTTGCTGATGCCGTTGGCGGCGGCGTAGCTGTACAACGCGCCGCGCCGCAGCCGGGAGCACAGCCCGCAGGTGGTCTGGCCTTCCGGCACCACCCGCTTGACCACGCTGTAGGTGTCCTGCTCGATGATATGGAAATCGACCCCCTTGGACTTCAGGTACTCCGGCAGCACGTGGGCCGGAAATCCCGGCTGCTTCTGGTCCAGGTTGACCGCCACGACGTCGAACCGCACCGGGGCGTTCTGGCGGATGCTCAACAGCAGTTCCAGCAGGGAATAGGAGTCCTTGCCCCCCGACAGGCAGACCATCACCCGGTCGCCCTCCTCGATCATGCGGTAATCGGCGATGGCTTCGCCGACGAAGCGGCGCAGCCGCTTCTGCAGCTTGTTGAACTCGAACCGCTGGCGGTCGTGGATGACCGCCGTAGAGCAACTATCCGGCATGGCGTTGGAAGATCAGGGTGGCGTTGGTGCCGCCGAAGCCGAAGCTGTTGGACATGACGGTATCGAGCTTGGCGTCGTCGATGCGCTCCAGCACCACCGGAATGCCGGCGGCGCCGGGATCCAGCTGGGCGATGTTGGCGGACGCGCTGATGAAGCGTTCCTGCATCATCAGCAGGGAGTAGATGGCCTCATGCACGCCGGCGCCGCCCAGGGCATGGCCGGACAGCGACTTGGTGGAGGCAATGGGGGGAACCGCATCGCCGAACACCTCCTTGACCGCCCCCAGTTCGCGGATGTCGCCTATCGGGGTGCTGGTGCCGTGGGCGTTGATGTAGTCGATGGGTTCGTGCACCGTAGCCATGGCCTGGCGCATGCAGCGCACCGCGCCCTCCCCGGATGGCTGCACCATGTCGTAACCGTCGGAGGTGGCGCCGTAGCCCACCAGTTCGCCGTAGATCTTCGCTCCCCGCGCCTTGGCGTGCTCCAGTTCCTCCAAGACCACCACCCCGCCGCCGCCGGAGATGACGAAGCCGTCGCGGGTTTCGTCGTAGGGGCGGGAGGCCGTCTGGGGAGTGTCGTTGTACTTGGAGGACAGCGCCCCCATGGCGTCGAACAGCACGCTCAGGGTCCAGTGCAGTTCCTCGCCGCCGCCGGCGAACACGATGTCCTGCTTGCCGAGCTGGATCTGTTCCGCGCCGTTGCCGATGCAGTGGGCGCTGGTGGCGCAGGCGGAGCTGATGGAATAGTTGACCCCCTGAATCTTGAACGGAGTCGCCAGGCAGGCTGAATTGGTGTTGGACATCACCCGCGGCACCATGTAAGGCCCGACCTTCTTCACGCCCTTTTCGCGGAAGGTGTCCCAGGCCAGCAGCAGGTTGGCGGTGGAAGGTCCGCCCGAACCCATCACCAGTCCGCTCCGGGGGTTGGACACTTCGCCGGGCTCAAGTCCCGCGTCGGCGATGGCCTCCTGCATGGCCAGGTAGTTGTAGGCCGCGCCTTCGCCCATGAAGCGGCGGACCTTGCGGTCGATCAGTTCGTCGACGTTGATTCGCAGGGGGCCGTAAACCCGGCTGCGGAAATTCAGCGCGTGGTATTCCTCGCTGAATTCGATGCCGGAACGGCCTTCCCTGAGGGAACGGGCGACCTCCTCCTTGTTGTTGCCGAGGCTGGAGATGATACCGATGCCGGTGACCACTACACGTCTATTCATACCGAAACTACCTTAGAAATCGTCCGTGGAAGTGAACAAACCGACCCGCAGGTCGGTGGCTTCATAGATGACCTTGCCGTCGCAATCCATTTCCGCATCGGCGATGCCCATCACCAGCTTGCGCATGATGACCCGCTTGAGGTGGATGCGGTAGGTCACCAGCTTGTGGTGGGGCAGCACCTGGCCGCGGAACTTGACCTCGCCGACGCCCAGCGCCCGGCCGCGCCCCGGCCCGCCCATCCAGCCCAGATAGAAGCCGACCATCTGCCACATGGCGTCCAATCCGAGGCAGCCGGGCATCACCGGATCGTTCTGAAAATGACAGTCGAAAAACCACAGGCTGGGGTCGACGTCCAGTTCGGCGATGATGGCACCCTTGTCGTGGAGGCCGCCGGTCGAGCTGATGTGAGTGATGCGATCGAACATCAACATGGGGGGGAGCGGTAGTTCCGCATTGCCGGGCCCGAACAATTCTCCCCGCCCACAAGAAAGCAATTCTTCCCGGTTGTAGCTTGACTGCTGCTGGTGCATTAATCGTTATTCCTCGACCTTAGTCGTTATTCCTCGACCTTAGCATTTAAAAAAAGTGCGGTATTATCGCTCAGCCGGAGAATAAATTCAGTAACGGCACGGCCGGAAAGCCATCCGGACGGCCGTTAATCGCACACCGGAACCGCTGGCGTCCGGTCCGGGTGGCTGACGGCTTTGGGGCCGGGCAACACCTCCCCCAGCATGGCACCAAGCCGGGGCATGGAGTGTCCCAGCCGTATGCGGTAGAGCAGCGTGTTGGCCAGCACGGCGCTCACGTAGTTGCGGGTTTCCAGGTAGGGGATGGTCTCCACCCAGATGTCCCCGGGCATGGGGCGGTTAGCCGGAAGCCAGCGCTCCACCTTGCCGGGCCCTGCGTTGTAGGCGGCGGCGGCCAGGGCCGGGTGATTGCCGAAACGGTCCAGCATTCCGCGCAAATAGGCGGTGCCGTAGCGAACGTTGCGCTCCGGGTCGAGCAAGCTGTTCGGGGTCGGCAGCTTGTCGTTGAAGCGCCGCGCCAACTGTTCGCCCGTCGCAGGCATCAACTGCATCAGGCCGCGGGCGCCTACCGAGGAACCGGCACCCGGATCGAAGGCGCTTTCCCGACGGATCACGCCGAACACCATGGCCGGGTCCAGCTGCTGGCTGCGGGCGTTGGGCATCACCGCCTGCTGGAATCCGGTGGGAAATCGCAGCGACAGGTCGTCCCAGACTCCCGCCCTGATGGCGGTGATCATGGCCATCTGGTCCCAGCCCCAGTGCCGGGCGAGCCGGGCAGCGAGGGCCTGGTCGCGGGCCGACAAGGACTTGAGGGCGTGCAGCCATTCCGAGCGGGCTTCGCCGATGCGGTCCAGCGCCCGCCATTCGCGCACCGCCAGAAACGGGACGGCGGTGGCGAGCCGTTCGAGTTCCGCGCCGGCCACTTCCTGGGCCCGCTCCGGCAGGGGATAGGGCAGGCCGCCCCGTTCCGCCGCCAGGAAGCCGTAGTATTCCCGTTCGGCGCCGGCCTTGCGGTATTCCTCCGCGGCACCGGCCTTGTCGCCGAGGGCCTCCAGCGCCCGTCCCCGCCAGTAACGCCACTCCGCCTGCCGGCGGTCTTCGCCGCCGAGGTCATCGCAGGCCAGCAGCACCCCCGGCCAATCCTGCTTGAACAGTGCCGCCCGCACCCGCCACATGCGGGTCTGGTCATCTTCGCTGGTCTCCCTGAATTCGCTGAGATAGCCCGAGGCCTGTTCAAACTTGCCCGTCGCCAGATTCAGTCCCAGTTTGCGATCGATGTGAGCGACCACTTCCGGGTCCAGGGGGAAGCGGCTCTTGTTGAGGCTCCAGACGGTCTGTGCCAGCACAGGCTCATCCGCCGCCAGCCGTTCCACACCGTCGGCGAAGATCCGTCCCGCGACGGGAGAACCCCAGTCCCAGCCGGAACAGCTCAACACCCGCCGGGGCTGGGCGTGTACCTGGCGCCAGAAGTTGATCCATCCCAGCTGGTCGGGGGGCAGCAACCCTTCGAGGGAAGCCGCCAGGGCGGTGTTGTCCTTGCGCATCGCCAGCGTGTAGCGCTGCCAGACCAACTCCGCGGTCAGGCCGCCGCTCTGCCGCCAGGACTGGATCAAGCGGTCGCAGGCGGCCGGCAGCGAATTCCCCGACAGCCACAGGGTGCGGGCGCCCGCCAGCGCTTCGTCGCGCCGCCCGCTCTGCAATTGGGCGTAGTGGTAGTGGCAGCGCGGTGCGATGGCATCGGTCGGACGGTATTCGGCGAGGTAGCTGCCCCAGGCATTGTCGTCCGCCAGTTGCTCTAGCCACCGGGTTCGCAGCAGACCGGCCTGCCGAGTGTCCCCGTAGCGGTTCAGAAAACCCCGCACGGCTGCGGTGTCGCGCAGGTCTCGCAGGATACGCTTGTAAAGCAGGTGGGGATGGAGGGGGTAGGACTGCAGTTTGGCGAGTCCGGCTTCGGCTTCGGCCAGACGGCCCTGTTCCAGCAGTTTCTCCGTTTGCAAAAACAGCCGGCGCTGCGCGTCCAGGTCCTGGGCGTGGAGGCTTCCGGCAAGGGTCAGGGCGAGGAGCAGGAGGACATTACGGCTGCGGGCGCTGGAGGGACGGATCGGCATGGGGGCGGCGGGGCGGCTCTGGCAGTGCTCCCAGTTTAACCGATGGTGCCGCCGCTGCGGATCGCTCTGTAGGGATTACACGCCCGCACGCCTTTGCCGTCGCGAGTGTCGCAGGCCGTCGGGGATGGTGCCGCAGACGATCGCCGGACGGCGCTTGCCGCCCCCGGCTGGGATTGGCTAGGCCACGGCGGCCGCCCGCTCCGCTTCACGGTCGCCGTTCCAGCCTAGGGCCTGGCATAGATGGATGAAGTCGTCGAGCGCCTGTTGGGCCTGCCGTTCGTCGCCGTACGGGCCCATCACCTGTTCGCGGGTGAGGCAATACCATTCCGGTTGTGCGCTGCCGCCATCGGGAATGGCGAAGACACGGGAAGCAAAGATCTGGTTGTGGGTGGTCATGATGGTTGTCCTGAAACTTCTGGGATGACTACGATGAACTTCGGCCCTTTTCTCAATGCAATATCGGGGCCAGGGTCATCGCTCAGATGACCGTGGATGCACTGTTCCGACCCCACAGTACCCTCAGATACTGTCCCGGTGCCTCCCGGCTGGAGCCGATGACGAGCCGGCGCCGGTTCTCGGGCGAGACTTCCAGTTCGCCGCAAGCCTCCACCCATTCGCCAGTTCGAGCTTGTCCCGCATAGGTGTGGGTGAAGCTGTAAATTTCGCTGACCGATTCATGGTCGACGAGGTAGCAGGCCGGCTGGTCGTAGGCCAGGGTGGCGTCGGTCACGCACGCTTGCAGGCTGAGCCGGCCGGCCTTGCGCCAGCCCGGTTCCGGATCGCTGCCGCCGCGGCTGGCCACCAGCGCGAGGTCGAATTTGCATCCGCCGATCATGCCCTTGTTGCCCTTGCGCCGTTCGTGACGGAGAAATTCCGCCCGACTCAGCTCGCAGTTGCGTCGCCGGTAGGCGTCATCCCAAGCGGTTTCGTCCAAGTCCTGCAGCAGCCCTCGGGCGATGAACCGGCCCACGGCCTGCTGGGCCCGGAGGAAAGCGGCGCGATCGTAAACCACCAGATCCAGGTCGGATTCGGCATGTTGCTGGCCGATCAGCAGCGAGCCGGTGACGCCCAGTTGCTCGATGGGCACGCCGGCGTCCACCAGCAGCGACAGCAGGTCGCGCAAGCGGTCTTCGAGGGGGGCGCGGGGCTGGCGCTGCAGCAGCTCCCGAACCCGGCGGCGCGGGCAGTGGTGGGTGGCGACGACGGTCATCGGCACCCCGTGCAGATGGCTGTCCAGACCGTGCGAATAATGTAGGTAATGGGGGTGATGCTCGCGCAGGAAGGCGTTGGCTTCCGCCGTATCCAGCTTGCGGCGGCCGCGGTGGTGGGGTATGTAGCGCAGGAAGGCCAGGGCGCGCCCGTCTTCGGTGGCGGCCGAGACCACGGCGAAGATCAAGCCTTCCCGGGTCTCGATGAAATCCCGCGGCAGCAGTTTCATGGCGCCGGAAGTTCTGCCGGGTACAGCGTGGCGCTGTCGTCCATGGTGCCGGTTTCGTGATAGCGCAGGGGCGAGACGTCGTGCCTGAGAATCTCGCCGGCGACCACCGTAGCGGTGACCAGCCGGTGATCGCCGGCACTCATCTCGGCGTCCACCCGGCAGTCCATCCAGGCCAGGGATCGCTCCAGGATGGGTGCGCCGCCCGGCGCGGGCCGCCACGCTACCTCGGCCAGCTTGTCGATGCTGGCCGGCCGGCCGAAATGCTGTGCCAAGTCGAGCTGGTCGCGCGCCAGCACATTGATCGTGAAGTTGTGGCTCTGCTCCAGCATCCGGTAGGAGGAATGGGCCGGATTGATGCTCAGGGCGACCATGGGCGGATCGAACGACGTCTGCATGACCCAGGCAGCGGTAAACGCATTGTAGCGGCCGTCGGCGGTGACCCCGATCACATAGACCCCATGGCTGAGTCGGACGAACAAGTCGGCGAGGGAGGAATTCATCGGTGCGGGCGGCGGTCTCAAAGAGCCTATTGTACCCCGTATAATGGCCGCCATTCCCCGCCGTCGAGCCCCATGTCCGAACTGACCCACTTCAACGAGTCCGGCGCCGCCCATATGGTGGACGTCGGCGCCAAGCCGGCCACCGAGCGGGTGGCCGTGGCGGAAGGCTACATCGAGATGCAGCCGGCGACCCTGGAACTTATCCGCAGCGGCGGCCACCGCAAGGGCGATGTGCTGGCGGTGGCGCGGCTGGCGGGCATCATGGCCAGCAAGCGCACCGCCGACCTGATCCCGCTGTGCCACCCTATCCCCATCACCCACGTGGATCTGGCGCTGGACCTGGAACCGGAAGCCGGCCGGGTGCGCTGCGAAACCACCGTCAAGACGGTGGGACCCACCGGGGTGGAGATGGAAGCCCTCACCGCCACCCAGGTGGCCCTGTTGACGATCTACGACATGTGCAAGGCGGTGGACCGGGGAATGACCATCCAGTCGGTGCGGCTGTTGCGGAAGTCCGGCGGCAAGGGCGGAGCGTGGTCACGGCCAGTGCCATGAAATTGCGTGGCTTGCATTCGGTTTCGACAGTCGGCAACGGAGACGAAGAGCCGCCATGCATCACCTGGCCCGACCTCCGCCGCATGGCCATGGCGGACCGATCCCGCTTGCTCAAGGCAAATGTCGTGGCGGTGTTCGCCGCCGCTTTGGGGGTGCCCATTCCTTTGCTGATGCCGTTGCTGGTGGACGAGGTGCTGCTGAACCGGCCCGGTGTGACGGTCTACTGGATCGACCGGCTGGCCCCGGCGGACTGGCAGGGGCCGATACTCTACATCGTCGCCCTGCTGCTGTTGACGCTGGCCCTGCGGCTGGCCTCGTCGCTGCTCAACGTCTGGCAGACCTGGCAGTTCACCCGCATCTCCAAGGAAATCGTCTACCGCATCCGCTGCCGGCTGATCCATCGGCTGGAACGCATCTCCATGGCGGAATACGAGAGCCTGGGATCGGGGCAGGTGGTGACCCATCTGGTCACCGACCTGGACACCCTCGACGGCTTCATCGGCAGCACGGTGGCGCGGCTGGTGGTGGCGCTGCTGTCGGTGCTGGGCACCGCCGCCATCCTGCTGTGGATGCATTGGCAGCTGGCGCTGTTCATCCTGTTCCTCAACCCGCTGGTGATCTATTTCACCCAGGTGCTGGGCAAGCGGGTGAAGGGGCTCAAGAGCCGCGAGAATGCCGCCATCGGCGCGTTTCAGCAGGCTTTGAGCGAAACCCTCGAGGCGGTCCATCAGATTCGCGCCGCCAATCGGCAGAAGCATTACCTCAACCGGCTGTTGCAAGCCGCTTTCGAGATGAAGCGCAACTCGGTGGCCTTCGCCTGGAAGAGCGACGCCGCCGGCCGCATGTCCTTCCTGGTGTTTTTGTTCGGCTTCGACGTGTTTCGGGCGCTCGCCATGTTCATGGTGGTTTACTCCAACCTGACCATCGGCGAGATGATGGCGGTGTTCGGCTACCTCTGGTTCATGATGGGACCGGTGCAGGAAATCCTGGGGATCCAGTACGCCTGGTTCGGCGCCCGCGCCGCCCTGGAGCGCATCAACGGGCTGCTGGCCCTGGGACTGGAGCCGCACTATCCGGCGCTGCGCAATCCCTTCGCCGGCAAGGCGACGGTGGGGATCCGCATCGAGGGGTTGCGGTTCGCCTATCCCAACGGCGCTGAGGTGCTCAAGGGCGTCACCATGGCGATCCAGCCCGGCGAGAAGGTGGCCCTGATCGGCGCCAGCGGCGGCGGCAAGTCGACCCTGGTACAGGCCCTCATCGGCCTCTATCCGGGCAGTGCCGGGACCATCCGCTTCGATGGCGTGCCGATCCAGGAGATCGGCCTGGATACGGTGCGCGAGCATGTGGTCACCGTGCTCCAGCATCCCGCCCTGTTCAACGACACGGTGCGCGCCAACCTGACCCTGGGGCGGGAGGCGGCCGATGAAGAGCTGTGGGAAGCCCTGGCGGTCGCCCAGCTCCAGGATACCGTCGCGGCGACGCCGGATGGGCTCGATACCGTGGTGGGGCGCGTCGGCATGCGATTGTCCGGAGGCCAGCGCCAGCGCCTGGCGATCGCCAGAATGATTTTGGCCAGGCCCAAGGTGGTGATCCTGGACGAGGCCACCTCGGCCCTGGACGGTCAGACCGAAGCCCGCCTCCACCAGGCCCTGGAGACCTTTCTGCGCGGCCGTACCACGCTGATCGTGGCCCACCGGCTCAGCGCCATCCGCCATGCCGACCGCGCCTTCGTGTTCGAGGACGGCTGCATCTGCGAGGAGGGCCACCATGATATGCTGATGGCTCAGGGCGGGCTCTATGCCCGCCTCTATCAAGGCCAAGCCGCCCATTGATCCCTCCTCCTTCTGCCAGTCCCGCCATGACCCGGGTTTACGACCTGCATACCCATTCCACCGCCTCCGACGGCGCCTACACGCCGGCCGAGCTGGTGCGGCAGGCCGCGGAAGCCGGGATCACTGATCTGGCCCTGACCGATCACGACACCGTGGACGGCCTGCAGGAAGCCTCGGTGGAGGCCGCCCGGCTGGGCATCCGGTTGATACCGGCGGTGGAGGTGTCGGCCGGATGGCAGCGCAAGTCGATCCATGTGGTGGGCTTGGGGATCGATCCCGAGCACGGCGGCCTGCGTTCCGGTTTGGACGGAATCGCCCAGATTCGCCGGGTGCGGGCCCAGGAAATCGGCCGGCGTCTGGCCAAATGCGGCATCGCCGACTGCCACGAGGCGGTGCTGGCGGGGGCAGGGCAGGGCATGGTGACCCGCGCCCATTTCGCCCGCCATCTGTTCGAGCGGGGCGAGGTGGCGACGGTGCAGGATGCCTTCGACCGCTATCTGGGGCGGGGCAAGCCGGCCTATGTGCCCACCGAATGGACCCCCTTGGCCGAGGCGGTGGCCTGGATCCGCGCCGCCGGCGGCGTGGCGGTGCTGGCCCATCCGCAGCGCTACAAGTTGTCGGGCAGCTGGATGCGGCGTTTGTTGCAGGAATTCTGCGGCTGCGGCGGCCAGGCCATGGAGGTGGTCACCGGCAATGGCGCTCCCCAGGATATCGACGTCGCGGCCCAGCAGGCGCGCCGCTTCGGCTTGCTGGCATCGGTGGGGTCGGATTTTCACACCCCCGATCATTACTGGATCAAGCTGGGCCGGCTCCCCGCCTTGCCGGCCGGGGTGGAACCGGTGTGGAGCCTGTGGCATGGCTGATCCGGACCGTTGCCAGTGGGCCCGGCGCACGCCGGAGGAAGCCGACTACCACGACCGGGAGTGGGGCACGCCATTGCACGACGATCGCCGCTTGTTCGAGTTTCTGGTTCTGGAAGGCGCCCAGGCGGGTCTGAGCTGGCTGACCATACTGCGCAAGCGCGACCACTACCGGCAGGTGTTCGACCGGTTCGATCCGGAGCGGGTGGCCGGTTACGGCGAGGCCGACGTGGAACGGCTGCTGGCCGATCCCGGCATCGTCCGCAATCGCCTCAAGATTCAGGCGGCCATTGCCAATGCCCGTGCTTTCCTGCAGGTGCAGGAACAGTGGGGCAGCTTCGATGCCTATCTGTGGCGCTTCGTGGACGGCGCGCCGCGCCGCAACGGCTGGACCGAGCATGCCCAGGTGCCGGCGGAGAGCGCCGAGTCCAAGGCTCTATCCAAGGATTTGCTGGGCCGCGGCTTCCGCTTCGTCGGGCCGACCATTTGCTATGCCTACATGCAGGCGGTCGGACTGGTCAACGACCACACGGTCGATTGCTTTCGCTGGCGCGAGTTGGATGGGTGAAACGACGCGGAAGAAACCGCCCCATGCCGGAAATTTCCACGCCTTGCGCCGAACCGGCTAAACTGACGCAGATGTGTGACGCGGCGGCAGGTTCGTTTTCCTTAGAAGGATTTGGCCGCGAATAACTTCCCGATCCTTTCCTGTGGGAGGGGGCTTTAGCCCGCGACTAAGCGCCTGGTCGCGGGCTAAAGCCCCCTCCCACCAGCAAGCTGCCAAGAATCCGGGAAGTTGTTTTCGGCCATATCCTTAGTTCTACTTTGTCGGATTCATTCGAGAGCCCGCAGGGTCCGTCGTGCATGAGATTCCTTGGCTTGCCGGCGAAGCCTGTGGCGTTTGTCGATGATGGATGCCAATTCGGCGGCGGTCATCTGGC
>Ga0233425_10001568_pt1 | contig 50560 bp, 48 predicted proteins | sample Watercolumn_Towu_2_FD_181712 | JGI IMG/M metagenome (GOLD analysis project Ga0233425, IMG submission 181712) | Freshwater microbial communities from Lake Towuti, South Sulawesi, Indonesia - Watercolumn_Towuti2014_140_MG | ecosystem: Environmental > Aquatic > Freshwater > Lake | place...
CCGGATCTCGCGGGCGACGCCGCCGACGCGCTCGACGCCGCCGACGCCCTTCACGCCCTGGAGTGTGCGGGCGACCTTATCCTCGACGAACCACGACAGGTCGGCCGGCGTCATCGCCGGCGATTTCACGCCGTAGATGAGGATCGGCAGACCGGTGATCTCGACGCGCTGAATGATGGGCTCGTCGATGGTGCGGGGCAGGTTGATGCGGATCTTCGAGACCGCGTCCTTCACGTCGTTGACGGCCCGGTCGGTGTTCACCTCGAGCCGGAACTCGACCGTGGTGACGGAGGAGCCTTCGGTGATCGCCGAGGTGATGTGCTTGACGCCGCGCACGCCCGCGATCGAGTCCTCGACCCATTTCGTGACCTGTGTCTGGAGCTCGGAGGGAGCGGCACCGCCCTGCGTGATCGTCACCGAGACGATCGGCACGTCGACGTTGGGCATGCGGGTGACGGCGAGCCCCCGGAAGCTGACGAGGCCGAGCACCACCAGCACGAGGAACAGGACAAGGGGTGCGATCGGATTCCGGATCGCCCAGGCGGAGATGTTCAGGCGCATCGCGGCAACCCGTCAGGATCGATGTCTCAGGAGCCGAGGCGGGGACCGCCTCAGCGCAGCCCGGCGTCGGCGGTGGCCTGCGGCGAGGGCGCGGCGGAGATGGCCGCCGGTGACTGGCCCTGTCGGGCAAGCGGGACCGGACGGACGCGGTCGCCGTCGCGCAGGAAGCTGCCGGCGCGGGCCACGACGCGTTCGCCCTCGGACAGGCCGGAGCGGATCTCGATGTCGTCCTCGTCCGACAGGCCGGTGCGGACCTCCCGGGCCTCGACCTTGTCGTCCGTCACCACGAGGACGGAGCTGCGCTTGCCGCCTCCGTAGAGGACGGAGGCCTGGGGTACGGTGACCCCGCGCGTGCGGGCGAGTTCGACCGCGCCGCGGGCGAAGGTGCCGATGCGCAGGCGGGGATCGGGATCGAGGCGCACGCGGACCTTGCCGAGTCGGCTGGCCTTGTCGACCTCCGGATAGACGGCGCGGACGCTGCCCGAGACCCGCTCGCCCTCGCCGATCTCGATGAAGGCGGGAGCGCCCTCGCGCAGCAGCGGAAGCTTGGTCTCGATGACCTCCGCTTCCAGCTCGATCTCGCCTCGGGCGATCAGCCGGAACAGCGGCTCGGCCGACGACGATGTCGCCATGCCGACCCGCGCCGTACGGCGGCTGACGATGCCAGCCTCCGGCGCACGAATCTCGGTGCGGGCGAGCCGCAATTCGAGCTCGTCGCGCACGGCCTTGGCCTGCGCGAGCTCCGCCTTGGCCATGGCGAGCCCGTTGCGGGCGAAGGCGAGCTTGCCTTCGGCCTGCCGAAGGGCGGCGGTGCGGCCTTCCATGATCACGGCGGTGGTGTTGCCGGTCTGGATCAACTGCTTGGCGCGGTCGTAGGCGAGGCGCGCTTCGAGCTCCGCGGCTTCCGCCTGCTCGATGTTGCTCTGCGCCTGCGGCACCGCGGCGGAGGCCTTGTCGATCAGCGCGTTCTGCTGGGCGAGCTGCCGGTCGATCAGGTCGCGGTTGAGGCGGGCGAGCACCTGCCCCCGCTCGACGCGCATGCCCTCCTCGGTCAGAAGCTCGACGAGACGGTAGCCGTCGATTTCGGGGGTGACGAGGATTTCGTCGCGCGGAACCAGCGTCCCGGTGACGACGACGCTCTCGACGATCTCGCGGCGCTCGGCACCGACCACGCTGACGACGGGGGCCGGTGCGCCGGTCGCCGGGGGAGGCGACGTGGTCTCGGCCCGAGCCGGAACCGGCGCCGACGCGGCGAGAAGCAGGGCGGGCAGGGCAAGAGACCGGGCAAGGGACCTGGAAAGGGACCGGGCAAGATGCCGGACGGGTGTCATCGACCGGTCTCCGGATCGCGGCGGGAGGAGGGAAGCATTCCGGACAGGCCCGCGTCGATCGCGGCCTGAAGCTGCGCCACGGCCGGGGTGGCGTCGTAGTCGGCGCTGAGCGCCCGACTGACGATGATCCCCTTCATCAAGGGCGCCACGGCGTCGAACAGGGCGGCCGGGTCGCAGTCCGGCGAGGTCTTGATCGCGTCGAACATCGCGATGAGCCAGAGGCGGCCCTCTTCGTCGCCGCACTCGACCATCGTCCCGATGGCCGGATTGCGGGTTGCCTCCGCCCAGACGTCGAGACGCAGGATCGCGGCCTCACGGGTGATGTCGTGGAAGAAGCGGGCGAGCACGCCCATCAGCGCGGCCCGCTTGTCGCCGGACCGCTCCATCGCTTCCACGAGAACGGCGCCCCGCTCGCGGTCACGCTCGGCTAGCCCGAGGACGACCGCTTCCTTGGAATCGAAGTAGCGGTAGATGTTGCCCGGGCTCATCGAGGCCTCGCGGGCGAGATCCTGCATCGTGGTGCGATGGAAGCCGTTTCGGACGAAACAGGCCTCGGCCGCGTCGAGGATCTGCTCGCGCCGGGCTGATGGTCCGGTTCGGGCGTCGACGACGGCGCCGGCCGCAGCACTCATGACGAGGCCCCGACGGTGCTGACGGAAGCGGTTCGGCCCGCCTCGCCGGTGAACTGCACCGCGGCGCAGGCCCGCGGCTGAAGATCGAGATCGGCGCACATGCGTGCCTGCCACCCGTCCGGGCCGGCGCCGGTCCAGCCGATCAGCGCGAACCAGCCGAACGCCACGACAGCGCAGACGAGAAGGTTGGCGGGCGTGCAGACCAGGCGCAGCAGCCGCAACGGGCTGACGCTGTCCGTGGAGCCGGAGGGGCCGAGATCGCTGTGGCGCCCGAATGCGTAAGGGAAAGACGCCTGACCGCCGTTCGACATGCTCATGGCCAACTCCAACGCTGCCCGAGCTTGATAGTGAACGTTCATTCTCGTGTCAATGAACGTTCATTCTCACCAATGCGAAAGGGTGCGGGGCTCCACAGGTGAGGCAGCGATGCCACGCCGAGGATCGGTTCTCGCCCTATTAACGATCCGGTTACCACGCAGGAATAGCGCATTGAGCAAGACGGGCGCGTTCATGCGCCCGCTTGAAGCTGCTTTCGCCAAGCTCTGGCGAAGCCGTGAAGCAACAGTCAAGAACAAGGCTCAACGGAACGATCGTCAATAAGAGTGAAAGACGCGTCGTTCGAGATCCCCCATCATGTCCTCCGCAGACCTTGTCCCACTCGCGTGGAATGCCGCGCGTGAACATCTTGACCTGTTTGGAAGCTTAGGGCTTGGCCTCGGCTTCGCGGGCGGAATGATGCCGCGACGAAGTTTGATCCTGCTCACCTCCGCGGCCTGCTCGGCCTGCTTCGCGCTGCATTTCCTTCAGCTCGGCGCGCAGACCGGCACGGCGATGTGTCTGGTCTCGGTGATGCAGAGCGTGGTGGCGGCCCGCTGGATCGGACCCGATTTCCGCGCGCCCTGGGTCGCGCCGCTGTTCCTGGCGAGCAGCCTCATCGCGCTCGGCCTGACGCTCGCGACCTGGAATGGCTGGCCCTCGGCCTGCGCCGGTCTCGGATCGCTGCTCGCGACGCTGGCGCGCCTTCAGGCCAGTCCTCAAACGATGCGCCGGGTGTTCCTGGGCGCGTCCTCGTGCTGGGCGCTCCACAACACGCTGGTCGGTTCTGTCTTCGGCCTGACCTGCGACCTGCTGACGATCGCGGCCCTGGTGATTGCGCTGGTGCGCGGCGGCGCGGACAGGCCGTCCGCCGTCGCGAGCCCGGCGACGCCGCTTCCGGGCGCGGCGTGAGGGGCGGGCGGCTGCGCCGCCCGCCACGTCAAGGCTGGAAGAACTTGAGGTCGAGAGCCGCAAGCGCGAGCAGGGGCGGCGGCATGACCACGCCGGCCAAGCGCATGGAGCGGGCCGCCTCCCGACAGGCGGGGAGATCGTTGGCAGCGGCCGCCGCCTCGATCTTCCCGATGGTCGCCGGATCGGGCTTCGGAGCCGGAGCGGGCGTTGCCGGGGGAGGGGGATTCTTGGCCTCGGCATTGGCCTTGGCGTGCGGATTCACCGCCGGGTTGCCGGACTGATTGGCGGTCTGCTTGCCCGATGCAGGTCCGTTCCCGGTCTCGTTGACGGCTCCGCTGAGACCCGACGTCTTCTGAGGCTCGCCGCCGTCGGACGGCTTGCCGCCCTCAGTCTTTCCGGAGGGGTTCGAGACGGCGGTCGCCTGCTGCGCCGGCGTCGTCGCGGCCTTGTTGGCAGGTTCGGGCTGCTTCACGAACGCGACGAGCTCCTGGCAGAGATTGGCCGGCTTGCCCGAGGCCACCTGGGGAGCGGGCGAAGCGGCAGGCGCCGCGTCCTGCGCCGCGGCGGCGCCGACGAGGAGCGCGTACGCCGCAAGGCCGCCGGCCAGATGCCGGGTGAGAGGCGAAGGCTTCATCGGGTCACTCCGTCGATTGTCCGCTAGGCGTGTCGGTCGGCGTTCAGGAGCGCTTCGGCTGCGAGGCTGTCCCCTCGGCCTTGCCGTGCGGCTCGGCCTCGGAGCCGTACTCGTCCGGAGCCGGGTCGCCGTTCCAGCGCGGACCGACGAGGTTGGTGCCGGGCTCCGACACGCGGGCGCCGGAGGTGGCGAAGGCCTGATAGGCGAACTTCTGATTGCTGGTGAGCGCGAACATCGCCAGCACCCCGAGGGCGACGGCGGCGATGATGGCGGCGATGAAGGCTTTCATGGTCGTGTCGTCCTTGGAGACTCGAGGCCTCGATGCGCGCGGGCGTCGCCCGGTGAGGGGGCCGGCCCGCGCCGCCGGCCTCCGGCTCGATTATTCGGCGGGCGCCGGATGGCCCTTCAGCTGCGGGCCGCTGCCGGTGCGCGCCTGCTCCTTCTCGACCCAGAGATCATGGTGCGCCCGCGCCCAGGCGAGATCGACCTTGCCGCTGCCCATGGCGTCGTAGGCGCCCTCCATGCCGAGCGTGCCGATATAGATGTGGGCGAGGATGCCGGCGATGAAGACGATGCCGATCACCGAGTGGATCACCTGCATCACCTGCATCCCGTTGATGTCGGTGAGCGCGAAGGGGAACAGCATCATCAGGCCGGTGGCGCCCATGGCCGCGCCGAACCCGGCGACCATCCAGAACACGCCCTTCTGACCCGCGTTGAAGCGGCCTGCATGGGGGTGGCCCTTGCCGATGAGTCCGCCGCCGGCCTTGATCCAGGCCCAATCGACCTTGCTCGGGATGTTGTCCCGGATCCAGAGCACGAACATGAAGGCGACGCCGAGCATGAACGGCCACGCGAGATAGACGTGGCTGTACTTGGCCCATTGCGCGATCGCGCCGAACGCTTCCGGGCCAATCAGCGGCATCAGCAGGCGCTTGCCGAAGATGTAGTTCAGGCCAGACAGCGACAGGATGATGAAGCACACCGCCGTCATCCAGTGGGTGAAGCGCTCGAAGGCGTTGAAGCGCAGGATCTTCTTCCCCGACTCCTGGCTGTGCTCCATCATGATCCGGCCACGGAACAGGAAGAACGCACCGAGGGCGGCGAGCATGCCGAGGATCACGAGTGCGCCGATCCAGGGCAGCCAGCGCTCGCGGAAATTCTGATACTCGCGGCCTTGCGGCTGGATCAGGTTGGCCGACTTGCCGTCCGGAATCGACACGCGGCCGCGGATCTTGGATTCCTGCTTGAACAGGAACTCCTCGTTGACCGAATCCGCCGTCGGCCGGGCGCCCATCGGATTCTGGCCATCGGCCTGGATCGGGTTCTGCGCCTGCGCCGGACTATGGGCGCCCGGCGCGGCAAGGAGCATCACCGCCAGGAAAAAGGTGCTGAGGAAGGTCGTCGCCCGCCGCATCGGCGTTCCTTTCGAAGGGTCGTCACAGCTCGCCGGAGCGGGCTCGGTCAGCCCGCGCCGGCAGGGGCTCAGATCGCCACGGTCTCGCGGTAGGCCGTCTTCCAGCCCCAGGCGCCGGAGCCGTAGCCGCGCTTGATCACCCGCTGCTTGTAGATCTCGGCGATCATCTCTCCGTCGCCGGCGAGGAGCGCCTTGGTCGAGCACATCTCGGCGCAGAGCGGCAGCTTGCCCTCGGCCAGCCGGTTCGAGCCGTACTTCTCGTACTCGGCGGTCGAGAAGTCGGGCTCGGGGCCGCCGGAGCAGTAGGTGCACTTGTCCATCTTGCCGCGCGAACCGAAATTCCCGACCCGCGGGTATTGCGGCGCGCCGAACGGGCAGGCGTAGAAGCAGTAGCCGCAGCCGATGCAGATGTCCTTGGAGTGCAGCACCACGGCATCCGCCGTGGTGTAGAAGCAGTTCACCGGGCACACCGCCGCGCAGGGCGCGTCGGTGCAGTGCATGCAGGCCATCGAGACCGAGCGCTCGCCGGGCTTGCCGTCGTTGAGCGTGACGACGCGCCGCCGGTTGATGCCCCAGGGCACCTCGTGCTCGTTCTTGCAGGCGGTGACGCAGGCGTTGCACTCGATGCAGCGATCCGCGTCGCAGAGGAACTTCATCCGGGCCATAGTTCGGGTCGCTCCTCTCAGGCCGCTGCGATCTGGCACAGGGTGCACTTCGTTTCCTGCATGCCCGTCACAGGATCGAAGCCGTAGGTGGTCACGGTGTTCACGCTCTCGCCGAGCACCACGGGGTCGGTGCCCTTCGGGTAGTAGTCGCGCATGTCCTTGCCCTGGTACCAACCGGAGAAGTGGAAGGGCATGAAGGCCACGCCCTTGCCGACGCGGTCGGTCACCAGCGCCTTCACCTTGGTCTTGGCGTTGTTCTCGGCACCCGAGACCCAGACCCACTGACCATCCTTGATGCCGCGCTCGGCCGCGTCGCCGGTGTTGATCTCGACGAACATGTCCTGCTGCAGCTCGGCGAGCCACGGGTTCGAGCGGGTCTCCTCGCCGCCGCCCTCGTACTCGACGAGGCGGCCCGAGGTGAGGATGATCGGGAAGTCCTTGGCGACACCGCGATCGACCACCGACTTCTGTACCGAGAAGCCGATATTCGGCATGCGCAGCTGCCGCTCGTCGGGACGGGTCGGGTACTTCGCCACGAGCTCGGGGCGCGGCGAGTAGACCGGCTCGCGGTGGACCGGCACCGGATCGGGCAGGTTCCAGGCATTGGCCCGGGCCTTGCCGTTGCCGAAGGGCGAGACGCCGTGGTCGAGGCAGACGCGCTGGATACCGCCCGAGAGGTCGGTCGCCCAGCTCACGGTGTCCGGCTTCTCACCACCGATCTTGAGGATCGTGGCGAGTTCGTCGGGCGTGAGATCCTTGTCCCAGCCGAGCTTCTTGAACACCCCGAAGGTGAATTCGGGATAGCCGTCGGTCAGGTCCGAGCCCTTCGAGAACGAATTCTCAGCGAGCAGGGTCTGGCCGTTGCGCTCGGTGCCGAACCGGGCGCGGAAGCCGCCGCCGCCCTCCTTCACGTGGAGATTGGTGTTGTAGAGGATCGCCGAGCCCGGATGCCGGATCTCGGGCTTGCCCCAGCACGGCCAGGGCAGGCCGTAATAGTCGCCGCCGACCTCCGGATCGTCCTTGGGCGCGCGCAGCGTCACCAAGTCGAACTTGTGCTGGTTGCGCATATGCGCCTTCAGCCGCTCCGGCGACTGCCCGCAATAGCCCGTCGACCAGCCGCCGCGGTTGATCTCGCGCAGGATGTCCTCGGCTTCCGGGACTCCGTTCTCGACCTTGATGTTCTTGCAGAGCTTGTCGGCGAAGCCGAGCTTCTCCGCGAGACGGTAGAGGACCTCGTAGTCGTTCTTCGACTCGAAGGCCGGCTTCACGATCTGCTCGCCCCACTGAATCGATCGGTTCGAGGCCGTGCGCGAGCCGTCCATCTCCAGCGAGGTGCAGATCGGCAGGAGGTAGGTGTTGTCCTGCCGGGCGTCGAGCGCGGCGAAGGTGGTCGGATGCGGATCGGCCACGACCAGCAGTTCGAGCTTGTTCATGCCCTCGATCGCCTCGGGCATGCGGGTCACGGTGTTGCCGCCATGGCCGAACACCATGAAGGCCTTGACCGGGCTGCGCTGGTCAATCTGCTCCGGAGGCAGGTTCACGGCATCGAACCAGCGGGTCGAGGTGATGCCGGGCGCCTCCATGTTCTCCTTGCGGGTGCGCGCCTTGCGGCCGCCCTTCGCCGGAACCTCATCGAAGCGCGACTGCAGCCACTCGTACTCGACTTCCCAGACGCGGGCCCAGTGGCGCCAGCCGCCCTCGACGAGGCCGTAGTAGAGCGGCAGGGACGTCACATCGAGACCGAGGTCGGTCGCACCCTGCACGTTGGTGTGGCCGCGGAAGATGTTGGCGCCCGTTCCCGGCTTACCGACATTGCCGGTGGCCAGGCACAGGATGCAGAGCGCGCGCACGTTCGCCGTACCGACCGTGTGCTGGGTCGCGCCCATGCACCAGATCAGGGTCGCCGGCTTCTCCTTGGCGAACTTCTCCGCCACGCGGCGCAGCTGCTCGCCCGGCACGCCCGAGACGCGCTCGACCTCGTCGGGCGTCCACTTGGCGACTTCCTTGCGCACGTCGTCCATCGCGTAGACGCGCTGAGCAATGAACTCCTTGTCCTCCCAGCCATTCTGGAAGATGTGCCAGAGGATGCCCCAGACCACCGGAATGTCGGTACCGGAGCGGATGCGCACGTACTCGGTCGCGTGGGCAGCGGTGCGGGTGAAGCGCGGATCAATGACGATCATGTTCGCGCGGTTGATCTCCTTGCCCGACAGCACGTGCTGCATGGAGATCGGGTGCGCCTCGGCCGGGTTGCCGCCGAGGATGATCATCGTCTTGGCGTTGCGGATATCGTTGTAGCTGTTCGTCTGAGCGCCGTAGCCCCAGGTGTTGGCCACGCCCGCTACCGTGGTCGAGTGACAGATGCGCGCCTGATGGTCGATCGAGTTCGTGCCCCACAGGGCCGCGAACTTGCGCATCAGGTAGGCGGCCTCGTTGGTGAACTTGGCCGAGCCGAGCCAGTAGACCGAGTCCGCGCCGTTCTTCTCGCGAATGGCGTTGAGCTTGGTGCCGATCTCTTCGTAGGCCTGATCCCACGAGATCCGCTTCCACTGCCCCCCCTCGAGCTTCATCGGGTATTTGAGGCGGCGGTCGGAGGAGACCAGCTCGCGGATCGCCGCACCCTTGGCGCAGTGCGTGCCGCGATTGATCGGGCTCGCCCAGGACGGCTCCTGACCGACCCAGACGCCGTTCACGACCTCGGCGGTGACCGTGCAGCCCACGGAGCAGTGGGTGCAGACGTTCTTCTTGATGACCGTGTCCGGGCCGACCGCGGAGGATCCCGCGGCCTTGGCCTTCCGCACCGAGCCGAGCTGGATCGTACCGGCAGCGGCGAGCGCGCCGGCGGTCAGGCCGGATTTCCGCAGGAAGGCGCGGCGGTCGAGCACGCCCGCGGCGAGGCCGGCGGCGACGGCCTGGTGCTTGGTGCGAGCAGCCTCGCCGCTCTTGCGCTTGATCAGCATGGCAGCCTCACTTCGGACCGGTCGATGCCGGATCGGTGTTCTTCTTGAGGGTCTCGTAGCCGTTGGTGCGGTAGAACGCCTTTACGTGGTCGCTCTCCCGATACCGGGCCCTGGTCTCGTCGTTGCCGGGATCGTAGGCCTGCGCCTCGGTCGCCCCCATCGGCGAGGCGACGGCCGCCGCGGCGGCGACCGTGCTGCCACCGAGCGCCCGGAAGAACTGGCGACGACCGAGCGTCTTCGGATCCTGTCGCATCACCCTCGTCTCCTTCGGCGGCTGCCTGCTCTCCGGCAACGCGCCTCGATCCCATTTGTCACGATCGAGAAGCCCTTCAGCCTTCCATGGCGGCGGCTTCCGCCTCGATTTCGATGAACGCGCGGCCGAGCCCCCCGACCGCGCGGTAGAAGTGTCCCGCCTTCGCGTTCTCCAGGTCGGCGAAGAAGCGTTCGGCCCAGGGCTCGATGTGGCGGGCAAAGAAGCGGGCCTGCATGCTGGGCTCGGCCTCGAACCGGCCGGCCGCGAGCCCCGCCATCACCTCCAGCAGGATCGCAAGATGATCCTCCGGCTCGCTCATCGATTCGTCGCGCTCGATGCCGAGCGCGGCGAAGTCCTCGCGCACGCGGGCGAGCGGACGCTCGTTGAGGAAGCCGGTGAGATAGTAGGAGGCGTAAGGCAGAAGCTCGCCGCGGCCGACACCGATGAACAGCGCGAAGTACTCGCGCTCCACCGCCTCAGCACCGGTCTCCGCCGCCGCGCGGCGCAGGGCCGCGACCTGTCGGCCGAGAACGCCCTCGCCATCCTTGAGTGCGACGAGCGCGGCCAGCAGCGCTGCGTCCGGAGCGCGCCCGAGCAGGGCGGCCAGGAGATCGTATTGCTGCGCGCGCAGGAGATCGATGTCGTCCGGCAGCCCGCCGACACCAGACACCTCATCTCCCGGAAGTGCCATCACCGACGCAACCGAACCCATCATGTCCCTCGGGCCCGTCTCAAGGACCGCTTGTTTGGACCGATAATAAAAAGCGTTTTGATCTGCCGCAATCGAAATGCGCGTGAATTACGACGGCATCGCCCCTCCATGGCGCCGCAGGCGGGGCCGAACCGGGGCTGATTGCGCTACCTCGGCATGATCATCCGGCAAAGCGGCGACATGGGGCGGCGAATCGGGCGTCGGCGGCGTCGCCTTCTCGAATCGGGCGATCGCCTCGGGCTCGGGACCTTCCGCTGTCGCAGGGGATTCCTGAGACTCCGTTGCGGCCTCCGCGGCCTCGGGCTCCGACGCGGCCTCTTCCGCGACGGGAACGCCGTCGACGACGCGCTTCAGCATCGCCTTCACATCGTCGATCGGGAGGAGGGGGCCCATGCCCGGCACGCCACCCGGCGTGTTCCAGTCGTAGGCATATTCCCGTGCCTCGCTGACGAAGTCTCGGATCGCCGGATCGAGCGACCACATCCGCCGCAGGGCCGCGTTGCGAAGGGCCGTCGGGACACCGGCCTGAAGGAAGGCGGTGAGGTCGGTTTCCGGCGTCAGGGCATCGAGCGACGGGAGACGCGCGAGCCAGTCGTCCGGCACGGGGTCCGGACCACCATCGGCGCGGAGGTCGGCCTCGCTCGGCGGAGCGGCGCTGCCGAGGGCCTCGCTTCCGACCGTGTCCGGTGCGGCGGGCGGTTCCTGCCGCTCGGCGGTGCGCACGGCGACCTTGCGGCGGGCCCAGCGGGAGAGGAAGCTGTCGCTCATTCCGGCTTCCCCTGCATGCCCGGTGCCCGCCGGGCCAGGGCCTCGGGGTCGGCGCGGTCGCGCTTGCGCTTCTCGAACTTGCGCTCGATGTGGAACGCTTCGAAGAAGGCCAGCAGCTTCGCCTGAATCTCGGGCGGCATCGGCACGGCCTCGACGATCTCGCCGATGCCCTCGGCCATCGACTCGCCCTCGTAGGGGTCGGCGGTGACGCTCGCGACTTCGTAGGTGTCCTCCGCCGTGGCGTGCAGGGTGACCCAGAGGGAAGGGCGGCCGGAGACGAGGTTGTCGCGATAATGCGCCGTCTCGGCGATGTGCAGCATCACCTCGTGGGCGCCGGCGTAGAAGGTCGCTTCGTCCTCCGTCTCGGAGAGTTGGGTCCAGGGGGCGGCCTGCGGCGCCGCCGGCAGGGCGGCCACCGGCAGCCAGGCATGGCTCGCCCATGGTCCTTTCAGACGACGGCGCGCCACGATGATGCCGACCTCGAAGCGGTCCTCCGGCAAGCGTTGCGGCAGCGTCTGCGGCGTGTCGTCCGATGTCATGTCCAGCCTCACGCGGCGGCCCGGTCGGAAGCCAGCGGCAATCCGACAACGAGATTCTGGGGCTTGAGCTGCACCGTCTTGTCCGGCGTCATGGCGAGCAACAGGTAGACCGGCCGGTCACCGACCCGCGGGTCGACGCTGGCCGGATCGGCGAAGGTGAGGCTGAACACGGCGATTACCCGCTCGCGGGCAGCGTCATCGAGCGTTTCGCCCCGCCAGAGGGCGTTGCCGATCCGCGTGCCCTCTGCATCGAGTCCGACGAACCAGCGCCAGTCGGGATCCTCCAGTTGGGCAACCGGCGCGACCGTGACCTCGGCGTTGAGCAAGTGGCGCACGAAGGCCTCGATCGCCCGTGCCAAGCCGTCCCGGCTTCGGGCACTGGAACTGAGATTGAGCGCCATGGTGAAGGCGTCCGATCGGCTCCAATAGGTCCAGGCGTTCTCTTCGTTGAGAATATCGAGTTCGCTCGCAGCCTCCTTGCCGAGCATCGAGACCAGAGGCGAGAGCGGCGCACCACCCTCCCGCGCCTCGATCACCTCGGCATCGGCGAGCAGCACCGCGCCTTCGTGGAGACTCACCCGCTGCGGCCGGAAGAACAGCTCGGCGGCGCGCAGCACGAACGGGTCCTCGCAGCCGTCGAGGGCATTGCGCAGGATCAGGTGAACGAGCTGGGTCAGGAAGAGGCCCGGCACGCCCTGCAGCCCGCCGCGCACCAGCGCGAGATAGGCCGCCTCGACCGACCGGGCCGCCAGGAGACGGTCGCGGAAGCCGAGCATCACCGCCCAGTTCTCCCGCGCATCCGCGTCCGCGATCTCGTCGACTTCACCGCTTTCAACCCGCCGGCGCGGGTCGGTGAGCAGGCTGGCATGGAGCGCGCGCTCGGCCGCGCAGGCCTCCTCCGGCGGCACCAGTTCGGGACGCGCCAGATAGGCCAGGATCAGCTCGTCGGTGACGGCGAGGCCGCCGCCCTCGGTGCGCTGCGTGAGATGATGGCCGCTCGATACCCAGAACTCGGTCATGCTCGCTTCGCCCCCGCGGGGGCGCCGTTCAGAAGGCCCAGAAGGTCGGCCTGCTCCTCAGGTCCGTCCTCGTCGGTCTCGACGAAGTGGAAGGCGCGCCCGTGCAGCGGGTCCGCGCCCGGCGCGCGCTGGTGCAGGGTGCGGAACTCCTCCGCGATCTCGCCGTCGCGCTCGCTTCGATGCATCGCCACCACGCTCCCGACCGGCAGGTTGCACAGCGAGGCCGCGACCTCGATCTCCTCGCGCGCGGCGGCGCGTGCGGCCTCGCGATCCGGCGCGCCGAGACGCTCGTGGATATGACGGGCAAGGTCCTCGACCGCGGCTTCGCGCTCCGCATCGCTCGCCTCGCTGACGACGACGAGCGTGGAGAAGCCGAGCGAACGCACGCCGACGAAGCCGGAGCGGAACGCCGCCCGATCCTTGCCGGTCAGGGCCGAGAGTTCGGCATCGAAGAACAGGAACGATCCCGTCACCGCCCACTCGCCGGGCTCGGCGGCCTGAGCGAAGACGAAGGTGTCGGAGGGGTCGAGCCGCAGGGTGCGCGGCAGCTTGCCCGAAGTCTGGGTTTTCGTCACAGCCGCACCGATCCGGTGGCCGGGTCACGCCAGGTGGGGGAGACCAGTGCCGGCAGCAGCGGCAGGGATCCGCCGCGCCCGTCGGCGTGGACGAGCCGGGCATCGCCCTCCGGATCGATCGTTGCCCGCGCGCCCGGCGGCAGAGCGAGGCGGGCGAGGTAGCGGCCGGTCGAGCGCGCGGCACCGTCCTCGCTCCAGATCTCGAACGCCTTGGTCAGGTGGCGGGCGAAGCTCTCCACCAGCGCCTCGCGCAGGTCCGTGGGGAAGCCTTCCTCTTCCAGGGAGGTGGACTCGGGCGTGAGGCCGGGATCGCCCGCATCCCGCTTCGAAGCGATCAGCATCGCCGAGAAGACGAGCCAATCCGGCGTCTCGGTTTCGGCGCAGCCCTGCGGCCAGTGCAGGGTGCCGCCGCCGAGGCGTGCTCCGTTGAAGGTCAGGGTGTCGGGCCACAGGAAGGTCACCGGGATCTCCGGCGGACCGAAGGTGCCGACCGTATCCGCCAGGGCCTGCATTCCGACGAAGAAGGCCCGTCGCGCCGTCGCGAGTGCCTCCGTCGGCGCCAGCACCACGGCGAGCGCGATGACGTCGTCGCGCTCTTCCATCAGGAGGGTACCGGCATCCGCCGTGCCGGCCTCGGCCAACCGGCAGGCATGCCCGGCAGCACCGAGGGCGCCCGCCGCAACGAGTCCCGTGAAGGCCGGGGGCAGGACCAGGGGAGCGGGGCGCAGGGCCGGCGATCCGATATCGAGGGGGAGGGTCATGAGCCGTGCCGGGCGCCTGCGCCCGCATGTCCGTTCGTCGTTTTAGAATGATACGAGTATATGGAAGGCGGGCCCCCGCGCGAAGGGCCCTCCGGCTCTTCCAATCGTCTCAGGTTCAATCGTGTCCGATCGTCTCGTGTTCGCCTGTTCCTGCGAGAAGACGATGCCGCTCGATGTCGCGGCCCTTGAAAAGGGTTGCGGCGGTCGCGTGCGCACCGCCGACCAACTCTGCGGCCGTGAACTCGACCGCTACCGTCTCCTGCACGCTGCAGGCACCTCTGTTCGAGGAGGTCGCCGCCGAGCACGAGGCGGAGGAGCGCGTCGCTTTCGCCAAGATCCGCGAGACCGCCGGCTGGTCGTCGCAGGCCGACAGATCCGGTCCGAAGATGGCCGCCCTGCTCGCTGCGGCGGCGGAGGCGGTGCCCGTCGCCGGCACCGTGCCGCTGGAGAGCCGGGGCATCGCCCTGATCTACGGGCGCGACGAGGCCGCGATCGAGGCCGGGCGGCGTCTGGCCGAGCATCTCGACGTGACGGTGCTGCTGAGCCGGCCGGGCGAGGTCGCGCCGCTCCACCGCAACGAGTTTCCGGTGCTCCGGGGCACGGTGCGCGGAGCGACCGGCCATCTCGGGGCGTTCGAACTGCGCATCGACGGTTACGCCCTGCCGGCACCGTCCTCGCGCACGCATCTCGTGTTCGGGGCGGGACGGGACGGCGCGGTCTCGACCTGCGACCTGATCCTCGATCTCACCGGCGGCACGCCACTCTTCCCCGCGCACGAATTGCGCAGCGGCTACCTGCGCGCCGATCCGCGCGACCCGGCGGCGGTCGAGCGGGCGGTGATGGCGGCGTCCCACCTCGTCGGCGAGTTCGACAAGACCCGCTTCATCGACTTCCGCGGCGAGCTCTGCGCCCATTCCCGCTCACGCATCACCGGCTGCACCCGCTGCCTCGATGTCTGCCCGACGGGAGCCATCGCGCCGGCCGGCGACACCGTGGCGATCGACCCTCACGTCTGCGCCGGCTGCGGAAGCTGCGCCGCCGTCTGTCCCACAGGGGCGGCCAACTACGCCCTGCCGCCGGCCGATGCTCTGATGCGCCGCCTGCGTAGCCTGATGCGCGCCTATCGCGCGGCGGGCGGCGCCGATGCGGTGGTGCTGTTCCACGACGGTGACCACGGCGAGCCGCTGATCGACGCGCTCGGCCGCTATGGCGAGGGCCTCCCGGCCCATGTCCTGCCGGTGCGCGTCAACGAGGTGACGCAACTCGGTCCCGAGATCCTGGCCGCCCTGTTCGCCTACGGTGCGGCCGGAGTGCGCGTTCTGGTGCGCGCGCGTCCGAAGCATGACCTCGACAGCCTGCACCGTACCGTCTCGCTCGGCCGGACGCTGGCCGACGCCCTCGGCTACGGCGCCGGCTCGGAGGCGCCGACCGTCGCCCTGATCGAGACCGACGATCCCGACGCGCTCGGCGCGGCACTTCGCGCGGACATGCCAGGATACGCTGCGGCGGCGGCGGCCGGCTTCGTCCCTGTCGGCGGCAAACGCGAGATGCTGCGCCTTGCCTTCCGGGAGATGCACGCCGCCGCGCCCACCCCGGTCGCCGCGGTGCCGCTGGCGGCCGGGGCGCCGTTCGGCGGCCTCGAATTTCGCACCGAGGACTGCACGCTCTGTCTCTCCTGTGTCGGTGCCTGCCCGACCCATGCCCTGTCGGATAGCGCCGACCGGCCGCTGCTCGCCTTCGAGGAGAGCCTCTGCGTGCAGTGCGGCCTGTGCGCGGCTACTTGCCCGGAAGACGTCATCAGCTTGAAGCCGCAGATCGACTTCGCGGCTTGGAGCGAGCCGCGCCGGATCGTGAAGGAGGAGGAGCCGTTCTGCTGCGTCACCTGCGCCAAGCCGTTCGGCACCCGGGCGACCATCGAGCGGGTGATCGGCAAGCTGCGGGAGCGTCACTGGATGTTCTCGGGCGAGGCCGGCGAGCAGCGCATCCGCTCGCTGATGATGTGCGACGACTGCCGTGTCGAGGCGGCGCTCAACCAGGGCTTCGATCCTCACGCCGCGCCGCCTGCGAAGCCGCGCACCACCGAGGATTATCTTCGCGAGCGGCAGGACGCGGGCCGGCTGCAGGGCTGAGCACAAAAAACGACCCGCCTTCATTTCGAGGGCAGGTCGGGTTCAGGGATCTTTTGTCGCAGGAGAACACTTCGACAAACCTCGGACCAAGGCCCGGTTCCGCGGACCGCGCGCGAAACCCGACGAAATCGGTGCGAAATGTAACCGGCAAACGCAGGGTTCACCGCTTCGATCGCCGTGCTATAGGGCGCGCCCCATCCGCCAGCCCTGAGCCCCGATGCCACCGATCGTCTCGATCGCGAACCTGTCGAAGGTCTACGCCTCGGGGTTGCACGCTCTGCGCGACGTGAACCTCGACATCGCCAAAGGCGAAATCTTTGCGCTGCTCGGGCCCAACGGCGCCGGCAAGTCGACCCTCATCAACATCGTCTGCGGGATCGTGACGCCGAGTACCGGCGAGATCCGCGTCGGCGGCCACGACATCCTCGGCCAGTATCGCGCCGCGCGGCGGCTGATCGGGCTGGTGCCGCAGGAACTCACCACCGACGCCTTCGAGAAGGTGTGGGACACCGTGAGCTTCAGCCGCGGCCTGTTCGGGCTCGCCAAGAACCCGGCCCATATCGAGCGGGTGCTGCGGGATCTCTCCCTCTACGACAAGCGCGAGAGCCGCATCATGCAGCTTTCCGGCGGCATGAAGCGCCGGGTGCTGATCGCCAAGGCGCTCGCGCACGAGCCGCAGGTGCTGTTCCTCGACGAGCCGACGGCGGGCGTCGACGTGGAGCTGCGTCAGGACATGTGGCGCCTCGTGCGCCGCCTGCGCGAACAGGGCGTCACGGTGATCCTCACCACCCACTACATCGAGGAGGCCGAGGAGATGGCCGACCGGGTCGGGGTGATCCGCAAGGGCGAGATCATCCTCGTCGAGGACAAGGTCGAGTTGATGCGCAAGCTCGGCAAGAAGCAGCTCACCCTGCACCTGCGCGAGCCGGTCGCCGCCTTGCCCGAGAACCTCGCGCGCCACGACCTCCAGATCGGCGAGGACGGACGCACCCTCGTCTACACCTACGACACGCGACGCGAGCGCACCGGCATCACCGGCCTGCTCGGCGAGCTGGCCGATGCCGGCATCGCCTTCACCGATCTCGATACCAGCCAGAGCTCGCTCGAAGACATCTTCGTCGATCTCGTCCGCGAGCGCGCGTGAGGACCGTGTCCATGCTGAACGTCCCGGCGATCCTCGCCATCTACCGCTTCGAGATGGCCCGTTTCTGGCGCACGGCCCTGCAGAGCATCGTCGCACCGGTGATCTCCACCTCGCTCTACTTCGTGGTGTTCGGGGCCGCGATCGGGTCACGGGTGCAGACGGTGGACGGGGTGCCCTACGGCCTTTTCATCGTGCCGGGGCTGATGATGCTCTCACTTCTGACGCAGAGCGTGTCGAACGCCTCTTTCGGCATCTACTTCCCGCGCTTCGCCGGCACGATCTACGAGATCCTGTCGGCGCCGATCTCGCCCTTCGAGGTCGTGCTCGGCTATGTCGGCGCGGCGGCGACGAAGGCGATCGTGATCGGCCTCACCATCCTCGCCACTGCCGCCCTGTTCGTTCCGCTGCATATCGAGCACCCGTTCTGGATGGTGTTCTTCCTGCTGCTGACGGCCATCACCTTCAGCCTGTTCGGCTTCGTGATCGGGCTGTGGGCCGACGGGTTCGAGAAGCTTCAGCTGGTGCCGCTCCTCATCGTCACGCCGCTGACCTTCCTCGGTGGCAGCTTCTACTCCATCGACATGCTGCCGCCGTTCTGGCGGGCGGTGAGCCTGTTCAACCCGGTGGTCTACCTCGTGAGCGGCTTCCGATGGGCCTTCTTCGGCAAGGGCGACGTGGCGGTCGGCATCAGCATCGCCGCGACGCTCGCCTTCCTCGCGCTGTGCCTCGGTCTCGTGACCTACATCTTCCGTACGGGGTACCGGCTGAAAAGCTGATCCGATCGAAGGAGGGCAGATGGCGCGGGATCCCTACATCGTCAGGCGCGACAGCCTCGCGGCGGCTTTTCCGCCCGGGCACGAGCCGCCCGCGCTCCTCCTCGACTTCGCGGATTGGCTCGAGGGGCGCCCGTGGGGCAGCCTGGGCTGCTTCCGGATCGAGGGAACGCTGAGTGACGAGGCGCCGGTCGTCGACGGCAGCGCCCTGCGCCGGGAATTCTCGCTCTTCCTCTACCTGCCCGACGGTTCGCTCGTCGGCTTCTGGCATCCCGACGGCATGCCGACGGCGGCGAGCCCCATCGTCGGTCTCGGTTCCGAGGGCGAGGCCGCGATTCTCGCGGGCTCACTCGAAGGCTTCCTGGCCAAGCTCGCCCGCAACGCGTTCTCGGATTCGGGTTGGAGCGACCTCGCGGCTGACGAGGACGACGAAGAGGAGGAGGAAGACGACGGTGATGGAGGCGAACTGACGCCGGTCGCGGACGAAGACGCCCGTGACGCGCTCGCGGAATGGCTCGGGGCGCGGATCGGGGCGGAACGCCTGAACGAGTTGGCGACCGAGGAGTGCGACTCGACGGCTTTCGCGGCACGAATGGAGGCCTGGATGCAGGAGCGCGAGGCCTACTGGGCCGGGCATCCGATCCTCATCGAGATCGGGCGCGCCCTGGCCGCCCACCGTCCTCCCGGCAGGACTCCATGGGATCGGACCCGCCTGAGGGCCGCACTCGTCGGGACCCTCTTCGAGGTGCAGGTTTATCGCGCCGGGCCTCAACCGGTCCCGGAAGCCGCCCAGGTCGAGCCGCTCCTGCGTGCCCTGCGTGACGAGCAGCAGCGATCCGATCCCGATCTCGGCTTCTGGTTCGAAATCCACCTCGCGCTCGATGCGCAGGGCCGCATCCTGCCCCGCTTCGACTACCAGGTCCGTCCCGAGATCGGTGGTGCGCCGGCGCCGGTCGAGGCGGCGCGGTTCGATCTCGCGCGGGCGCCGCGCCCGGCGCGATGGGTGCCGGGGTGGCTCGCGGCTGCGAGCGTATAAGAGTCTCGCCGCTCCGCTCACAGCGGCCGTACCGCCTCGAGCGTCAGCATCCGTGCCGCCGCGCCACAGGCGAGTACGCGAAGCGACACCTTTCGGCCGACGGTCAGGATCGTTTCGAGAGATTGCTTGACCGCGCCGTTGGTGGCGGCGTCGAGGGTTCGGTAGCCGTCCTCGACGTTGATGAAGCTTCGCTGACCGGACGGCTCCTCGATGACGACGGATTGAAGATAGAGGCCGTCGCGGCCGAACTCCCGCTTCGCGATCCGGCCCGTCAGCTTGGCCGGCAGGCAGCCTTCGTCCGAGGAGAGATTGCTGAGGGCGACGACCTTCCCCCCGGCATAGGTCAGCTTCGGCCGTGCCACGGCCGCGCCGCCGAACACCAGCAGAAGGATCGCGATGAGGATGAGCGCCGTGGCGAAGGCGTCCGCTACGAGCGAGCGAACGGCGCCGCTCCCCGCAATCTGCGAAGTCCGACCAGACATGACCGATTCCCGAAGCCCGCCCAGAGCTTTGGCGCGGATCGGGTTCCGGCGGCAGTCCGCCAAACGATCTACCACTGATAGGCCAGGACGACCCGTCCGCGCCGATGCGGGCAGGCGCGCTGGGGACGCCGCGCGGCTAGGGCCGCTGCGCCAGGAATTCCAGCACGCCCTGGCGGTGCAGCCGGTCGCCGACCGCCGTGGAATGGTCGCGGTTCGGCAGGTCGAGGGCGCGGGCGTTCGGCATCAGCTTGGCCAGTTCCGGCCCGGAGCCCGCCACCGTGTCGAGCGTGCCGACCGAGATCAGCGTCGGCGTGTCGATGGCCGAGAGTTCGGCCCGCGACAGCGTCTGGCGCGAGGCGCGGATGCAGGCGGCGAGGGCGCGCAGATCGCTCTTGGTCTGCTCGGCGAAGGTGCGGAAGGTTGCCGCCGTCGGGTTCGGCGCCGGCGTACCGGCGGGCGCCTCCAGCGCCTCGGCGATGCCCTGCGGCAGCCCGCGCCCGTCCACGAGGTTGAAGCCGAGGCCGCCGATCAGCAGCGAGCGGACCTCCGTCGGATGATCGAGCGCCATATGCGCAGCGATGCGCGCGCCCATGGAGTAGCCCATCACGTCCGCACGGGCGATGCCGAGATGGCGCAGCAGCCGCACCGCGTCGCCCGCCATCTGATCGGAGGTGTAGGCGCCGGGATCGTAGAGCTTCTCGCTCTGGCCGTGGCCGCGGTTGTCGAGAGCGATGACCCGGTAGCCGGCCTCGGTGAGATACCGGACCCAGAGCGTATTGACCCAGTTCACGGCGTGGTTTGAAGCGAAGCCGTGAATCAGGAGGATTGGGTCACCGCCGCCCGAAGCCCCTTCCTTGGCCGGCACGTCGATAAAGGCGATCTGCACGCCGTCGGAATCGAAGCTCTGCATGGGCGTGTCTTCGGGTGCAGCGAGCCCGTTGTCAAAGGCCGGGCGAACGCTTCCTGCGACAACCGGCGAAATTTGCTGCCGGGCGCCCCCGGCACCCCCGACTTTTGAGCCCCGCTGATGAGCCCGGCTTGCCGCCGCCCCTTCGGGCTGGCATCACCCCGGCACGATGACGGATACCTCGCCCTACGGCACCTACGCCCCGACCGGCCTCGTCGCGCGGATCGCGGACCGGACTCAGAAGCTTCCCGAGCAATCCTGGCGCGCCCGCCGGATGGCGATGTTCCTGCGCCGGCTCGCCATCTCGATGCTGCGCGGGCGACCGCTCGACGTCGAGCGCTACGGCGCGCGGATGCGGCTGCACCCCTACAACAACAACTGCGAGAAGAAGGTGCTCTTCACCCCGCAGTTCTTCGACCCGCAGGAGCGCGCGCTCCTGCGGCAGCGCCTCGCCGAGGATGCGGTGTTCCTCGACATAGGCGCCAATATCGGCGCCTACGCGCTGTTTGTGGCGGCCTTCACCGGGCCGCGCGCCCGCATCCTCGCGGTGGAGCCGCAGCCGGACGTGTTCGACCGGCTGACCTTCAACATCGGTCAGAACCCGTTCGGCACGGTCAAGGCCATCGCCTGCGCCGTCGCCGACAAGGCGGGCGAACTGACCCTCTTCATCGATCCGCGCAATCGCGGCGAATCGAGCGTGAAGATCGTCGGCACGCACAAGAACGCCACCGTGCGCGTGCCGGCGGTGACGCTGGTGGATCTCTGTCGCTCGGAGGGGATCGAGCGGATTGATGCGATCAAGCTCGATGTCGAGGGCGCCGAGGATCTGATCCTGGAGCCGTTCCTGCGGGACGCGCCGGCTTCGCTCCTGCCGTCGCTGCTCATCATCGAGAACGGTGCCGATCAGTGGCAGATCGACCTGCCGAGCCTGCTCCTCAAATACGGCTACCGCCAGATCGCGCGCACCCGGCTCAACCTGATGTTCGAGCGGGCGGAGCCGGCACGCGCGGCGTGAGGATCGGGACGGGCGCATCGATCGCCACGCCCTCCGGCCCGACCGCGCAGGTATAGGCGTAGGCCTCGACGCCGGCCGCCAGCGCCGCCCGGAGGGCCCGGTCGAAGGCCGGGTCGATGTCGCGAGCGACGTCGAACGCCTCCGCTCGCATCTGGATCACCACGATCAGCATCGCCCGGCCGCCCGCGGTCACGACACCGGCCAGCTCCTCCATGTGGCGGGCCGAGCGGGCGGCCTTGCAGTCGGGAAATTCGGCGAGCCCCGGCCGCCGCATCAGGTGGCAATTCTTCACCTCAACGTGACAGGGCGGCAGGCCGCCGCCGCTCGCGAGAAAATCGACGCGGCTCGCCTTGCCGTAGGCGACCTCCGGCCGGAGCGTTTCGTAGCCCGCGAGCGGTGCGAGCCGGTTCTCGCGAAACGCCTCCGCGACCAGCGCATTGGGCCGGGCCGTATTGATGCCGACCCATTGCAGGCCGCCCGGCAACTCCGCCTCCACCAGTTCCCACGAGAAGCCGAGCTTTCGCGTCGGATTGGTCGAGGGCGAGAGCAGCACGCGGAAGCCCTCCGCGTTGAGCCCCAGCATTGCACCGGGATTGGCGCAATGCGCCGTGACCATCGTACCGTCGGCAAGCGTGACGTCGGCGAGGAAGCGCTTGTAGCGCCGCACGAGGCGGCCTTCGATCAGGGGAGCGGGAAAACGCATCGCGGCCGTCGAGGAGCGGAACGGGCTTTCGCTTTCGCGCATCCGCGCCCTAGCTTCCACCCGTTTCCTTGCCCCCGAGGCTCCATGTCCCAGAGTTCCAGCTCTCAGAGTTCCGACGTCACCGCCGCCGTCCTCGTCATCGGCGACGAAATCCTCTCGGGCCGCACCAAGGACAAGAACATCGGCACCATCGCCGACATGCTGACCGAGATCGGCGTGGACCTGCGCGAGGTGCGCATCGTGCCCGACGTGAAGGAGGAGATCGTCGCCGCGGTGAACGCGCTGCGCGCGCGCTACACCTATCTCTTCACCTCCGGCGGCATCGGCCCGACCCACGACGACATCACCGCCGACAGCGTGGCGGAAGCCTTCGGCGTCGGCATCGATGTCGATCCGCGCGCCCGCGCCATGTTGCTGGAGCGGCACCGGCCGGAAGACCTCAACGCCGCGCGGCTGCGCATGGCCCGCATCCCCGACGGGGCCGACCTGATCGCCAACCCGGTCTCGAAGGCGCCGGGCTTTCGCATCGGCAACGTCTTCGTCATGGCCGGCGTGCCGCAGATCATGGCGGCGATGCTCGACGAGATCCGCCCGACGCTGACGGGCAACGCGCCGGTGATCTCGGCGACGATCGAAGCCGGTGCGATCCCCGAGGGCAATTTTGCGGGCGGCCTCGCCGAGATCGCCGCCGCGCACGGAAGCGTCTCGATCGGCTCCTATCCGTCGCTGACGCCGGACGGATTCAGCAACCGCATCGTCGTGCGCGGGCGCGACGCGCAAGCGGTCGCGGCGGCGCGGGCGGCAGTGGAGGACCTGCTGTCCGGACTGCGAACCTGACGGCGGGTTCGTTTGGGTCGGCGGCTGGGGCGCCGCCACGACGTCCCGTCCGGCGGAGCCGGTCAGATCGTCGGAGAGGCGGACGCTCCCGTCCAGGCGCAGGACTGCACGAGCTCGGCCGAGAACACGGCATCGAGCCGGCGCCGCTCGGCCTCGACCACCGGTCCCTCCACTAAGACCGGACGACAGCGGGCGGCGGAGTCCGCCGACATGCCGTCAGGGTCGTGCAGGGGCTCATCGGAGCCGGCGAACCACGGCCGTGAACCGAGATCGAGGTAGCTCTCTGCGCCTAAATTCTCGGCGAACAGGATGTCGTGGGCATCCAGTTCGACGTGCCAGTAGGTGACGGCCTCGACCGGTATCCGGGCGACGCTTATGCCGTTGACGAGGCACATCACCGGCACGAGGAGGCCGCCGGAACCGTCGGCCTCGGCCCCGACCAGCACGGGGTGTCCGGGGGAGAGGTAGAGATCGCGCGCGGGAAGGCCGTCGCCGAACGCGCCGGTGCGGATGCGGATCGGCTGCTGATTGTGGGGCAGGGCACGGCCCTGGCCGTCGAGGGTGCGTGAGCCGATCCAGCGGATTGGGCGCGAGGCCCCGCCCAGCGTGACTGCGCGATCGCCGACCACCAGTTCCTCGACGGCGACCTCGCCGCGCGCGGTGCGGATGCGGGTACCGGTGGCAAAGCAGATCACGTCGGCCACGAACACGTCGGTCGTGTTGTTGGTATCGCCGGGCACGAGATTGGTGGCCTGGCTGTCGAAGGCGACCCGGCTGCCGTCGGCCGAGAGGGCGAGGGTGCTGCCGTTGCTGGGACCGTTGCCCTGCGTGCCGTCGGCGGCGGTCGAGACGCGGGTGAGCGCGCCGGTGGTCAGATCCTTGACGAAGGTGTCGGTGGCGAGATTGCTGTCGCCCGCGACCAAGCTGGTGGCGCGGCTGGTGAACGCGACCTTCGTCCCATCGGCGGAGATTCGCGGAATGCCGGTGGCATCGGCATTGCCCTGGGTGCCGTCGGCGGCGGTGGAGACGCGGGTGACCGCGCCCGTGGTCAGGTTCTTCACGAACACGTCGGTGCGGCCGTTGGTGTCGCCGGCCACGAGGTTGTCGGCGTTGCTGAGGAAGGCGACGAGATTGCCGTCGCGCGACTGCGTTGCGCTGAAGCTGTCGCCGTTGCCCAGGCTGCCGTCGGCGGCGGTCGAGGCGTTGGTGATGGCGCCGGTGGTCAGGTTCTTGACGAAGACGTTGGCGCGACCGTTGGTGTCGCCGGCCACGAGGTTGGTGGCGGTGCTGTGGAAGGCGATGCTGCGCCCGTTCCCGGCCAGCGAGAAGGAAATGCTGAAGCCGTTGGCCGGCGTGCCGTCGGCGGCGCCCGAGGCGCGGATGATCGCGCCGGTGTCGAGATGCTTGACGAAGACGTCGAACGTCTAATTCGCGTCGTTCGGCACGAGATTCGAGGCTGCGGTCCCGAACGCGACCGTGCGACCGTCATCCGACAGCGACGGCGTCGTGACGTCGGCATTCGCCAGGGTCCCGTCGGCAGCGGTCGAGGCCACGCGGAGGTCGCCGGTCAAGAGGCTCTTGACCACGACCTGACGCGGCCGGCCCGACCCGACCACCTCCTGCGCGCCCGTCACGAACGCCACGGCGCTGCCGTCCGGCGCCAGCGAGGCGAAGAAGCTCTGTTGCGTCAGCGGGTTGCCGTCGCTGTCGGACGAGAGGCGGGTGATGGCGCCGGTGGTCAGGTTCTTGAGGAAGACGCTCGATGATCCGCTCGGATCGGGCCTGAAGCCGAGGTTGGTCGCGGTGGTGTCGAAGGCGACGAGGGTGCCGTCTTCCGAGAGGGAGGGGGTGCCGCTGATGCCGTTGCCCTCGGTGCCGTCGGCGGTCGTGGAAGCGCGGGTGATGGCCATCGGGTCGGTCTCGTCTGCAAGGGGCTGATACGGGCCGGGTCAGGGCGCGGCGAGCGGGACGGAGGCGGGCGGGTGCCCGGCTCTCAGGCGATGATCCAGGGCAGGCCGGCCTCGGCCCAGGCGCAGGAGTGAGCGAGTTCGGCCGCGAACACCGCGTCGAGCCGGAGCCGCTCGGCCTCGACCACCGGGCCGTCCAAAGCCACCGGGCGGCAGCGGCCGGGCGCCTGTGCCGGCACGAACTCCGGGTCGTGCAGCGGCGCGTCGGAGCCCGCGAACCACGGGCGCGAGCCGAGATCGAGGTAGCTCTCCGCCGGCAGCCCTTCGGCGAGCAGGATGTCGTGGGCGTCGAGCTCGACGTGCCAGTAGGTCACCGCCTCGACTGGCATCCGGGTGAGGCTGGTGCCGTTGACGAGGCTCATCACTGGCACGAGGTGATCCCCGACGAGAACCGGGTGGCCGGGCGAGAGCAGAAGGTCGCGCACCGGCAGGCCGTCGCCGAAGGCGCCGGCGCGGATGCGCACCGGTTGCTGGCTGAAGGGCAGGGCGGAGCCGCCGCCGTCGAGGGTGCGCGCGCCGATCCAGCGGATCGGGCGCGGGATCCCGCCCAGCGTGACCGTCTGATCGCCGATGCGAAGCTCCTCGACCGCGATCTCGCCGCGCGTCGTGCGGATGCGGGTGCCGGTGGAAAAGCAGACCACTGTGGCAGCGACGAACACGTCGCCGGCATTGTTGGTGTCGCCGGGCACGAGGTTGCTGGCGTTGCTCTGGAAGGCGATGCGGCTGCCGTCGGCCGACAAGGAGCTAGCGTTACTGGCGGCATTGCCCTGCGTGCCGGAGGCGTTGACGGAGACACGGGTGAGTTCCCCGGTGATCAGATCCTTGACGAAGAGGTCGTTGGAGATGTTGGTGTCGCCGGGCACGAGGTTGCTGGCGCGGCTCGAGAAACTGACCTTCGTCCCGTCGGCCGAGATCACCGGGGCTAACGAACCGACATTGCCCTGGGTGCCGTCCGTGGCGGTGGAGACGCGGGTGATGGCCCCCGTCGTCAGGTTCTTGACGAAGATATCGTCGACCCCGTTGGTGTCGCCCGCCACGAGGTTGGTGGCGCTGCTGCTGAACGCGACGAGCTTGCCGTCGCGCGACAGCGAGGTGAAGAGGCCGCTGGCGCTGTTGCCCTGGGTGCCGTCGGCGGCGGTCGAGACGCGAGTGATCGCGCCTGTGGTCAGGTTCTTGACGAAGACGTCGTCTGCCCCGTTGGTGTCGCCCGCCACGAGATTGCTGGCGGAACTGGTGAACGCGACGGTGCGCCCGTCGCCGGAGATGGTCGGAAGGGTGCTGGTGCCGTTGGCCTGGGTGCCGTCGGCGGCGGTCGAGGCGCGGAGGATCGCGCCGGTCGCGACGTTCTTGATGAAGACGTCGTAGGCCGCGTTCGTATCGTTCGCGACAAGGTTGGTGGCTCCGCTGGAGAGGGCGACCAGCTTCCCGTCGCCCGAGATCGCGGAATAGCCGTTCGCGTTGTCATTGCCCTCGGTGCCGTCGGCGGCGGACGAGGCGATCACCGCATCGCCGGTGGTCAGGCTCTTGACCACGATCTGATTGTTGCTCGTGTTGTTGACGATCTCCGAGCTGTTGGTCGCGAAGGCCACGGCGCTGCCGTCCGTTGCGAGCGACGGGCCAAAGTTGACGCTGCCGGTAAAAGGTCTTTCTAAAGTGGTGCTCGACGCCCTGACGATCTCGCCGGTGGTCAGGTTCTTGACGAAGACGCCGCCCACGCCGGTCGGCGTGCCGAGATTGGTCGCGTTGCTGCTGAAGGCGACAAGGTTGCCGTCGCCCGAGAGGGAGGGGCTGCCGCTCTCGGCATTGGCCTGATTTCCCTCGAAGTCCGTTGAAGCGCGTGTGATGGCCATCGGGTCTGCCTCGTCGGCGAGGGGTCGGCGCAGGCCGGATCAGGGCGCTGCGGATCGTTCGGGGTGGTAGGTGGGCGCCCGGTTCAGGCGGTGATCCAGGGAGGGCCGGCCTCGCCCCAGGCGCAGGCGCCCGCGAGCACGGCCGAGAACAGATCGTCGAGCCGGCGCCGCTCGGCCTCGACCACCGGCCCCTCCACCGCCAGCGGACGGCAGCGGCCGGGTGCATCCACGGCGGCGAACTCGGGGTCGTGCAGCGGCGCATCGGATCCCGCGAACCACGGCCGCGAACCGAGATCGAGGTAGCTTTCCGCCGGCAACCCTTCGGCGAGCAGGATGTCGTGGGCGTCCAACTCGACGTGCCAGTAGGTCACCGCCGTCGCCGGCATCCGGGCGAGGCTGGTGCCGTTGACGAGGCTCATCACCGGCACGAGGTGGTCGCCGACCAGCACCGGGTGGCCGGGCGACAGGAACAGGTCGCGCACGGGCAGGCCGTCGCCGAAGGCGCCGGCGCGGATGCGGACCGGCTGCTGGGCGAAGGGCAGGGCGGCGCCGCGGCCGTCGAGGCTGCGGGAGCCGATCCAGCGGATCGGGCGCTGCTTTCCCCCGACCGTGACCGCCTGATCGCCGACGCGCAGGTCCTCGACCGCGACCTCGCCGCGGGCGGTGCAGATGCGGGTGCCGGTGGCGAAGCAGATCACCGTGTCGGCGACGAACACGTCGTCGACGCTGTTGGTGTCGTTGGGCACGAGGTTGCTGGCGCGGCTGTCGAAAGCGACGCGGCTGCCGTCGGCCGACAGGGTGGGGCTGACGAAGTTGGCGCCGTTGCTCTGGGTGCCGTCGGCGGCGGTGGAAACGCGGGTGAGCGCGCCGGTGGTCAGGTCCTTCACGAACACGTCGGTCGACAGGTTGGTGTCGCCGGGTACGAGGTTGTCGGCGAAGCTGGTGAACGCGACTTTGGTTCCGTCGGCGGAGATCCGGGCGATGCCGGTGGCATCGCCGCTGCTCTGGGTGCCGTCGCTGGCGGTGGAGACGCGGGTGACGGCGCCCGTGGTCAGGTTCTTCACGAACACGTCGGCGCTGAGGTTGGTGTCGCCCGCCACGAGGTTGTCGGCGCGGCTGACGAAGGCGACGAGGTTGCCGTCGCGCGAGAGCGAGGCGCCGGTGCTGACGCCGTTGCCCTGGCTGCCGTCGGCGGCGGTCGAGGCCCTGGTGATCGCGCCGGTGGTCAGGTTCTTGACGTAGACGTCGGTGACGCCGTTGGTGTCGCCGGCCACGAGGTTGGTGGCGTCGCTCTGAAATGCGACGTGGCGGCCGTCGACCGACATCGACGCGAGGACGCTGCCGGCATCGGCCTGGCTGCCGTCGGCGGCAGTCGAGGTGCGGGTGAGCGTGCCGGTGGTCAGGTCCCTGACGAAGACGTCGGAACTGCCGTTCGTGTCGTTCGGCGCGAGATTCGTGCTGCGGGTCGCGAACGCGACCGTCCGGCCGTCGCCCGACAGCGACACGTCCGAGGTGTCCTGGTTCCCGCGGGTGCCGTCGGCGGCGGCCGACGCGATGGTGAACGCGCCGCTTCCCAGGGTCTTGACGACGGCCTGGGCCGATCCGCCGGCGATGCCGAGGTTGCTCCGGAACGCCACGGCGCTGCCGTCCGCGGCCAGCGAGGGCGCGACGTTGAAGCTGTCGATCGGCGTGGCGTCGCCCAGGGCCGAGGCCCGGGTCACCGCGCCCGTGGTCAGGTTCTTGACGTAGACGCCGAGGGTCAGCGGCGCCGCGGCCGGGGCGACGAGGTCGTTCGCCTGGCTCTGGAAGGCGACGAGAGTGCCGTCGCCGGAGATCGACGCTCCGCTGGCCGAGCCGTCGCTCTGGGATCCGTCGGGATTGGTCGAAGCGCGGGTGATGGCCATCGGATCTGCCTCGTCGGCGAGGGGTCGGCGCAGGCCGGATCAGGGCGCTGCGGATCGTTCGGGGTGGTGGCGGGCGCCCGGTTCAGGCGGTGATCCAGGGAGGGCCGGCCTCGCCCCAGGCGCAGGCTCTCGCGAGCGCGGCCGCGAACACCGCGTCGAGACGCCGCCGCTCGGCCTCGACGACCGGACCGTTCAAAGCCACCGGACGGCAGCGGCCGGGTGCGTTCGTGGCGGCGAACTCGGGGTCGTGCAGCGGCGCATCGGATCCCGCGAACCACGGCCGCGAGCCGAGATCGAGGTAGCTCTCCGCCGGCAGGCCCTCGGCGAGCAGGATGTCGTGGGCATCCAGCTCGACGTGCCAGTAGGTCACCGCCTCGACCGGCATCCGGGCGAGGCTGGTGCCGTTGACGAGGCTCATCACCGGCACGAGGTGGTCGCCGACCAGCACCGGGTGGCCTGGGGAGAGCAGGAGGTCGCGGACCGGCAGGCCGTTGCCGAAGGCGCCGGCGCGGATGCGGACCGGCTGCTGGGCGAAGGGCAGGGCGGAGCCGCGGCCGTCGAGGCTGCGGGAGCCGATCCAGCGGATCGGGCGCTGCTTTCCCCCGACCGTGACCGCGCGATCACCGACGCGCAGATCCTCGACCGCGATCTCGCCGCGGTCGGTGCGGATGCGGATGCCGGTGGCGAAGCAGATCACGTCGGACACGAATACGTCGCTGACGTTGTTGGTGTCGCCGGGCACGAGGTTGCTGGCGCCGCTCGCGAAGGCGACGCGGCTGCCGTCAGCCGACAGGCTCGGGCCGCTGCCATCGCTGGCGCGGTTGGCCTGCGTGCCGGCGGCGGAGACGGAGACGCGGGTGAGCGTGCCGGTGGTCAGATCCTTCACGAACACGTCGGAGACGATGTTGGTGTCGCCGGGCACGAGGTTTCCGGCGCGGCTGGTGAACGTGACCTTCGTGCCGTCGGCCGAGATCCGGGCGTTTCCGGACTCGGCGTTGCCCTGGGTGCCGTCGGTTCCGGCGGAGACGCGGGTGATGGCCCCCGTCGTCAGGTTCTTGACGAAGACGTCGGCCCGGCCGTTGGTGTCGCCGGCCACGAGGTTGCTGGCGTCGCTGGTGAACGCCACGAGAGTGCCGTCGCGCGACAGCGAGGCGCTGGTGCTGGCACCGTTGCCCTGGGCGCCGTTCGCGCTGGCGGACGCGTTGACGATGGCGCCGGTGGTCAGGTTCTTGACGAAGATGTCGGAGGTGCCGTTGGTGTCGCCGGCCACGAGGTTGCTGGCGTCACTCTGAAAGGCGACGCGGCTGCCGTCGGTCGACAGGGAGGCGACGTTGCTGCCGCCGTTGCCCTGCGTGCCGTCGGCGGCGGTCGAGGCGCGGGTGATCGCGCCGGTCGCGACGTTCTTGACGAAGATGTCGAGGGTCGCGTTCGTGTCGTTCGCGACGAGGTTCGTGGCGAGGCTCGAGAAGGCGACCAGGCGCCCGTCGCCCGAGATCGAGGGGTTGGCACCGCTGTTGCCGTTGCCCTGGGTGCCGTCGGCGGCGGCCGAGACGACGGAGATGTCGCCGTTCGACAGATTCTTGATCGCGATTTGGATGTTCAGGTTGTCGGTGATCTCGCTTCCGTTGGTCCCAAAGGCTACGGCGCTGCCGTCTGCGGCCAGCGACGGAGCGAAAGAGTTCCCGGCCAAGGACACCCCGCGGGTGTCACTCGAAGCCAGTACGAACTCGCCGCTCACCAAGTTCTTGACGACGACGCCCGAGACTCCGCTCGGAACCCGGAGGTTGGTGGCGTTGCTGGAGAAGGCGACGAGGGTGCCGTCGCCCGAGAGGGAGGGGGTGCCATTCCCTCTGTCAGCCTGATTTGCCTCGAAATCCGTCGAAGCGCGCGTGATCGCCATCTCATCTGCCTCGCTTGTGCAGCCGGGAGCGCCCGTGCTCGGGCGGGCGGGACCGGCGACGGCCGCCTGCCGGTGCCGATTCTCCGATGCGCGTGGACGCGCCCGTCGGAGCAGGGCCGGACGTCCCGGCGGCAAGCGGGCCGTACGCCGCCTCAGACCCGAAGACGTGATCGACCATGCCATGCCCCCGATCGATGCGATCGGTCGCTGGCACCGGTCGTGCGTTTGCCGATCACGAGGCCCGCAACTTGCGGAAGGATTTGAGGAGGGGCGTCCACCCTGGGGTGGACGCGGAGCGGCACGGAGTCGTAGTTGTAATTCGGCCACAGCCGACGCGAGTTGCCGTTCGGCCTCTCGGAGGTGACCTTGAACGACCCGGATCCCGTGGCCCTGTCAGCCGTGATCGCTCGGATCTACGACGCGGCTGTCGATCCCAAGCATTGGCCCGACACCATCAAAAGCATCTGCCTGTTCGTCGGAGGCGATCAGGCGCTGTTGTATTGGCACGATGCGCTCAAACCGGATGTCGATACATTGTTCAGGTTCAACGACGATCCCTATTACAGTAAGCTCTACGAGGATCACTATGCGGCTCTGAATCCGCTCTTTCCCGCTTTCGCCTTCCAGCCTGTGGGAGCTGTCTTGTCCGCCAGCGACATGGTGCCGGCGGCGGAGATGGAGCGGACGCGCTTCCACCGGGAATGGCTCGCGCCGCAGGGGATGACCGATTCTCTCGGTGTCGTCCTGGAGAAGGACGCTACCCGCGCCGCCTTCATGACGATCCAGTGGCAGAGGAGGCCGATCGAGCAGGCGGCCCGGTACAGAATCGCCCTGATCGCCCCCCACCTCCTACGGTCCGTCGCGATCGGGCGCCTGTTCGTGCGCGGCCGTCGCCGCGAGGCCGTCCTGACCGGGGCGCTCGACCATGTCGAGGCCGGTGTGTTCCTCGTCGCCGAGACCGGGCGCCTCGTCCTCGCCAACGGGCGTGGTCGGAACATGATCGAGGAGGGGCGCCTGCTTCGCGACGTCGGCGGGCGCTTGAGGGCGACCTCGACCCTGGCCGACCGAGCCATCTTCGACCATCTCCGCGCCATCGGCGGAGGCGAGGGGATCCCTGCCTCCAACCATGCGATTCCGCTCTCGGACGAAACAGGGGACGGCTGGACGGCAACCGTCCTGCCGCTCTCCGACGACCGCCTCGGCCGCGCGGGCGAGCCGCGGAGCGAAATTGCGGCCATTTTCGTGCGATTGCCGTCGCCGCCCGTCGTCAGCCCGTTGGAGGCGCTCGCGCGACGGCACAACCTCACTGCCAGCGAGATCCGCGTGGTCGAGGCGACCTTGCGCCTGAACGGTCTCGACGCCATCGCCGCGGCGCTCGGGGTCGCGCGCTCGACCGTGAAGACGCACCTGAACCGCGTCTACCGGAAATCGGGGACCCGCAACCAGGCCGAACTCATCAGGATGATCGCCGGTTTCAGCGTCTGACGAGACTTGGAATTTTTCCGCACGCAGGGAGCGCGCAAGCGGTGCCGTACGTTCAGCTGCGACGGGATGACGCCCGAGATCCGCATGTCTGAGGAAGCGCGCGTGCACGGCGAAGCCAAGACCCACGGGGCACATACGCGCGAGAAGGATGACGCCCAGGTCGAGAAGGCCCATCGCCCGGATGCACTGATCCTGCACGAGATCATCCGGCGCGAGGGCGAGGAGGAGATGCAGCGCACGGCGCTGGCGCTCTCGCTCTCGGGGTTCGCCGCCGGGCTCACCATGGGCTTTTCCCTGATCGTGCCCGGTGTACTGAAGGCCCATCTGCCGCACGAGCCCTGGGCCGAGCTCGTCCTCAGCATCGGCTATTCGATCGGCTTCCTCATCGTCGTGCTCGGACGCCAGCAGCTCTTCACCGAGAACACCGTCACGCCGATCCTCCCACTCCTGACCGAACGGACATTAGGCGCGCTGCTCCGGGTGATCCGGCTGTGGAGCATCGTGCTCGTCGCCAATATCCTTGCGACCATCGTCATCGCCTCGGTGCTGGCCCACACCGATGCGTTCAAGCCGGAGGTGCGGGAGGCCTTCGCCGAGATCAGCCGCCACACCATCGAGGACCCGTTCTGGACCACGGTGATCAAGGCCGTGTTCGCGGGCTGGCTGATCGCGCTGATGGTGTGGATCCTGCCGGCCACGGGTTCGGCGGCGCCCTTCATCATCATCCTGATGACGTGGCTCGTCTCGATGTGCGGCCTTGCCCATATCGTCGCCGGCTCGGTCGACGCCTTCTACCTCGTCGCCACCGGCGAGATCGACTTCGCGAAATATGCGACCGGGTTCTTCGTGCCGACGCTGGTCGGCAACGTGGTCGGCGGCGTGACACTGGTCTCGGTGCTCAATTTCGGGCAGGTCGCGCCGGATATGGAGGATCAGGACAGCCCCGATCCTGACCGCGAGCCCTGACGTTCGCACGGACCTGCCTGCTGGCGTGAACCGAGGGGAGGCGCGTCCTTCGTCCTGATCGAGAGAGGTCAGGGTTGTATGGGGAGTGCGCCCGACGGCTTGACCGTCTGCATCGAGATGTCGGTCTTGATGCTGCGCACGCCCGGGATCCGGGCGAGGTGCTCGACCTGAAAGCGCCGGTATGCGTCGAGGTCTCGCACCAGAACGCGGATCAGGAAATCGCAGTCGCCCGCCATCAGGTAGCATTCGGCGACTTGGGGAAGTGCTCGGATCGCGGTGACGAACGCGCTGACCGTGTCCTGATCCTGTCCCGTGAGCCAGACCCGCGCGAAGATCGTCATGCCGAAGCCGATCTTCGCGGCATCGAGCATCGCGGCATAGCGCTCGATCACACCTGCCTCTTCCAACCGCCGGACACGCCGGAGGCAGGGGGACGGGGAGAGCCCCACCTCCTGGGCCAGATCCACATTCTGCAGCCTGCCGTCCCGCTGCAGGGCGCGGAGGATGCGCCGGTCGATGGCGTCGAGTTCCATTGGCACCGTATGCCTTCGATCGCCGCTTTCCTGCAATGCCATTGCGCCATTGGTGCTTCGGTCGCGACAGAACGCAACCAACTGCCGGCTGCGCTGGCGCATAACGCCTCGACAAGGAGGCAGTTATGGCAGGCTTGGACGTGAGCATCACCGCAGATGCTGAGGCAGGACGCGGCTCTGAACTCCTGCGCGGCATGACGGCCGCGCTGCCGGTGATGATCGGATTCGTGCCGTTCGCTCTCGTGCTGGGAGCACAGGCGGCCCGGAAGGGGCTCAGCCCCGTCGAGGTGCCGGTGATGACCGGCCTGAATTTCGGGGGCGGCTCTGAGTTTGCTGCCGTGGAGTTATGGACCTCGCCGCCGCACGCCCTGCTGATCGCGGCGATGACGTTTCTGGTGAACAGCCGTCATCTGCTGATGGGGGCCGCGCTCGTGCCGCACCTGCGCGACCTGCCCAAGCGCCAAGCCTTCCCCGCCCTGTTCTTCATGTGCGACGAGAGTTGGGCCATGGGACTGGCCGACGCCAAGCGGCGCGCGGCCGGCTTCAGTCTGCCCTACTATCTCGGCGTCTCCGCCGGGCTCTACCTGACTTGGATCAGCTTCACGGCGCTGGGTGCGCTCCTCGGCCCGACGATCGGCGATGTGACCGTCTACGGGTTCGACATGGCCTTCCCGGCCGTCTTCCTCGTGCTGCTGCGAGGCATGTGGAAGGGCGCCAGGGCGGCCGCTCCATGGCTCGTCAGCCTCGTGGCCGCTGCTGCCGTGCACCTGCTCGTGCCGGGAGGAGCTTGGCACGTCGCCGCCGGCGCACTCTCTGGCTTGGCCTGGTCCTTCCTGCAGGCGGGGAGGCGGGGATGATCCAGACCACCACGCTGCTGACCATCACCCTGATGGCTCTGGTCACCTACCTGACGCGCGTCCTCGGCTACGTCGTCCTGCGCGACCGCACCTTGAGCGCCCGCACGACCGCGGTGCTCGACGCTGCGCCCGGCTGCGTGCTGATCGCCGTGATCGCTCCCGCCTTCGTCTCGGATCGGCCGGCGGACCTGATCGCCCTGGCGGTCACGCTCGCAGCGGCCACACGGCTGCCGCTGCTGGCGACGGTCGTGGTCGGTGTGACGGCGGCCGGGCTGCTGCGGCAGCTTCTCGGATGAGGTCGCGATGCGGCCGTCCCCGGCGGGGCCATCGATCCTCCCGCGGTCCACTCATCGCGCCATTGGGGTGATGCGGCGGATCGCGGCTCGCCCCTATCGCAGCATGAACCGATCGGCTTTCGGCGGTTCGCGCCCGGTCTCTCCGAGCGCATCGAGGATCGCCGCATCGGCGGTGTGCAGTAGGGCGTCGAGGGGCAGGTCGTTGGCGTCCGTGCCGAAGGGTTCCTCCAGTTCGTCGCCGAGCGCATCGAGTCCGAAGAACGCGTAGGCCACGAGCGCGGCGATGATCGGGGTCGACCAGCCGAGGGAGCCCGCGAGTCCGAACGGCAGCAGCAGGCAGTAGAGCCAGGCGGTGCGGTAGAGCAGCAGCGTGTACGCGAAGGGCAGCGGTGTTCCGTGAATCCGCTCGCAGGTGGCCTGGATCGCCGACAGGCTGGCGACCTTGTGCTCCAGACTGGCGAACAGAATGTCGCTGAGCGCGCCGGCTTTGGTCGCCTCGGCGAGATCCCGCGTCAGGCCCGTCAGCGCCGCGTCGGCACCGCTCGGCCTCTTGTCGAGTCCGGAGACGTCCTCGGGCGGCAACCAGGGCGCCAGCGCCTGCGCCTCGTCGAGCCCGCGCAGGCGGGCGTGCAGGGCGTGGGCGAAGCCGGCCGCCCGGCGCAGGGCGCGGCGGCGCAAGGCCTCGTGCTCGGGCTCGGGCAGGACGGCCGGCAGCAGCCGGGCGAGGCCGCGCATCTCGACGATCAGGCTGCCCCAGGCCCGTCGCGCCTCCCACCAGCGGTCGTAGCAGGCACCGTTGCGGAAGCTTAAGAAGATCGACAGCGCGAGGCCGACCAGGGTGAAGGGGCCGATGCCGGCGGTGACGGGAAACCACTCGGCGTGGCGCTGCTCGACCGCCACCACGAGGAAGGACAGCGCGGCGATCACGATCACCTGCGGCGCAACCTTCGGCAGGATCGAGCCGCGCATGGCGAACAGGATCGTCAGAAGGCCGGGACGAGGGCGGACGATCATCGCATCGGTGTCAGTTTGTGCAGGCCGCGACCAGCCGGCGCATGAAGGCCTCGCCTCGGGCGAGCTCGTCGAGGGAGATGAACTCGTCCGGCTGGTGCGCCTGATCGATCGAGCCGGGACCGCACACGACGGTCGGAAACCCCGCGCGCTGGAAGCGCCCGGCCTCGGTGGCGTAGGGCACGGTGATCGTGTTGTTTCGGCCGGCCAGCCGAAGAGCCAGCCGCTCGGCCTCCGAACCTGGATCGGGCGCGAGCCCCGGCACCGACACCTCCTCCACTGTCTCGATGCGCCCGTAATCACCGTAGCGATTGAGCCGTTCCCGGATCACCCGCTCGCAGGCCGCTTCGAACAGGGCGGGAATCTCGCCCATGTCGAGGTCCGGTAGCCCGCGGAACTCCCAGAGAAAGGTGCAGAGCTTCGGCAGGATGTTGCGCGCGGTGCCGCCCTCGATCACACCGACATGGACCGTGGTGTTGGGCGGGTCGAACCGGCCGGAGGCGTCGCCGCGGGCGACCATGGCATCGGCGATGCGGTTCAGTTCCGCGATCAGGTCGGCCGCCGCCATCACCGCATTGGCGCCGAGCATCGGCTTGGCCGAATGCGCCGCGTGTCCGTGCACGGAGGTGTTGTAGGTAACGACGCTCTTGTGCGCGTCCGCCACCTGCATTCCGGTCGGCTCGCCGACGATCACGGCTCCGGGCCGCGGCAGGTCCGCGCCGAAGCGGGCAATGGTGTCGGCAACGCCGAGGCAGGTGGTCTCCTCATCGTACGACAGCAGGATGTGGATCGGCCGGGTCAGCCCGGCGTCCAGGGCCGTCGGCACCAGGGCGAGCGCGAGGGCGTCGAACCCCTTCATGTCGACGGCGCCCCGCCCGAAGGCGCGGCCTTCGGCAACGCGGAGGGAGAACGGATCGCTGGTCCAGGCTTGGCCTGTCACCGGCACCACGTCGGTATGGCCGGAGAGAACGACGCCGCCGTCGATCATCGGCCCGAGGGTGGCGAACAGCGCGGCCTTGTCCCCGCTCGCGTTCGGCACCCGGACGTGCGGTACGCCCCAGTCGTCGAGGTATCCGGCCACGAAGTCGATCAGGGCGAGGTTCGATTTCGAACTCTCGGTATCGAATGCGACGAGCCGCTCGAGAAGCTGCAGCGGCGTGTAGCGCGTGCCGCCCACCGGCGCCGTCAATGGACCACGCGGCGCATGTGGGGCGAGTCCAGCGAGAAGGCCGGGATCTCCGCCTCGAAGCTCTCGCCGCCGATCGTCGACATCGTGTAGCTGCCGGCCATCAGGCCGTCGGGCGTAGTGAGGGGACAGCCGCTGGTGTAGCTGAACGACTCGCCCGGCTCGAGCACCGGCTGCTTGCCGACGACGCCCGCGCCGCGCACCTCCTGGCAGGCGCCGCGCCCGTCGATGATCCGCCAGTGGCGCGAGCGGAGCTGCACCTGCTCGCTCCCGTTATTCACGATCTCGACAGTGTAGGCGAAGAAGTAGCGGCTCTCCCCCGGCGAGGACTCCTCCTCGACAAATCGGGGCTCCACCGTCACCGTGATGCCGCGCGTCTCGGCCTTGTACATCGCGTGAAAGCATCTCCGTGGACGGCGCGCAGGCCGCATCGCGACATCTGCGACGCGCCGTGGTACGTGGCGCCAGAAACCTCGTCAATCACGGTATCCTACGGTGGGCGGAGGCCGGAGACCACGTGCCGAACGCGTCGCACCGGGAAGGCTGGCAGGGCGCGTTGCAGACCGCGCGGCCTGAACGCGCGCCGTTCACGGTCGGCACGGCGCTCGGCACCGTCCTGACGCTCGGCCTCGCCCTGTTCTTCGCCTACGGCCATCCGGATCAGAACCGCTGGCCGGCGCTCGCGCTGGTCCTGGCGCTCGGCCTCGACGCCGCGGCGCGGATCGTAGCGCGGGCGGTGCGGCAGCGGACGGGCGTCGAGACCGAGTTCCGCGGCTTGCCGTCGCCGATGCTGATGCTCGGGAACGCGACTTGGATCGGTGCCGCGGTGGTGGCCGTGGCCGCGGGCCTGCGGCCCGAGCTGTTCCCGCTGCTCGCGAGCGCGCTGGCCGGACTCGTCGCGATGGGAGCCTGTGCCCGGCTGGCGCTGGCGCGGATGGTGGTCGCGATCGAGGCGGCGGAGCGCGCGGCGGCCGAGGCCAAGAAAGCCGAGGCGACCAAGAAGGCCGAGGCGAACAAGAGAGGCGAGGGGACGGGACGATGAGCGGAGACGTGCCGGCAGCATCCGGCATCCTGCCGGCGCAGGCCATCACGGGGCTGACGGAGGCTGGGGCGATCCGTCCGGCGACCACCTATGCCTCCGACCAAATTCAGCCCGCGAGCCTCGACCTGCGGCTCGGCACCCGCGCCTACCGGGTGCGCACGAGCTTCCTGCCCGGCAGTGGGCGCTCGGTGGCGGCCTGCGTCGAAGCCTTCGCGCTGCACGAGATCGACCTGACCAAGGGGGCGGTTCTGGAGACGGGCTGCGTCTACATCGCCGAGTTGCAGGAGGCCCTTGCGCTCCCCCGCGGCCTCAGCGCCAGCGCCAATCCGAAGAGCTCGACCGGGCGTATCGACGTGTTCACTCGCGTCATCACCGATCGGGCGAGCGCCTTCGATCAGATCGAGGCGGGCTATGCCGGCCCGCTCTACGCCGAGATCTCGCCGCGGACCTTCCCAGTGCGGGTGCGGACCGGCTCCCGCCTGTCGCAGATCCGCTTCCGCCAGGGGGACCCGCGTCTGCGGGAGGCCGAACTCGCCGCACTCCACGCCAGCGAACCGCTGATCGACGCGGTCACGCCCTCGCTCCAGGGCGGCGTGCCGGTCTCGGTCGATCTCTCGGGTTTCGACGGCCTGATCGGCTACCGGGCCAAGCGCCATACCGGTCTGATCGACGTGGACCGTCCCCGCGGGCACCGGACCCGCGACTTCTGGGAGCCGCTTCCGGCCGACGGCAGCCGCACGCTGATCCTCGATCCCGGCCAGTTCTACATCCTGGCCTCGAAGGAGGCGGTGCGGGTGCCGGCGGACCACGCGGCGGAGATGGTGCCGTTCGATCCCCTCGTCGGCGAGTTCCGCGTTCACTACGCGGGCTTCTTCGATCCCGGCTTCGGCCTCAGCGAGGCGGGCGGTGCCGGTGCCCGCGCGGTTCTCGAAGTGCGTTCCCGCGACGTCCCGTTCCTGCTGGAAGATGGCCAGATCGTCGGCCGCCTCGTCTACGAGCGCATGCTGGAGCGGCCGGCGACCCTCTACGGTTCGGGCGCCGGATCGAACTATCAGGCGCAAGGCCTCAAGCTCTCGAAGCATTTCGCCAGCGAGCCCGAGCCGCCGACGGCCGTCTGAGCCCGAGGGTTTGAGCCACATCAAAGCCCGCGGTGGAGGCCGACCCTTAAGCCTGCGCCCGAGGCGGCGCGTGTCGCCCGTTGTCACCGGGAGCGGCGCGTATGCGGGATGAGTTGAAGGCACGGTACGGGGACGAGCGCCTGCCGCGCTACACCAGCTACCCGTCCAGCCCGCACTTCAGCGGGGCGATCGACTCCACGACCTATGCCGCCTGGCTGCGCGCGCTCCCGGCGGACGCAACGGCGTCCCTCTACCTGCACGTCCCGTTCTGCCGGTCGATGTGCTGGTATTGCGGCTGCCACACGCACATCACTCAGCACGACGCGCCGATCGACGACTATCTCGCGACGCTCCGACACGAGATCGAGCTGGTGGCCCGGCAGATCGGAGACCGGCCGCCGGTGCGTCACATTCATTTCGGCGGCGGAACTCCGACCATCATGGCGGCCGAAGCCTTCCGCGATCTTCTCGCATTCCTGCGCGACCGATTTCCTCTCGCTCCCGACGCCGAGATCGCCGTCGAGATCGATCCGCGCACGCTTGCACCCGGGATGATGCAGGCGCTCGGCGCGGCCGGCGTCACGCGGGCCAGCCTCGGTGTTCAGAGTTTCGACCCCGTGGTGCAGGAGGCGATCCGCCGCCGCCAGGACTACGCGCTCACCGAAGCCGCCGTTCGTGGGCTGAGGGCGGCCGGCATCCGCGGGATCAATCTCGATCTGATCTACGGGCTGCCGCATCAGAGCGTGGTCTCCTGCATCGAGACGGTGCGGCGATGCCTGGCGCTGCGGCCCAACCGTTTCGCCGTGTTCGGCTACGCCCACGTCCCCAGCTTCAAGAAGCATCAGCGCCGAATCGACGAGGCGACGCTGCCGGACGGCGCCGCCCGGCGAGAGCAGGCGGATGCGGTCGCGGAAACGCTGATGCGGGCCGGCTATCGGCGGATCGGCCTCGATCACTATGCCCGGCCGGACGACCCGATGGCGGTCGCGCACGGGAAGGGCGAACTCCGCCGGAACTTCCAGGGCTACACCACGGATACCAGCGACGCGCTGATCGGCTTCGGCGCCTCGGCCATCGGCCGCCTGCCGCAGGGCTACGTGCAGAACGAGCCGGTGCTTCGCGCTTATGCCGAGCGCGTCGGCCGAGGCGAACTCGCTACGCTCAAGGGCTATGCTCTGACGCCGGATGATCGGCTCCGGGCGGCGCTGATCGAGCGGATCATGTGCGATTTCGCCGTCGATGTCGGGGCGATCTCTCGAGCCCACGGCCACGACCCCGACGCCTTGCTGGCCAGCCTTCCCCGTTTACGCCTTCTCGAGGATCACGGTCTGGTCAGGCTCGAGGGCAGTAGGGTGAGCATCCCGAAGGAGGCCAGATCCTTCGTCCGGAACGTTGCCGCGCTCTTCGACACCCATCTCGGGACATCCGCCGCCATGCATAGTCGCGCCGCCTGATCGCGGGCGGACGCCACCGGCCCATCCCCTCAACGGGGCACCCGGCAGGCGCCCGTCGGAGTGTTGCGATATCACTGGAATTGCGTGGCGGAGACGGCGGGTCTCGCCACCAGATACCCTGGCCCATGGCGAATATGACGCGTTGATCGCGTCCATCTGAGGTTTCGGAGCAATGAACCGGAGCATCAGTCACAAGTGGAAGCGGGTTCGACGGCCGACGGTGACGGTTGCCAGAGTCAGCACATGCTTGCATCCGACTCGGCACTGCGACCAAATTGCGATCCGCTGATCGTAAAGCTGGAGCGCGGGGCCGATCCGACCGACGATGATCGACATCTGCTTCAGGCGCGTTCCAGCAACGGCAGGTCGATCCAAGCTGATCAGGATCGAAAGGGCAGAGGACACTGCCCTGCCGGAGGAACTGCACGACTTGGTCGGTTCGCTGGCTCTGCGCGATGACCGGAAGGACGTAAGAGCTCGAACTCGGGATTGGTCCGCGCGGAAAATCGATCGCGGGCGGTGAACCGGTCCACCGGCAACTCGCCGCAGGGGCGCCGAAAGACGATCTCGCTGAGATAGGAGCGCTCGATTTCGATCTGGTCTTCCTCGAGGTCGATGTACCAGCAGCGCCGCGCCCCGCTCCAACGGTAGCGGCGTGCCTTGAGCAGATCCTTGGTCTCGATTGGCGAACCTTGCGCCCAGAGGCGCACCGTTGGCCGGCGGGCGGTTTCGAGGAGACATGACAGGGCTAGGCGCCCGGACGTCTTGAGCGGGCTGTCGAGTAGCCGAAGCAAGGCGTGGCAGTCGTCGATCGCTCGGTGACCTTGGTGGTAGAACCCGTAGTCCATCACCAGGTAGCCGAGCTTCATCCCCTCGTGACCCTCCGTTTGCCAGGGGATCTGATGGCAGGAGCAGGCCCAGTTCTTCTCGGAAAACACGGGCCAGCGGCCCTCGCACATCTGCCGGTCGAAGCTGGCGTTGTGGGCAATCACCACCGCGGCATCGGCAGCCAGCGCCTGCACTGCGGCATCGTCGATGCGTTTGCCGGCCACGTCGGCGTCGGTGATCCCAGTCAGGCGGGTGATCTCCGGCGGAATGGGCTTTCGCGGCTGGTGCAGCTGGTTGAACGTCTCGAACACTCGGTAGATGCGCCCGCTGGCGCCGTATTCGAATTTCAGGATGCCGAGCTCGATCACCTCGTCCTGCGCGAAGTCGGTGCCGGTGGTCTCCACGTCGAGCACTAAACCGATGAATGTCGGCTCGTTGGGCGGCTCTGGGCAGTCGACCAGCGGCGCCAGCCGGCGCAGCACGCGGTAGTTCCCCGTGCCTTCGAGTACGCTTGCAATACTGTCGAGGGGCTGGCTCACGGCAACACGATCTCGGCCTGGTTCTCCCTGGCCGGCGGCACACCTGCCGCGCGGCTGTGCCGACGAGCGTAACCGGGCCTGCGATAGGCTGGCCAGCGGAGTGCTCCGCCCGTCCACAAGGTATGAGCCGGCGCGGGAACCGGGCCACTGCCAGCGTGTTGAACCGGCAGATTGGATCCGTTCTAACTTTTATCCGGGCGATGAAGCCGCCCGCCAGCTGCAGGAGCATCCCCATGGCGAACGCCAAGTGTGAGAGCTGCAAGTTCTTCGATGAGCACAAGGTCAACGGCGCGGCCGCGCAGCACGACGAGGGCCTCTGCCGCTTCAACCCACCGGTGAGCCAGCCCGGTCCGGAGGCGCATGGCCTCTGGCCAGTGGTCGGCTCGACCGATTGGTGCGGGCACTACACCCCCGAGATGACCGCAGCCGAGTAAGGTGGAACGTCACGCAAGTGACGCAGGGGCCAGCCGGAAGGCTGGCCTTTTTTATTGGCGATAGTCGGCTCGCGGGCATCGAGCGAGCCGATAAGCCTGTTGGAGCGCACATCGTCGAGCGTCCTCGAACGAAGGATGTGCAGGCACTGATGCGAGACGGACAATTCTGACGTCCGACTTTGCGTAAGGCAATCTGCAACGATCACACGAGAATTTGCGTCGCGTGTGACGCCGCACGAGCGTAATGTGGGGTTTGCGACACAATAGAGCTGCCTGATCAGGGAGTGATGATCATGCGTGCTATCTACGTGTTCCTGCTTGCACTTTTCCTGGCCACTGGGGCTTTCTGGGCAACGATGCTTATCAGCCCGCCGAAAACCAGGGCGGCACCTACCGCCATAGCCGATACGTGGGTGGTCAAGAAAAATCAGCCGCCGATCGCGGACGACTACGATCCAGAGTTCTAAGTTGGGCCAGAAGGCTGGTGCGGCCTATGCCGATACGTGAGCGGCGGTAGCGTCGTGTGCGATCGCGAAAGGGCCACACCGAGCAGGGTGCTGATTGACACCTCAGCCGTTGAGCCGCGTCCCCATCTCTTGGTCCGTATCTGACACGGCCTCATGGTTAGAGACTGCGCCCAGCTAGGGCCGCATCCGAGCGGGTCAAGACGGCTCGGGTGTCGGGACGTGGATTGGTGAAGGAGGATGCAGATGCCTTTACCCTTGTCCGTCGATCGACGCGAGCGTGTCGTCTCTGCCGTTTCGGAACGTGCATCCTGTCATCAGGCGACAGCCTGGGTCGGGATCAGAGTGTTCATTACCAGCCGCTGTTAGAACAGCTCCGTCAAGAAGGGCAGCTCGCGCCCAAGCCCTGGGGTGGCGATCACACCTCGCACCGGATCAAGTCGCAGGCCGCACTGATCCAGACACCCTGATCGGCCTACCGCGTAAGGGGCCGACCATCCCGGCAAGTTCGACTGGCTTAGGCGGGATGTGCGGGATCGATTCAACACCGTCAGCGGAAAACCGCTTTGGTTTCAGCGCCTCAGTGAACAGCCTGAAACATGTGTGTGGCGGAGACGGAGGGATTCGAACCCTCGATACCCTTATTAGGGGTATGCTCATTTAGCAAACGAGTGCCTTCAGCCTCTCGGCCACGTCTCCCCGCCGCTCGGCTGTAGAAGCTCCGGGGCGGCGGGTCAACCCGGTCGGCGCGGGGTTGTGACGCGGCGCTCATAATGCTTGGCCACACGCAGATGACGCGAGATCGCGTAGTTCATCGCCGTGAGGAACCCGTAGGCGCCGCGGACGAAGTGGCGGCGGCCAAGATAGGCCTTCAGGAAATTGCCCGGCAACTCCACGTAGAGCCGCCAGGCCGGGATGGTGATCCCGCGCGTGTCGAGGTCGTCGGCCTGCTGGTCCGAATATCGGTTGAGTTTGTCGAGCTGGTCGCCGAGTGAGCGCACCGAGAAGTGGTGGATGCGTCCCTTGATCCGACCGACGCTCACGCCCGGCCCCAGCACCACCCGATCATGCACCGGCGAGGTCGAGTAGGTGCTCAAGTCTCGACGATAGAGTCGAACCGGCGTCAGGACATAGGCCCAGGGGTGAGGACGCGTTTCGCCCGGGAAGATCTCAGCGATGGCGATGCTCCACGCGGCGTGCGTCGGCTCGCCCCCGGCGAAGACCGCGCGGATCCGCTCGGCGAGGTCGGGGGGCACCACCTCGTCGGCGTCCAGGTTGAACACCCAATCGTGGCGGCACTGGCCCTCGGCGAAGCGCTTCTGCCGGCCGTAGCCCGGCCAGTCGTTGTGGATCACCCGGGCGCCGAGCGAGGCCGCGAGCGCCTGCGTCCCGTCGGTCGAGCCGGAATCGACCACGACGATGTCGTCGGCGAGCTCGCGCACCGCCGCGATGGTGGCACCGATGCGGTCGGCCTCGTTCTTGACGATGATGAAAACGGAAATCGGAAGCGGGGCCATGGATCTCGATACGCGCGCCGCTCTCGCTCTACCGGCCGGATTCCCCGCGAACAAGCACGGTCACCCGGCGGCCTCCGCGAGGCGTTTGCGCTGAACCTTGCCGTTGGCGGTGCGCGGCAGCGCGTCGAGGAAGCGAATGGCACGGGGCGCCTTGTAGGCGGCCAAGCGCTCGCCGCACCACGCCGCCAGGGCCTCCTCGTCGGGCTCGACGCCGGAACGGAGAACCACGAAGGCGGCGATCACCCGTAGATCGGCGCGCACGGCCAATTCCGCCACGCCGACTTCGGCCACGTCGGGATGACCGGCCAGCACACCTTCCACCTCGACCGGCGAGACGCGGTAGCCCATGGCGTTCATCAGGTCGTCGTTGCGGCCGTGGAACCAGAGGTAGCCGTCCGTGTCGAAACTCGCGAGGTCGCCACCGGCGAACCAGGGGCCGCGCATTACCGCCGCCTCCTCGTCCGGCCGCTGCCAGTAGCCGAGCATCAGGCCGGGATCGGTGCGGTGGATCGCCAGCAAGCCGGTCTCGCCGGCCGGAAGCGGCTCGAACGGTCCCTCCACGGGCAGGATCGCGACCCGGCGGCCCGGCTGCGGCCGGCCGGGCGAGCCGGGGCGGACGGGGATGGTCGGGCCGCTCGACACGTAGGTCGAGATCTCACTCATGCCGAGCGCCTCGTAGAGCGGTTTGCCCGTCGCCCGCGTCCAGGCCTCGAGGAGATCGGACGACAGCGCCTCGCCCGCGGTGACGCCGTGGCGCAGGCGCGAGAGGTCGTGCTCGCCAAGGTCGGCGTATTTGAGGATCTGGCGATAGACGCTCGGCACCGCGGCGAAGATCGTCGCGCTCTGCTCGGCGATCAGGCGCGGCCACACCCCGCGGTCGCGCGGGCCGTTGTAGAGCACCGTCGTCGCGCCGCAGGCCCAGGGGTCGGTGATGCCCACGCCCAGCGTATAGGTCCAATTCATGGTGCCGGCATGCAGCATCACGTCGGACTCGTTCAGCCCGAGCCAGTGCGCGTGCATCGGCCGGCGGCCCCAGACGGCGCGGTGGGCATGGAGCACGCCCTTGGGACGGCTCGTGGTGCCGGAGGTGTAGACGAGCGTCGCCGGATCGTCGGCAGCGGTGTCGGCGTAATCGGCGAGCGGCTCACCCGCCTTCATCTGCGCGATCTTGCGCGAATCGAGCCGGATGCAGCCGGCAGGAGCACCCGCGTCGGATTCGGTGAGTCCGTCTCCAGTCACCACGGCGGCGACGCCGGCATTTTCGATGAGGAAGGCGGCTTCGGAGGCCGTCAATTGCGGCGAGGAGGGGAGGGCGACGAGGCCTGCGGCCAGCGCGCCGAAATAGACCAGCACATAGTCGGGCTCGTTGCCCATGCGGATCATCACGCGGTCGCCGGGCTTGAGACCGAGGTCGAGCAGGCCTGCCGCGATGCCGCGCACCGCGCGCTCGGCCTCGGCATAGGTGAGCCGGCTGACGGCGCCCCCCTCGCCGACCATGATCAGCGCGGTCTTGTCGCCCCGCAGCCGAGCATTCTCCGCAAGGCAGTGGCGGGCCGCGTTGAAACGGGGCGGGGGCTGGCGGTCGTCGGACGTCGGCACGGCGGGCGTTTCCGGTGATCTTCGTGGTTGCCCGGGTGTCCGATCCCCGATCCCGGCGGTCAAGCGGCGCCTTATCCCGGCGTGCCGTGGAGATGGCGCGGCGGACGGATCGTCCCAGACAGGCCGGTGCTCGCACCATCCTTGAGTTCCAGCCACAGGAAACGCGCCGGATCGACCGGGCCGGGCAGCGTGAGCCGTCCGGCGGGCACGGGGCGGAAGCCGAAGCGGCTGTAATAGGGCGCGTCGCCGACGAGAACGACGAGGCCGTGTCCGGCGGCCCGGGCCGCGTCGAGGCTCGCCCGCATCAGGCTCGTGCCGATGCCGCGGTCGGAGAAGCTCGGATCGACGGTGAGGGGCCCGAGCACCAGGAGCGGTCCACCCTCGGCCTCGGCCGGGCCGATCCGGACCGAGCCGACGAGGTAGGTGCCCACGAGCGCGGTCAGGCAGAGGTCGGGCAGGGGCACGGTGCCCTCGCGCAGGCGGTAGGCGGTGCGGGCAAAGCGGCCGGGACCGAAGGCGCGGGCGTGCAGCCGCTCGATGGCCGGGGCGTCGTCCGGATGCTCGGGACGGATGACAAGGGGGAGGGCGGTCACGGGCGGCGTCCGGCGGCGGTTTCGCGCCGATAGCAGCCGGGCACGCAGCCGGCAAACCGGCGGCGGGTGTCAGGCGCCTCGGGCGGAGAAATCGATGCGCGGATCGATCCAGGTATAGGTCAGATCCGACAGAAGATTCACCGCAAGACCGAGCAGCGAGAAGATGTAGAGCGTGGCGAACACCACCGGATAGTCGCGGCCGACGATCGAGTTGAAGGACAGGAGCCCGAGGCCGTCGAGGGAGAAGATCGTCTCGATCAGAAGCGAGCCGGTGAAGAAAGCCGTGATGAAGGCGCCGGGGAAGCCGGCGATCACGATCAGCATCGCGTTGCGGAAGACGTGCCCGTAGAGCACGCGCCGCTCGGTGAGACCCTTCATGCGGGCGGTGACGACGTATTGCTTGCGGATCTCGTCGAGGAAGGAGTTCTTGGTCAGCAACGTCGAGGTGGCGAAGGCCCCGAGCACGAGGGCGGAGAGCGGCAGCACCAGGTGCCACGCATAGTCCACGGCCTTGCCCCAGAGGCTCAGCGTCTCGAAGTTCTCGGAAGTCAGCCCGCGCAAGGGGAAGATCTGCAGGAAGGAGCCGCCGGCGAACAGGATGACGAGGAGGATGCCGAAGAGGAAGCTCGGGATCGCGTAGCCGACGATGACGACGGCGGAGGTCCAGACGTCGAAGCGCGAGCCGTCGGCGACCGCCTTGCGGATGCCGAGCGGGATCGAGATCGCGTAGGAGATCAGCGTCATCCACAGGCCGAGCGAGATCGAGACCGGGAGCTTCTCCTTGATCAGCTCCAGCACCGTGACGTCGCGGAAGTAGCTCCGGCCGAAATCGAAGCGGAGATAGTCCCACAGCATCTTGCCGAAGCGCTCGTAGGCGGGCTTGTCGAAGCCGAACTGCGCTTCGAGCTTCTTGATGAAGGCCGGGTCGAGCCCCTGCGCACCGCGGTACTTCGACGTCTCGCTGCCGCCCCCACCGCGGGCCGCACCGCCGCCGAGATCACCCTGGCCGCCGGTGATGCGCGAGAGCGAGCCTTCCTGCTGCCCCTGCAGCTGGGCCAGCACCCGCTCCACCGGGCCGCCCGGGGCGAACTGGATGATGGCGAAGGTGATGAGCATGATTCCGAAGATCGTCGGAATCATCAGCGCGATGCGGCGCAGGATGTAGGCCAGCATGGATGCTCCTCAGCCCCGACCGATGCGGCGCGCCTTCGCCTCGTCGTACCACCACAGCGCCGGCACGCCGAGCCCGTAGGTCGGCAGCTTCGCCGGTCGGCCGAACATGTCCCACAGGGCGAGGCGGTACTCGGGCGAGTACCACATCGGGATCCAGTAGCGGCCGGCCCGCAGCACCCGATCGAGGGCGCGGCAGGCCATCGTGAGGCTCGCGCGCGAATCCGCGTTGGCGATGCGGTCGAGCAGGGCGTCGATGACCGGATCGCTGATGCCGGCGAGGTTGTTGGAGCCGGGGATCGCCGCCGCCCGCGAACCGTAGGCCTCGCGCAGCTCCGGACCCGGCGTCGCGTCCCCCGAGGCGGCGCGGGAGATGATGTCGAAATCGAAGTCGCGGACCCGTGCCTGGTACTGCGCGGCATCCACCGCCCGCTGGCGCGCCTTGATGCCGATGAGGCCCAGATTTCGGATGAACGGCTGGACGATCGGCTCCCAGACGGCGTCGGAGTCGAGAAATTCGAACTCGATCGGCTTGCCGCCCGGCAGGCGAAGGGTGCCGCCTTCGCGGGTGCAGCCGGCCTCCTTGAGCAGGGCCACGGCGCGGGCGAGCAGCGCCCGGTCCTGGCCGGTTCCATCCGACACCGGCGGCGTCCAGGCCTCGCCGAAGACTTCGGCCGGCACTTGACCGTTGAAGGGTTCGAGCAGAACGAGTTCCTCGGCCGACGGCTTGCCCGTCGCCATCAGGTCGGTCTTCTGGAAGAACGAGACGGTGCGCTCGTAGGCGCCGAACATCGCCGTGCGGTTGGTCCAGGAGAAGTCGAAGCAGAGGCCGATCGCCTCGCGCACGCGGGGATCCTTGAACACTTCGCGACGGGTGTTGAAGAACCAACCCTGGATGGCTGCGGGCGAGGTGTCGGGCAGGGTCTCGCGCTTGACGCGGCCCTCGCGCACGGCGGGGAAATCGTAGCCCGTCGCCCAGATCCGCGAGGTGAATTCCTGGCGGTAGGTGTAGGCGCCGCCCTTGAACGCCTCGAAGGCGACCTGTCGGTCGCGGAAGTACTCGTAGCGGAGCTGATCGAAGTTGTTCTGCCCGACCATCACCGGCAGATCTGCCGCCCAGTAGTCGTTCACCCGCTCCAGTTCGATGAAGCGCCCGATATCGATCCGCCCGACCTGATAGGGGCCGGACCCGAGCAGGGGCGTGAGGGTCTGGGCCTCGAAGTCGCGCCCCTCGAAGAATTTCGCCGAGAAGATCGGCAGCCCGGCGACGATCAGCGGCAGGTCGCGGCTGCGGCCGGGGGCGAAGCGGACGATCAGAGTCCCGTCGCCCTCCGCCGTTGCCTCGGCGACATCGCGGATCACCTGCGAGATCGTCGGATGCCCCTTCTCCTTGAGGATGGTGAGGGAGAAGGCCGCGTCCCGCGCGGTCAGGGGCGAGCCGTCGTGGAAGCGCGCCTGAGGACGCAGGGCGAATCGATAGGTCAGGCCGTCGGCGCCGATCTCGACCGAGCGTGCGACGAGGCCGTAGAGCGCGTCCGGCTCGTCGAGCGCGCGCACCATCAGGCTGTCGAAGGTAAGATTGATCCCGGCCGCGCCGTTCCCGCGAAAGACGTAGGGGTTGAGCGTGTCGAAGGTGTCGAACGCCTGATTGCCGAAGGTCTGGACGATCTGCGTCGAGAAGCGGCCGCCGCGCGGGGCCATCGGGTTCACGTAATCGAAATTCGTGAAATCGCGTGCGTATTTCAGCTCGCCGAAGCTCGATAGACCATGGGCGGCGCGGGTACCCCCGGCGCGGGCCGGGCGGGGCAGGGCGCTCGCGAGGGCGAGCGCGCCCGTACCGAGGACGACGTCCCGGCGGGTCGCGCCGCCACTCACCGCGGCGCCCCCGTCTTGGCGGCGAGCGTCTCGTCGTACCACCACGTCGTCGGGAAGCCCGAGGCACCGTATTTCGGAAGCACCGCCGGGCGGCCGAAGCGATTCCAGCGCAGGGTGCGCGTGACCGCCGAGGACCATTGCGGCACCACGAAGTTGTGGGCCAGGAGCGCCCTGTCGAGGGCGTGGGTCGTGGCAACCAGCGTCTCGCGGTCCTGGGCGAAGATCAGCTTCTCGATCAGCGCGTCGATGCCCGCATCCTTGATGCCGGCGATGTTGCGCGAGCCCGGCTTGTCGGCGGCGGCAGAGCCCCAGTACTCGCGCTGCTCGTTGCCCGGCGAAAGCGATTCCGGCCAGTTCGAGGTCGTGATGTCGAAATCGAAGCTGCGCAGGCGGTTCTGGTACTGTGCCTGGTCGATCACGCGGATCGAGCTCTCGATGCCGATCAGCTTGAGCTGTGCGGCGTAGGGCAGGATCACCCGCTCGAACACGTTCTGAAATTCGAGAAACTCGACGGTCAGCGGCTCGCCGGTGGCCTTGGCGACCATCTTGCCGCCCTTCAGCTCGTAACCGGCCTCGCGCAGGAGCCCGACCGCCTTGCGCAGGTTGGCGCGCACCGCCTCCGGCGTATCGTTGACGGGGTTGGCGTAGGTCTCGGTGAAGACGCGCTCGGGAAGCTTGTCACGCACGCTTTCCAGAATCACCTTCTCGAGCCCGTCCGGCAGGCCGGACGAGGCGAGCTCCGAGCCGTAGAAATACGAGTCGATCCGGCTGTAGAGCCCGTAGAAGAGCTGCCGGTTCATCTCCTCGAAGTTTAGGGCGAGATTGAAGGCGCGGCGCACGCGCTCGTCCTTGAACTTGTCCCGGCGCAGGTTGAACACGAAGGCCTGCATGA
>Ga0233425_10001569_pt1 | contig 50556 bp, 48 predicted proteins | sample Watercolumn_Towu_2_FD_181712 | JGI IMG/M metagenome (GOLD analysis project Ga0233425, IMG submission 181712) | Freshwater microbial communities from Lake Towuti, South Sulawesi, Indonesia - Watercolumn_Towuti2014_140_MG | ecosystem: Environmental > Aquatic > Freshwater > Lake | place...
GCTTCGGCCCGCGGGCTCGCATCGAGGCGAGAGACGAGCCAAATGCCGAGAAAGGCGATCGTCATGGAGAAGAGCGCGGGGTTGTCGTAGGGGAAGACGGCAGCGGAATAGCCGAAGGTCTTGACCATCACCGCCGGGCTCAAGACCACCATCGCGACGGCCGCGATGAGCCCGGCAAGACCGCCCCAGAACGCCCCGCGCGTCGTGGTTCCGCCCCACAGCACGCTCATCAGGAGGACGGGGAAATTGCAGCTTGCCGCCACCGCGAAGGCAAGCCCCACCATGAACGCGACGTTCTGCTTCTCGAAGACGTAGCCGAGCAGGATGGCGACGACGCCGATCACCACCGCCGCGATCTTGGAGAGCCGCACCTCGGTATGCTCCGCGACGCGGTCCTTGGCGATGACGTTGGCGTAGAGGTCGTGGCTCACGGCCGACGCGCCGGCAAGAGTGAGCCCTGCGACCACAGCGAGGATGGTCGCGAATGCCACCGCCGAGATGAAGCCGAGGAACAGCGATCCGCCCACCGCCTTCGAGAGCTGCACGGCCGCCATGTTGGTGCCGCCGATGAGCCCGCCGACCTTGTCGATCGTGCCGTCCGGACCCGGCTTGTAGAACGAGGGATCGCTCATCAGAAGCGTGATGGCGCCGAACCCGATGATGAAGGTCAGGATGTAGAAGTAGCCGATGAAGCCGGTCGCGTAGAAGACGCTCTTCCTTGCGGCCTTGGCGTCCCTCACCGTGAAGAAGCGCATCAGGATGTGCGGCAATCCCGCCGTGCCGAACATCAAGGCCAATCCGAGCGACACGGCGGAGATGGGATCGGTCACGAGCTTGCCGGGAGCCATGATGGAAAGGCCGCCGGGGTGCGTCTCGGTCGCCGCCTTGAACATGGCCTCCGGCGAGAATCCGAAGTGGACGAGCACGGCGAGAGCCATGAACGTGGCGCCGCCCAAAAGCAGGCACGCCTTGATGATCTGCACCCAGGTCGTCGCCACCATGCCGCCGAAGGCGACGTAGACGATCATCAGGGCGCCGACCAGGATCTCGGCGTAGAGGTAGGGCAGCCCGAACAGCGTCTCGATGAGCTTTCCGGCACCCACCATCTGCGCGATGAGGTAGAACGCAACCACCATGAGCGTGCCGATGGCGGATAGCGTGCGGATGGCGTGCGGCTCCAATCGGAACGCTGCGACATCGGCAAACGTGTATTTGCCGAGGTTTCTCAACCGTTCCGCAATGAGGAACATCACGATCGGCCAGCCGACAAGCCAGCCCACCGAGTAGATGAGCCCGTCGAATCCGGACGAGAACACGAGCCCGGAGATGCCGAGAAACGAGGCGGCCGACATGTAGTCGCCGGCAATGGCGAGCCCGTTCTGGAAGCCGCTGATGCCGCCGCCCGCCGCGTAGAAATCGGCCGCCGATCTCGTGCGTGCCGCCGCCCACTTGGTGATCATGAGCGTCGCCGCAACGAACAGAAGGAACATCGCGATCGCTTCGACGTTGAGTGGTTGCTTTCCTGCGCCTTCGACGGCAGGCGCCGCGTCGGCCGTCGTGGTCTGGGCGGCCAGTACGCATAGCCCCAGGAGCACTCTCAGCATCATGTCACCCTCGCCCGGATGCGCTCGATGGCGGCATCGTAGAGGGTGTTGGCGCGGCGGACATAAACTCCCGTCAGCACGAACGCGGAGAGGATGACGCCGAGGCCCAAGGGGATGCCGATCGTTGTCACGCCCTCGCCGAGGGGTGTCGCGAGCCACTGGGGCGCGAAGGCCACCAACAGCACAAATCCGAAATAGATGAGGGCCATCAGCGCCGAAAGCGTCCAGGCAAAACGCGAGCGGCTTCTGACGAGGCGTTGGAACTCGGGATCGCGCCTGACGCGCTCGATCGCCTCACTCTGCTCTGAGGCCATGCCTGGCTCTCCCCGTATGGACCGGGCCTAGCTGCCCCGCCCTTATTTTCGTTGCGCCCACCTTATCCGATCGGACGGGGCTGTGAAGCACTCCGTTGGCGGTCGACGCGGCAATGGCCTTCCCGGCAAAGCCCGCTTCGGGCAAACTGCTCATTCTACCGGGAGGGACCCATGCCGGAATTCGTGCTCGCCATCGATCAGGGGACGACGTCGAGCCGGGCGGTGCTGTTCGATCAGGATTTCCGCGTTGTTGCCACGGCACAGCAGGAGCTCCCGCAATACTATCCGGCGTCCGGCTGGGTCGAGCATGATCCCGATGAGATCTGGCAGTCGGTGCTTGCCACTGCACGCGGCGCGATGGCACGAGGAGGGGCATCGGCCCGTGACATCGCCTCGATCGGCATCACCAATCAGCGTGAGACGTGCGTCGTCTGGAACCGCTCGAGCGGCCGGCCGGTGCATCGGGCGATCGTCTGGCAGGACCGGCGAACGGCCGGAACCTGCGACGCGTTGAAGGCCCAAGGTCACGGCGGGCGCGTTGCGGCGCTGACGGGTCTCGAGATCGATCCCTATTTCTCGGCCACCAAGCTCGCGTGGATCCTGGACGAGGTGCCCGGCGCGCGTGTTGCGGCGGAGCGCGGCGATCTCGCGTTCGGCACAATCGACTCGTTTCTGTTGTGGCGTCTCACCGGAGGGAACGAGCACGCGACCGATGCCACCAACGCCAGCCGCACGTTGCTGCTCGACATTCACAAGGGCGCGTGGAGCCCCGAGCTGCTGGCCCTCTTTCGCGTGCCGCCATCGCTCATGGCCGAGGTGAAGGACTGCTCGGCCTCATTTGGCGTGGCCCGGCCGGAGCACTTCGGCGCATCAATTCCAATTACTGGACTGGCCGGCGATCAGCAGTCCGCGACCATCGGACAGGCCTGCTTCAGGCCCGGCATGTTGAAGTCGACCTACGGCACGGGCTGCTTCGCGCTCCTCAATACGGGACGAGAAGCCCGCACGTCAGAGAACAGGCTTCTCACGACCATCGCCTATCAGCTCGGGGGCGAGCGGACCTACGCGCTCGAGGGCTCGATCTTCATTGCCGGTGCGGCCGTGCAGTGGCTGCGCGACGGGCTCAAAGTCTTGCCCGATGCGGCCGCGAGCGGGCCGATGGCGGAGGCTGCCGATCCCGCACAGGACGTCGTTCTGGTGCCGGCTTTCGTCGGTCTCGGTGCGCCCTACTGGAATGCCGACTGCCGGGGCTCGCTATTCGGGCTCACGCGCAATACGGGTCCCAACGAGCTGGCCCGTGCCGCGCTCGAGGCGGTCTGCTTCCAGACGCACGATCTCCTCTCTGCCATGCGGCGCGACTGGCCGGGCGCGGCGGACACGGTGTTGCGGGTCGACGGCGGCATGGCGGCGTCCGACTGGACCATGCAGCGGCTCGCCGATGTGCTCGACGCGCCCGTCGACCGCCCGGCGGTGCTCGAGACGACGGCGCTGGGTGCCGCTTTTCTTGCCGGATTGCAGCAGGGCTTCTATCCGGAGCCAGATCGCTTCGCCGAGCGATGGGCGCTCGACCGCCGGTTCTCCCCGGTGATGGACAAGGCGACCCGGGAGCAGAAGCTCGCGAGCTGGCGGCACGCCGTAGCGCGGCTGCTCACGCCGCCCCGGTCGTGAAACGGAAGGACTTGGCCATGCCGGAGCGTCCGCCACTGGGATCGACCATGACGATCCTCGAGCCGTTGCCCCATGTGCTCGCGTTCTATGACGGGCGCATCGCGGGCCGCCGGGCGTTCGCGGACGGACCCAACTGGGTCGACGACGGTGCCTACGAGCTCGGCATCGCGAGCTATGCGATCGTCGATGGCGAGGACGCGCTTGTCTACGACACGCATATCTCCATTCCTCATGCTCGCCTGATCCGGTCGCACCTCGAGGCGAGGGGCGTGCGGCGGCTCAGCGTGGTTCTCTCCCACTGGCACCTCGACCACATCGCCGGCAACGAGGTGTTCGCCGATTGCGAGATCATGGCCCACGTCTGGTGCGCCGGGGAGATGGAGAGGCGCAAGACGCGCATCGAGACCGGGACCGAGGACGGCGCACCACCGATCGTGCCGCTCGTGCCGCCGACCCGCACCTACCGGGACGTCCTGCCGATCGAGGTCGGCGGGCTCCGCGTCGAGCTGCGTCATGCCGACATTCACAGCCGCGACCAGACGCTGCTCGTGCTGCCGGATCAGGGTGTGCTGCTCGCTGGCGACGCGCTCGAGGATACCGTCACCTACGTTGCCGAGCCCCAGGGCCTCGAGCGGCATCTGATCGACCTCGAGCGGGTTGCGGCATGGGGTGCTCGCCACGTTCTCCCCAACCACGGTGCGCGCGAGATCATTGCCGCCGGCGGCTATGGGCCGGGCCTCATCACGGCAACCTCTCGCTATGTCGAGCGGCTCTTGCGCTGTCCGAGCGACGCAGCCCTTGCGGAAGAGGACATGAGGTCGTTTGTGGCGCCCGAGCTCGCCAAGGGCTGGATCCACTACTTCGCCCCTTACGACCCCGTGCATCGCGAGAACGTCAAAGCCGTCTGCCGGCGGGGCACGGTGTGAGCTTCCATGGGGCGCAGGCCAGGACCGCCGGAACGGCGGCCTGTCGTGCGGGGCTCGGAGTTGAGGTGAGCCCGCTTTTCTTGGGGCGGGCCCTATGCTAACGGTCGGCGCCGGACGCGGGCGTCGTCTAATGGTAAGACAGTAGCTTCCCAAGCTACGAACGTGGGTTCGATTCCCATCGCCCGCTCCAGCTCTGCAGGTGTGCCATCACATTGCTTCGAATCGGACTTCCGCGGCGAGCCGGCAACCAATCCGCCTAAACCGCTCCAGGCGTCCGGGCCGCGTGCTCGGTCTTCTCCCACAAATGCGGTGCGACCGCGAGCTGCCACAGGGCACGATAGGCCGCGATGGAGATGAGCAGCCAATAGACCGGCATCAGAACGACATGGCGTGCCATGTCGAGGCGTCCGCGGCGTCGCACGGCCATGACCCCGAGCGCCGCCCCTGTCAGGTAGCCCGCCGCGAGATTGAAGACGCCGAGCCACCAGATGCCCCGTCCGACGAGCGTGTCGGGCGCAGCGAGCAGTCCGCCGCTCGCAGCGTCGGCGGCCGCCAGCACGAAGAACCAGGGATGGACCAGCGCCGAAAGGCACATGCCGCCCATCAGCACCATGAAGCCGGTAAAACCGGCCGGACCCAGCTCGCTGAGGAGCCGGCGAGGCTCGCGGGTATGAACCAGAAACGTCTGCATCCAGCCCTTGAGCCAGCGCGTGCGCTGGCGAAGCCAGATGTCGAAGCGGACCGGGGCTTCCTCCCACGTCGTCGAAGGAAGCACGCCAACGCGCCAGCCGCCCCGCGCGAGGCGGATTCCGAGATCCGCATCCTCTGTGACGTTGAAGGGATCCCAGCCGCCGGAGGCGACGAGCACGCTTCGCCGGAAGTGGTTGGACGTTCCGCCGAGCGGCACCGGCAGCCCAAGCGCTTCGAGGGTTGGCAGAATGCAGTCGAACAGCGCCGTGTACTCGATGGTGAACTGACGCGCGAGCCAGCTCGATCCGCCGTTGTAGACATTGAGGCGCGCCTGCAGGCAACCGATGTCCTTGCTGCCCGTCGCGAGAGCCTCGGCGAACGCGCACGCCGCCCGGCGAAGCTGATCGGGCTCCGGAATGTCCTCGGCGTCATAAACGACGACCAGGTCTCCCGTGGCCTCGGCAAGTGCGTAGTTGACGGCCTTCGGCTTGGTGCGTGGCGCGGCATCGGGCACGACGACGAGGCGCATCCACGGCGCGAGGTGCGCCTCCTCGACGGCGGCCCGCGTCGTGGGGTCCGTCGCTTCGACGACGAACAGAATCTCGAGCCTGTCTTCCGGGTAGTCGAGCGCGCCAAGAGCCTCGACGAGGCCCGGCACGACGTGAGCCTCGCGCAGGAGCGGAACGAGCACGGAGTAGCTCGGCCATTCGAAATCGGCAGCGTTGGTCCAGCGTGACGAGCGTGAGTCCGCAGGAGGCGGGCTGGTTGCGAACCACAGCGCCAGAGAGCGCAGCGCGACGACACAGAAGAACGGCAACGTCAGCGCCGCCATGAGCACCGACAACGTGGCGCGGGGCGCAATCGCCGCTCCCGCCAGCACTGCGACCAGCAGTCCGGCAAAGAACGCGCGTTGCCACGGGACCAGGGGAAGGCCGGCCGACAGCGTTGGTGCGGACCGCCGCAGAGAGTGGATCGCGAGATCGAGCCGGGCTTGATCGGCTGTCGCCCCCTCGAGACCGACCGCACGGCCCAAGTGCCACGCAGCATCCCGCGGGCCGGGCGCATTCTTCCCGGCATGAACGCTGACGGCCCGTCCAGACACTTTGCCCCCAACCAGAAAAACGCCCGCTCGGCAATGGCATGAACATAGTCCAATCGTAGACTGACAAAATCACGGCGGCAACCGCCTTGCGCTTGCCGCGTGTCTCTCCTACCAAGCATGCTGCGAGCGATGGGAAGCAGGCCCTCCGCGCTCGATTGCGGGAGAAAGAGTCCTTGAGCGGACGCGATCCGATGAGAAACAGGGTCTGGGGCAGGCGGGTGGCAAGAGCGGGCCGTGCCTCGAGCTGCCGCTCCTGCGGCTTCGCCGCGGCATTGGCCCTCCTGGCCGTCGTCATTTCCTGGGTGCCGCTGCCGGCGTTGGCTCAGGGCGCCGGGCAGCGCGCTCAATCGCAGGACGCCAATGCGCCGCGCCGGGTCGTGGTGCGCTTCCTGACGGAGGGCGACTTCCCGCCGTTCAACTACTTCGACGACGAGGGCGTTCTGACCGGCTTCAATGTCGATCTCGCGCGCGCGATCTGCCTCGAGCTGTCGGCGGCGTGCGATATCAAGGTGAAGCCCTGGGAGGATCTGTTTGCGGGCTTGAAGCGGTCCGAGGCCGACGCCGTCATCGCCGGCCATCTGGTGACGGCCCAGGCGCTCGCCGAGGTGGAGTTCTCCGACCGTTACTTCTATACGCCGGGCCGGTTCGCGGGGCGCACCGGCTCTCCGCAGACCGAGATCGGTCCCGAGGGGCTCGATGGCCGCAGCATCGGCGTGGCCAAAGGGACGGCGCACGAGGCCTTCCTCAAGGCCTTTTTCCGCGACAGCAAGATCGTGATGTTCGACAACCAGGACCTGGCGCGTGAGGCGTTGCAGCAGGAGAAGGTCGAGTTCGTGTTCGACGATGCGGCCAGCCTTGCCTTCTGGCTCAATGGCTCGCTGTCGAGGAAGTGCTGCGAGTTTCGGGGCGGCCCCTACTTCGAGCCCAAGTATTTCGGCAATGGCATCGCGATTGCCGTTACCCGCAACGATCCGGAGATCAAGGTCCTGATCAATGGAGCGCTCGAGCGGGTGCGCCAGAGCGGCCACTTCCAGGAGCTGGTCGATCGCTACTTTCCTCTGCGAATCTACTGATGCCGGCCTCTTCGCTGCGGGCGCCGTTATCCGCGCCCGCCGCCTCCCCTGCGCGGTCCCCCGCCGGGTCCGGTCGAGCCGGGCGGTGGCGCGGATGCGGCGCGGGCATCCTTGTGGCGGAAATTGATGCGTCCCTTGGTGAGATCGTAGGGGGTCATCTCGACCGTAACCTTGTCGCCCGCAAGAATGCGGATGCGGTTCTTCTTCATGCGCCCCGAAGTGTAGGCAATCACCTCGTGCCCGTTATCGAGCTGCACGCGGCAGCGGGCGTCGGGCAGCACCTCGACCACGACGCCTTCGAACTCGAGCATTTCTTCTTTGGCCATTCATAGTCCCCGTTTTGGGCCAAGTGCGGCCCCTTCGATACGACAAGGGGGAGCGGGCTCTGCCGCTCCCCCGATTGCGAAAGCCAGCAGGCGAAATCCTTACGCGCGCAGATTGATGGCTGCGACCTTGCCGTTGCGGCCCTTCTCGGTCTCGAAGCTGATCTTCTGACCTTCCCTCAGCGACTGCAGCCCTGCTTTCTGGACTGCCGAGATATGCACGAAGACGTCTGCCCCGCCCTCATCCGGCTGAATGAAGCCGTATCCTTTCGTCGTGTTGAACCATTTCACCGTTCCGCTAGCCATTCCGTGCCTCCAAAGCAAAAGGAAACCACCCCGACGCCAAGAGCCGTGAGGCTAGAGCCGTAAGGGTCGCATCAAATCGCGCGATGGAGACGTCCCGTGCCGGCATTCCCATGCCGCCGTTCGAGTAAACCAAGGCGTGTTCGACGGGCTCTATATGTACCGGACCCGTGTCAAAGGCAAGATGTCGCAGTAGAATTGAAGGGAGGGAACCGCATTCGCGTTGCCGCAGTCTATCGGATCGGGAGTTCTTCTCAGCAGTTCGGGGATGTATCCTGCCGGCGAAGGGACGATGCTCGGGGCGCAACTTCAACCCATCGAGGTAAGATCATGATCGGCGATGTGATTCGAGGGTTTGTAGCGGCTGGGATCGCGGTGATCGCCGTACACCAGGTGATCGTGTTGATCGTCAACAAGCTCGGGATGTGGCCCGCCAAGCCCTATTCGACGGCACCCATCGGCCCGTGGGGCGTGCCAACCATCCTGAACTCGATCTTCTGGGGCGGTTTGTGGGGAGCAGTCTACGCGCTGACGCACCATCTCCTGCCGGAAGGACCGCTTTGGTTTCAAGGGGTTGTCTTCGGACTTCTGATGCTCGTGTTCAGCAATTGCCTGCTGGTGCCGCTCCTCAAGGGCCAGCCTCTCTTCTTTGGCTTCGACCCGACAAAGCTCCTCTCCGTCGCGCTGATACTGTCCGGCTTCGGGGCTGCACTGGCCTTGCTCTACGACTACCTCGTAAACTTCACTTAGGTCAGTCGTCCGGGGCAGTTGCGCTCGGCCATGCGCGTGCTTATAAGCTCGCTTTCAGAGCCGCCCGGCGGGGCATGCCGTGGCGGCTCTTATGCTTTTGAAAACCTGCGGTTTCCGCACGAAAGCATCCCTCCACTCGATCGCGGCCCCTCTGGGCCGGAGGCGCGGGCGAAGCGTGCCTTCCGCCGTGAGGCGTGCCGGGGGGCGGGACACCGTGATTCGCAAGCGCGAGACACGGCTGCGGGCCGTGACCAGAACGAAGGAGAGCAAAATGCCCAAGATGAAGACCAAGAGCGGCGCCAAGAAGCGCTTCAAGATGACCGGCAGCGGCAAGGTGAAAGCCGGGGCCGCCGGCAAGCGTCACGGCATGATCAAGCGAACGACGAAGTTCATCCAGAAGGCGCGCGGCACAATGGTGCTCAACGACTCGGATGCCAAGATCGTCAAGAAGTACATGCCGTATGCGCGGTAAACCCGCCCCCATCCAGTCATCGACGGAGCACACCCATGGCACGCGTCAAGCGCGGCGTTACCGCCCACGCCAAGCACAAGAAAGTCCTGAAGGCCGCCAAAGGCTATTACGGCCGGCGCAAGAGCACGATCCGCGTCGCGAAGCAGGCGGTCGAGAAAGCCCAGCAGTACGGTTATCGCGACAGGAAGCGCAAAAAGCGTACCTTCCGCGCACTCTGGATTCAGCGCATCAACGCCGCGGCGCGTGAAGCGGGCATGACCTACGGCCGTTTCATCGAGGGTCTCACCAAGGCCGGCATCGCCGTCGACCGAAAGGTGCTCGCCGATCTAGCGGTGAAGGACGCAGCCGCCTTCAAGGCCCTCGTCGATCAGGCCGCCGCTGCCGTGAAGAAGGCGGCGTAGGGTAGCCTTCACAGCCCTGGTTGTCACCCTCGGGCTTGTCCCGAGGGCCCATCCAGCCGCAAGCACGGGGGCTCGAGGCGAGGTGGATCCTCGGGACAAGCCCGAGGATGACAGCATAGGGGTTTGCGACATGCCCGCAGCTGAAGCCACGCTGAATGTGCTCGAAGCGGCGCTCTTGAAAGACATCTCTGCTGCCGCCGATCTCGCGGCGCTCGAAGCCGTGCGCGTCGCAGCGCTCGGCAAGAAGGGCAGCATATCGGCCGAGATGGCCAAGCTGGGATCCCTGCCGCCGGAAGAGCGCAAGGCCTTCGGTCAGGCGGTCAACGCGGTCAAAGAGAAGGTGACCGCGGCGCTCGAGGCCCAGAAGGCGGCGCTCGAAGGAGCCCTGCTCGCCGAGCGGCTCGCGAGCGAGCGCGCCGACGTCTCGCTGCCGGTGCGAGGGGGCCCGGAGGCCGAGGGACGCATCCATCCCGTCAGCCAGGTGCTCGACGAGTGCATCGAGATCTTCGCTGACATGGGCTTCGACGTGGCCGAAGGCCCCGACATCGAAACCGACGAGATGAACTTTGGCAAGCTCAACATTCCTCCCGAGCATCCGGCGCGCCAGGAGCATGACACGTTCTATTTCGCGCCCAAGGCGGACGGCTCGCGCCTGCTTCTGCGCACACACACGAGCCCCGTCCAGATCCGCACCATGCAGTCGCGAAAGCCGCCCATCCGCATTATCGCGCCGGGCCGTGTCTACCGCTGCGATTCCGATCAGACGCACACACCCATGTTCCATCAGATCGAGGGCCTCGTCATCGACGAGACGACGCATATGGGGCACTTGAAGTGGGTGCTCCAGGAATTCTGCAAGGCATTCTTTGAGGTGGACGAGGTGAAGATGCGCTTTCGCGCCTCGCATTTTCCGTTCACCGAGCCCTCCATGGAGGTCGACATCGGCGCTGAGGCCATCGGCAAGCCCGGCCGCTGGCTCGAGATCCTGGGCTGCGGCATGGTGCACCCAAATGTGCTCAAGAACTGCGGCCTCGATCCGGAAAAATATCAGGGCTTCGCGTTCGGCGTCGGGCTCGACCGGCTGACCATGCTGAAATACGCCATTCCCGACCTGCGCCCGTTCTTCTCGGCCGATCTGCGCTGGCTCCGCCACTACGGCTTCAGCGTGCTCGACGTGCCGACGTTGGGTGGCGGATTGTCGTCATAGGTGCAAAGCCGATGTCATCCCGGCCGGAGCGCTCATGCGCCGGCAGGGGCCCATCGAGGGCTTCGACTGAAATGGACCCGTGCGACCAGGGTGTGACAGGCTCAGCAGCGTCGCGAAAGGGCTTTGAGACGATGAAAAGCGCAGCCCATGTGACGATTGGGTTGCCGGACGGCCTGTCGGACGCGGTCGAGTCCGCCGTCAAGGCCGGCGATTATGCCGCCGCCTCGGACGTGATCGTCGAGGCCTTGAAGCTGTGGAAGGCGGGACGCGAAGCCCCAAGTCTCGGGGATCATGAGACTGGAGCCCTGTGGGACGCCGGGCTCGCAAGCGGGCCGGGCCGGTTCGCGAGCATCGGGGAGACCATCTCAGAGGCCGGGCAGCGCTCGAAACCGCACCGGTGAGCTTCAGTGATGGCGGGGCACTGCCGGTATTCGCGGCAGGCAGAAGAAGACCTGTTGGGTATTCACCCCCACATTTCGCAGCATAGTGTCACGGCGGCCTCCAACCTCTTGCGAAAAATCGATATTCAGTGCCGCGACCTTGCTAGGATGCCCGGATTGGGCGTGCGGCGGGACAGGCTCAGGCCGGGGCTGCGCCAGTGGCTCGTCGGCGAGCTCCTGAACCTCTACCTCGCGGAAGCGGATGGTATTTTCGTGGTCCGTGTCGTACACGGCCGCACAGACCTTACCAAACTGTTCGGGCGCTCCGGCCCGCAGGACGACTGACCGCCAACCCGCGAGTTGCACGACGCCTCGGCATTTTCGGAACACAGCGATGAAATTCACCCTCTCCTGGCTCAAGGAGCACCTCAAGACCAAGGCGACGGCCGACGAGATCGCGGCCAAGCTCTCGGCCATCGGCCTCGAGGTCGAAGGCATCGAGGATCCCGGCGCCAAGCTCGCGGCATTCAGGATCGCGCGCATCGTCGAGGCCAAGAAGCACCCCAATGCCGACAAGCTGCAAGTGGTTGAGGTCGAGGTCGAGAAGGGGAAACCCTTGATGGAGGTGGTGTGCGGGGCTCCCAACGCCCGCGCGGGCCTCATCGGCGTCTTCGCGCCGCTCGGCACCTATATTCCGGGCTCGGGCATCACACTCGAGAAGAAGCCTGTGCGCGGCGTCGTGTCGAACGGCATGATGTGCTCGGCCGCCGAACTCGAGCTTTCGGCGGAGAGCCAGGGCATCATCGAGCTTTCCCTTGAGATGAGCGAGAAGGTTGGAGAGCGCTACGTCGATGCGGTGGGTCTCAATGATCCCGTGCTCGAGGTCAAATTGACGCCGAACCGCCCCGACTGCACTGGTGTCAGAGGCATCGCCCGCGATCTCGCTGCCGCCGGCATGGGCACGCTGAAGCATGAAACGCGCATTCAGGGCGTCGAAGGCGCCAATCCCTGCCCGGTCGACGTCAAGCTCGAGTTCGCCAAGGACAAAACGCCCGCCTGCCCCGTTTTCGCCGCGCGCTATGTGAAGGGCGTCAAGAATGGTGCCTCGCCCGAATGGTTGCAGAGCCGGCTTCGTGCTGCGGGTCTGCGCCCCATCAATGCGCTCGTCGATGTCACCAACTATATCAGCCTCGAGCACGGCCGGCCGCTCCATGTCTACGACGCCGACAAGCTCGAGGGCGCCATTCGCGCGCGCATGGGCAAGGCCGGCGAGACGTTCCTCGGCCTCGACGGTAAGGAGTACGAAGTCGACGAGACCATGTGCGTCATCGCCGATGACAGCGGTCCGCTCGGTTTCGGCGGCATCATGGGTGGCGAGCATACGGGCTCGACGGACGCGACCCGGAACGTCCTCATTGAGAGCGCCTGGTTCGAGCCCCTGTCGATCGCCGAGACAGGACGCAAGACCGGACTGGTGACAGATGCGCGCTATCGCTTCGAGCGCGGCGTCGATCCCTTATCCGTTCTCTCCGGCCTCGATCTCGCGACGCAGATGATCCTGAAGCTCTGCGGGGGCACGCCGTCCAAGGCCAAAGTCGCGGGCAAGGCGCCCGGCTGGCGGCGAACGATCGCTTTCGATCCCGCTCGTGTCGCGAGGCTGTCCGGCATTGCGATCGAGGCGGGCGAGGTCACCACGATCCTCGAGGCGCTCGGATGCGAGATTGCCGGAAAGGGCGCCAAGCTCTCGGTCACGCCGCCGTCGTGGCGGCCCGACATTCACGGGGCGGCCGATCTCGTCGAGGAGGTCGTGCGCATCGCGGGCCTCGACCGCGTGCCGTCAACGCCTCTCCCGCGCACGCTCGGCGTGACGCGCGCCGTCTTGACCGAGCGCCAGAAGCGCGCGCGCCGGGCACGCCGCACGCTGGCCTCGCGCGGCCTCGTGGAAGCGGTGACGTGGTCGTTCATTCCGAGATCCGAAGCGGAGCGCTTCGGCGGCGGGGCGGCAGCGCTCGATCTCGCCAATCCCATCTCGACCGAGATGACGTCGATGCGCCCGAGCCTGCTGCCGGGCCTGCTCACGGCGGCTGCCTGCAATGCCAACCACGGCCAGCCGGACGTAGCCTTGTTCGAGCTGGGGCAGGCCTATCGCGGCGACAAGCCCGAGGACCAGTTTCTCTCTGCTGCCGGCGTGCGCTCCGAGACCGCGCGTCTTGCCGGATCAGGGCGGCACTGGAGCGGGACGGCGCCCCTGGTGTCTGTCTTCGACGCCAAGGCCGATGCAACCGCCGTGCTCGCGGCGCTCGGGCTCGACCCTGCGATAGCGCAGATCACGCGCGATGCGCCGGCCTGGTATCACCCGGGCCGCTCCGGCACGCTGCGGCTCGGCCCGAAGGTCGTGCTCGCCCACTTCGGGGAAATCCATCCCGAAACGCTGAAGGCGCTCGATGTCAAGGGGGCGGTTGCCGGTTTCGAGGTGTTCCTCGACGCGCTGCCACCGGAGAAGAGAAAGGCGCGCGCGAAGCCGCCGCTCGCCGCCTCCGACCTCTTGCCGGTGCGGCGCGACTTCGCCTTCGTGCTCGACAAAGGGATTGCCGCCGGTGATGTCGTGAAAGCGGCGGCGGGAGCCGACAAGGCGTTGATTTCCAACGTCAATGTTTTTGACGTCTTCGAGGGCGGCGCGCTCGCGGCCGAAGGCAAGAAGTCGCTCGCCATCGAGGTCGTGCTGCAGCCCCTCTCCGAGACCCTGACCGACAAGGAGATCGAGGCGGTCTCACAAAAGATCATCGCCGACGTGAAAAGGGCGACGGGCGGCGAGATCCGCGGGTAGTATGGACAGCCTCGTGCAGGCGGGTTAGCGCAAAGCGCGCAACTCGCCGCGTTTCGTCAATCCGCGAAATGGCGGGTTATGGCCCGCGGCCTAACCCGCTCTCGCCTCTGGAGCCATCCATGACGACCCAGTCTGCCGCCACCATGATCATGCCGAAGCCCGAGCTGCACCATATCGTCGTCGTCGGCGGTGGTGCGGGCGGTCTCGAGCTGGCGACGCGCCTGGGCGACACGCTCGGCAAGAGGGGCAAGGCCGCGATCACGCTCGTTGATCGCGCGCGGACCCATATCTGGAAGCCGCTGTTGCACGAGATCGCGGCGGGCAGCATGGAGGTCGACCGTCACGAGGTCGAGTACATGGCGCAGGCGCACTGGCACCATTTCCAATTCCGCTATGGCGAGATGATCGGTCTCGATCGCGGCAGCAAGCGGGTTCATCTCGCCCGCACCGTCGACGAGGACGGCCGCGAGATCACGCCGGACCGCTGGCTTCCCTACGATACGCTCGTCATCGCCATCGGAAGCCTGACCAACGATTTCGGCACGCCGGGCGTCGGGGAGCACGCGATCATGCTCGACACGCCGGATGAGGCAGAGAAGTTCAACCGCCGCCTCATCAACGCCTGCGTGCGCGCGCACGCCCAGGCCGGTCCCATTCGACCCGAGCAGCTCGATGTGGTGATCATCGGCGCCGGCGCGACGGGCACCGAGCTCTCTGCCGAGCTGCACCATACGGCGCGCGGTGTCATTGCGTATGGTCTCGACAAGATCGATCCCGAGAAGGACATCAAGATCACCCTCGTCGAGGCCAACGACCGCATCGTCTCCGCGCTGCCGAAGCGGGTCTCGGCCGCAACCGCCGAGATTCTGAAGAAGCTCAATGTCGTCATCAAGACGAGCTCTCGTGTGACCGAGGTGATGGCCAATGGCGTCCGGCTCGAGAGCGGCGAGGTCATTCCGTCGGAGCTCGTCGTTTGGGCGGCCGGTGTGAAAGGCCCCGATGTGCTCGCAAATCTCGACGGACTCGAAGCGAGCCGCTCCAATCAGCTCGTCGTCAAGCCGACCCTGCAGACGACGCGCGATGACAACGTGTTCTCCTTCGGCGACTGCGCCTGGCTCGTCCCCGAAGGCGAGAAGGATCCGATCCCGCCCCGCGCTCAGGCCGCCCACCAGCAGTCCGAGCATCTGGTGCGCAATCTGCGCCGACGGCTCGAGGGCGAGGCGCTCGAGCCCTTCAAATACCGTGACTTCGGCTCGCTCATCTCGCTCGGCCACTATTCGACGGTCGGCAGCCTCATGGGCTTCATCACCGGGCGCAAGATGCTGATCGAAGGCTACTTCGCCAAGATGATGTACCGCTCGCTCTACAAGATGCACGAGCGGGCGCTGCACGGCTCGTTCAAGGTGTTCCTCGATACGGTGTCGCGCCTCTTGACGCGGCGCACCGAGCCGCACGTGAAGCTGCATTGAGGCGGTGTTGGTTGTGAATATCGGACACCTCGTTCGGCTGGCGCCTCTCTCGCTCCGACCTACGTTAGCCGCCACACCGCGGTGCTCTTGATGGTCACGTCCTCGAGCTCGCGGGTGACGGGGACCTGATATTGGGCGGCAGAGGTGAAGCGGCCTTTGGGGAAATAGTTGCGCTGCGGATCGCCGATGAGAACAAGTGCGCCGTTGGTGTGAGCGGCCTCGATGAAGGCGAGCACGCGCTCGGCGAGCGACCGCTCGTAGAAGAGATCGCCCACCAGCACGACGCCGAACGGGCCGGGCGGGCCGGACAGGAGATCGTGCTCCGAGAGCGTCACCTCCACGCCGTTTGCCGCCGCATTGAGGCGGATCGCGGCCAGCGAGAACGCATCGATGTCGTTGGCGCAAACATCAGAGGCGCCGGCCTTGATGGCAGCGATGGCGGAAAGTCCCGACCCCGAGCCGAGGTCGAGCACGCGCTTCCCCTGCACGAGATGCGGATTGTCGAGACAATAGCGCGCCAAGGCCTGCCCGCCCGCCCAGGCGAACGCCCAGTAGGGCGGCGGCACATTCATCTCGCCAAGCTCCTCCTCGGTCTTCTGCCAGATCGGCACGCTCTCCTCTGCCAGGTGCAGCTTGATCTCCGGCACCAAGGGCGGCGCGATGAGACGCGTGTTGGCGAGGATGAAGTCCCGGTGCGAGGTCATGTCGCGGCCGGGCCAGACTTCAATCCGGGTTTGAGGCCGCCCATGCGGCACACCTCGTCCCACTCGTCCCGCGTCACCGGCTGCACGGAGAGGCGCGAATTGTTGACGAGCACCATGCCGGCGAGCCTGGGGTTGCCCTTGATCCTCGCCATGGAGACCGGCTTCGGCATGGGCGCGATCGCCCTCACATCCACGCACTCCCATTTTCCCGTATCATCGGTCTTGTCGGGGTGGGCCGGCGCGATAACCTCGCAGATGCCCACGATCTCTAGGCCCTCGTTCGAGTGATAGAAGAAGCCCCGATCGCCCACCGTCATGGCCCGCATGTTGTTGCGCGCCTGGTAGTTGCGCACGCCCTCCCACGGCTCGCCCTTGGCGCCTTTGGCCACGAGATCGGCCCACGAAAAGACATCCGGCTCCGATTTAAGCAGCCAATAGCCAGCTCCCGGAATATTGACAGGCTTCTTGGCCATCGGTCTGCCGCTACTCCGCCAGTACTTCGAGCCCCTTGCGTTTGATGAGCGACAAGAGCGTCAGCGCAGGTCCGCTCGGGCGGCGCTCGCCACGTTCCCATTGACTGATCAGGCCGGTCGTGACGTTGAGATGGCGGGCAAGCACGGCCTGGCTCACGTTCTCGCGCTCGCGCAGCGCCTGGATTTGCTTCGGCGACAACTCCTTGACCTTGGCGAGGCAGAGAGCGTCGAACTTGCGCATGGTTACTTTCTCCATGACGCCAGCCCGATGGACATCGCTGGCCGCCTCATGTACGACCCGCGCGATCCGGCTTGCGTACCTCTTCGTCATCGCATTTCACCTCAATCCAGGCGCCAGCCTCGACCAGCTGCTCGACATCACTCGCATTGTAGCCAAGGAATTCCGTCGCCAACTCCCGCAGTCGCTCCAGGTCATCGTCGTCGATATTGTCCTGATCGCTTTTGGCGAACCCATCGACAAACACCGCCCTTGTCTCCGTCCGGTAGAAAACGATCGTACGGTAACCGCCTGATCGTCCTTGGCCAGGTCTCGGAACGCGCTGCTTGATGACCTCGCCACCGAGGTCTGCATTGACTAAACCGCGCTCGGCTCGCAGGACTGCCTCACACAGCGCGTCTTCTTCGATCCTCTCTCTTCGGGCGAACCGTGCAAAGCCCTTCGTCTTGTAGACCTGCACGGCAACTCTCCAGAATAGACAATATATAGCACATTGTGTTACAAATCAACCTCGGTTGCCGTATAACGGACGTGTGATCGCTCCTTGGCGCTCAAGACAACCTCCGCCGCAACCCCGAGGCAGCAAATATTTTGCTCTTGCGACTATTCGAGGAGCCAATAGGCCATTTGAGAAGTGCGGCCTAGTACCCGGAATCATGATTCCGGGTACTAGGCCCGGGACGGCGATTCGAGACTGCTCTTGGCCTGAAGGCGCCCGGGTCTCAACTTCACCGGGCGGCGAACACGATCGAGCGGCGCATGAGGTAGACGGCGGCGAAGCTCGCTGCCACGGCGGCGAGCTTGGCGAGGGCGGCGCCGAGGTGCAGGATCTCGGTTGCGAGAGCGATGATCGCGGCCGTGATGGCGATGCCGACGAGCCCCGTCGCGACGAACTCCGCGAAAAGCCGCCACGACGACTTCGCCGTGCGCGACGCGTCGAAGACAAAGCGCGTCGAGAGCGAGAAGTGGAGCGCCAATCCGATGGCGTAGCCGATGGCGCCGGCCAGTGCGGCGCGCCAGCCCGCCCCGACCAGGATGGCGTAGATCGCAACGTCGAGCGCCAGTGCGGCTGCGCTCACGAAAGTATAGCGCCCCAACTGGTGCAGGATGCCGATAAGATCATCGACGCGGGCGCGGGTCACGCGCCGGAGCCACTGCTCGGCGCACAGAGCTAATTGAGACCATGCCGGCAGTACTGCGGCAAGCCGGGCACCGTTGGCCGCTTCGCCCGCCATCAGGCCCGCTCCTTGAGGCGCTCGGGAACCATGCGCACGCTTTTCAAGGCCTCCTCCGCACCAGCATTTCCGGCCTCGTGGTACTGAGCATCCTCGTTGACGTTCCAGATGTCGTAGAGCTTGCGGCCGGCCAGAATGTTCTCGACCGTCAGCATGGCCGTCATCATGGCATGGTCCTGGTTGTTGTACTTGTGCATCCCGTTGCGGCCCACGAGGTGGAGGTGCGGATAGTTGGCGTCGATGTCCTCCCGGATCGTATCGATGTGGAACCGGTAGGCCTCATCGTAGACGGGATAGGCCTTCCTCTGACGCACGACACACCCGTCGCTGATCTCCTCCCGGCGCGCCAGGCCGATGATCTCGAGCTCGGTCTTGGCAAGCTCGATCAGCTCGGCATCGCTCGATGTCCACAAACCGTCGCCCTCGAAGCAGAAGTATTCCAATCCGAGGCAGGTCGTGGTTGCGTTGGGAATGAGCTCGGGCGACCAGGAGCGGAAATTCTGGATGCGGCCGACCTTCACTGACGGCTCATGGATATAGATCCAGTTGTCGGGGAAGAGATCGTGCTGCTCGACGACGAGCGAAACGGTGAGGAAGTCGCGATAGCGCAGGCTCTCTGCGGCCGAAAGGCTTTCGGGGCGGGGCCTGATGGACTGCATCAATTCGCGCACCGGCGCCGACGTGACGACATGGTCCGCCGTAAACGATTGCCGAGTGCCATCCACCGAGACGGCGGTGATCGTCCACAGCCTGCTCTCGTCATCCCAGGAGAGGCTTTCGAGCGCCGTGCCCATGTGAAGGACGCCGCCCTGCTGGCGCGTCTTGGCGGCGGCGGCCTCCCACATCATGCCGGGGCCCTTGCGCGGGTATTGGAAGCTCTCGATGAGGGTCTTGATCACCTCGCCGTCGTGAGCCTTGGTGCCGTCCCTCATGCCCTTCGGCACGATCGAGTTCCTGAGCGCATTCGCCATCGCACTCCAGAGATCGAGCCCCTTGATGCGCTGGGCGGCCCAGTCCGCCGAAATTTCATCGCAGCTCATGCCCCACACTTTTTCGGTGTAGGTCTTGAAGAAGATCGAGAACAGCCGCTCGCCGAACTGGTTCGAGACCCACTGGTGGAACGTCGCCGGGTTCTCGTGGGGGAAGGCCTGCTTCACGAGGAACGAGAGAACGCACATGCCGCTCTCGACGACGCCGAGGTTGGTCAATGCTTCGAAGGCCTTGAGCGGGTAGGAGTAGTATTTGCCGTCGTAGTAGATGCGCGAGAGGCGCGGACGCTCGATGAAGTCCTGGGGCAGGATCTCCTTCCAGAGGTCGACCACCTCCTTCGATTTCGAGAAGAAGCGATGGCCGCCGATGTCGAACAGGTAGCCCTTGTAATTGACCGTGCGGCTGATACCGCCGACGTAGACCGGATCGGCCTCGATGACGGTTGTGCTGACGCCCTGCTTGGTGAGGAGATATGAGGCGGTGAGCCCGGCCGGGCCGGCGCCGATCACGAAGACTTCACTGTGGGACATTGGCTACGCCTGAGAACTCGTGCCGAACTCGTCCGGGTGGCTTGGTCCGTTGACAAACGGACAGAGGACCGGATCGAACGCACACTAGGCAGCAAGGCTAAAGGAACCCTGAAAGTGCTGTGGGCCGGCTTTACCAAGCCCTAAGCCTGCCGCGTTAGGCTTTCCGGCTCGAGCAGGGCGCCTCCATGACAGTCATCGATCAAGTTGCCGGTAACGCGGCCGTAACGGTTTGGCGGCACCCGTCGCTGCGGCTCTGGCCCTATTGGCTCGGCGCGCTCGGTGCCATCGCCGTCATGGAGGCTTTGCGTCGCGGCGCTGGGCTCGGCGTCAGTCTCGGCGACATGGATGATGCGACGCGGCTCGTCGAGGTGCGCGAGCTCATGGCCGGGGCTCCGTGGTTCGATACCTGGACGGCGTCCCTGGGTGGCGGGCAGGGTATGCTCTCCCACTGGTCGCGTCTCATCGATCTTCCGATTGCTCTGTTGTGGGCCGGCTTCGGGCTGGTGCTGCCGTCCGAGAGCGCAGAGCTTGCCGTGCGCGCTGCATGGCCCCTCGCCGTTCTGGCCCCGCTCTTGTGGGTGGTCGCCAGGGCGCTGGCCGAGACCGGCGGGCAGCGGACGGCTGTGGCAGGACTTCTCCTATTGGTGTTCTGTCCGCTGGGTCTCTACCAGTTCGACATCGGCCGCATCGATCACCACAACGCCATGATCGCCGCCACGGTCTCTGCGGCCCTCCTGATGTGGGCCTATCCCGCTTCCGCTCGGGCCTGGACCGCGGCCGGCGGTCTCGTGGGATTGTCGCTGGCGATCGGCTATGAGGCGCTGGCGCCAGCGGCCATTCTGTCGATCGCCGTCGCCATTCTCGGATTCTTTCGTGGCGACATGTCAGCGGTGGCGAGGCATTACCTCTGCGCACTGCCGGCTGTTCTCGTGCTCCTCTTCGTTGCCACCGTCCCGCCGGCTCGCTACCTCGATGTCCGGTGCGATGCGCTGTCGCTCAATCTCGTCGTTCTCGTAGCGGCGGGGAGTGCGGGGCTTTGGGCGGCGATGGGCGAGCGCCAGACCTGGCCACTCTGGAAACGGCTGTCGCTCGTTCTTGCGGCAGGAGGTCTTGGGCTTTTGGCCTTCGGCCTTCTCGAGCCCAAGTGCCTCTCCGGCCCGATGGGCCAGATGGAGCCGGAGCTCAAGACGATCTGGCTCAAGTACACGCAGGAGAACCAGAGCTTTCTGGCGGACATTGCCGCCGGAGATCTTTCTCAGTCGCTTGCCCTCATCATCTATTTCGCACTCGGGACCTGGCTCGCTATCGGAGAGGCACGCGCCTCGCGGCGTCCGGCAGACACGCTCCTTGCCGTAGCGGTCGCGGGATTTGTTCTCCTGGCCTCCTGGCAATACAAGTACGTCGCCTATGCGAGCATGATCGCCACAGTGCCGCTGGCCAGAGCCATTGCATCGCTGCCGTCGTGGCGCGGACTTGACAGCCGGACGGTGGCGCTTGCGGCCAGTATTCTCGCTAGCCAGGCGATTCTGTTGGGTCTGTTTGGAGCCATTCAGTCTGCGCTCGCCTCGCCTCCTCCGGTGCGCGCTTCAGCAAGCAACGGGGCCGCTCCCTTACCGCGACCTGAGCAGTGCCTCGAGTCGGCACCGATCCGTGAGCTTGCCGTACTGCCTCCCGGCCTCATCGCGGCGCGGATCGACATCGGGGCATATATCGCAGCGCTCACTCATCATCGCGCACTGTCCGCCCCCTATCACCGGATCGGACGCGCGATCATCGCCAATCACCGGATTTTCTCGGCGCGAACGCCTGAGGCCGCTGCGACCGTGCTCACCGCTGAAAAGATCGACTATGTCCTGACCTGCCGTGGCCTCGATGATCCTTACGTCGGGGATGCCGAATGGATCGGGACGCTGCGGGCCGATCTGGTGGGGGGGCGGCCGCCCGCATTCCTCGTGCCCATAGCACTCCCCAATCCTGATAGCCAATACAAGGTCTGGCGCGTGGACCGCACGAAGCTCCCGGCAGGTCGCTGACGCAGATAAATTGCATCAGTCCTCTGCCTTGAGCGGGCGCTGCATCAGCGCCGCAATGGCCTCGTCGACCGAGATGCGATCGGCGACAATGGCATGGACGGCCTCGGCAATGGGCATCTCGACGCCCTTCGAGCGCGCGAGCTTCACAACGGCTGCTGCCGTGTAGACGCCCTCGGTCACGGCCCGGCGCGCGCCGAGCACATCCTCGAGGCGCTGGTTCTGCCCGAGCGCGCGTCCGAGCGACATGTTGCGCGACTGCGGGCTGCCGCAGGTCAGAACCAGGTCGCCGAGGCCGGCGAGCCCCATCAGCGTCTCGGGACGCGCGCCGAAGGCCTCGCCGAAGCGGCGCAGCTCGGCAAATCCCCGCGTCACCAGTGCTGCGTGCGCGCTCGCCCCCAGTCCCTTGCCGTCGACGATGCCGGCCGCGATCGCGAGCACGTTCTTCACCGCGCCGCCGAGCTCGACGCCGATGACATCGCTCGACCAGTAGATGCGGAAATGCCGGTAGCCGAGGCGCTCGGCGAGTATGCGACCCATGCTTTCGCTCTCGCAGGCGATCGTGAGGGCGGCGGGCAGGCCGCGTGCCACGTCTGCGGCGAAGCTCGGTCCGGAAAGAACGGCCAGCGTTACCTGCGGCAGCGTTTCGGCGATGACGGCGCCCATCAGCTTGCCTGACGCCTGCTCGATGCCCTTCGCGCACATGACGAGCGGCTGGCTGGGCCGCATGAGCGGCGCAAGCTCTCCCGCCACAGTGCGCACGTGCTGGGCCGGGGCGACCATGAGGACGCAATCGAGGGCGGTAAGCTCGGAGAGCGAGCCGGTGGCCCTGAGGCCCGGATCGAGCGCGACGCCGGGAAGAAATGTGCGGTTGACGTGGCGGTCGTTGATGTCGGCGACCGTTTCCGCCTCGCGCGCCCACAGAACCACGTTGCGTCCGGCGACCCGTAGTGTCTGCGCGAGCGCCGTGCCCCAGGCGCCTCCCCCGATTACGCCGACGCTGTCGATCTTCACGGCCGCCTCCCCGGATTGCACTCACTCTTTAGCACGACAACGGACGGAGTTTCACGCCTTGACGCCGGCTCCTATGGCCGGCGGCGCGCCGGCATCGAGCGGCCAGCGCGGCCGGGCTGCAAAGTCCATTCGATCGATGAGGCCAAGCGCGAGGCGCTCGGCACCGGCCCAGGCGATCATGGCGCCGTTGTCCGTGCACAGGTCCGGCGGGGGAATGTGCAACTCGAGGCCGTGCGCGCGAGCGAGGCCAGTCAGCATTTTTTGCAAGGCCTGGTTGGCTGCGACGCCACCAGCAACGACGAGATGCCTCAACTCTTTCCCTGCGAAGCGCTCACGGGCGAGAGTGATGGCGCGACGGACGCGATCGCTCACGCTGTCGGCCACGGCGGCCTCGAAGGCGGCGCAGAGATCGGCAACGTCCTGCTCCTCGAGCGGGGCTAAAGCCTCGGCCCGGTGGCGAAGCGCCGTCTTGAGGCCTGCAAAGGAGAAATGCGCTTCGCTCCTCCCGACCATCGGGCGCGGCAGGTCGAACCGGGCGGGATTACCGCGCCGTGCCGCCCGTTCCACGGCAGGCCCACCCGGAAAGCCGAGCCCCAGGAGCTTGGCCGTTTTGTCGAAGGCTTCGCCGAGGGCGTCATCGATCGTCGTGCCCAGCCGGTCATAATGTCCCACGCCGCGCACCAAGAGGAGCTGCGTGTGTCCGCCGGAGACGAGGAGCAGCAGATAGGGGGGCAGGAGGCCCTGGGTCAGCCCGACGGTGAGCGCGTGGGCCTCGAGGTGGTTGACCGCGATGAAGGGCCTCGAGCAGGCGAGCGCGAGCGTCTTGGCGGTGACGAGGCCCGCGACAAGGCCGCCGTTCAATCCGGGACCGGCGGTCGCAGCTATGGCATCGAGATGAGATAATCCGATCCCCGCCTCGCCGAGGGCGGACTTGATGATGTCGTCGAGGCATTCGACGTGAGCGCGCGCGGCAATCTCCGGTACGACGCCGCCGAAGGCCCGGTGCTCCTCCCACTGAGAGCGGACGACGTTGGCAAGGATCCGTCCCCGCCCGGTGCACTCGCGCACGACCACGCCGGCCGCCGTCTCGTCGCAGCTCGATTCGATGCCGAAAACGATGAGGGGCTGCTTAGCGCAGGTCGATGAAGGATCGGGACGCAAGGGATGCCGGGGTCTGGTTTGCCTTTCGCCGCACGAGAGGGCATTAATGCGGCCCCTGCGGCAAATCTGGCCGTAGCACCCTGAGAGACGTTCGTGCAAGGCAAGACCATCCGTATCGGCACGCGGGGCTCCGCGCTGGCCCTCGCTCAGGCGCATGAGGTGCGGGCGCGCCTGATGTCGGCGCACGGACTCGGCGAGCACGCATTCTCGATCGAGGTCATCAAGACCACGGGCGACGTCATTCTCGATCGCCCCCTATCCGAGGCCGGCGGCAAGGGGCTGTTCACCAAGGAGATCGAGGAAGCGCTGATCGCCGGCGAGATCGATCTCGCCGTTCACTCCATGAAGGACATGCAGACGGTGCTTCCCGATGGCCTCGGCATCGGAGCCATGCTGGCGCGCGAGGATGTGCGCGATGCTTTCATCAGCCTCAGCTATGCCACGCTCGCCGAGATCCCGGCGGGCAGGCGCGTCGGCACGTCGTCGCTACGCCGCGAAGCCCAGGTGAAGAGGCTCAGGCCCGATCTCGAGGTCGTCGGTTTTCGTGGCAACGTTGAGACGCGTCTCCAGAAGCTCAGAGACGGGGTCGCCGAGGCGACGTTCCTGGCCTGTGCGGGCTTGAAGAGGCTGGGGCTCGAGGATCGCATTACAGCTGCGATGCCGGCCGACGTGATGCTTCCCGCGGTGGCCCAGGGCGCTGTCGGTATCGAGGTCCGGATCGACGACGTGGAGGCGGGAATGCTCATTGCGCCGTTGAATTGTGAGACGACAGCCCTGGCCGTGACCGCAGAGCGGGCCTTCCTTGCCCGGCTCGAAGGCTCGTGCCGCACGCCGATCGCCGGCTTGGCACGCCTCGAGGAGGGCACCGTTCGCTTCAAGGGTCTAGTGCTGTCTCCAGACGGCTCCGAGGTCCTCGACGTCGAACGGCGGGGCTCGCCGCGCGAGGCGGCCCGGGTCGGCACCGAAGCGGCTGAGGACCTCTTGAGGCGGGGCGCCGACCGGATCATGGTCCGGGAACGTTGATGCATCTTCTGGTGACGAGACCCGAGCCCGATGCCGCCGAGCTCAAGACCCGGCTCGAGGCGCTGGGGCATCGCGTGAGTCTCGCTCCGCTGCTTTCCGTAGAGACCGTTCTCGACGAGCCCGTCGATCTCAAAGGCGCTCGAGGCCTGGTCGTGACCAGCCGGAACAGCTTGAAGGTCCTCGAGGGCACGCCTCAACTTGCCGGAGCGTTCGAGCTGCCGGTCTTCGCCGTTGGACCCGGGTGCGGCTCGCTTGCGCGCGCGATGGGCTTCGTCACCGTGCTCGAGGGACCTGCGGCGGCGCGCGATCTGGTGGCGCTCGTTGAAGCGCATGCGAGGCCCGTCGAGGGCCCCCTGCTTCATCTGACGGGGGAGAGGCGGGCGTTCGACCTCAAGGGAGCGCTCGAGGCCAGGGGGTTCGAGGTGCGCGAAAAGATCGTGTACCGGACCGTGCCGGCTGCCGCATTGCCGGAGAGCGTGGCGCAGGACGTTGCGGAAGCCGCGATCGACGCCGTCCTCTTGATGTCGCCGCGGACGGCAGAGGTGTTCGTAGAGCTCATCGCGGCGGCGGGCCTTGTCGCAGAAGCCCGCAGGCTCGTTTATATGTGCCTCTCGCAAGGGGTGGCAGAGCCGCTCCGGCGCCTCGGGCCCATCCACATCGAAATGGCCCGCCGGCCCAACCTGGACGAGCTGATTGAGGCTGTCATACTGTTGACCGCAAGATCGGCTTAGTGTTTGTTTAACCTGAACAATTACAGTGAAGCTAAGGACATGGCAGGAAACACGTCTGTCAACGGACGGTACCCACGGGAGTTGCCGGTGGCTGAGCTGCGGAGAAATCTGAGGTTCCATGAGCAACACGAACGATGGTCCGAAGGAAGGTTTTCAACCCGGCGAGAGCGGTGCGCCGAAACGCCCTCACGCAACGCTCGACCTCGAGGCGACCGACGTGACGCCGAAAGACACCGAAACGAGCACCGCGGCCCAAGACGCGGATCAGGCCATGATGAGTGATGTGGATTCCGGGACAACAGCAGCAGGCGCCCGAGATCGGCAACGGGAGCCGGCGGGTTTCTTCGTCCGGTTCTGGACGCATCTCTTCGCGGGTGCCGTGGGCGGCTTGGCCGCCGGACTTCTGGCAGTGAAGACCGGCGTTCCGCTTTGGCCCGAAGCCGGCCTCTCAGGGGAAACGCAGGAGACGGTTCTTGCCCTTCGCCAACGTGTGGGGGCACTCGAGCAGAGCGTCAAGAATGCGTCAGGTGCGCAGGATCTCGCGCGCCGCCTCGCCGATGCCGAGGAGCGCCTTGGCAAGCTCGACGAGATGAGCAGCGCTCTCGGGGCGTTGAGCGAGACCGAGGCACGGCTCGAGAACGAGGTGAAAGCGCTGGACGGCAGAATGGCAGGGCAGCCGACGGCCGATCCGGCTGCCGCCGAGCGCATCGGCAGGCTCGAGGATCAGCTCGCGGCATTGTCCGCCGCAGCCGAGGCCGGCGGCGACAATGGACGCATCCAGGGGCTTGCGGCCGTGACAGGCAAGGTCGCTGAGCTTGAGCAGGGCGTCGCGAGCAGGCTTTTGGCGTTGCGCAAGGATCTTTCGGCGGACATCGATCCGCGGCTCGCGGCCACGGCCGAGACGGCGCAGCGGGCTCAAGCCGGCGCAGAGCGTGCCGACCGTGAGGTCACGGGGCTCAAAGGCGAGTCCCAGCGTCTTGGCGAGCGCCTGCAGACCGTCGAGACGGACATCGGCCGGCTCGACGCGGCCCTTCGCTCGGCCGAGGAGGCGCGTACGCGCGCGGCCGGCGCGTTGCAGGCCCTCGAAGGATCGCTCAAGTCCGAGCTCGGTGCGGTCGCGCGACCCGAGGATATCGCCGCTGCCGTGCGCCCGGTCGGCAAGAAGCTTGCCGATCTCGAGCGCGCGCTTGCGGAGGTCGTCAAGGCAGAGACGGAGCGCAAGGTGGGTGCGGCGCGGATCGTGATGGCGCTGGAGCTTGCCAACCTGAAGCGTGCGGTTGAAAGTGGCAGAAGCTTTTCGGGCGAGCTTGCCAGCGTGCGCGATGTGTCAGGCGGCCGCGTCGATCTCAGAGCGCTCGAGCCGCACAAGGACAGCGGCATTCCTGTGCTCTCGGATCTCGCTCGCGACTTCAAGACCGTCATTCGCGCCGCGCTCGATGCGGCGGAGGAGCCTCGGAGCGGCGGCGTGCTCGAGAGAGTGCTCGCAAGCGCGAAGTCGATCGTTCGGGTAAGAAAGACGCAGCACGAGGCCGGCGACAAGAGCGCCGAGGCCGTTCTGGGGCGGATGGAGGAGGCTTTGAAGGGGAGCCGTCTCGCAGAGGTGGTCGAGCTGTCCAAGGAGCTTCCGGCCGGCTCCCGGGAGGCGGCACGCGACTGGCTTGCCAAGGTCGGGGCGCGCGAGGCAGCGGGGCGTGCCATTGCCGCGATCGAGACCGACCTGAAATCGTCGCTCGGCGCGGGCGCGCCGCTGGAAACAAACGCCGGGGCGTCTCAGCCCCTGGAGAATTGAGGCCTCGATCGGCATGACCCGCCTTGTCCTATTTCTCGTCGCCGTGCTGGCGGTCTCCGCGGGACTCGCATGGCTTGCCGACAATCCTGGCACGATCACCGTCGACTGGCTCGGCTACCGTGCAGAGCCCTCGGTGTTTCAGGCCGTCGTCGCCCTGCTCGTCGCAGTCATGCTGCTCGCCGTCCTGTGGTCGCTTTTGCTGCAGGTGTGGGACGGCCCGGCCGCGCTCGGACGCTACCTGGCAAAGCGGCGGCAGCGTAGAGGGCTCGACGCGTTGTCGGGCGGCATGATTGCCGTCGGGGCCGGCGATCGCGCGAGTGCCGTGCGCTATGCCGTGCAGGCCCGCAGGTCGCTCCCGAACGAGCCGTTGACGCATCTCTTGCGCGCCCAGGCTGCTCAACTCACAGGCGACAGAGCCACCGCGCGGCGCATCTTCGAGGCGATGCTGGCCTCTCCCGACACCGAGCCGCTCGGGCTTCGCGGCCTATACCTCGAGGCCGAGCGCGAGAGAGAGCCTGAAGCGCAGCGCCAGTTCGCCGAGCGCGCCAATCGCATCAGTCCCAAGCTCGCCTGGCCGTCAGATGCTCTGTTCGGCCTCTATTGCAGGGAGGGGCGTTGGGCCGAAGCGTTGGAGATGCTGGCCAGCGCCCGTCGTTACGGACATGCGGAGAAACCGGTTGCAGAGCGGCGCCGTGCCGTGCTGCTCACCGCCCAGGCTCAGTCGCTCGAGGAGAGCAATCCCGACAAGGCGCTCGCGCTCGCGACGGAAGCGCACGGGCTGGCGCCCGATCTCATCCCTGCTGCCGCTATCGCCGGCCGGCTCTTGGCTTCGCGCGGCAATACGGGCAAGGCGGCCCGCGTCCTGCAAAAGACCTGGGCCAAGGCTCCGCATCCGGACCTTGCGACCGCCTATGCCTATGCGCGCATCGGCGACAGCCCGCGCGACCGGCTCGACCGGGTCAAGCAGCTCGCCGCGCTCAATCCGCATTCGCCCGAAAGTCCGATCGCCGTCGCCGGTGCTGCGATCGAGGCCCGCCAGTACGCCGATGCGCGCCACGCCCTCCTGCCGCTGCTCGACGGCCCTCTGACGCGCCGCGTCGCGCTCCTCATGGCGCGCATCGAGGGCGAGGAGAAGGGCGACAAGGGCCGGGTCCGCGAATGGCTGGCGCGAGCGGCGCATGGCGCGCGCGATCCCGCCTGGACCGCCGACGGCTTCGTTTCCGATCAGTGGGCGCCCGTCTCGCCTGTCACCGGTGCGCTCGATGCCTTCCGCTGGCGGGTACCGGTGGAGGAGGCCGCGCTTCCGGGAGAACTGGAGGAGCTCAGCGGTCGCCTCGATGATCTTGCGAGCCTCGCGCAAACGTATCGACTTGAAGACGCGGATCATGCGGGCGAGGAGGAGGGCACGGTCATCGCGGGCCAGGCCGGCGACGACGATGTGGAGACGCTCATCGAGGCCGTTGTCGTCGATGCGAAGTCACAGTCGACGAAACCAGGAGTCGACGAGAGCGCCACACGCGAGGCTTCGCAGCGGACTATTGCCATAGCGACGCCGCGCACGTCGAGAGAGATCGAATCCGGCCCCTCAGCCGAGGCGGAGCCGAGAAGGCTCGATGAAACGGCTCGTTTGGCCGGCGGCGCTTCCGAGGGGCTCGTCGAGCAGCCGGACAGGTTGCGGCCCGAGCCGGGTGGCGATCGCGTCAAGCCGGAGAAGGCGAGGAAGGCGGCGCTGGCCGAGCCCAAGATCTTTGTCGCCCCGCCCGCGCCCGACGATCCCGGCGCCGGAGACGACGATGAATCTCTTCCGGCGCATCTGAAGCCGTACCGGGCGTTGCCGTGAGGCGGCGATCGGTTCGAGATCGATGCCCGGACCGGTCTCATGAAGCCGGCACGGCACTGATTTGAGACGGGCTAGCCGGGGACGGGAGCAGTGTGACGCTTGCAAAGGGAATTCGCAGCCGCTATTTCCTGCCTCTCCTACCTGGATCGCCGCCTTAGCTCAGCCGGTAGAGCACATCATTCGTAATGATGGGGTCGCGTGTTCGAGTCACGCAGGCGGCACCAGTTTCTTCAAAGAGTCGGAGAGTAAGGAGAACCCCTCCTTTTCGCCACCGGGGAGGCATAGCTTTGGTCGTTGGCCGGAGCTCCGAGGGCTCATGGCAATCGCCCTCCAAGGGTGCTCCAGCGTGCGTGGTTGAGGCGAGGCCGGGCAACGAATTCTCGGCCGGGAGCGGACCCATTGGACGTTCTGGCGCGGAGGTCCCGCCGTCATGACAACACGTCCCGTGACGGTCGTTACAGGGGCTTCGCGCGGCATCGGTCTGGCGCTCGCGCGGCGCTTTGCATCGGCGGGCAGCGATCTGGTGCTGATCGCGCGCGGCCAATCTGCGCTCGAGATGGCCGCGCGCGACATCGCTGGAGCCTTTGGCGTCGACGCTCTGACCCTGGCACTCGACGTCGGCGATCCAGAGGCGCCCGCGCTGCTCGACGCATGTCTCGATCGCCACGGCCGTCACCTCGACGTTTTGGTCAACAACGCGGGTCTCGGTCTTGCCGGGCCGTTCGAGCAAAGCGACCTCGAGGCGATCGAGCCCGTGCTTGCCGCCAACGTTGCAGGGCTGACGCGGCTCACTCATCACGCCCTCATCACGCTTCTGAGGAGAGGATCGGGCGGCATCCTCAATGTTGCCTCGCTTGGCGGGTTTGTTCCCGGGCCCTATCAGGCTGTCTACTATGCCACCAAGAGCTATGTGCTCACGCTCACCGAGTCGATTGCGGCAGAGATTGAGGGCTCCGGTGTGCGCGTAGCGGTCGCGATCCCCGGCCCGGTGCGGACGGGCTTCCACGGCAGCATGGGCGCGGGCACGGCCTACTATGCCCGCTTTCTGCCGCATGCTTCGGCGGACCGCGTGGCGCGCTCCATTCACTGGGGCTTCAATCTCGGGATGACGGTAATCCCGTCGGGTCCCATCGGGCTCGCTCTTGCCTACGGTGCCAGGCTCTTGCCTCGCGCGCTGGCGCGCCTGCTGATGTCGTTCCTCCTGAAGCCCCGTTAGCTCTCCCAACCGGCGTTGCTTGGCTCGCCGGATGGCGCTTGCGGGCTCGCAGGCGCAGGGCGCGCTGAGAAAGCCGGTCCCCGGTCTTTGGAGAGTTGAAACTATTGCTCTCTACACCTTGTTGGAGCGCCGGGGATCTTGTGCTGCGTACCCTGGCGCGACCTTAGCCCGAAAGTGCATCGCTTTCTGATCGAGGGGCAATTGCGTGTGTCGACGGCCTCGATCCTGGCCAATGCCCTCGACCTGGCTCTATCTTGTCGGGAATTCCCCGTTCCGGCTCCGCATCCTGGTAAATCCCCGGTTTTGCCCAGGGCTCGTCCAAGTTTCGTCTTCTCTTGATTGGGGCGAGCGGCTAGAGTCCTTGTGGCCCGATTTGCAGCGGTTTTGAAGGCGGGCGGTTGCCCATCCTCTTCCAATCCATGAGCGGCCTCTGCTGCTGGCGGAAACCACCGGGTTCCTCGACATGACGACATTCGGACGATTGACGGCGGCTCTCGGGGTCTTGTGCGTCGCGACCGGTTGTCAGGACGCGCAGGATACGGGCACGATCACGTCGACCATTGCCAACACGCCCGGCTTCATGCCCGGCGTACCTCCGGGCTACCACTGTCCCATCGTGCCGAACGGCTTCGATCCGGCCGCCTCGATCTACCGGCTGGACAAAAGCGGGACGTACTTCCGCGTCAAGGACTTCAGCCAGGACCCGAAGGTGCTGGCCATGACCGGCTACAAGCGGGACGTGCCAATCTCCAACTATGCGCTGTCCGACAGGCAGCTCACCAGTGCCGGCCTCTCGTTCGAGGTACTGAAGAACGCGCTGCCGGGCCTCGTGACCGACGCCAAGACCGACTTCAAGAAGGATGTCGCCGTGAGCGTGGTGGTCGAGGACATGAAGGGCGAGGTGATCGACGACGAGGTGGCGGACTACATTCTCGGCTGGTTCAAGGCCAATGCGAAGCCGCAGCCCGGCAGCAAGTACTTCCTCGTGCGCGAGGCCGTCAAAGCCGGCGCCGTCAGCTACACCCTGAAGCAGGAGGACGTCGCCAAGCTCGGCGGCCAGGCCCAGATGGAGGGGCTGGCGAAGGGCAACGCGAACGTGACCTTCCGCGACAACAACGGGGCTTTCGAGATCAAGCAGAGGTTCCAGCCAGATCGCATCAACGTTTGCGTCAAGTCGGCCGAGATTGTTGTCGCTTCTGCGGGGGCCAATCGATCGGCGGGCACCGTCGAGGCGTCGCTCAAGTCTCCCGAGGAGACCTCGGTGCCGGCCATTCGCAAGCGCGGAGCCTCCGAGTAGCGTCTCTTATTCCGTCTGCGACGCCCCATGAGGCGCGCTTCACGCACGAAGCCATTTGAGCACGATCTCCTCGAATTCCGAGGGCATGAAAGGCTTGCTCAGAAAGTCGCTCATTCCGGTGGCGAGGCATTTCTCCCGGTCGCTGGCAAAGGCGTTGGCCGTCAGTGCGATGATCGGAATGTTGAGTCTCTCCCGCTCGGTCTCTCTCTGGCGGATGACGCGGGTTGCCTCGAAACCGTCCATGACGGGCATCTGGCAGTCCATCAACACGATATCGAAGGTCTCGCGCTCGATCGTGTCGACGGCTTCCTGACCGTTGTTGGCGATCGTTACGGTGCAATCGATGGCCTCGAGGAACTCACGCGCCACCTCCTGATTGACCTTGCTGTCCTCCACCAGAAGAACGCGGCGCTGTCTCGCCGGGCCGGCCTCGGCCGACGGATGGCCGGTCGCTTCTGCCGCTGCGGCTCTGCGATCCTCTGCAACCGTATGCTTGGTGACGAGATCGGTCTTGCCGGACGCCGAATTGCTCAACACTGCGCGTACCGCCCGCGGCAGCTCTCCGCGAACGAGGGGCCGCGTCAGGAACGCGCTGACGCCAGCCTCGCTCATCGCCATTGCGTCACCGGGGGCACCCATTCCGGCAATGACCAGAATTGGCGGCATCCGATCCGCCTCGACGCTGGCGTGCCAGTCGCTCAGATGGCGCTCGAAAGCGCTGCAGACAGAGTCGATATCAAAGACGACGAGATCGCACTTGGCGGCCGGGTCGGGACCCATGGCCTCGGCTGCTGCCTTCGCACCCGCCGCGTGCACGATGTCGCAACCCATCTCCTCGAGGTGCTCGCGGATCCGGCCCTGTGCGGCATCCTTGGATTCGACGAGCAAGACCCGCAGCCCGTCGACTTGGATGCGAGCCGCACCGGCCGCGACCTTTGCATCGTGCTCATGGACGGGCAGGTCGATGGAGAAAGTGAAGGTGGAGTTTTTGCCGAGCGTGCTGGCTACGATGATGTCGCCGCCCATGCGGCGCGCCAGGAGCCGGCAGATGGAAAGACCGAGGCCGGTGCCTTCGTGTCGTCGCGTCGAGGTGTTGTCGACTTGACTGAACTTGTCGAATACCTCGTCGAGCTTTTCTTCCGGGATGCCGATGCCGGTATCCTCGATCTCGAACTTGAGCCGGCCCACACCGTTCTGCACCAGCCCCGTGAAGCGCACGCGGACCTCGCCCTTGTCGGTGAACTTCACCGCGTTGCCGATGATGTTCGTGAGGATCTGGCGAAGACGCCCCACATCCCCGGTATACCAGGCAGGAAGGCTCGGATCGATCTCGGCACTGAGCCCGATGTTCTTCCGCTCCGATGCGGGACCAAGAAGCGCGATCACATCCTCGATGCAGAGCTTGAGGTCGAACGGTTTCTGGATAATGTCGATCTTTCCAGATTCGATCTTGGAGAAATCGAGGATGTCGTTGATGATAGTGAGCAGTGCACGGCCGCTCTGCACGATGGTGCCGACGAGCCTTTGCTGACGCGGGTCGAGCGTGGTGCGGGCCAAGAGCTCGGCCATGCCGAGAATGCCATTCATCGGAGTACGGATTTCGTGGCTCATATTGGCCAGAAACTGCGATTTTGCAGCACTGGCCGCCGCCGCTCGGGCGCACGCCTCGTCGAGCTCCTTGGTCCGTGCGGTGAGCTCGATCTTCACGCGCCGCAGCATGAGATTCGAGGTCTGGGCGTCGTCACGTGCATCGACGAGGTCGTCGAGCCGCCTTTGGTGCTCCTGATCGCGTCTCTCTACGACCGAGAGCAATGTGTTGAGGGCCGTGACGAGCCGATCCTGGATGTCGTCGCCCGGCGAATCGATGCGGCGCTTGAAGTCACTGAGGCGTGCGATCTCACCGATCTCGCCATGAATCACATCCAGGAAGTCGAGGTCGAACGGCTCCTGGTTCCCAGGTGTGGCGGTAAGCCTGGCTTCCTCGTCTGCTGGCCGCCCGCTCGCTTTGGCCGCTGACTGGCTCTCTTGCATGGCGTGCCCCCCAGGCGCCCTGTTTGCCGTCTATGCGGCTCGCAGCTCGCGAACCCGCTCGATCAGCACGTCCGGGTCGAACGGCTTCGGCAGAAGGCCGCGAGCGCCGTTGCTCAAGGCATTCTCGATGAGGCTTTCATCCGCATAGCCCGACATCATGATGACGTCGGCGTCGGGATGGCGCTTCTTGATCTCGAGGAACGCCTCGACGCCGTTCATGCCGGGCATGCGGATGTCGAAGATGCCGAGGTCGATGCCGCCCTTGTCGAAGACGTCGATGGCCGTCGGGCCATCGTGGGCAAGAGTGACGCGATACCCGCAAAGGTCGAGAATATCGGCAACTCCCTGGGCGACGTCGACGTTGTCATCGAGGACCAGGATGTGCGTTGTCGATGCCATGGCATTCCACCCTTATCTCGTTACTGGAGCCGCGGACCCGTGCCGGCAGGGGTCCCGCTCGATGTTTGCCGCCGCAGCAAAAGGATTTCGGTTTTCAGCGCCTCCTCGACCTCGAAGAACTCGGGTCCGATCTTCTCGAGAAGTGCGCCGATCTCGCCCGTATCCTTGGAGCCTGCAGCGTATTCGAGGCTCTGGCAGATTTTGGAGAGGCGGACAGCGCCGAGATTGTAGCTGCACGATTTCAGCGCATGAGCGTTGAGCTTCAGCTCAGCGAAGTCCGACGCCTGTGCCGACTGGCGAACCTTGCCGAAGAAGCGGGGAGCCTCCTCGAGATAGGCCTCGATGAGCCGCTCGAGAAGGCCCGTCTTGCGCTGTTTGTATTGGGCCAGAAGATCCTGATTGAGCGTCTGGCCGCCTTCGCATTCTCCCGGAGCATTGCCTGTGTCCGAACGCATAACTGAACTCCTTCACGAACGCCTCTACCTACCCGTCGACTATGATGAGGCCATTGGGCCGCATCCCGTGCTCCTGACTGCCGAGCCGCTTACGAGGCGGCCTGCTTGAGTTTCAATCCATCCGTTCCGCAGGCCTGACGCCTCATGCCGCACGGCAGATGAATGGCGAATCGGGTGCCCCTGCCGAGGCCGCTGTCGATTTCGACCCAGCCGCCATGCTGGCGTACGAGCGCCGAGGCAATGGGAACCCCAAAGCCAATGCCGCCGCTCCGGCCGGCCAGCACATGTCCGGGCCTGTCGAGGCACGAACGCAAGCTTTCGAGATGAGCGGGCGCAATCCCAATTCCCGTGTCGGCAACCTCGAGTCGAATGACCCCGGCATGGCCGGGCTCGAGCGATACGCTCACAGCGCCGCCAGCAGGCGTAAAGCGGATGGCGTTGGCGAGAACGGAGACCAGGGCATAGAGGAGGCGTGCCTGATCAGCGCGGACGACCACTGGCTGGTCGGGCAAGAGAACACCGAGCGTGATCTTCTGCGAGTTGGCCAGTTCCTTCACCGAGTTTACGGCGTCGCCGACCAGCTTCGCGAGGTCGCACGCCGTCTCCCTGAAGTCGGCGGTGCCGGACATGATCTGCGCCAGCATCCGCTGCTTGCCCATGGACGTCGAGAGTTCGCGTCCCGCCTGCATGATGCTCTCAATGTGTCCGCTTTGGCCGGCATCCGGATTGCGGGCGGCCTCGGCATTGGCATACGACCTGATCCGGCCCATGAGGCTGGCCAGCATGTCGATATGTGCGACGCTGGTGCCGCGCGCGAATTCCCAGCAGGCCAGGACACGATCCGCGCATTCGGATTCGAGGCGAAGAAGCTTCTCATCCGGCACCGAGGCCGCTGCGGCCGCGGCAGCCGACGACTCGTGCAGCTCCTCGATCGTCCTTTGGGCCTCCGCGAGCGCCTTCTCATGCTGCAGAGAGGCATCCGCGAGCTGAGCCTCGTACATGGACCGCAAGGCATCGAGCTGACGCTCGACGTCTTGCTTGATGGCCCGGATCTGAGCATTCTGCCGCTCCTCGGCCCTCCGCTCGGCGGACTTCGCGCCGGCCTCGGCGGCGGCCTTGTGCTCCTTGATCAGGCTCTCGGCCTCGAGACGCAGTGCAGCCAACTCACCGGCATGTCGTTGCTCGGCGCGAGCGATCTCGGCTTTGAGAGCGGCTCTCAGTGTATCCTGGTCCCTGGCCGCCAGAGCACGCACGGCGGCAAGCTCGTCGTTGTGGCGGGCTTTCAACGCGTCGATCTCGAGCCGCGCTCGGGCTTCGATCCCGGCGCGGGCGGCATCGAGCGCGGCGTTGTGCTGCTCGCCGGACTTGGCGCGGTCGGCCGCAGCGGCCTCTTTGAGCGCCGCCAGCTCTGCGCGAGCGGCGTCGAGCGCCGTTCTATGCTGCAAATCGGACCTCTGGCGCTCCGCCCCAATCTGCTCCTTGAGCATGCTGAGCTCGGCACGCGCGGCCTCAGCTGTGGCGGCGGCCTCCTCGAGGCGTGCTTTGTCCGCGGCACTTTCAGTGCGAGGCGCAGAGGCGCCGGCCGGTGCGGCGACAGCGGCAGCGAATTGCTGTTCCTTGGCGCGGGCAAGCACGAAGCGGACCCGATCGGCGAGAAAGGCCCAGTCAACGGGCTTGGTGACAAAGTCGTCGGCGCCCGCCGCGAGGCCGCGCTCGATCACGCCCGGCTCTCGGGCGGCGGTCACGAGTATGATTGGGATGTGGGCCGTGCTGTCAGCCTGTTTCAGACAGGTGCAGAGCGTGTAGCCATCCATGGACGGCAGCATCAGATCGAGGATGATGAGGTCGGGGTTTGTCGCGGCTGCCATCTTGAGACCGCGGCGTCCATCATCCGAGAGCCTGACGACGTAGCCCGCTTCCTCGAGGTACTCCTTGACGAGCATTCTCTGCGTGATCTCGTCGTCGATCACCAGAATACGGGCAGGGCGTTGTTCCGTCATTGGCTTGGCCGGCTCGAGCTGCTGCATTGGAAAGGATTTCGAAAGCTTTTCGACCGCTTAGCCTAAACAACAGGGGCTAACACTCCGTGAATTGAGGTCGCCAAGAGGGCCGGTTGAGCTTGGGCCGCTGGTCATGTCTGGCTGCCACTTGGACGTTCACGGAGCTCGCCTGACCATCCGGGTGGCAGCGTTCAACAACCGTCTCGGCGGTGGTTCCGTCGTGACGGCGTCATCCCCCACTGCATTGCTCACATCCAACAATAATCCGGAGCGCGGTATTCGTATCAAAAAAAACATAAATCGACCGGGATGGATGATGTTAGGCTCAACAGAGTCTATACGAATTTGAGATATTTCTTCGCGAATGCGCGCTGGTCTCTTAGCGCATGAGAGAACGCTCTCCTTTAGTATCGCGCGTATGTTCATGGGCAGCTCGACTCTTAGATCGGCGAAGGTAGAGGGCGCTCCGGAGGAGGCAGGCCCACTCCTTTCTGTTCTGTGCAAGGCGGCCTCCCGGTCCGATGAGCTCACAACAGCTCCTGCTCGTTTGGAGCTGCAGAAATTGGTGCCGGACAGGCACGCGCTCGTTGCCGAATACGATGCCGAAGGCCGCTTCAGGTACATTAATGACGCATTCTGCCGCGTGACCGGCTACGACCGGGAAGAGCTTATCGGAATGCCGCATCACGTGGTCAATTCCATCGATCATCCCGCCGAAGTCTGGCAGGGTATGCACGGTGCCGTGTCTCGCGGCGACGTGTGGCAGCACGAGGTGCACAACAGGCGGAAAGACGGATCAACCGTTTGGCTGATTGAGACCGTTGCGGCAATCCGCGACGGCAATGGCGCCGTCACAGGCTATGTCAACGTCGGCGCGGATATCACGGAGGTGAAGGCGCTTCATGCCGAGATGATGAAGCGCGGCAGGCTTGCTCAGCTTGGTCAGCTCACGGCCACGGTCGCTCACGAAATTCGTAATCCGCTGGGTGCCGTAAGGACGGCCGCATTTGTGCTCGAGAGGCACGTCACAGAGCACAACAAGAAAATTCGCTGTGCCGTGGCCGGAGACGGCAAGCATACCGGCGAGCTGGATGTCGCGAGCCAGCTGCAGCGCATCAACAGCGGCATTTCACGCTGCGACAGGATCATCTCCGAGTTGCTGGACTTCACGCGCTCAAAAGCACTGATGCGCAAGTCGGTTGCTGTCGATGCATGGGTCCGGCAGATGGTGAGCGAGGAGGCGCGTAACCTTCCTGGCTCCGTGAAAATAACTTGCGATCTCGGCCTGGGTGAGCAATCGGCCTCGATGGATCCCGACCAGTTGCGCCGGGTCTTGATCAATCTCCTTTCAAATGCATCGGAGGCGATGGTGGGAAAGGGCGGCGAGAAGCCCGCCGCGATGTATGCAGAGCCCTCTATCGTCGTTACCACGAGGAGCTCCGGCAGGTACCTCGAGTTCGTCGTGACGGACAATGGGCCGGGCATGGCGCCCGAGGTCGCGGCGCGCGTTCGCGAGCCACTGTTCACGACGAAGTCGTTCGGCATCGGTCTCGGACTTCCCGCGGTCGAGAAAATACTAGAGGCGCACGGCGGCGCTCTGGAGATCGAGAGTCTTGTTGGCAGGGGGACGTCGATGATAGCTCGCATTCCATTCGAGCCATGCGTGGAGCAGTGTATCTGAAATGCAGCGTACCTTGCGAATCCTTGTTGTCGACGATGATCATGACCACGCGGACTCTCTTGCGGAGCTGTTTCGCCTGGAGGGGCATGAGGTGACGGTTGCCTACGATGCCGAGGAGGCGATTGCCAAGCATCTCTCGGGGGATTTCGAGGTCGCCTTCATGGACGTCGTGATGCCCGGCATGAACGGTGTCGAGAGCTTCCTCGAGATCCGCAGGCACCGGCCGGATGCCAACATCTTCATGATGTCCGGCTACAGCGTCGAGCAGCTCCTGCGGCAGGCCGTGGACAATGGGGCACTCGGCGTCCTGAGCAAACCGCTCGATCCTTCGGCCGTCATTGCCGCCCTCGATGCCATCGAGCCGGAGGGCATCGTGCTGGTCTCCGGCGAGACAAAGGGATTACGAGACGAAATCTGCGACGGCATCCGCTCATCGGGCAAGGACTGTCAGGTGGTGTCCTCCGAGTTACAGGCGGTCAAGCCCGCAATCGAAGGCAGCTCGGACGTGCTCGTCGTCGACGATGACGTTTCGCTCATCGAGGGCATCGAGGTCTATTGCGCCATGCGCAAGCAGGGGAGGGCCGTGCCGACGGTGATGTTGACGCCGGAGGGCTCAGACGGGGAGGGACCGGGCGGATTGTCCGCGGGTTTCACGCGCACGGGCATCCTGACCAAACCCTTCGACGTGTCGGCCGTGCTGGACGAGTTGGACGAGATCAAGAAGCAACGTGACCCCAGTGAGGTCGCAGAAATCAAGAGCTCGAGGAGGGACGAGAGGTGAGCGACATCAATTTAGCGCAGCAGCGTCATGCCCTTCCGGGTGTGAGGGAGGCCGTTGCGCGCACGGATTCGACCGTGCCACCGGGAATCTCCGTGGACAATCTTCGCCGTCGCGGCATCGATCGATTGAAGCTCGTGATCAACAGGCCTGTTCCGCGGGGCTTGATCGGCAAGATCCTCGGCTTGTCGCGCAGTCCAGGCGGGCCGACTGAAACGATAACGATTGCCGACCACAAGGTGCACGTCGAGATTCCGGGCCCCGGCAGGGGAGAGATGGTCCGGAAGGTGATTCCGTTCGCAGACGTCAAATCGATCATCCTGCGCAATCCGCGCGGGAGCGACGCCTCCCTAGTGCTGTCCTACGCCGATACCGGCCTTGTGCTGGGTAAGGGGCTTGCCACGGATGCGCTCGCCTGGCTGCGCGATCGAATGTTGCTCGAGCTTGCGGGTCTCGTTTGGAAGCCAGTGTTCAACGTCGGCCGGCGGACCACGCGCAAGCTCAGCACGGAGGATGACGAATTCTATACGGAATGGCAGCCGGGCCCGAACTCGCTGATCGATGCTTTCATGGCCGAGGCTCCGGCGAAGGCGGAGCTTTTGGCAGACCGCATCGCCGCCGGGGACTGGTCAGGCGCCAAGAAGCACGTGCACTGGCTGAAGTCGAGTTGCGCGTCTGTCGGGGCTGCTCATCTCTCGGAGCTGTGTCAGCGCATCGAGATCGAAATCGACATCAACGATCGCGCGCGAATCCGCATTCTCGGCAATACATTTGCCGCAGAGTTCGCGAAGGTCGTCGCCACGCTCAATCGCATTCGCCAGCCGGACGAGGGAGCGGAGGAGGCGGAGGCGACTGGGGCGCAGAAAAGCGAGCACGAGGAAACGGCAGCGCCGGCCATGCAGCAGCTGGCCGGCGCCAAGGTGCTCGTGGTCGAGGACAGCAAGGTCAACCAGCTCGTCGCTCGTGACTACCTGCAACAGGCGGGTTGTGAGGTGACGACGGTCGACGACGGCCGAAGTGCCGTTGAAGTCTGCGAAACGAGCTCGTTCGATCTCGTTCTGATGGATTGCCAGATGCCCGGCATGGATGGTTTCGAGGCGACCAGGATCATCCGAGAGAAGGAGAACGCCAAACGCATGCGGACGCCGATTGTGGCACTGACCGCCCAGGCGCTGCGTGACGACAAGGCCAAGTGCCTCAGTGCGGGAATGTGCGACTATCTCAGCAAGCCCTACACGAGGGATGAGATTGTCGACATGGTCAACAAGTGGTGGAAGCACGAGCGGGAAGTCGCCGTTCCTGCGGCGTGAGCCCGGCACTTTTCGAGCCGTGGTGGCGAGGGGCAAGCCTCAGCTCGACGGCCAGGCACCGCTGCCGCCGGCCAGGACGTTCTCCAGCCGTTGAGGCAGATTGAGCCAATCGATGGGCTTTGTGACGAAGTCTGCGCCACCCGAGTTGCGGCCTTCGCCGTGCTCTGATGCATAGGTCGGGTTAAGTCCCGTCATCAGCACGACCACGTTGGCAAACCCTAGTACCCGGAATCTTAATTCCCTGGCACGGCTGACGGCCACCCTGAATAAGGTGGCCGATCGCCGAATTGGGCAGCGAGACAGGGCGCGCGAGGCACATACGGTTGCGCCCGGCCGCAGCAGAGGTGCTCACCGGCCTGCGCGGGGCGCAACGCCGGTGCCAGACGTAACGCGCCTCAGGCCATCTGGGCGTCCCCGCCTATTGCTGGCGGGTTTTCTCCGTTCGCTTCCGTTGGCCAGGCGGGGGCTCGAACAGGACCGTCTTGGACGGTCGCACGAGGGCCGGGTCAAAAGGCAGGTACGCCTCGGTCTCGAGTGCCTCCGGCACTTGTTCCGGTTTGCACACGCGCATCAGGACCCTGCCGGTCGTGGGGTAGTAGCGGATTTTTCTCGGTGCCGTGCCGCGCAACTGACTTACTGCGACCGCAAGGCCTTCGTGCGCGAGATAGGACTCGACGAAGTCTGCGTTCCGGTGGCCGATGTTGCCGCTCGACTTGATGACATTGGCGCCACCGAAGACCTTGATCTCGAGCCGCTCGCGGCATGAGCCGCGCGCGATCAGGGCATTGACGAGCCGTTCGATCGAGTAGCTGCCATAGCGCAACTGAACGGATGGGAGGCCTTTGCCGGCACCGGTCTCGTAGGGCAGCACAAAGTGGTTCATGCCGCCCCAGCCCGTCTCGGGATCGCGGATGCAGACGGCGACGCAAGAGCCGAGTATTGTCGTCAATACGTCGGCCGGGTTGCGGGAGATCTGGTATTCGCCCTCTCCGACCCACACGACCTCGGCGTCGAGCTTGGCGTTGTAATGACTGCGGCGCGGACTCGGCACGCCGTCATGGGTCGCCTCGGAGCAGAATCTGCCGGTCCGGCGACCGGCTGATCTTGGCGGTGAACGGCCCATCACTTCACACCGCTTGTCCAGCCATGGCTGCCGTTCGCCGTTCCGGCGCCGGCAACTCGAGAATGAAGTGTGCAATACGAGCGAGGGGAAGCTCGTATTCGGCTGCTCCAATTGCAAGTGCCGCCTTTGGCATGCCGTAGATCAGCGAGCTGGCCTCGTCCTGGCAGATGGTGGGAGCGCCGGCCTTGCGCATCATGTCGAGCCCGGAGGCGCCGTCCTTGCCCATGCCGGTTAGCACGACGCCGACGGCGCGACGTCGTGCAACGATAGCAACGGACTGGAAGAGCACATCGATCGATGGCATGTGGTGGTTGATGGGCGGTCCGCTTGTCACGCGGCACACGTAGCCGGCGGGCGTCTTGGCCAGAGTGAGATGACGATCTCCCGGCGCGATGAACGCCTGTCCGCGCAGCACGGGCATGCCGTCCTCGGCCTCGGAAACGATCATCTCGCAGGATCTATCGAGCCGTCGGGCGAACGACTTTGTGAATCCCGCTGGCATGTGCTGGACGATGAGAAGCGGCGGGCAATCGCGAGGCATGGCACCGAGCAGCACATTCAAGGCCTGTACGCCGCCGGTCGAGGCGCCGACCGCCACGATGCGCCCGTGGGAGGAGGAAGCCGCTTTCAGAGCGGGGCGCCGGGGGAGGCCGGCATTTATCGTCGCGCGCTCGATGTTGGCGCGCGATGCGGCCTTCACTTTGGCGATGATCTCGTCTTTGAGTGCAATCAGTCCGCCCTGACCCGAGTTCTTGCCGACCACGTCGACGGCACCGATCTCGAGAGCACGAATAGACATCTCGCCGCCCGGAAAGGTATGCGAGGAAATCATGACGACGGGCATGGGCCTCAGCCGCATGAGCTTCTCGAGGAACTCGAGGCCGTTCATTTTCGACATCTCGACGTCGAGCGTGAGCACGTCGGGATTGAGGGCTTTGATCATCTCTCGCGCAACGAGCGGGTCCGGCGCCGTTCCCACGACCTCGATCTCTGGATCCTCGCTCAGCACATAGTGTAGGACTTCCCGAACGACTGCAGAATCGTCGACCGCCAGAACGCGGATCTTACGGCTTCTTCTGTTGTCATTGAGCTTCACGGTCTCGATATCCTCTATGCAAATCTGGTTGTCGGTAATGGGCTCGAGTGTGCGGTTTCAAGTCATCCGGATCGAGCGTAGATGCTGCGCCCGATCGGCTTGAAGTGGGTGGAGAGGCCGAACAGGGATTCCGAGTGACCGCAGTAGAGAATGCCGTCATCCTCGAGAGCGTCGGCGAAGCGGCCGAACAGCTTCCGCTGTGTCGGCTTGTCGAAATAGATGACGACGTTCCGGCAGAAAATGACGTCGAACTTGCCTTTCATGGGCCAGGGGTCGTGCAGGTTGAGAGCCTTGAAGACGACCAGATTGCGAATCGGGGCCGCAACCTGCACGTAGCCTTCGCTTCCCGGCACGGCCGTCATGAACTGGTTGCGCAGGCCGGACGGAACGGCATCGCCATCCTCTGCCGGGTACTGTGCTTTTCGGGCACGATTGAGAATATCTGTGTCGATGTCGGTAGCGAGGATGCGCGCATCCCAATTGTTGATGTACGGGACGGCATTGCTGAGGATCATCGCGATCGAGTAGGGCTCCTCGCCCGAGGAGCATCCGGCCGACCAGATTCTGAGCCGTCGCGAGCCTTGGGCGGCCTTTCGCTTGAGGAGGGCCGGTAGGGTCTCGAGCGAGAGATGCTCGAAGTGGTGGTCTTCGCGAAAAAAGGACGTCTTGTTGGTGGTGAGCGCGTTGATGAGCGGCTGGCGCTCGCGCTCGAAACCAGGTCCGTCGAGGTAGGCGAAGTACGCGTCGAAGCTGGCCATTCCGAGAGCCGTCACCCGTTTCGACAGCCGGCGGCGGACCATCATGCGCTTGCAGTCGGCGATGGCAATGCCGGCGCAGCGGCGGGCGTAGTCGCGGATCAACTCGAATTGCCGGCTCGTAAGCTGACCGAACGGGCGCAACGCCCCGTCAGCGAGGTTCGGCACTAGCCGTTGTCCCGCTTCTGCGCAACGAAAGGCTGTCTCCGCACTCATGTCGTTTCCGTGAGCAGCCGGTAGAGGCGTTTCGGGCCTCGGGGGCCATACCAAACAACTCATTAATAATTCGGTGGTCTTAAGATTTTGCGAACCCGCCGGCGTGCCCCGGCGGGCCCCTTCACAGGCCCTTGCTCCTCGCCGAGGCTCGTGTCAGGGCACGAGCTTGTAGCCGCCCGTCTCGGTCACCAGGATCTCGGCGCTGCCGGGGTCCTTCTCGATCTTCTGGCGCAGCCGGTAGATGTGCGTTTCAAGGGTGTGGGTCGTAACGCCGGCGTTATAGCCCCAGACCTCGTGGAGCAAAGTCTCCCGGCCTACGACCTTGTCTCCGGCCCGGTACAGATACTTGAGGATGGACGTTTCTTTCTCGGTCAGCCTGACCTTGCCGCCCTTTCCGTCGATCAGCATCTTGGCCGCCGGCTTGAAGGTGTAGGGTCCAATCTGGAAAACGGCGTCCTCGCTCTGCTCATGCTGGCGAAGCTGGGCCCGGATGCGAGCCAGGAGAACGGCGAACTTGAACGGTTTGGTGACGTAGTCGTTGGCACCTGCGTCGAGGCCGAGGATTTGATCGGCATCGCTGTCGTTGGCCGTCAACATGATGATCGGAGCCTTGTAGCCCGATTTGCGCAACAACCGGACCGCCTCGCGGCCGTCCATGTCCGGCAGTCCGACATCGAAGACGACGAGGTCGTGACGCTCGGCTTTCGCGCAGTCGATGCCCTTGGTCGCCGTCCCGGCGACATCGACATCGAACTCGTCGTGCAGGGCCAACTGGTCTTTCAGCGAGGTGCGGAGATCCTCGTCGTCGTCGACGAGCAGAATCTTGCGCGCCGTGCTCATGCGTGATCCTTCCAGAAGCATTTGATCTTGCCCAGGGCTCCACCTGAAACGCTGGTCTTGGCCCCTGCCGTGCCATACTCTAGGCCTCCGGTCCAGCCGGCACCGGCTCGTCGACGAGGCCAAATCGAGGGGCCCGAAGAGGTAAATGGGAAACGGGACACGGCGAGGTCAAGTCTTCGTGAGGGTCATTTCGCGGAGGAGATCGCGGGGGCACGTGACCCTCGGCAATCTGCGCTTTCCCTGTGCGCTGGGGAGGAGCGGAAGTTCCCCCTCGAAGCGCGAGGGCGACGGCGCAACCCCGCTTGGTCCCTTGAGGGTGCAGACAGCCTATTACCGCCCGGACCGGCTTCGGCGACCGCGGAGCGGGGTCCCGCTGACGCGGCTTCGTCCTCAGGATGGCTGGTGCGACGCGCCGGGAGACCGGAACTACAACCGTCGTGTCCGTCATCCGTATCCCGCGAGCGCCGAGCATCTGTGGCGACACGATCACCTTTATGACGTCGTGGTCGTGCTGTCCCACAACGACTGCCCGCGCATTCGGGGGCGGGGGAGCGCCATCTTTTTGCACGTGGCATCGGCCGGGCTTGGCCCAACGGCGGGGTGCATCACGCTCTCGAGATCCGATCTCTTGAGGCTGCTCCCCCACTTGAGGGCGGGGCTCATCGTGCGGATCGGCTAGCCGCAGAAAAAAAAGAGGGCCCGGAATCGCTGGCGATTCCGGGCCAAGGGGAGCACGGCTTGAGGCAGCCGTCACTCGGGAGTCAATTTCTGGAGGCTCATCCGCGGAGGGGGACCTCCGCGGATTTCCGGCCTTAGTAGTTGTAGGCCCGCTCGCCGTGATCGACGATGTCGAGGCCCTCGCGCTCGCGATCGGTCTCGGGTCTGAGGCCGACAATGAGGCCCACCAGCGTGAACAGGATCGCCGAGCCGATGCCGGACCAAGCGAGCGTCATCAGCACGGCCTTCGCCTGCGCCGTGAACGCGGTCGCCAGATCGTAGGCCGCCGTCGCGAGCTCGCCGGGCTTCGAGATGTAGTCCGGGATGCCCGTGCCGCCGAGGTCCGGGTTGACCAGGATGCCGGTCATGAGCGCGCCGATGATGCCGCCGATGCAGTGGATGCCGAACACGTCGAGGCTGTCGTCGTAGCCGAGCGCGTTCTTCAACCCTGCCACGAAGACGAAGCAGATGGGGCTGACGAGCAAGCCCAGGACGACGGCGCCCTTGACCCCGACGAAGCCGCAGGCCGGCGTAATGGCGACGAGGCCGGCGACGACACCTGAGGCGAGACCCAGGAGCGAGGGCTTGCCCTTGGCGATCCACTCGACGATGGTCCACGATAGCGCTGCGGCGGCGGTAGCGAGGAAGGTGTTGATCATCACCTGACCGGCGAACGCGTTGGCCTCGAGATTGGAGCCGACGTTGAAGCCGAACCAGCCGACCCACAGCATCGCAGCTCCGATCATACACATCGTGAGCGAGTGGGGAGGCATCGCTTCGCGGCCATAGCCGACACGCCTGCCGAGTAGAAGGCAGCCGACGAGACCCGCGATCCCGGCATTGATGTGCACGACCGTGCCGCCGGCGAAGTCGAGAGCGCCCCACTGGAAGGCCTGACCGGCATCCGTGAGCACGCCGTCGAGCGCAGCCTGAGCAGCGGTCTTGGCCTCCTCGCCCGCAGCCTCGGCCAAGGCCTTGGCCGCGTTGCCGAAGGCATCCGGGCCGCCCCAGTACCAGACCATGTGGGCGATGGGGAAGTACACGAAGGTGGCCCACAGCGCCATGAAGAGCATGACCGCCGAGAACTTCATGCGCTCGGCCACCGCACCCAGGATAAGGCACGGTGTGATGCAGGCGAACGTCATCTGGAAGACGATGTAGACGTACTCGGGAATGTAGACGCCGTTCGAGAACGTGGCGGCAACCGAGTTGGAATCGACGCCCGAAAGCAGGACCTTCGAGAAACCGCCGACGAAGTTGTTGAAGTCGCCGCCATTGGTGAAGGCCATGCTGTACCCGTAGGCGAACCACAAGATCGCGACGAGGCAGAGCGTCGCGAACACCTGCATGCACATGGACAGCATGTTCTTGGTGCGTACGAGCCCGCCGTAGAAGAGGGCGAGCCCCGGCACGGTCATGAGCAGAACCAGGACCGAGCAGATCATCATAAACGCCATGTCGCCCTTGTTGGGCGCGGGCGGGGCGTCTGCGGCGAAGGCGACAGCCGGCAGTAGGGTGAGCGCCACCGCGAGGCCCAACCGGGCTACGGTGCGCAAGGAGTGACTAGGCATCATTTTGAGTGCTCCATCGCGTATCGAAAGGTTCACGGGGGCCGGCCTCACAGCGCGGCATCGTCGGCTTCACCGGTGCGGATGCGCACGGTGTGCTCAACGGGTGAGACGAAGATCTTGCCGTCGCCGATCTGGCCGGTCTTGGCGGCCTTGACGATGGCCTCGACGGCCTTGGTGGCGAGCGCCGAGGGCACGACGGCCTCGATCTTGATCTTGGGCAGGAAGCTCACGGCATATTCTGCGCCGCGGTAGATCTCCGTGTGCCCTTTCTGACGGCCGTAGCCCTTGACCTCGGTGACGGTCATGCCCTGCAGGCCGAGGTCGGTCAGCGCGGCGCGGACCTCCTCGAGCTTGAAAGGCTTGATGATTGCGGTGACGAGCTTCATCGCTGCACCCCCTTTCCCCTGAAGTTCCCCGGACAGGGTGCCCGGGGCGTTGGACCAAGGTTTCGCCCACGCGGGCGCATGCCCGGGAGCAACCGGCCGTTAAGGAGTCAAGGAGTGTGCCAAGTTGGCAAAATCTGCTTAATCCATTGAAGTAATTACAAAAAAACTCATGCCGTGGGCACGGGGCGTCGCTGCGGTCACGCCATTTTGCACAAAAAACAATCAACTTTGAATGCTTGCCTAGTTTTTGATCTTCGCGTCTGCGCTCCGCTTCCGGATGAGGCCTTCTTGGGCCACGGAGGCGACGAGATGCCCCTCCCGGTCGTAGACAGCGCCGCGGCAGAACCCGCGCGCTCCGAAGGCGTTCGGGCTGTCCTGGGCATAGAGCAGCCACTCGTCCGCACGCACGGGCCGGTGAAACCACAGCGCATGATCGAGGCTCGCGAGCTGCAGATCGCGATCGAACAGCAGCTTGCCGTGCGCGATGAGGGCCGTATCGAGGAGCGTGAAGTCCGAGACGTAGGCCAGGATGCAGTTGTGGATCTCGGGCCGGTCCGGAAGCGTGCCGTTGGCGCGGAACCAGACATCATGGCGCGGAGCGCCCGGCTCGCGGGAGAGGTAGCGCGAGATATCGACGGGGCGCAGATCGATGGGCCGCTCGCTCGTCCAATAGTCGCGGATCGCCGGCGGCAGCTTGTCGGCCATGCTCCGCATGAGATCAGAGACGCTCGCCAGGCCTTCCGGCGGTGGCACTCCGGGCATCGGGAACTGATGCGCGTAGCCCTCCTCGGGCCGATGGAAGGAGGCGCTCATGGAAAAAATGATCCGGCCATGCTGGATGGCATTCACATGCCGGGTCGTGAAGCTCGATCCGTCTCGTGTCCGCTCGACCTGATAGATGATCGGATGTGTCGGATCTCCACCGAGGAGAAAATATCCGTGCAGCGAATGCACGGGCCGCTCTTCAGCGAGGGTGCGGAACGCGGCTACCAGCGCCTGGCCCAGCACCTGGCCGCCGAACACACGCTGCCATCCATCCGAGGGGCTGCGGCCGCGAAACAGATTGAGCTCCAAGGGCTCGAGGTCCAGGATGGCAAGCAGACCGTCGAGTGCAGAACCCGGGCGGGACACGTTATTCGGCATGGCGGAGACCCCGCAGCAGGTGGTAGAGGTTGACGTAAGCGGCAAGATTGAGACGGGAGCCGGCGGCCGCTGTCAAGCCGGGGCGATGGAGAGCCGCAGCGACGCGCATGAGCAACGAGCCCGTTAACGGCCGTTTCGACGTTTTGATCTCGGGGGCGAGCTTCGCAGGCCTCGCCCTGGCGCGGGCTCTCACCTACGCCTCCCGAGGCGACCTCCGGATCGGGCTCGCCGATCGCTCGATCGGGTTGCCCGAGCGACCCGACGCGCGCGCCTTTGCCTTGTCGGCGGCGTCCCGGCACATGCTGGAGATGCTCGGCGTCTGGCAAGGGGTGGCCGCGGAGGCAGAGCCGGTCCTCGAGATCGAGATCACCGATTCCAGCCTCGAGGCCGCTGTCCGTCCTGTGCTGTTGAGGTATGCCAATCTTCTCGAGGACGGCGAGCCTGCGTCGCACATCGTTCCGGCGAACAGGCTCCTCGAGGCACTCCATCAGAGCGTAGCGGATGATCCCACCATAACGTTTCTTGCGCCCGCCGTGGCCGAGGGCCTCGAGCCGGGGCCCCACGTTGCGACCCTTACGTTTGCGGACGGGCGTCGCGCCCGCGCCTCGCTCGTCGTCGCCGCCGAGGGGCGCCGCTCGAGGCTGCGCGAGCAGGCAGGCCTCAAGGTCACCGGCTGGGGTTACGGGCAGACCGGCATCGTCACGACGCTCAAGCACGAGAAGCCTCACGGCGGCCGGGCCGTTCAGCATTTCCTGCCCGGCGGTCCGTTCGCCATTCTGCCATTGAGGGCCAATCGTTCGTGCGTTACGTGGAGCGAGACGGCAGCGGAGGCAGAGCGCATCATGGCGCTCGACGACGCTTTGTTCCTCGACGAGATCGACCTGCGCTTCGGAGGACGGCTCGGCGCCATTGCCCTCGATGGTCCGCGCCAGTGCTGGCCGCTCGAGATGCATCTCGCTCGCGGCTACGTGGCCCCGCGGCTCGCCTTGCTCGGCGACACCGCGCATGGAGTGCACCCCATCGCCGGCCAGGGGCTGAACCTCGGCTTGAGAGACGCGGCGGCTCTTGCCGAGGTGCTGGTTGAGGCGGCCCGATTGGGATTGGACATCGGCAGCCCCGCCGTGCTCGAGCGCTACGAGCGCTGGCGGCGATTCGATTCGACCCTTTCGGCGGCCGCCTTCGACGGCCTCAACCGCCTGTTCTCAAACGACAACGCGCTGCTGCGTTTGGCCCGCGATCTCGGTCTCGGCCTTGTCGAAGCCATGCCGGGCCTCAAGAGCCGCTTCGTCGAGGAGGCCGCCGGACTGTCGGGCGAGGTTCCGAGGCTCCTGCGCCGGCTTGCGATCTGAGGCCGGTGTTGCCTACCCCGGTGTGCGCTTGGCTCGACTCGCCGGTCACTGCACTGCCGTCATCGCCGCGTAGGCGGCGACCCGTCCAACGAGGCCCATGAGAAATCTGTCGCTGGGACAGGCCGCCGCCTGCGCGGCGGTGACGAGGGGTGTGAGGGCGGTCAATCAATCGGCACAGCCGTATTAGCCGGCATTTCTCATGAGAGGACGCCAGGTCCTGGCTCGTCGTCTGGTGAGGCCTCCGGGATGACGACAAAAAGCTTCCCGCCGTCCACGTCGATCCTCGGGACGAACGCCTCCTCGAGCGGGATCAGCTCGACTCTCTTCGAAGGCATGAGACGGATCTCGAGGATGTCGCTGGCGCCGTAGTTGACCACATCGATGACGGTGCCGATGACTTCGCCCGTTGCGTCACAGGCGACGAGCCCGATGAGATCGTAACGGTAGTATTCTCCAGGCGCGAGCGGGGGCAGCCGGGTCCTGTCGACAAAGAGCCTGACGCCTTTGAGCCGTTCCGCCGCCGTCCGGTCGCTGACGTTCTCCAGCTCCGCAATCACGCCCCGATCCGTGACGCGCTTGACCCGGACGACGTAGCTCTCGCTGCCGCTCTCGCTCTCGAGGGGGCCATAGGCGCCGATGCCGTCGGGGGGTTCCGTAAAGGATCGGATCATCACCTCGCCTTTTATTCCGTGCGCGCCCTTGATCTCGCCAAGCAGAACGCGCCGCTTCGAGCCTGGAGGGGTCGTTCGCTTGGTCATGAGCTGCAACCGGGGACGCTCTGAGGTGCGATCCGCACCAAGGGGTTGGGACATCAGCCCGGGAGCGGACCGACATAGGCAAGCTCCAGTATGAGCAACCGGCCGCCGATGTCGACTGTCGCGCGTGCCACTGCCTCGCGACCAACGAAGACTGCGGAGAATTCAACG
>Ga0233425_10001570_pt1 | contig 50549 bp, 47 predicted proteins | sample Watercolumn_Towu_2_FD_181712 | JGI IMG/M metagenome (GOLD analysis project Ga0233425, IMG submission 181712) | Freshwater microbial communities from Lake Towuti, South Sulawesi, Indonesia - Watercolumn_Towuti2014_140_MG | ecosystem: Environmental > Aquatic > Freshwater > Lake | place...
GCGGCGATCCTCCTGACCGGCGCGGGCGCCAGCGTCCAGCACGCGCTCAGCAGCAGCCTGATCTCGCACGCGACCGAAGGCCCGCGCCTGCGCGCGGTGCTCGGCGCGTACAACTTCCTGGGCGACGTGGGCAAGGTGGCGGTGCCGGCGGCGGCGGCGTTCGCGGTGTCGGCGTGGTCGTGGCGCGGGGCGATGGGAGGGTTGGGCATCCTCGCCATCGCGTTCGCCGCCGCGCTCCTCTTCCTGCTGCGCAACGGCGATCCCCGCGGCGGGGGCCCCGCCGACAGCGAGGCGCGCGGCAACGCGGTGGTCTCGCATTGGCCGCGCTTTTCCCTGCTCGCCGCGATTTCCTTCGCCGACAGCCTCGGCCGCTACGGCGTGCTGACCCTGCTGCCGTTCGTGCTGATCGCCAAGGGCGCCGACATCGCCACGGTGGGCCTGGCCTTGAGCCTGGTGTTCGCGGGCGGGGCCACGGGCAAGTTCGTCTGCGGCCTGGTCGCGATCCGGCTGGGCCCGGTCGGCACCGTGCTGGCGACCGAGACGCTGACCGCTGCCGGGATCGTGGCGCTCGGCGCGCTGCCGCTTTCCGCCGTGCTGCCGCTGCTGCCGCTCTTGGGGCTGACGCTGAACGGCACCTCCTCGGTGCTTTACGGCTCGGTGCCCGAGACCGTGGCCCGCGAGAGGATCGCGCGGGCGTTCGGCCTGTTCTACACGATGGTCTCCGCGGGCACCGCGGTCGCGCCGTTCCTCTACGGCTATCTCGCCGACCGGCTCGGGCTCGACCGCGCGCTCTACGTCCTCGCCGCCGCCGCCCTCGCGGTGCTGCCGATGGCGCTGTCGCTCAAGCTGTTCGAGCGGCGCGGCTAGGCTTTGGCGACGTCCACCCAGGCGCCGCCGCGCGCGGCCGAGTCGGCGCAGGCCTCGATGAACGCAGCACCGGCCACGCCGTCGTCGATCGTGGGGTAGAGCGGCGTCGTTCCGGCGCGCTTCTCGATCGCGTCGGCGAGATCGCGGTAGAGCGCGGCGAACGCCTCGACCGTGCCCTCGGCATGGCCGCTCGGCAGGCGCGAAGCGGCGCGCGCCGTTTCGTCCAATCCCTCCATCCCCCGCTGCAAGACTCGGGCGGGTTCGCCCACCGGCGTATGGCGCAGCACGTCGGGCTCGCCGATGCGCCATTCCAGCGCGCCCTTGGCGCCGACCACGCGCAGGCCGATGCTGCGGCGCAGACCCGCGGCCGCGTGGCTCGCCCAGATCGTCCCGCGCGCCCCGCCCGAGAGCCGCAGCAGCACGTGCGCGTCGTCCTCGACGCCGCGGCCGGGCGTGAACTGGGCGGCGTCGGCGGCGAGCCGTTCGATCCCGGCGCCGGTCACGAACCGGACTACGAAGGCGCCGTGCACGCCGAGGTCGGCGACGGCGCCCACGGGCGGCCTTCCGTCGGGCCGTCCGAGGGCGAGGCCCTCGGACGCATGCTCGTACTGCACGACCCTGACCGGCCCTAGCGCGCCGGCGGCGGCCATCGCGCGCGCCTGGCGCAGCATCGGGAAGCCGGCGAAGTAGTGGCCGATCGCGAACACCGCGCCCGTGCGCGCGACGGCGGCTTTGAGCGCCCGCGCGGGACCAAGCGCCGTCGCCAGCGGCTTTTCGCACAAGACGTTGAACCCGCGTTCGACGAAGGCCTGCGCAATGGGCACGTGCGTGTCGTTCGGCGTCACGACGGCGACGAGGTCCGCGCGGTCCGCGCGCTCGGCCTCGGCCTCGGCCATTTCCACGGGGCTCGCGTAGCAGCGGGCGGGATCGACGCCGAGGCGCCGCGCCGCCTCCCGGTTGCGGCCGGGGTCGCGCGAGAAGCAGCCCGCCGCCAGCTCGAAGCGCCCGTCGAGGCGCGCGCCGAGGCGGTGCAGCTCGCCGATGCCGGCGGGCCGCCCGCCGCCGACCATGCCGAGCCGGAGCCGCCGCGCCACCGTCAGTTCGCCCATCCCCGGCGGCTGTAGAACTCCTGCAACTGGCGCTCGCCGATGTCGCAGCCCTTCTCGTACACCGCGCCCGCCCTGAGGAACGCCGGCGGCGGCGGCGCCGGGCGCCAGCGCAGCGGCACGGACGGCGACGCGAACCGCCGGCGCGGTCCGGGCGCGGCGCCTGCGATCTCCAGGATCAGCTTGCGTTTGATCGCCTGGCCGAAGGCCTCGAAGTTACCGCCGACGATCACGAACGACCCTTCGCCGGTGATCACGCAGCCCTCGTAGTACTTGTCGAGGTCGGGCAGGCTCGGGAAATCCATGCGGTTAGGCCGGTCGTTGATGATCGGCAGGCCGTTGATGACCACCCCTTGCGCCGCGGCGCGGTCGCGCGCCAGCGTGACCGGCCCGCCGGAGTTGTTGGGCCCGTCGCCCGAGATGTCGATCACCTTGCGCGTGCCCTCGAAGCCGTTGCGCCCGAACATCGGCAGCGCGAACTCGATCGCCCCGGAGATCGAGGTGCCGACGCCGCCGCGGATCGGCGCCTGGGCCAGCGCCTCGGCGAACGCGCGCGCCGACGCGGCGCCGTCGATCAGCGCCCAGTCCACGACCAGGCGCTGATGCCCGTAGCTGCCCCACTCCGCGTAGGCGACCGCGATGCGGCCCAGCACGCCGCGCGTGATCGCCCGGACGACCTCGGCGTCGGTGAGCGCGGCCACGTAGCCGTCGCGCTGCATCTTGAGCTCCTCGGCGTCGATGCTGCCCGACACGTCGACCGACAGCACGAGCTCGAGGTCGACCGGGAGGAGCTCGCCGCGCAATGGCGCGGGGACCGCCGCCGCGGCCGCGGCCAGCGTCCAGATCAAGCCTACGGAGCTGCTGTGGCGCACGCGTCACCTCCGCGGCGCAGGCCCGCCCCGGCTCGGCGGCGGATGCCCGGTGATCGCCTGCGGCAGAATACAGCACCCCCCGTGGCGCGCACGCCCCGTATCCGCCACGTGGCGCTGTTGCGGTCCGGGCCGGCGCCGAGGACGGTCAAATTCCCAGAATTTCCCGGGCTTGGCCCCCTGATGATCGGTCTTCGGATACCGCCTTTAACCGATTGTTATTAAAATACAATCGAATCGTTAAGCTTCGTTAATTCCATTCCCTAACGGACGTTTAGAATTTAGCGCACAGTCTCGTCGGGCGACCCGTCATGGGCGCTAAGAGCAAGAGGGAGCACTTGAGATGAGCCGACTTCTGACCAAGTTCGTCCGGGACGAATCGGGCGCCACCGCGATCGAATACGGCCTGATCGCGGCGCTCGTTTCCGTGGCCGCCATCACCGCCCTGCAGGCGATGGGGGGCAGCCTGAAGACGATCTACAACACGATCGCGAACGCGCTGTCCGGCGCGGCGGGTTGATCCCGGACGTCCTTCAGAGTTCCTTACCGACCAGACTGAAGCAGTCCTACGTGCCTGGCAGCACGATCTAGGGGGTCCCAAACGAGGATGCGGTGCCCCGGGTTTGGATGCCCCGGGGCTGGCTAGCATCCGACGGGGGGCGCCGGCCTGCGTGGCCGGCGCCGCTTCGAACGCCAAGGACGACAGCGCCGATTCCGGCTCGGCCGCGCGGCGCGGCGTTAACGGAATGTTTACGTTCCGCGCCCATTCCCGTGCGCCCACGCCGCGACGCGTGGACTTCCAGGTAGGAGCAACATCCAGTGTTCATGAAGCTCATCAAGGACGACGCCGGCGCGACCGCCATCGAGTACGGCCTGATCGCCGGCCTGGTTTCCGTCGCCGCGATCACTGCGCTGCAGGCGATGGGCGGCAGCCTGGCCACGATCTACAACACCGTGAAGACGGCGCTGGCCGGCGCAGCCGGCTGAGCCGCGCGCCCGTCGCCGGTCCCTTCGCGCGGGCCGTTCTCCTGCCGTTGCCGCCCCGCGATGCGGGGCCGGAATCGATCCGCGTCGAACGACGACAGCGCGGGCCCGCTCCCGCCGCAGCCCCTTCGGCCGCGCCGTCGCGACCGTGTCGCCCCACGACCACCCAATTGAAATGACTTGGTTTTCCTGGCCGCCGCGCGATCGATAAAAATCCGCGCGACACTAAGGTTTTGTTCATCGTTCTCGCCCAGCATCCGGCCTCACGGGCCGCTCGGAGCCCGAATGCCAGCCAGGCAAGGAGAAGCATCCATGTTCGCGAAGTTCATCAAGGACGAGTCGGGCGCCACGGCCATCGAGTACGGCCTGATCGCCGCGCTGATTTCGGTCGCCGCGATCGCCGCGTTGCAGGCGATGGGCGGCAGCCTGACCAAGATCTACAATACGGTGAAGACCGCGCTCGCCGGCGCCGCCGGCTGAAGCCCACCGGGCTTCGCCGCAGAGCGGCGCGTTCCCCGGCCGCAGCCCGGCCGGAGAGCAAAACATTGGAAACCTGGCGGCGCGGGACGCGGTCCAAACGCGCCGCGCGCCAGCTCCGAAGCGCCTTGGCGTTCTCCTAGACGACGCTCGCGGCCCATTGCCGCATCGCCCCGCCGCGGTTCCCGCGCGCGGGGTTCCGGCGCTTGCCGGTGTCCTGCCCGCCCGCCGTTCGCGAAAATTTTCGCCGACTGCGCGAAACCCCGGAGCGGGTAAGCGTTTGTTAAGCAATATCGCGCAGGATCGCCGCCGACGGGCCGATCACGGCCCGCGTGCTAGCCAGGTAAGGAGAAGCATCCAATGTTCGTGAAGTTCCTGAAGGACGAGTCGGGCGCGACCGCCATCGAGTATGGCCTGATCGCCGCCCTCATCTCGGTCGCGGCGATCACCGCTCTGCAGGCGATGGGCGGCAGCCTGACCAAGATGTTCAACACCGTGAAGACGGCGCTGGCCACGGCGGCTGGCTGAACGGCCCGAGCGCCGTTCGGAACGGATGGGCATAGGGGCGTCCGCCCGCGTCTCGGCGGACCCCCGGCGGAGCGGGAAGCCCGAGCGGCACGCCCCGCCCGCCCGCCCGATCCGGTTCCCCGGCGCGACGGCCGAACCGCCCGCCTCCGATCTCCCCAGTTCCGGCGAGTCACTGCCATGACCGCTTTGCTGTTCGCCCACCTGGTCACGCTGGCCCTGTTCATGGGCCTGTTGCTCGCGGCCGCGATGGGCGACGTCAAGACCTACCGGATTCCCAACGCCTACAGCCTGGGGCTGCTGGCGCTGTATCCGCTTTACGCGCTGACCGCGCCGCAGTCCGTCGCGCCGCTGCTGTCGCTGGGCGTGATGGCGGCGGTATTCGCCGCGGGGTTCGCGATCTACGCCTTCAACGCGATCGGCGGCGGCGACGTGAAGCTGCTGACGGTCGCGGCCCTGTTCGCGGGTCCGCGCTTCGCGGTCGAGTTCCTGGCCGTGACGGCGCTCGCCGGCGGCTTGGTGGCGACCCTGATGCTGCACCGCCCGATGCGCGCCGCCCTAGCGGTCGCGCTCGATTCCATCGGCAGCCGCACGCTGCGCGATGCGTTGCTGACCGACATCATCCCCTATGGCGTGGCGATCGCCGCCGGCGGCGTGTACCTGACGCTGCGGCTGGTCGGCTTCGCCGCCGAGACGGCCTGAGGGCCGCAAACGGAGACCGCTCATGCGTATGCGCAACATCCTGCTCGTGCTCGTCGCCGTGGCCGTGGCCGGCATGACCGCCATGCTGATGCGCGGCTGGCTGATCGCCCAGCGCCAGGCGATGGCGCCCGTGGCGGCGGAGGCGCCCAAGACGCCGGCCACGCACGTGCTGGTGGCCAAGACCACCATGAAGCCCGGGATGTTCGTGCAGGTCGCGAACCTGGAGTGGATCGCCTGGCCCAAGGAGGGCGTGGCGCCCGGCTTCATCGTCCAGGGCGAGAAGCAGATGGAGGATTTCATCGGCGCGGTCGCGCGCATGTCGATCACCCGGGGCGAGCCGGTCACCGAAGCCAAGCTGGTGAAGCCCGGCGACCGCGGGTTCCTCGCCGCGGTCCTGTCGCCGGGCAACCGGGCGATGACCGTGCCGATCACCGCCACCTCCGGCAACGCGGGCTTCGTGTTCCCGGGCGACCGGGTCGACCTGATCATGACCGCCAAGTACGCGGTGCAGACCGAGAAGAGCGGCGGCGAGAAAACCGAGCAGCAGCGCGAGTTCGCGGCCACGGTGCTGACCGGCGTGCGGGTGCTCGCGATCGACCAGAAGACCGAGAACCCCAAGGGCGAAACCTCGGTCGGCAAGACCGCGACCCTGGAAGTCTCGCCCAAGCAGGCAGAAATCGTGGCGCTGTCGCTCGCGGTCGGGCAGCTCTCCTTGAGCCTGCGCGCGCTCGCGCAGGACGCCGCGGTGACCGGCCCCGAAAGCCCCGACTCGGGCGAATCAGTCGCCTTTGCGAGCACCGATTCGCAACCCCGCCAAACCGCGAAACCCAAGCCAGATCAGGGCCGTAGCTATACTCTGGACAGGGAATTGATGTTCATGCTGGATGGCCGAGTCGGGGGCAAACGCGAAGTGACGATCCTTCGCGGCACGGAGGAGAAGAAGACCAACAACTGACGGGCTGAGCTGGCGGGGTCTTATTGGCCAATCGGGCTGTCGCTTATGTTGCGCTGAGCCTTCTCGTTCTGGCCGGCATGCTGGCCGGACCCGGTCCTATTGGTGCGCCGCGCGCCCATGGCGAAGAGCCGCAGGCCGCTCCCCGCGGCCCCGGCACGGATCCCGCCGCCACCCAGGAAGCCCAGCTTCGCTACCCCACGCAGATCACCGTTCCGCTCGCCCCGGCCAAGCCGGCCGATCCCCAGCCGACGCCGATCCAGGCCCAGCCGCAAGCCGCTCAACCCCCAAGCGTCAAGCCGCAGGCGCAGGCGCCGGTGCAAACCAGCGCCGCCGAGGCCGCGGCCGCCATCGCGCCCGCCGCAGGCACGCCGGCCGAGGCCGCGCCGGCCGCGCCCGCGGCCAGGCCGCCTACCAGCACGGCCCAGGCCGCGCCGCCGCGCTCCAGCGCCCCTGCCCCCGCCCAGCCCGCGGCCCCCAAGCCCGCGCCCCTGCCACCCAAGGCCGCGAGCCCCGCGCCGCGGCTGGTGACCCCGACCCAGGCCCCCGGCGGCGAGCACGCGCCCGCGCCGGCCGCCGCCATGGTCGCGCCGGCCCAGATCAACCTCGAGATCAACCGCGGCGCGCTGGTCCGCCTGCCGCGCGCCGCCGCGACCGTGTTCGTCGCCAATCCCGAGATCGCCGACGTGCAGGTCAAGTCGCCGAGCATCGTGTACGTCACCGCCAAGAAGGGCGGCGAAACCACGCTGATCGCGGTCGACGAGGACGACAAGGTGCTGCTGGAATCGCGCGTGATCGTCTCGCACAACTTGGTGCGGCTGCGCGACAGCCTGAGGAACCTGGTGCCGTCGCGCCAAGTGGAGGTGAGCTCGGTCGGCGAGCAGCTGGTGCTGGAGGGCATCGTGGGTTCGCCCACCGAGTCCGAGGACATCCGGCGCCTCGCCGCGGCCACCACGGGCGACGAGAAGCTGGTGATCAACCGCCTGCGGGTCGCGGCGCCGATCCAGGTGAACCTGCGCGTGCGCGTGGCCGAGATGACCAAGGACATCTCGAAGCAGCTCGGCTTCAACTGGACGCTGATGCGCAACGTGCTGGGCACCACGTCGGAGCTGGCCGCGACCCTGGCCGTCGTGAACCCGAATACCGGGAGCATCCCGAACAAGCTGACGATCACCGGCCGCCGCGGCTCGTGGGACGTGAATACCGTCATCGACGCGATGGACGAGGAGGCGCTGCTGAAGATCCTGGCGCAGCCCAATCTGACCGCGATGTCGGGCCAGACCGCGAACTTCCTGGTCGGCGGCGAGTTCCCGATCGTGGTGCCGCAGGACCAGGGCACCTTCACCGTCGAGTTCAAGAAATTCGGCGTGTCGCTGGCGTTCACGCCTACGGTGCTGAACGACAACCGGATCAACCTGCACGTCCGGCCGGAGGTGAGCGATCTGTCGGAGAACGGCGCGGTGGTGCTGCAGGGCTTCACCATTCCGGCGTTGGCTACGCGGCGCGCCGAAACCACCGTGGAAGTGGCGAGCGGCCAAAGCTTCGCCATCGCCGGCCTGATCCGCAACGACGTCGCGCACACCATCAACAAGTGGCCCGGCCTCGCCGACATTCCGATCCTCGGCGCGCTGTTCCGCTCCGACCAGTTCCAGCGCAAGGAATCGGAGCTGGTGATCATCGTGACGCCCTACATCGTGGAGCCGGTGTCGACCTCGCAGCTTTCGACCCCGGCGGACGGGTTCCGCCCGGCGCACGACCTGGACCGCATCTTCTACGGTGCCACCTGGCGGCGCGACCCGGCCCCGGGAGGGATCGACCAGATGGTGGCGCGCCGGCCGCGCCTGGCCGGCCCGGCCGGCTTCCAACTGGAGTAGCGTCATGACGGCGACGGCCCCACGCTCCGCGTTGAAGATCGCGCCGTTCGTCGCCGCGCTCGCCGTGGCGCTGGCGTCGTGCGGCCCGCCGATGAAGGATTTCGTCAGCTCCGCCCCGCCCGAGGCGCGCGTGGACGTGGTGCGCGTGCAGCACGACGTCTCGTTCGCGGGCGACGAGCTGTACCTTTCCGCCAACGCGGCGCGGCGGCTGGACGAATTCCTGGCGACGCTGGGCCTGGACGCCCAGGACCACGTGCTGGTGGTGGACCGCGACGCGGCCTCGCCCTGGTCGGCGCAGCGCGCGGAATCGGTGAAGCTGCACCTGAGCCAGCGCCAGGTGGCGGCGGTGCCGGCCATGGCCCCGGCCGCGACCCAGCCCAGGGCCGATACCGTGACCGTGGTGGTGGAGCGCTACGTCGTGGCGCCGCTCGACTGCCCGGACTGGACCCAGCCGCGCGGCAGCAACCCCGAGAACGCGACCCACCGCAACTTCGGCTGCGCCGACGCCTACAACCTGGGGCAGATGGTCGCGGACAAGCGCGACCTGGCGATCGGCCGCACGCTGGGCCCGGCCGACGGCGAGCTCGCGGCCCGGGCGATCCTGCAATACCGCAAGGACCAGACCAAGCCGCTGATCATCGACGAGATCAGCCAGATCCAAGCCGCGGGCGGCCAGCAGCAGCAGACCGGGGGTACCCAGTAACCAATTGGTTTAGCTAGATTTATTTAAGCCGCCACGCCGGGCATGGTTAGAGATTGTTAACCATTGTCTGTTACTTCTTCGACCATGAGCACCGTGTATTTCTCCCCGGCCGACGCCGGCGGCGGCGCCCTGCGCCACCGCGATCCCTTCGCCGCGTTCGTCAACGACGACGCCTCGCGCCATGCCGCGGTGACCGCGGCGAACGAACAGGGCTGGACCGGCGCGCTGATCGCCGACGGCGGCATCGCCGGCGCGATCGAGTCGCTGGCCGACGTGCCCACGCCCAGGGTCCTCTTGATCGACGTGTCGGAATCGAACGACCCGTTCCGCGACATCAACCGCCTGGCCGAGGTGTGCACGGAAGGCACGCGCGTGATCGCGCTCGGCAAGGTCAACGACGTCGAGGTGTTCCGCCGCCTGATGCAGGCCGGCGTCGACGACTACCTGGTCAAGCCGGTCACCGCCGTGACCTTGAGCCGCGCCTTCGCCGCGCTCGGCCGCGATCGTGCCCAGGCGCGCGAAGGCAAGCGCATGGGGCGGCTGATCGTGGTGGTCGGCGCGCGCGGCGGCATCGGCACCACCACACTGGCCGCGAACCTGGCCTGGATCGCGGCGCACGAGCAGAACCGCCGCTCGGCGCTGGTCGACCTGGACCTGCAGTTCGGCGGCCTGGCGCTGGCCCTCGACATCGAGCCGAGCCGCGGCTTGGCCGAGGCCTTGCACAACCCGGGGCGCATCGACGACCTGTTGGTCGAACGCTCGGCGGTCAAGGTGGACGAGCAGCTTTCCGTGCTGTGCGCCGAGGAAGGCCTCGATCGCGCGACCCATATCGACGACGGGGCGATCGAGGCCCTGATGGGCAGGCTACGCGAGCACTATGAATGCGTCGTGGTCGACCTGCCGCGCTCGCTTCTGGCGGCGCACGCCCATCTGGTTTCGGCCGCGGACCTGGTGATGGTCGTGACCGACTACACGCTTCTGGCCGCGCGAGACTGCCCGCGCGTGTTGAAGCGCGTGCGCGACGCCGGTCCCAAGGGACGGGTGATGCTGGTCGCCGACCGTGTCGGCGCCCCCGGTCACGGCGAGATCGCCCGGGCCGATCTGGAGAAGGCTCTGGAAGCGACGATCGATTTCGAAGTGCCGAACGACCCGAAGGGCGCCAGCGGCAGCGCGGAAGCCGGCAAGCCGCTGGCCGTCGTCGCGCCGCGCGGCAAGGCCGTGGCCGCGATCCGCGCCATCGCGGAGCAGGCGAGCGGCGGCGCCGAGAAGCCGGCCAAGAAGCCCTTGTGGAAGCGCCTGATCAAGCCCGGCAAGGAGCCCTAGGTCCCATGTTCGGACGCCGCGCAGGTACGGGCGGCTCGGCGGCGCTGGCGGAAAAGCCGCGCCAGCCCCCCCTTCCCGAAATCGTCCGCGCGCCCGCGCCGGCCGAAGCGCCCGCGCCCGCCGCAGCGCCCGCGTTCAACGCTCCCCTGCCCTTCGAGACGCAGGAGCGGCCGAAGCCGGGGCAGAACGACGGCGCGCAACCCGCCCTCTCGGCGAACGTCGACGGCATCAAGCGCCGCATCCAGCCGATCCTCCTCAAGCGCCTGGATCTGGCGGTCGCCGCCGCCCTGCCGCGCGACGAGCTACAGGTGCAGATCACCGAGGTGGTCTCGGAAATCCTGGCCGAGGAGCAGATCAACATCAACATGGCCGAGCAGCGCCAGCTCGTGGCCACCATGCTCAACGACATGCTGGGCCTGGGGCCGCTGGAGCCGCTGCTGGCGGACGAGACCATCTCGGACATCATGGTCAACGGCCCGCAGCACGTGTTCGTAGAACGCCGCGGCAAGCTGGAAGAGACCGACATCAAGTTCCGTGACGACGAGCACGTGATGAACATCGCCACGCGCATCGTCAGCCGCATCGGCCGGCGCGTGGACGAATCGGTGCCGCTGGCCGACGCACGCCTGCCCGACGGCAGCCGCGTCAACATCATCATCCCGCCGCTGTCGATCGACGGGCCCTCGATCTCGATCCGCAAGTTCTCGAAGAAGAAGATCACGCTCGACATCATGGAGCGGCAGCAGAACCTGTCGCCGCAGATGGCGCGCGTCCTGAAGATCGCCGGGCGCACGCGCCTCAACATCCTGATCTCGGGCGGCACCGGCTCGGGCAAGACCACCTTGCTCAACGCCATCTCGCACATGATCGACCCGGCCGAGCGCGTGGTGACGATCGAGGACGCGGCCGAGCTTCAGTTGCAGCAGCCGCACGTGGTGCGCCTGGAGACCCGGCCGCCGAACCTGGAGGGCCTGGGCGAGATCAACCAGCGCGACCTCCTGAAGAACGCGCTGCGCATGCGGCCCGACCGCATCATCCTGGGCGAGATCCGGTCGGGCGAGGCGCTCGACATGCTCCAGGCCATGAACACCGGCCACGACGGCTCGATGGGCACGATCCACGCCAACAATCCGCGCGAGGCGCTCACCCGCATGGAGAACATGGTGGCGATGAGCGGCGTGAAGCTGCCGAGCGAGGCCGTGCGCTCGCAGATCGCCGCGGCCATCCAGCTCATCGTGCAGGTGAGCCGCATGCGCGACGGCATGCGCCGCATCGTGCGCGTCACCGAGGTGGTGGGCCTGGAGGGCGACGTCATCACCACGCAGGATCTGTTCTGGTACGAGTTCAAGGGCGAGGGCCGCGACGGACAGCTGGTCGGCGAGTTCAAGTCCTCGGGCCTGCGCCCGCATTTCATGCCGCGGGTCGAGTATTACGGGCTCGAGCGCGCGCTCCTGGAAGCGGTGTCGTGAATCCGCTGGAAGGCGACGGCGACCTGCTGCTGCTGACCGTGGGCGTGTTCGCGTCGATGATGGTCGCGGTGTCGGTGGCGCTGCTGGCGTTCGCGGGGGAAGGCGGCAGCCGCGCCCGCAAGTTGGGCAAGCGGATCGAAGCGTTGCGCAACCGCGGATCGGTCGCGGGCCGGGGCCTCGCCGCCGCGACTTCGTCGAAGATCAAGATCACCGAAGCCAAGAGCGACATTCCGGGCGTGGAGGCGCTGAGCAGGCTTCTGCCGCGCCGGCAGGTGCTGAAGCGCCGGCTCGAGCGCACCGGCTACCGCATCGCGATGGGCAGCTACGCGTTGGCGTGCCTCGCCGTCGGCGCGATCGTCGCGTATGTCGAGGTGCAGTTCATGGGCATGCCGCTTCTGGTCGCGCTGATCGGCGGCGCCGGCGCCGGGCTCGGCATCCCGCACGCCGTGGTCGGCCATCTTATTGGCCGGCGCACGCGCGCGTTCCTCGCCCAGTTCCCCGAGGCGATCGAGCTGATCGTGCGCGGCATCAAGTCGGGCCTGCCGGTCAGCGAAGAGATCGGCGCCGTTGGCCGCGAGATCGCCGACCCCGTGGGCTACGAGTTCCGCAAGATTACCGACGCGCTGCGCTTCGGGCAGACGCTGGAAGAGGCGATGTGGGACGCGGCCAAGCGGCTCGAGGTCGCCGATTTCAACTTCTTCGTGGTCAGCCTCGCGGTGCAGCGCGAAACCGGCGGCAACCTGGCCGAAACGCTGGAGAACCTGGCCGACGTGCTGCGCAAGCGCCGGCAGATGAAGCTGAAGGTCCGCGCCATGTCGTCCGAGGCGCGCGCCAGCGCGATGATCATCGGCTCGCTGCCGTTCGCGATGCTGGCGATCCTTCTGCTGCTGGCGCCGGCCTATATCGGCCTGCTGTTCACCGACCCGCGCGGGCAGCTCGTGATCATCGGCGCCGGCGTGCTGATGGGCCTCGGCGTGCTGGTGATGGCCAAGATGGTGCGGTTCGAGATCTGACCATGCTGGGCTACCTTTCCCCGATCATGCTGCGCGAGGACGTGATCGCCGCCTTCGTGGCGCTGAGCACGTTCCTGGTGGTGCTGGTGGTCTGGCGCACGCTGCTGCTGCGCAACCCGATGGCGGCGCGACTCAAGGCCCTCGAACGCCGCCGCCAGGGCCTGCGCGACGAGATGCTGAACCCGCGCCGGCGCGGCGCGGAGCTCAAGCCCGAGCACGTGCACCTGATGCGCCGGGTGATCGACAAGCTGAACCTGATGCGCGGCGGCGTCACGGGCGGGGCCACGGCGAAGCTCGAGCAGGCGGGCTGGCGGTCGCGCGACGCCTTGATCGCCTATCTGTTCATGAAGCTGGTGCTGCCGGTCGGCGCGGGCCTGTTCGCGCTGGTGGTCATCAACTTCGCCAACGTCTACAGCCTGGAGCCGCTGTCGCGAATGGTCGCCTCGGTCGGCTTGGTGCTGCTGTTTGCCTACGCGCCCGACCTGTTCCTCAGGAACGCGATCGACAAGCGCCGCAAGAAGCTGACCAAAGCGGTCCCCGATGCGCTGGACCTGATGGTGATCTGCACCGAGGCGGGCCTGAGCCTGGACGCTACGCTGGCGCGCGTCGCGCGCGAGCTGGGCGAGACCTACCCCGAGCTCGGCGACGAGCTGTCGCTGGCCTCGATCGAGCTCGGCTTCCTGCCCGAGCGCGCCAAGGCGCTCGACAACCTGGCGCGGCGCACCAACCTCCCCTCGATCCGCGGGCTGGTGTCCACCCTGGTGCAGACCGAGAAGTACGGCACGCCGCTGTCGAACAGCCTGCGCGTGCTGGCGGCCGAGTTCCGCAACGAGCGCATGCTGAAGGCCGAGGCCAAGGCGGCCAAGCTGCCGGCAACGCTGACCGTGCCGATGGTGCTGTTCATCATGCCGGCGCTGTTCGTCGTGCTGCTCGGGCCCGCGGTGATCCGCACGATCGACAGCATGGGCGGCCTCTGAACCCGCTCTTCTCCCGAGAACCTTCCGCGCCGAATTAGGGCTGTCCCGGCGGCTTCGGCGCCGGCTGGGCGGCCGGAAGCGCCGCGGTTTCGGGCCCGTGGCCCGCGCTCGCGGTGGGCCTGCCCGACGCCGCGTCGTTCGCGGGCTGCGGCCTGGGCGTTCCCGGCGGCGCGAGCGGGAGCGTAACTGCGGGCAGGCGGCCGGCGTTGGGCGGCGGCGGCGCGGCCGGCGTGCTCGGCTGCAAGGCGCCGCCGGGGACCAAGGTGGATGGCACCCGCGCCGGCGCGGGTTGCGGTGGCTTCGGTTCAGCGGAAGGCTGGGCCGACGCGGCGGCGTTCTCCGTCGCGGGCTTGGCTGGCGCCGGATCGTCGGCGGCCGGCTTTTCCGCAGCGGGTTTCTCGGCCGCGGGCTTTTCCAGAGCGGGTTTCCCCGGTGCCGCCGGAGCGGCGGGCGGGGCCACGGGAATCGCGGCGGCCGGTTCCGCCGGTTTCGCCGCCGGCCGCGCGGCTTCCGGCTTCGGCGCTTCCGGCGCCTTTGCCGGCGGTGGCACAGGTTCGGCCGCTTGGGGCGGTGCGACCTTCGGTTCGGACGCCGCGGGCGGCACGGGCGGCGCGCCGGGAGAAGACGGCGCTCTCGCCAAGGGCTGGGGCAATACCGGCAGGCGCGGCGCCGCTTCCGGAGCGGCGTCCGGTGCAACGGCCGCCGGAGGCTGCGCGCCGCGGGCGCGCAGATGAGCGTAGTAGGCGAGGTTGCGCCGCACCGAGTCCTCATCCAGGTCCATGCGCGCGATCTCGGCCGCACGGTCGTTCTGGCCCATAAGGCCGTAGACCAGGGCGAGATTCTGGCGCGCGCGGGCCGTCGCGCGCGGCGATTCCGCCAAATTGCCCAAGAGCTGCGTCGCCCGCGCGTAGTCGCCGGTCAATGCCAGCGACAGGCCCAAATTGTTGATCGTGCCGGGATCGTTGGGCTGGAGCGTCAGGGCGGCCTGGTACGAGGCCTGGGCGGCGCGGTGCTCGCCCATCAGGTCGAGCGCGACGCCGAGGCCGCTGTGCAGGCGGTAGTCGCGCGGCGCGCGCGCAATGGCCCAGCGGAACTGCTCGGCCGCGTCGCGCGGCCGGTCGAGGCCGATCAGCGCCACGGCTTGGCCGCGCACCGCCTCGGGGTTGTTGGCGTCGATGCGCAGCACCTGGCGGTAGGCCTCGAGCGCGCCGCGGTGGTCGTCCATGGCGTTGAGCGCCTGGCCGAGCGCGAGCGCCACCTGCACCTGCTCGGGGTCGAGCGCGAGCGAGCGGCGGTAGAGCTGCACCGCGCCCTGCAGGTCGCCTTCGTCCTGCGCGCGCTTGGCCACGCGCGCGAGGGCGGCGGCGCTTTGCTTGGGCGTCGTGCGGGTGATGATCGAACCGTCGGCGGGAATCGGCGTGGCGACGTCGCCGGGCTGGAGGCGCGGCGCCGGCTGGGCGGCGACGGCGGGGCGGACGGGCTGGACCGATGCCGGGCGTGCGGGCTGCGGGTCGCCGCCGCCGCAGCCGGCAAGCGCGACGGCAAGCCCGATGGCCGCGCAACCCGCGAAGCGGCCCGCGGGCACACTCCGGTAGCGCCGGAATCGGCACAAAACCGCGATTCTGGTCACGTGAACATAGCCCTAACCCCAAAATGTAGTATAGCGCTTTAGGAATTATCCACAAGATGTTCGATGCCCGAAAACAGCCTTACCGGCCCTGGGGCTGCCGGAAAACCGGGAGTCGGCGGCGGCTGACGGCACATCGAATCGGCCTCGGCCCAAGAAATCCACCCGGCCAGCGCGAAGAATCGCCCCGACTCGCCGAGTCGGTGCGCTCGCAATGCGGCCGGCCACGGCGTGCGATCATTCCTGCCGGTGCGGCGCGACTCGCGCCCCAGGGGCCGCGCGTTGACACGGCTGGGAGCGGTCCAGATACTGCGCGGCTTCCCCGGCCGGGGCTTGGTTTTCCGAACTGGAGAGGTGTCGTGATTTCGTCCCTCATGCCGACCTATGCGCGGGTGGACCTTGCCTTCGAGCGGGGCGAGGGGTGCTGGCTCATCGGCACGGACGGGCGACGCTATCTCGATTTCACCAGCGGCATCGCGGTCACGGCCCTCGGCCATTGCCACCCCCACCTGGTCAAGGCCTTGCAGGACCAGGCGGCGAAGCTGTGGCATTGCTCGAACCTGTTCCGCATCCCCGCGGGCGAGAAGCTGGCGAAGCGGCTGGTCGAGCACAGCTTCGCCGACACCGTGTTCTTCACCAATTCCGGTGTCGAAGCGCTGGAATGCGCGCTCAAGATCGTGCGCAAGTACCACGACGACACCGGCAACCCGGGCCGCTACCGCGTGGCTACTTGCGCGGGCGCGTTCCACGGCCGCTCTCTGGCCACGCTCGCCGCGGGCGGGAACGAGAAGTACCTCAAGGGCTACGACCCGGCGGTCGAGGGCTTCGACCAGGTGCCGTTCGGCAACCTGAACGAGATGCGCGCGGCGATCCGCCCCGACACCGCCGCGATCCTGGTTGAGCCGATCCAGGGCGAGGGCGGCGTGCGCCCGGCCACGGTCGAGTACCTGCGGGCGCTGCGCCAGATCTGCGACGAGTTCGGCCTGCTCCTGGTGTTCGACGAGGTGCAGTCGGGCATGGGCCGCACCGGCAAGCTGTTCGCGCACGAGTGGGCCGGCATCGCGCCCGACGTGATGGCGCTGGCCAAGGGGCTGGGCAGCGGCTTCCCGGTCGGCGCGTGCCTGGCGACGGAGAAGGCGGCCAAGGGCATGACCGCCGGGACCCACGGCAGCACCTTCGGCGGCAACCCGCTGGCGATGGCCGCGGCCAACGCGGTGCTGGACGTGATGCTGGAACCGGGGTTCCTGGAATCGGTGGCAAGGAAGGGCCGCCTGTTCCAGAAGCGCCTGGAGGGCATTGCCCAGCGCCACCGCGGCGCGATCGCCGAGCTGCGCGGCCAGGGCCTGATGCAGGGCGTGAAATGCGCCGTGCCGAACGGCGCCATGGTGGACGCGCTGCGCGCCGAAGGGCTGCTCACCGTCGCCGCCGCCGACAACGTGGTGCGCGTCTATCCGCCGCTGATCGCGAGCGAGGCGGAGCTGGAGCAGGGTGCGGCGATCATCGAGCGCGTGGCCGCGCGGCTGGCGCGCGAATCGGCGCAGGCCGCGGAGGCCAGGACCGGAGCGCCGGCCGGGGCCGGGTGATGGCGCCGCGACACTTCCTGGACCTCGACCGCTTCGAAGCCGCCACGCTGCGCAAGCTCATCGAGGGCGGACGGACGCTGAAGGCGGGCCGCGGCAAGCCCGACGCGCCGCGGCCGCTCGCCGGCAAGACCCTCGCCATGCTGTTCGACAAGCCCAGCACGCGCACGCGCGTGTCGTTCGAGGTGGGGATGAAGCAGCTCGGCGGGGAGGTCGTGATGATGTCGGCCCAGGACACGCAGCTCAGGCGCGGCGAGACGGTGGCGGACACCGCGCGCGTGCTGTCGCGCTACGTGGACGCCATCGTGATGCGCACCACGCAGCGCCTCAAGCTCGAGGAGATGGCCGCGTTCGCGACCGTGCCGGTGATCAACGCGCTGACCGACGATTCGCATCCCTGCCAGCTCATGGCGGACGTGATGACATTCGAGGAGAAGCGCGGGCCGATCACCGGCCGTGTGATCGCCTGGTCGGGCGACGGCAACAACGTGGCGGCTTCGTGGGTCCACGCCGCGGTGAAATTCGGCTTCGAGCTGCGCCTGGCCTGCCCGCGCGAGCTTTCGCCCCACCCCGCCCTTCTGGAATGGGCGCGCAAGAACGGCGGCAAGGTCACCCTGACCCACGATCCGGCGGCGGCGGTGACGGGCGCCGACTGCGTGGTGACCGACGCCTGGCTTTCCATGGGCGACGAAAAGAAGGGCGAGGCGAACCGGCATAACCTGTTGGCACCCTACCGCGTGGACGAGCGGCTGATGGCCGCCGCCAAGCCCGAGGCGCTGTTCATGCATTGCCTGCCCGCCCACCGCGGCGAGGAAGTCACCGACGCCGTGATCGACGGGCCCCATTCCGTGGTGTGGGACGAGGCGGAGAACCGCCTGCACGTGCAGAAGAGCATCCTGGCCTGGTGCATGGAATGACCGCGGGAAGCGGCGGCAACGACGATCTGATCCTGCCGTTCCGCACCGATGCCCACGCGCTGCGCGGGCGGCTGGTGCGCCTCGGCCCGGCGGTGGACGCGATCCTGAGCCGCCACTTGTACCCCGAGCCGGTCGCGGCGCTGTTGGGCGAGGCGCTGGCGCTCGCGGCCCTGCTGGCGGCGACGCTCAAGTACGATGGCGTATTCACGTTGCAGACCAAGGGCGACGGGCCGGTGTCGCTGCTGGTGGCCGACGTGACCAGCGCCGGCGCGCTGCGCGGTTACGCCCAGGTCGACCGCGAGCGGCTCAAGGCCGCGTTGGCCAGGCCCGGGCCCGAGCCCGCGCACGATCCGGTGCCGCGGCTATTGGGCGCGGGGTACCTCGCCTTCACCGTGGACCAGGGCCCGGCGACCGACCGCTATCAGGGCATCGTCGAGCTCGCCGGTGCCACGCTCGGCGAGTGCATCCACCACTATTTCCGGCAGTCCGAGCAGTTGCAGGCGGCGATCAACCTGGCGGTGGGTCGCGTCGCGGCCGGCGGGACGGCGCGCTGGCGCGCCGGGGCGCTGATGATCCAGCGCCTGCCCGAGGGCCGCGGCGCCGACTCGGAGGCCGAGGAAGAGGGCTGGCGCGACGCGGCGGCGATGGTGGCGAGCTGCACGCGCGCCGAACTCCTGGACCCGGCGCTGCCGCCGGATCGGCTGCTCTACCGCCTGTTCCACCGCGGCGGCGTGCGCGCCCACCGCGCGCGGCCGCTGGCCGATTCCTGCCGCTGCTCGCGCCAGCGCGTCGAGCGCATGCTGCGCTGCCTGCCCGCAAGGGAGCTGGAGGAGCTCAAGGTGGACGGCCGGCTGGTCGTCACCTGCGAGTTCTGCAACCGCGGCTACGGCTTCCCCGAGGGCGAGATCGCGCGCCTGCACACGGCGGTGCCCGGGGCCGCCTGAGCCGCGCCGGTCACGATGGCGCCACATTGGGCCAGCACGCTCGGCGAAATTTCGGTTGGGAGCCGATCGTCATGCGGGTCCGTACCTTTGCCGCGCTTGCGGCGCTGGCGTTGCTGGCGCCGCTCGGTCCCGGCCGGGCGCAGGACGCAAGGTTCGCCGACCTGACCTTCGGCTATCTCGGCCAGATCGCGCTGGACGCCGCGCGCGTCGAGGTGGTGCAGGAGTTCCGGTCGGCCGGCGCCAAGCCCAACGTCGAGCACCTGTTCCCGATTCCGCCCGCGGCCGCGGTCGCGCGCTGGGCCGAGGACCGGCTCAAGCCCGCCGGCCGGTTCCGCCTCTGCCGCGTGGTGGTGAAGGACGCCGCGGTGGTCGAGGTCCCGCTGCCCAAGACCGGCGGCATCAAGGGCTGGTTCACCACCGACCAGTCCGAGCGCTACGACGCGACGGTCGAGGTTACGGTCGAAATCCGCGACGACACCGGCCGCAACGCCTACGCCACGGCGCGCGTCAAGCGCTCACAGACGGTCGAGGACGGCACCCCGCCCAACAAGCGGCGCGAGGTGTGGTACGCGATGACGGAAAAGCTGATGGCCGATCTGGACAAGGAGCTGGAGCGCGCGATCCGCCAGTACCTGGCGGCGTACCTGAGGTAGGCGGCGGTCAGACGTTCGACAGCCGGTCGGTGTCGGTCGGGCCGATGATCGACAGAAACTCGCGCCTGGTCGACGGGTCGTTGCGGAACGCCCCGGTCATGCGGCTGGTGATCATGGTGACGCCCGGCTTGTGCACCCCGCGCGTGGTCATGCACTGGTGCGCCGCCTCGATCACGACGGCCACGCCCTGGGGCTGGAGCTCGTCCTGCAGCGCGTTGGCGATCTGCGCCGTCATCTTCTCCTGGATCTGCAGCCGCTTGGCGTAGGCCTCGACCAGCCGCGCCAGCTTGCTGATGCCCACGACGCGGCGGTTCGGCAGGTAGGCGACGTGCGCCTTGCCCAGAATCGGCACCATGTGGTGCTCGCAGTGCGATTCGAAGCGGATGTCCTTCAGCACCACCATCTCGTCGTAGCCGTCGGTCTCCTCGAACGTGCGGCGCAGCACCTCGGCCGGGTCCACCTGGTAGCCGCGGAAGAACTCCTCGTACGAGCGCACCACGCGCCGCGGCGTGTCGCGCAGGCCTTCGCGCGACGGATCGTCGCCCGCCCAGCGGATCAGCGTGCGCACCGCCTCTTCGGCCTCGACGCGGCTTGGCCTGGTTGCGGCGGCGCCCGCCGCCGGCGGCTCGCCGGCGCGTTTCCTCGCCATGTCGGGAGTTCCCTTCTCCATGCCACGCCCCCGGGGCGCGGTCAGTTCAGCCGCATGGTCTGGTGCGGGCTGTCGAGCGAGAACGGGGGGATGCCGACGTCGAACCGCTCGCCGTCCTCGCGCTCCATCTGGTAGCTGCCGCGCATGATGCCCGAGGGCGTGGGCAGCGGCGTGCCCGAGGTGTATTCGAACGCCTCGCCGGGCCTCAAGACCGGCTGCTCGCCCACCACGCCCGCGCCGCGCACTTCTTGGATTCGGCCCATCGCGTCGGTGATGACCCAGTGCCGGTTGCGGAGCTGCACGGTCGCGCGGCCGCGGTTCTCGATGCGCACGTGGTAGGCCCAGACGTAGTGGTTGTCGGGCGGCGAGGACTGATCTTCCAGGAAGATCGGCTTCACCGTCACGCTGATGTCTTTGGTAGTCAACGTGTACATCCGCATGCCTCCGGCGGGCGTCCGGCCCCGAGCGCGCCCCGACCGTCGGCGCGGGCATCGCCGCGACAGGCGGCGGACCCCGGCGCGCGGGCGCGCCGCGCGCGCCGTCCGCCGCCGTTCGATGATTGCCCGCGATGGCGCGTTTGTAAAGATTCCGGCCGCTGAGGCCCGGTTCGCGCGACCCCGCCGCCGGAGCCAAGCCGGGCCGATTCGTTTTCGGCGCCGGGCGATTCGCCGGCCGGCGGCGCGGCGCCCGCGCCAAAACAAACCCGCCCGCGTCTTGCGACGCGGGCGGGAACGGTTCGGCGTATGCCGGCCGAGACTAGCGGATGTTGATCTCGACGCGGCGGTTACGCGCTTCCTTCACACCGTCGGCGGTGGGAACGGCCGGGCGATCCTCGCCGAAGGCCTGTTCGGTCACCACGCCGGCAGGCACGCCGCGGGCCACCAGGGCCGACAGCACCGCGTCGGCGCGACGCTTGCTGAGGCGCTGGTTGTAGGCGGAGCTGCCCGACTTGTCGGTGTGGCCGGCGAGCGTGATGCTGGCGCGGCCGCGCTTCTTGAACTCGGCCGCGGCGTCGTCCACGACCTTCATGCCGGCCGGGTTCAGCTTGTCGCTGTCGAAGTCGAAGTAGACGATGAAGTTCGCCGGGGCCATCGGGGCCGGGGCCGGCGCGGCGGCCGGGGCCGGAGCCGGCCCAAGCGCGCGTTCGACCTCAGCCAAGGCCTTTTCGAACTCGCCCTTGCAGTAGGCGATGCGCGCCTTCTGCCAGGCCTCTTCCTCCTCCTCGACCCAGCAGTCGTACATCACCTGGGCCCGGGCGGCGGCCTTGGGCGCCTTGTCGCGGCCGCTCTTGTCGAGCGCGGCCATCAGGCGCTGGCGCGCGGCCGACAGCGGCCCGACGGCGGCTTCGGGCAGGCCATCCCAGGTCTTGCTCTTCGGGTCCTCGGGCAGAACGGCCTTGTTGGCGGCGGCGGCCAGGCCCTTGTCGGCCCACTTCTCGGCGTCCTGCCAGTCGTACTCGACCTTCTCTTCGTAGGTCGAAAGCTCGAGGTACTCCGCGGCCAGGTAGGAGTTGAACGTGGTGCCTGACGGCTTCAGCTTCGCCAGGTCTTTACGCGATTCGTCCGTCGCCAGCATGCCGCACGCGCCGAGCAGCAGTGCCGCGGTGATGACGGTCGCGACCTTCACGAGTTTCATGCGCACACTCTCCCGCTCCAATACGATCACGATGTGCCACCGCGCCAACGCGCGCCGGCGATTTGGCCCTACCCTAGATGCCACCAAATTTCACCTATGCCCCCGCCGCCCAACAATCAAGCAAAAAGCCTTAATTCCTGCGGCCTTGGCCATTCTTTAACGGCGCTCTGTGGCATCGCGGGCACAGGGGGCGGCGGCGATGTCCAAGGAGCGGGATTTCATCAAAACGTTCCAAGCCGCGGGAACCGCGGCATGTATTCGGGTTATCCACCGGCCCCGTCGCGCATGCGGGAAAAAACGGATGGATTGGCCGGCCGCGGGTGGCACATCCGGCAGGCGGGGGCGGCTTGCGCCCCGCCGGGGGCTCCCCTATGACTTCGGGCTTGGCGCAAGCGGGTGTAGCTCAATGGCAGAGCAGAAGCTTCCCAAGCTTACGACGAGGGTTCGATTCCCTTCACCCGCTCCAGCCCCATTAAGCTCTTGATTTCACTCCAAGCTATGGGATCAACAAAGCCACCCCACTGGCGGCAACCGCGCCCCCGGCAAGTCTGAGCGCTGAAATCCGGGGTGTCCCGATTCGCGCGAGCCCCAGGCCAGCGAGGATGCCGCCGAGATGGAGCAGGCCGGTCGCGGCGACGAAGCCGGCCACGTAGCTCGCGGGCGACGCAAATTCGGGAAGCTCGGCGCCGTGGGCGTGGCCGTGGAACAGCGCAAACAAGCCGACGACCGCCATCGCGGCCGGCACCGGCAAGCCGACGCGCGTTGCCAGCAGCGTGCCGAACACGACCAGCGACAGCGCGATGCCCTGCTCGACGGCGGGCAGCGCCAGCCCGGTCACGCCCAATGCCCCGCCTACGGCCATAATGGCCATGAAACTCAGCGGCAGCGCCCACAGCGCCCGCCTGGCGCGGCCTGCGGCGCTCGCGGCCAGGGCGCCCACCGTCAGCATCGCCAGCAGATGGTCGGCGCCGAAGAACGGATGCGCGAAACCCGCCGCCAGGCCGCCGCCGATGTCGAGCCCGGTATGCGCGAACGCCGGCGGCGCGACCGAAGCCGCCGCAGCCAGCGCCAGCAACACACCCATCAACCGCCATGCCGTCCGCATTGGAGCCCCGTTCCGCGATTCCAGGACGCCATAGCGCCGCGCGCCGGCGCGCCTGTCAAGCGGGCTTGCCGCGGCGCCGGATTGCGGGCGAGCACCGGACCGGCCAGGATGGATTGGATGATCCCCGCGATGCCGCGCCCGCGCCTGCGCCGCGCCTGGTCCGCCGCTGCGCTGTGGCTGTGGCTTGCCGCCGCGCCGGCCGCCGTTGCCGATCCGTTCGGGCCGCAGGGCGAGCCGCGCGGACAATGGCGCGAGCAGACCTGGCTGATCCCCCTGCCGCACGACGGCAACCGCGCGATGCACGCTGCGGTCTATCGTCCCCCGGGCGAGGGCAGGCGTCCGCTGGCGGTCATCGCCCACGGTTCGCCGCCGAAGCCGGAACAGCGTCCGGGGGTCAAGCCCGCTTACAGGACCGCGGCGGAATGGTTCGTCCAGCGCGGATTTGCGGTGGTGCTGCCGATCCGCCGCGGCTACGGCGCGACCGGCGGCAGCTGGGACGAAACCTACGGCCGCTGCGACAGCCCGGATTTCCTTCGCGGCGGGATCGAAACCGCGAAGGACATCCGCGCCGCCGTCCAGTACATGCAACGCCAGAACTTCGTCGCGCCGGAACGCGCGCTGGTGGTGGGCCAATCCGCCGGAGGCTGGGGCGCGGTGGCGCTCGCGAGCCAGAATCCCCCCGAGGTGGCGGCCTACGTGAACTTCGCCGGCGGCCGCGGCGGTTACGCCGGCGGCAAGCCGAACAGCAACTGCCGCGCGGACAAGCTGATCGAGGCCGCGGGCGAATTCGGCAAGTCCGCCCGCGCCCCCATGCTGTGGATCTACACGGAGAACGACCTGTTCTTCAGCCCGGCGATCGCGCGCGGCATGGCCGACGCCTTCGCCGCCCGCGGCGGCAGGGCGGAGTTTCACCTGCTGCCGGCGTTCGGGAAGGACGGCCACGCGCTGTTCGCCGCCGCGGACGGCCTGGCCCGCTGGCGCAATCTGGTCGCCGCGTTCCTCGGCGCCAACGGCTTCTAGCGAAACGGCTACTTCAGGCCGGCGACGCGCTCGGTGTTGGTGACGCCGCCGCTGCCGGTGAAAGTGCCGCTGGTCTGCGTGACGACGCTGAGCGCGTGCGTCGCCTTGCCCCCCAGGATGCCGTTGTAGTTGCGCACTTCGAGGTTGAAGTTCGTGGCGCAGGCCGTGCCGCAGGCGGTGCCGGTGATCGTGCTGTTGTTCGCGTAGGTCGCCAAACCGTTCAACGACGTGAAGTTGACGCTCGGCAGCGCCACGTTGCCGGCGAAGGTGTTGGGCGCCTGCGGGCCGGTGATCGCGAGGCTCGAGTTGCCGCCGCCCAGGGTCCGGGCGCCGAAGTCGATGTTCATGTTCAGGGTGTAGTGGCCGCCCTTGTCGAACGGCCGCTGCGAGGTGTAGTGGTATTGGCCGATCGACTGCGTGCGAAGCTGTTCGTACGTCGCGACCCCGTCGGCGAGCTTGTTGGGGTCGGCGGCCAGGCCGCCGTCGAGCCGCCCGCCCGAGCCGGAGCCGGAGAACAGGGCGACGTTCTGATTGTTCAGGATCGTCAACTCGTGCGTGATACCGCCGCCGACGCTCCCGTTCTTGTTCAATAAACCGATGACCACGTTGAAATTGCACACGCCGCTGCCGCCGCAGCCGGTGCCGACGAGCGAGGTTTCGCCGCCGTCGCCCAGGCCGCCGGTCCTCGGGCCGCCGGGGACGTCGCTGGTCTTGACCGAGCCGAAGGCGAGCGTGCTGCCGGAGACGTTCTGGTAGCTGCTGGCCATGTCGGAATAGGCCTTGCCCTTGACGGTCGATGTTTCGACCTCGATGCGCGTATCGCCGCCGAACATGGTGCGCGCACCGGCGTTGAGCTCGATGTAGATGTTGTAGAAGCCGTCGCCGATCCGCACGCCGGTCTGCTGGTAGTGATAGATGCCGCTGATGCTGCGCAGCTGACTGTAGTTGCTGTAGTTGGTGGTCGTGTTCAGGTTCCCGCCGGCCGCGTCGTTGCGCCGCCGGTCGTTGGAGGAATCGCCGACCAGATTCTGGTTGAGCCGGTTGACGTTGTTGAGGGCCACGAGGCTCTTCGCGCTGCCTTGCCCTTGGACGTTGCCGGCACCGGCGTTCTTCGTGGCTTGGCCGCCCTGGCCCTGGTTCTGGCCTTGCTGACCTTGCTGCCCCTGCTGTCCGCCCGAGCCCTGGGTCGTGAAGCTGGTGAGCCGGCTGGTGAGCGCGCCCATCATCTGGGGCGTGAAGAACTGCGGCGTGCCCCAGCCGCCGGCGCCGAACACGCTGCCGAAACCGGGCTGGTTGATGTTCTGGCTCGACCCGCCGGTCGCAGTCAGGTTCAGGCCGCCGGGCCGGTTGTTGCCCTCGAGGTCCTTGCCCGGGCCGACCAGCACGATCTGCGCGCTGGCGTTGCCGTTGGCGCCGTTGCCGCCGTTGCCCTTGCCATCGTCGACCGAGCCGAGCGCGATGGTGCCGCGGATGCCGATGGTGCCCACCGGCAGCTTGACCTCCATGTCCGAGGGATTGTTCTGCGCCACCCGGCCGGTGACGAAGCGGAACACGCCCTTGGCGACCGACGCCGAAACCTTGCCGACGCCGCTCTGCGGGTCGTAGACGAACTTGTCGATGGTGATTTCGCTGTTCGGCCCGATGGTGAACGTCGTCTGGTCGAGCAGCAGGATTTGCAGGCCCGAATCGGGGCCGCTCTTGACCGCGTTGCCGAGATAGACCGGCTCGCCCGACCTGACCAGCCGGCCGACTTCGCCCGGCACCGACGCGAGCTCCACGCGGCCGCGCACGGCGGCGGTGACGCCCGCCTGCTGCTGCTGCGCTTGGGCCAGCGAGACGAACGCGAAACCGGCGAGAAGGGAAGCCGCGAGCGCCGCGGCAATGGGACGGACGCACACCCCGTCGAGCGTAGCAATACGCTGCATCGTCATGACTCTCGACTTGTCGGGGGCGGCCGGACGGCAGGGATGATGCACGGATTCGGCCAGCCGGGCAAGGCCTTGCCGATCCGCGGAAAACCTTGCGTTAACCAGGTTCGTCGGCGGCGCGTTCCGGCTAAGGCTTGCCGCTTCGGTTCTTCGGATCGCCGCCCTCGATTTGGGCCTTGGCCTGCCCATCGCCGGTTTCGATCGGCCGCCGAATCCCGTCGGCCCGCTCCCGGCCCGCGGCCCCGTCGCCCTTGGCCGGGCGGGCGCCGACCTTGCTGGATTGGGCGATATGCACCGACAAGCCGGTCATCCGGCACATTTCGTCGGTGCCCGCGGCGGCCGGCAGGGTGAATGCCACGGCCGCGATGACACCCAACGCAGAAACCGGCATCCTCATCGTATCCCCCTGTTGATCCCGTCGTTGCCGGGGCTCAGAGGTCCAGCAGCAGGCGCTGCGGCTCCTCGATCGATTCCTTCACCCGCACCAGGAAGGTGACCGCCTCGCGCCCGTCGACGATGCGGTGGTCGTAGCTGAGCGCGAGGTACATCATCGGCCGCGCCACCACGGCGTCGCCGACCACGACCGCGCGTTTCTGGGTCTTGTGCATCCCCAGGATGCCGGACTGTGGTGGGTTCAGGATCGGCGTCGACAGCAGCGACCCGTACACGCCGCCGTTCGAGATCGTGAACGTGCCGCCCGCCAGCTCGTCGAGCGCGAGCTTGCCCTCGCGCGCGCGCTTGCCGAAATCGCCGATGCGCCGCTCGATCTCGGCGAAGCCGAGCTCGTCCGCGCCGCGCAGCACCGGGACGACGAGGCCCTGCGGCGTGCCGACGGCGACGCCGATGTTGTAGTAGTTCTTGTAGACGATCTCGTCGCCGTAGATCTCGGCGTTGATCGCCGGCAGCTCCTTCAGCGCCAGCACGCAGGCCTTCACGAAGAACGACATGAAGCCCAGCTTCACGCCGTGCTTCTTCTCGAACCCGTCGCGGAACTGCTCGCGCAGCGCGATCACGTTCGACATGTCCACCTCGTTGAAGGTGGTCAGCATGGCGGCCGTGTTCTGCGCTTCCTTCAGGCGCTGGGCGATGCGCTGGCGCAGGCGCGACATGCGCACGCGCTCCTCGCGCGGGTGGTCCGGGCGCGGCGGCAGCGGGACTTTGGCGGCCGGCGCGGGCGGCACGTAGGCCGCGGGGGCGGGCCTCGCCTCCAGCGCCGCCAGCACGTCGCCCTTGGTGACGCGGCCGTCTCTGCCGGTGGCGGGAATCGCGGCGGTGTCGAGGCGGTTGTCGGCGGCGATCTTGCGCGCCGCGGGCGAGGCCACGACTTCGGGCCTGGGCGCCGCAGAGGCCGGCGCGGCTTTGGGCGCGGGCGCGGCCTTGGCGGCGGGCGCAGCGGTTTTGGCGGCCGCGGCCGGCTTCGCGGCGGCGGCTCCCTCGGCGATGGTGCCGAGCAGCGCGCCGACCGCGACGCTGCTGCCCGCGGCGGCGGCGATCTTGGCGAGCGTGCCGGCCGCCGGCGCGTTCACCTCGAGCGTCACCTTGTCGGTCTCGAGCTCGACCAGCGGCTCGTCCACGGCCACCGCCTCGCCTTCGGCCTTGAACCATTTGGCGACGGTCGCCTCGCTGACCGATTCGCCCAGGGCAGGCACGACGATCTGGGTGCTCATCGCCTCACTCCGCGGCCTGGCGCGCCTTGGCCGGCGCCTCGGCGCCGAGTGCCTCGGCCACCAGGCGCGCCTGTTCCTCGACGTGCCGGCGGTGCAGGCCGGTCGCAGGCGAGGCCGATTCCGGCCGCCCGGCGAAGGCCGGCCGCGGCCACCTGGCGCCGATCTGCGTCAGCACTTCTTCGATGCGCGGGTTGACGAAGGTCCAGGCGCCCATGTTCTTGGGCTCTTCCTGGCACCAGACGAACTCGGCGTCCCGATACTGCGCCAGCTCCTTGCGCAGGGCGTGGAACGGGAACGGGTAGAGCTGCTCGACCCGCATCAGGTATACCCCGTCGAGCTTGCGCTTCTGCCGCTCCTCGAACAGGTCGAAATAGACCTTGCCGCTGCACAAAACCACGCGCCGGACCTTGCCCGCCGCCGGCGGCGCGTCGTCCCACAGCACGCGATGGAAGGCGGTGCCGGGGCCCATTTCGTCGAGCCGCGACACGCACATCTTGTGGCGCAGCAGCGACTTGGGCGACATGACGATCAGCGGCTTGCGGAAGTCGCGCCGCACCTGCCGGCGCAGCGCGTGGAAGAAGTTGGCCGGGGTCGTGACGTCGACCACCTGCATGTTGTCGTCGCCGCAGAGCTGGAGGTGGCGCTCGAGCCGGGCCGAGGAATGCTCGGGCCCCTGCCCTTCCCAGCCGTGCGGCAGCAGCATGGTCAGGCCCGACATGCGCAGCCACTTGCTCTCGCCCGAGCTGATGAACTGGTCGATGATGACCTGCGCGCCGTTGGCGAAGTCGCCGAACTGCGCTTCCCACAGCACCAGCATGTGCGGCTCGGCCAGCGACACGCCGTACTCGAATCCCAGGACCGATGCCTCGCTCAACGGGCTGTCGATCACCTCGAACGGCGCCTGGCCGTAGCGGATGTTGGCGAGGGGGATGAAGCGTTCCTCGTTCTCCTGGTCGATCAGCACGGCGTGGCGCTGCGAGAAGGTGCCGCGGCAACTGTCCTGGCCGGTCAGGCGCACCGGCGTGCCCTCGCACAAGAGCGTGCCGAAGGCCAGCGCCTCGGCCGTGGCCCAGTCGATGCCCTGGCCGCCGTCGATGGTCTTGCGCTTGGCCTCGAGCTGGCGCGCGATCTTGCGGTTGATGCGGAATCCCGCCGGGAATTCGGTCAGCTTGTGGCCGACCTCGCGCAGCAGCCCCAGGTCGACCGCGGTGTCGCCGCGGCGCGCCTCGCCGTGCGCCACGGCCAGGCCCGCCCATTTGCCTTCCAGCCAGTCCGCCTTGTTCGGCTTGAAGCTGGAGGCCGCCTGGTAGGCCTGCTCGAGCCTGGCCTCGAACTCCTTGACCATGCGCTCGGGCTCGCCCGGCTCCATCACGCCTTCCTTCACCAGCTTCTCGGCGTAGATGTGCCGGGTGGTGGGGTGCTGGGCGATGCGCTTGTACATCAGCGGCTGGGTGAAGGCCGGTTCGTCGCTTTCGTTGTGGCCGTGGCGCCGGTAGCAGAACATGTCGACCACCACATCCTTCTTGAACCGCTGCCGGAACTCGATGGCGATGCGCGCGGCGTGCACCACGGCTTCGGGATCGTCGCCGTTCACGTGCAGGATCGGAGCCTGGATCATCTTCGCCACGTCGGAGCAGTAGGGCGAGGAGCGGGAGTGCGACGGGCTGGTGGTGAAGCCGATCTGGTTGTTGACGATGAAATGCACCGTGCCGCCGGTACGGTAGCCTTTCAGCTCGCTGAGTTCGAGCGATTCGGGCACCAGGCCCTGGCCGGCGAACGCGGCGTCGCCGTGCATCAAAAGGCCCATGACCTTCTCGCGGTCGGCATCGCCCATCTGGCGCTGCTTGGCGCGCACCTTGCCCAACACCACGGGGTTGACCGCCTCGAGGTGCGAGGGATTGGCGGTCAGCGAGAGGTGCACCACGTTGCCGTCGAACTCGCGGTCCGAGGAGGTGCCGAGGTGGTACTTCACGTCGCCCGAGCCCTGGACGTCCTCGGGGTTCGCCGCGTTGCCCTGGAACTCGGAGAAGATCGCCTGGAACGGCTTGTCCATGAAATTGGCGAGCACGTTGAGGCGTCCGCGATGCGGCATGCCCAGGACCACCTCGCGCAGGCCGAGCTGCCCGCCGCGCTTCAGGATCTGCTCGAGGGCCGGGATCAGGCTCTCGCCGCCCTCGAGGCCGAAGCGTTTCGTGCCTGTGTATTTCCTGTCTAGGAACCTCTCGAACGTTTCGGCGGCGGTGAGCCGATCGAGGATCGCGCGCTTGCCCTTGACCGTGAAGTCGGTGTGGTTGTGCCCGCCTTCGATGCGCTCCTGGATCCAGGCTTTCTGGTCCGGCTCGGAGGAGTGCATGAACTCGACCCCGATCGGGCCGCAATAGGTCTCGCGCAGGATCTGCAGGATGCGGCGCAGCGGCGCGGTTTCGATGCCGAGGACGTAGTTGATGAAGATGTCGCGGTCGAGATCGGCCTCGGAGAAGCCGTAGGTGCGCGGATCCAGCTCGGGGTGCGGCTTCACGGCCGCGAGGCCCAGCGGGTCGAGGTTGGCCTCGAGATGCCCGCGCACGCGGTAGGCGCGGATCAGCATCAGCGCGCGGATCGAATCGAGCGTGGCCTGGCGCACGCGCTCGCCCGGGACCTGGCCGGCGGGCGCGGCGGCCGGCGCCGCAGGCGCCGCGGCGGCCGGGGCCTCGGGGGCCGGCGCGGCCTCGATCCGCCCGTCGCCGATCACGCGGCCGGTGCGCGGCGCCCAGCTCGCGCCGCGCATGTCGCCCAGGACCGCGCGCACGTCGTCGCGCATGTCCGCGAAGAACGCGCGCCAGCTCGCGTCCACCTGCGCCGGATCCTCGAGGAACCGCGCGTAGAGTTCGGACACGAAAACGGCGTTGTTGCCGTTGAGCAGCGACAGCGGGTCGTGCGGCGTGGTCATCCGTGCATCCCTGGCTCCGGCCGCCCGCACCCCTCGAGCGCCGGTCTTCAGGCCACTAGATGTAGACGCGGCCCCCTACGCTTTCAACGCTTCTTGCATGGCGATTCCGAGGCCGGCGGGCGAGTCCGCGACCCGGATTCCCGCCGATTTCATCGCCTCGATCTTGTCCTCGGCCGTGCCCTTGCCGCCAGAAATGATGGCGCCGGCATGGCCCATGCGCCGGCCCGGCGGCGCAGTGACGCCGGCGATGAACCCGGCCACGGGCTTGCGCCGCCGGCCCTTGTTGTTGGCCTTGAGGAACTCGGCGGCGTCCTCCTCGGCGCTGCCACCGATCTCGCCGATCATCACGATGCCTTTGGTTTCATCGTCGCCCAGAAACAGCTCGAGCACGTCGACGAAATTGGTGCCGTTGACCGGGTCGCCGCCGATGCCCACGCAGGTGGACTGCCCCAGGCCCGCGGCGGTGGTCTGCGCCACCGCCTCGTAGGTGAGCGTGCCGGAGCGCGAGACGATGCCGATCTTGCCGCGGCGGTGGATGTGGCCGGGCATGATGCCGATCTTGCACGCCTCGGGCGTGATGACGCCGGGGCAGTTCGGCCCGACCAGCCGGGTCTTGGAGCCAGCGAGCGCGCGCTTCACCCGCACCATGTCTAGCACCGGGATGCCCTCGGTGATGCACACGACCAGCCTCAGCTCCGCGTCGATCGCCTCCAGGATCGCGTCGGCCGCGAACGGCGGCGGCACGTAGATGGCCGAAGTATCGGCGCCGGTCTTGGCGACCGCCTGGGCGACGGTATCGAACACCGGGAGGTCGAGATGCCTGGTGCCGCCCTTTCCCGGCGTCACGCCGCCTACCATCTTGGTGCCGTAGGCGATCGCCTGTTCGGAGTGGAACGTGCCTTGGGCGCCGGTGAAGCCCTGGCAGATGACCTTGGTGGAGGCGTCGACGAGGATGGACATCAGTTCGCCTCCTTCACCGCACGCACGATCTTTTGCGCCGCGTCGTCCAGGTTGTCGGCCGAGACGATCGGCAGGCCCGACCGCGCCAGGATCTTCTTTCCCAGCTCCACGTTGGTGCCTTCGAGGCGCACGACCAGCGGCGCGTGGAGGCTCACCTCGCGCGCCGCCGCGACCACGCCCTCGGCGATGATGTCGCAGCGCATGATGCCGCCGAAGATGTTGACCAGGATGCCTTCGACGTTCGGGTCGGCGAGGATGATCTTGAAGGCCGTGGCGACGCGCTCTTTCGTCGCGCCGCCGCCGACGTCGAGGAAGTTGGCCGGCGCACCGCCGTAGAGCTTGATGATGTCCATGGTGGCCATGGCGAGGCCCGCGCCGTTGACCATGCAGCCGATGTTGCCGGCGAGCCGGATGTAGTTGAGGCCGTGCCTGCCGGCCTCGAGCTCGGCCTTGTCCTCCTCGTCCTCGTCGCGCAGGTCGGCCGCGTCCTTGTGCCGGAACAGCGCGTTGTCGTCGAAGTTGACCTTGGCGTCGAGCGCGATCACGCGCCCGTCCCCCGCCACCACCAGCGGGTTGATCTCGGCCAGACTCATGTCCATGTCGGTGAAGGCGCGGTAGAGCCCGGCCATGAACTTGCCGGCCTCGCCCACCTGCTTGCCTTCGAGGCCGAGCGCGAAGGCGATGCGCCGGCCGTGGAAGGGCTGGAAGCCGGTCGCCGGATCGACCGCGACCTTGGCGATCTTGTGCGGGGTCTTGGCGGCGACCTCCTCGATGTCCATGCCGCCCTCGGTCGAGGCCATGATGGTGACGCGGCCGGTCGTCCGGTCGATCAGCATGCCGAGGTAGAGCTCGCGCTTGATGTCGCAGCCCTCCTCGATATAGACGCGCTTGACGGTCTTGCCCTGCGGGCCGGTCTGGTGCGTCACCAGGGTCATGCCGATCATCTTGCGCGCGGCTTCGCGCGCGTCCTCGACCGACTTGACCACCTTGACGCCGCCGCCCTTGCCGCGGCCGCCGGCGTGGATCTGCGCCTTGACGACGTAGACCGGGCCGCCCAGGCCGCGGGCCACCTTCTCGGCCTCCTCGGCCGTATAGGCGACGCCGCCCCTCGGCACCGCGACGCCGTATTTCCCCAGGATCGCCTTCGCTTGGTACTCGTGGATGTTCATGGCACCCCGCCGTTAAACCGGCCGGCGCGGCGTTCGCTACCGCACCTCTCTCTGAAATACATAATATAGTATTTCAGGCGCCCGCATTACTTCTTCTTCGGCAGGTTCCTGGTCACCTCGACCAGGGTTTTGACGGCCCCGACCGACTTGTCGAACATCGCCTTTTCCGCGGCGTTGAGCTCGATCTCCACGATCTTCTCGACGCCCTTGGCCCCGATCACCACCGGCACGCCGACATAGAGGTCCTTCACGCCGTACTGGCCGGTGAGCCATGCGGCGCAGGGCAGCACGCGCTTCTTGTCGAGCAGGTAGGACTCGGCCATCTGGATCGCGGCGGCGGCCGGCGCGTAGAACGCCGAGCCGGTCTTGAGCAGGTTGACGATCTCGGCGCCGCCGTCGCGCGTGCGCTGGACGATCTTGTCCAGCCGCTCCTGCGTGGTCCAACCCATCTTGACCAGGTCGGGCAGCGGAATGCCGGCGACGGTGGAATAGCGCACCAGCGGCACCATCGTGTCCCCGTGGCCGCCCAGCACGAACGCGGTCACGTCCTCGACCGAGACCTTGAACTCGTCCGCCAGGAAATGACGGAAGCGCGCCGAGTCGAGCACGCCCGCCATGCCCACGACGCGGCCGTGCGGCAGGCCCGAGGCCTCGCGCATCACCCACACCATCACGTCGAGCGGGTTGGTGACGACGATGACGAAAGCGCCCGGCGCGTGCGCCTTGATCGCCGCGCCGACCGTCTCGATCACCCCGGCGTTGATGCCGATCAGGTCGTCGCGGCTCATGCCCGGCTTGCGCGGCACCCCCGCGGTCACGATCACCACGTCGGCGCCCTTGATCTGGGAATAGTCGGTGCTGCCGGAATAGGCCGAGTCGAAGCCCTGGATCGGCGAGGACTGGGCGATGTCCAGCGCCTTGCCCTGGGGCACGCCGTCCACCACGTCGCACAGCACCACGTCGCCGAGCCGCTTCTGCCCGGCCAAGAGCGCGAGCGTGCCGCCGATCTGGCCTGCGCCCACCAGCGCGATCTTCCTGCGAGCCATATGCGCCCCCATCGCCGAAATCCTGCTCCGTCCGGCCCTCGAACGGGTGGGGCTAGGTACCGCGAATCCCACCGCCAAAGCAAGGCGGCTCAAGGCCTGCGGGGCCCGTCGCCGCGGCCAAAAAAACGGCACTTTCGCGGCCAAGATCGGCCATAATGCGGGACCATGCTGCGCAGCCATGGACACCCCGCTCTTGCTTGCCGCCCCTGCCCCTGCCGCCAAGCCGGCACTGGAAGGACCTGAGCCGTTGCCCCAGACCATCGCGTTGGTCGACGACGACCGCAACATCCTGACTTCCGTCGCCATGGCGCTCGAGGCCGAGGGCTTCACCGTGCGCACCTATGCCGACGGCGCCGAGGCGCTGAAGGGCCTGACCGCGCAGCCGGTCGACCTCGCGGTGCTCGACATCAAGATGCCGCGCATGGACGGCATGGAGCTGCTGGGCCGCCTGCGCCGCCAGACCCAGATGCCGGTCATCTTCCTCACCTCCAAGGACGACGAGGTGGACGAGCTGCTGGGCCTGCGCATGGGCGCGGACGACTACATCAAGAAGCCGTTCTCGCAGCGCCTGCTGATCGAGCGCATCCGCGCGCTGCTGCGCCGGGGCGAGGCGCGCAAGGACACCAGCGGCAACCCGCCCGCGGGCGAGACCGAGCAGACCATGGTGCGCGGCGATTTGGTGCTCGACCCCAGCCGCCACTACTGCACCTGGAAGGGCCAGGCGGTGGCGTTGACCGTGACCGAGTTCCTGATCCTGAAGTCGCTGGCCGCCCGTCCGGGGCACGTGAAGAACCGCGACCAGCTCATGGACGCGGCCTACGGCGAGTCGATCTATGTCGACGACCGCACCATCGACAGCCACATCAAGCGCCTGCGCAAGAAGTTCAAGGCCGTAGACGACGGCTTCGCCCAGATCGAAACCCTTTACGGCGTCGGCTACCGCTACCGCGAACGCTGAACGGCGGCGCGGGCGGGAGTAGAATGGGGGGATGGCGGAAGTCGACGAAGCGGCGATAAGCCCGGCTGCGGTCAAACGGCCGGCCGACGCGCGCCCCGAGGCCGTCCCCGAGGCCGCCCCCGACGGCCGCGAGTCCCCTCCCCCGCCCAAGAAGAAGCGCGGGTTCCGCCTGATCGCCGAGCGCGGCCCCGAGGACGGGCCGCCGCCCGCCCAGCCGCGCCGCAGGCGCCGGTTGGTTTCGCCGCTGATCCGGCCGATCCTGTCGATCAACCTCCTGGCGCTCGCCCTGCTCGGCGGCGGGCTGCTCTACCTCGACGACTACCGCCGCGGGCTGATCCAGTCCGAGATCGAGAACCTGAAGACCCAGGCCGTGATCGTGGCGGGCGCGCTCGGCGAGGGCGGCATCGACACCGCGGCGATCGACCCGCCGGCGCTGCAGCCCGACAATTCGCGCCAGCTCGTGCGCCGTCTCGTCACCACGCTCAACACCAGGGCGCGGCTGTTCGGCACGGACGGGGAGCTGATCGCCGACACGCGCATCCTCACCGGCCCGGGCGGCGTGGTGCAGATCCGCGAGCTGCCGGCGCCGCAGCAGGGCAACTGGGCCTCGCGCGCGCTGGCCGACGCCTACGACTGGCTGGTCGCGCGCCTGCCGGGGCGGCGCAGCTTCCCGCCCTACGCCGAAAGCCCGATCCAGCGCGCCGCCGACTATGACGAAGCGCGGCGCGCGCTGCGCGGCGAGGTTTCCGCGATGGTGCGCGCGACCGACGACGGCGGCCTGCTCATCAGCGTCGCCGTGCCGGTGCAGCGCTACAAGCAGGTGCTGGGGGCGCTGATGCTCTCGCGCACCGGCACCGAGATCGAGCGCGCCATGCGCGCGGTGCGCCTCGACATTCTCAAGCTGTTCGCCGTGGCGCTCGGCGTCACCGTGCTGCTGTCGTTCTACCTCGCGGGCGCGATCGCGCGGCCGGTGCGCCGGCTCGCGGCGGCGGCCGACCGCGTGCGCCGCGGCCAGGGGCGCGGCATGGAGCCGATCCCCGACTTCACCAGCCGGCGCGACGAGATCGGCGACCTGTCGGCGGCGTTGCGCGAGATGACCGACGCGCTGGGACGGCGCCTCGACGCGATCGAGCGCTTCGCCGCCGACGTGGCGCACGAGATCAAGAACCCGCTGACCTCGCTACGCTCGGCCGTGGAAACCGCGAGCCGCGTGACCGACCGCGAGCAGCAGCGCCGGCTGATGGCGGTGATCCAGGACGACGTGCAGCGCCTCGACCGCCTCATCAGCGACATCTCCGACGCCTCGCGCCTCGACGCCGAGATGAGCCGCTCGGAAACCGGGCCGGTGGACATCGGCGCGATGCTGAAGGCGCTGGCGGAGCTGCACGAAACCACCACGGCCGCCGCCAACCCCAATGCGCCGCGCCTCAAGCTCGAGCTCGCCCCGGGCCCGACCGCGCCGCGGCTCACCGTGCCGGGCATCGACAGCCGCCTGGCGCAGGTGTTCCGCAACCTAATCGCCAACGCGATTTCCTTCAGCCCGCCCCGGGGCGAGATCAAGCTGCGCGCGTTCCGCGAGGGGCGCTTCGTGGTGGCGACCGTGGAGGACGAGGGCCCGGGCATCCCCGAGGGCAAGCAGCAGGCGATCTTCGACCGCTTCTATTCCGAGCGGCCCGCGGGCGAGAAGTTCGGCACGCACTCCGGCCTGGGCTTGAGCATCTCGAAGCAGATCGTGGACGCGCACCGCGGCACGATCCGCGCCGAGAACCGCATCGGCCCCGACGGCGAGGTGCGCGGGGCAAGGTTCATCGTAAGGCTGCCGGTGGACTGAAGCCGCTCCGCCGCCTAGAATGCTAGAATGACAGTGTCATACCAACACTGGGACATGCCATGCCGCGCACGAGCCGTCCGTTGACGATCACCCTGGGCGATCTAAGAAGCGAGGTGGAAGGGAGGGTCCGGTCCGGCGCCTACGCGTCGGTCAGCGAGGTCATGCGCTCGGCGGTGCGTGCGCTCGGCCGCGAGGAAGCCGCGTTCGACGAGTGGCTGAGGCGCCGCGTCGACGAATCGCTGGCGGATCCCGGGGCCGATATTCCGGCGCGCGCGGTCTTCCGGCGGCTCCGCCGCCACCATGCGCGGCTTGGAAGGCGCGTGACGAAGAAGAAGACGTGAAGTATCGGGTCGGCTTCCGGCCGCGCGCTCAGGCTGATCTGTTTGCGCTCTACAGCTACATCCACCTCCAAGCCGGCCATAAGATTGCCGGCGAGTACGTCGATCGCATCGAAGCCGCATGCCTTTCGCTCGGGAACTTTCCCCACCGCGGCACGCGGCGGGACGACATTCGGCCGGGCATTCGCACCATGGGCTTCGAACGGCGCGCGACCATCGTGTTTCGGGTCAGGAAAACCGCCGTCGTGATCGTGCGAATTCTCTACGGCGGACGGGACTATTCGCTGGCGTTGCGGGCGGAGAAAAACGAGGCCTGACGGACTCAGCCCCCAGCCTTCGCCAAGGTTTCGGCGGGCTATAGGCCCGTCTTCACCAGCGGCGGGCGGGCGTCGCGGTTCTGGTTGAGAAAATACGTGAGCAGCGCCCTTGCGTCCGCGCCGTCCCAGTCGGCGTCGCCCTCGAACCGGCCGAGCTCGCGGCCCTCGCCGTCGAACACCACGGTCGTGGGCAGCCCGCGCACCCCCAGTGCGCGTTGCACCTGACCTTTGGGATCGAGATAGACCGGCAGGGATCTAAGGCCCAGCTTCTCCAGAAACGGCTCGACCACCTTGGCCCCGCCGCGGTCCTGCGAGATCGCGAGCAGCGCCAGGCCCTGGTCCTTGAGCCGCGCGTTCATGCGGTCGAGCGAGGGCATCTCCTTGATGCAGGGCGCGCACCAGGTCGCCCACAGGTTCACGACCGCGACCTTGCCCTTGAAGTCGGCGAGGGTCAGCTCCCTGCCGTCGATAGCGGTGAAATTGAGCGCCACGGGCGGCTTGGGGACCTTGTGCAGGACGAAGTCGCGCATCTCCCCCTTGAGCGGCGGTTCCTCGGCCGCGGCCGGGCCGCCGGGCCAGCCCAAAACCGGGGCCAATACCCCGAAAAATAACGTTAAAATGGCGCCAAGACGCGGGACAGGCAGGGCCCGATCCCGTATAAAGCCGCCAACCCGATCTAGCGCCCGGCGCCCGGACACCATGGCCATGACCGCACGTAACGAAGCCCGGAAAGGCGGCAAGGATACCGCAAAACATGGCGGTTCTGCGGCCAACGCGCTGTGGGGCGGGCGCTTCGCCCGCGGCCCCGCGGCCGTGATGGAGAAGATCAACCCCTCGATCGGGTTCGACCACAAGATGTTCCGCCAGGACATCCGCGGCTCTATCGCGCACGCCGAGATGCTGGGCAAGCAGGGCATCGTCGCCCCGGCCGACGTTCGCGCGATCGTGAAGGGCCTCAAGCAGGTCGAGCGCGAGATCGCGGCCGGGAAGCTCGCGTTCAAGGTCGCGCTCGAGGACATCCACATGAACGTCGAGGCGCGGCTGGCCGAGATCATCGGTTCGCCGGCCGGGCGGCTGCACACCGGCCGGTCGCGCAACGACCAGGTCGCGACCGACGTGAAGCTGTGGGTGCGCGACGCGATCGACGAGATCGACGCGGCGCTCATGCGCCTGCAAGCCGCGCTGATCCGCCGCGCCGAGCGGCACGCCGCGACCGTGATGCCGGGCTTCACCCACTTGCAGCCGGCGCAGCCCGTGACCTTCGGCCATCACCTGCTCGCCTATGTCGAGATGTTCGGGCGCGACCGCGACCGCTTCGCCGACGCGCGCCGACGCCTCAATGAATCGCCGCTCGGCGCCGCGGCGCTCGCCGGCACGTCGTTCCCGATCGACCGGCACGCGACCGCCGCGGCGCTCGGCTTCGACCGGCCGGCCGCCAACTCGATGGACGCCGTCGCGGACCGCGACTTCGCGGCCGAGTTCCTGGCCGCCGCCGCGATCTGTGCCGTGCACCTCTCGCGCCTCGCCGAGGAGATCGTGCTGTGGAGCTCGGAGCAGTTCCGCTTCGTGCGCCTGTCCGACGCGTTCACCACCGGCAGCTCGATCATGCCGCAGAAGCGCAACGCCGACGCCGCCGAATTGACGCGCGGCAAGACGGGCCGCATCATCGGCGCGCTGACCGGCCTTCTCGTCATGCTGAAGGGCCTGCCGCTCGCCTTCAACAAGGACATGCAAGAAGACAAGGAGCCGCTGTTCGACGCTACCGACACGTTGCTGCTCGGCGTCGCGGCCGCTTCCGGCATGGTGGACGACCTGAAGGCCGACAAGGAAGCGATGCGGCGCGCGACCGGCCGCGGCTTCATCACCGCGACCGACCTCGCGGACTGGCTGGTGCGCACGCTCGGCCTGCCGTTCCGCGAGGCGCACCACGTCACCGGCCGGCTGGTGAAGCTGGCCGAAAGCAAGGGCGTGGCGTTGGCGGACCTGCCGCTCGCGGCCATGCGCAAAGTCGAGCCGCGCATCACGCGCGCGGTATACGGCGTGCTGAGCCCCGAAGCGGCCGTCAACAGCCGCACCAGTTTCGGCGGCACGGCCCCGGCGAACGTGCGCCGGGCCTGCAAGGAGGCGCGCGCACGGTTCTTGAGCGCGCGCGGGAGGCAAGCATGAGGCGTCTCGTTCTCTTGGGTTTGGTGGCGTTGGTGGCGCTGGCGCCGCTTGCGGCCTGCGGCAAGAAGGGCGATCCCGAAGCGGATCCGCCGCGGGTGAAGCAGCAGATGCCGCCGCCCAACCCGCCGCCGCCCCAGCAGCCCGCCCAGCAACCGGCGAAGCCCGCGCAGTGACCGGCGCGAACGACCTTCTGCGCTATTCGGGCGGCGAGGCGCATGTCGAGGACGTGCCGCTTGCCCGCATCGCCGAGTACGCCGGTACGCCCACCTACGTCTATTCGCGCGCGGCGCTGATCGCGAACTACCGCCGTTTCCGGCAGGCGCTCGACGGCATGCGCGCGGCCGTGTGCTACGCGATCAAGGCCAACGCCAACCTAGCGGTGGTCAGGACCTTCGCGGAGCTGGGCGCCGGCGCCGATGTGGTGTCGCTGGGCGAGATGAAGCGCGCGCTCCAGGCCGGGGTGCCGGCGCGGCGCATCGTGTTCGCGGGCGTGGGCAAGACCCGCGCCGAGATGGAAGCCGCGCTCGATGCCGGCATCATGCAGTTCAACGTCGAATCGGAGGACGAGCTGAAGTCGCTCGCGGCGCTGGCCGCGGCGCGCGGCGACACTGCCGTCGTGGCGCTGCGCGTCAACCCCGACGTCGACGCCAAGACCCACGCCAAGATCACGACCGGCCGCAAGGAGAACAAGTTCGGCATCGACATCGCGCGCGTGCCCGCCCTGGCCAAGGCGGCGGCGGGCATGAAAGGCATCGCGTTCCACGGCCTCGCCGTGCATATCGGCTCGCAGATCACCGACGCCGCGCCGTTCCGCCGCGCCTTCGAGCGCATGGCCGAGCTCGCGCTGAAGCTCAAGGCCGAAGGCGTCGCCGTCGCGCGCCTCGATCTCGGCGGCGGCGTCGGCGTGGACTACGAGGGCCGCGGCGCGCTCTCGTTCGCCGACTATGCCCGGGCGGTCGCCGAAACCGTCGGCAATCTCGGCTGCGAGCTGGTGTTCGAGCCGGGCCGGGCGCTCACGGCCGACGCGGGCCTGCTGCTTACCCGCGTGGTGCGGGTGAAGGAAGGCGCGACGCGCCGCTTCCTCATCACCGACGCCGCCATGAACGACTTGGTGCGCCCCGCGATGTACGCGGCCTATCACCCCATCCGCCCGGTCAAGCAGCCCGAAGCCGGCGCCAAGGAGACCCCGGTGGACGTGGCGGGGCCGATCTGCGAGACCGGCGACCAGTTTGCGGCGCAGCGGCCCCTGCCGCCGATCCTCGCGGGGGAGTTACTTGCGATCCTCAAGGCGGGTGCCTACGGTTTTGCCATGGCCTCGACCTACAACCTCCGGCCCCTGCCCGCCGAGGTGATGGTGGACGGCGCGCGCTTTGCCGTCGTCAGGCCCAGACAGGACTATGGCGATCTGCTCGGGGCCGATATACTGCCGGACTGGACGATGGCGACGGCCACGGAAAAGGCGCCGAAGGCTCGCGGCGCGGCCTAGAACCGGCCAGAAGGACCTCCGCGAAAGGGATTTCCGCTTGAGCGACGAGGACCGGCCCAAAGACCCGACCATCCCCTTGCCGCCGGGGCGGCTCGCCCTGGCGTGGCTGGCGCTGTTCTGGGAGCGCCTGTGGCCGGCGTTGTGGCCGTTCCTGGGCGTGCTGGCGCTGTTCGCGGCCCTGGCGCTGTTCGACGTCCTGCCCGAGTTCTCGTTCGCCGCGCACGCCGGCATCCTCGCGCTGTTCGGCGGCGCGCTGGCCTGGGGTCTGTGGCGCTGCGCCCGGGCCGGGCTGGTGCCGCAGCGCATGGACGCGCGCCGGCGCCTGGAGCGCGACAACAAGCTCGATCACCGCCCGCTCGCGGCGCTCGAGGACCGGCTCGCCGCCGGCAAGGCCGACGGCTTCGCCGAGGCGTTGTGGCGCGAGCATCGCCGCCGCCTGACCGAATCGCTGAAGCGGCTCAAGGTGGCGCTGCCGAGCCCCGGCTCGGCCCGGCGCGACCCGATGGCGGTGCGCGCGCTGGTGGTCCTGCTGCTCGCCGTGGCGCTGGGCGCCGGCTGGTACGACGCCCTGCCGCGCGTCAAGCGCGCGCTGACGCCGACGGCCGTGACCGGCGCCGAGGCCGCGGCGGCAGGCATGGAGATGTGGATCACGCCGCCCGACTACACCGCCCTGCCGCCGGTGTTCGTGCGCGCGGGCGAGAAGACCGCCGAGGTGGGCAAGGGCGCGCCGGCTGCCTTGAGCGTGCCCGCGGGCAGCAAGCTGCTCGCCCAGGTGCACGGGCGCACCGGCGCGCCGCGCCTCACGCTCGGCGGGCAGACCCACGACTTCGCGGCCGTGGACGAAACCACCTACCGCATCGAAACGACGCTGACGCAAGGCGGCGAGCTCGCGATCGACGCCGGGCGGCGGCAGTTCGGCCGCTGGACGCTCGAGGTCGTGCCCGACAAGCCGCCGACCGTGGAGTTCGCGCAGGCCCCGCAGCGCACGCAGCGCTCGGCCATGCGCATCGAATACCAGGCCGTCGACGATTACGGCATCGCCTCGGTCAAGGCGGCGATCCGCCTGGTGGGGGAGGACGACAGCCCGCTGGCGCGGGAAGAGCCGATCGAGCTCGAGCTGCCGCTGCCGGGCCTGCGCCTGAAGCGCGCCAGGGCCGCGAGCTTCCACGACCTGACCGCGCATATCTGGGCGGGCTTGAAGGTCGAGATGCGGCTGGTGGCGCAGGACGAAATCGGCCAGACCGGCGCGAGCGACCCGATCATCACCGTCCTGCCCGAGCGCGTGTTCAACCACCCGGTCGCGCGCGCGATCGTGGAGCAGCGCAAGCAGCTTTCGCTCGCGCCGGAGAAGCGCCGCGACGTGTCGGCGGCGCTGTACGGCATCCTGCAGCGCCCGGCGCTGTTCTTCGACGACACGGTGGTGTACCTGGCGCTGAAATCGGCCCAGGCGCGGCTGTTGCGCGACGGCAGCAAAGAGGGCATCCGCGCCGCGCAGCAGCTGATGTGGGACACGGCGCTCAGGATCGAGGACGGCAAGCTGTCGCTGGCCGAACGCGACCTGCGCGACGCCGAGCGCCGGCTCATGGATGCGCTCAACAAGAACGCGACCGATCCCGAGATCGAGCGTCTGATCAACGAGCTGCAACAGGCGCTCGACAACTACCTCCAAGCGCTGGCCGAGCAGCTGCGCCAGCAGCTCCAGCAGGGCATGCAGCCGCAGCCCTTGGATCCCAACGCCCAGGTGATCGACAGCCGCGACTTGCAGCGCATGATCGAGCAGGCGCGCGAGCTCGCGCGCCAGGGCAACCGCGACGCCGCCAAGCAGCTGCTGTCGCAGCTGCGCGAGATGCTCGAAAACATGCGCCAGGGGATGATGGCGCAGATGTCGCCGCAGGCCCGCCAGGCGCAGCAGATGATGAACAACCTGCAGGACCTGATAAAGCGCCAGCGCGACCTTCTGGACCAGACCTTCCGCGACGCGCAGCAGCAGGGCAAGCTGCCCCCCGACATGCAGCAAAGGGGCATGCAGCAGCGCCCGGGTCAGCGCCAGGGACAGCAGCAAGGCCAGCAGCAGGGTCAACAGGGCCAACAAGGCCAGCAGGGCCGCGACGGCGCCCAGCGCCAGGGCCAGCTGCGCGGCGACCTGGGCGATTTCCTCCGCCGCCTCGACGAGATGATGGGCAACATCCCGCGCCCGTTCGGCCGCGCCGACCGCGCGATGCGCGACGCGCAAGGAGCGCTGGAGCAGGGCGAGCCCGGCGACGCCGTGGGCCATCAGAACCAGGCGCTGGATCAACTGCAAGAGGCCGCGCGGGGGATGATGGACCAGATGATGCAGCAGATGGGTATGCGCGGCGGTCCCGGCCCCTACGACGGCGAGATGCCGCCGCAGAGCATGGGCCCGATGCCGCCGCGGCCCAACCAAGGCCGCGACCCGTTCGGCCGGCCGCAGAACAATTTCGGCGGCGTCGACACCGGCGACGTGATGATCCCCGAGCAGTCCGACATGCAGCGCGCCCGGGACGTATTGGACGAGCTGCGCAAGCGCCGCGGCGAGCCCGAGCGTCCGCCCGTGGAGCGCGACTACATCGACCGGCTGTTGAAGCGGTTTTAGCCCGCTACTTCTTCTTCTCTTCCGTCGGCTTGAAGGTACCGGCCTGGCCCGCCTCGATGACGCCGCGGCGGATTTCGCGCGTGCGGCGGAACAGGGTTTCGAGCTTCTCGCCCTCGCCCCATCTTATTGCGCGCTGCAACGCACTAAGGTCCTCGGTGAAGCGGCCCAGCATCTCGAGCACCGCTTCGCGGTTGTTGAGGAACACGTCGCGCCACATCACGGGATCGGACGCCGCGATGCGGGTGAAATCGCGGAAGCCGCCGGCCGAGAACTTGACCACCTCGCTGCGGTCGATCATCTGGCCCGCGTCCCTGGCCTCCTGGCGCAAATGGTCTTCCAGGTCGGTCACGGTGCCGACGATGGTGTAGGCAAGGAGGTGCGGCAGATGCGAGGTGATCGCCAGCACCCGGTCGTGGTGCACCGCGTCCATGATCTCGACCTTGCTGCCGAGCGCGCGCCAGAACTCCGCGAGGCGCGCCAGCGCCGCCGGGTCGGCGCCCGGTGGGGGCGTGAGGATGCACCAGCGCTGGCGGAACAGCGCGGCGAAGCCGGCCTCGGGGCCCGAATGCTCGGTGCCCGCCACGGGATGGCCGGGGATGAAGTGCACGCCCGCGGGGATGTGCGGACCCACGTCGCGCAGCACCGCCTCCTTCACCGAGCCCACGTCGCTGACCGTGGCGCCGGCTTTCAGCGCCGGCTTCATCGCCTGCGCGAGCTCCGCGTTGGCGCCGATCGGCGCGCACAGGATGACCAGGTCCGCGTCCTTGACCGCCGCGGCCAGCGTGTCGTGCACGCTGTCGCAAATCTTGAGGCGCCGCGCCGCGCCGCGCGTGGCGGCCGAGCGCGACCAGCACGCGACGTGCCCGGCGACGCCGGCGGCGCGCGCCGCCCGCGCGATCGACGAGCCGATCAGCCCGATGCCGACGAGCGCGACGCGCCGGTAAATCGCCTTGGCCGGCCCTTTGTTCGCGGCGGCCTTCCCAGCGCTCATGCCGGTTTGCCCGCGAGAAAATCGGCCAACGCCGCGGCGGTGGCGCGGCATTCCTCCTCGGTACCCACCGTGATGCGCAGGCAGTCCGGCAGGCCGTAGGGCTCCATCCGGCGCGGAACGATGCCGCGCGCCTGAAAATAGGCGTCGGCCGCCGCGGCGTTGCGCGCCTTGTCGGCGGCAAAGCGCACCAGCACGAAATTCGTGACCGAGGGAAACACGTACAGCCCCAGGGCCGCGAGCTTTTCGCTGAGCCACGCGCGCCAGATGTCGTTGTGCGTGCGCGTGCCGTCGGCGAAGGCCACGTCCTGCAGCGCCGCGACCGCCGCGGCCTGCGCGGCGGCGTTGACGTTGAACGGCCCGCGCACGCGGTTGAGCGCGTCGGCCACGCCGGCGGGGCAATAGGCCCAGCCCACGCGCAGGCCCGCGAGGCCGTAGATTTTCGAGAAGGTGCGCGTCATCACCACGTTGTCGCGCGATTCCACCAGCTCGACGCCCGGCGAGTAGTCGTTGCGCGCGACGTACTCGGCGTAGGCCGCGTCGATCACCAGCAGCGCGTGCCTGGGCAGGCCGTCGGCGAGGCGCTGCACCTCCTCGCGCGTCAGCATGCTGCCGGTGGGATTGTTGGGATTGGCGAGGAACACGACCTTGGTCTTGGGCCCGGCGCGCCCGACGATGGCGTCGACGTCGGCGCGGTAGTCCTTCTCCGGCACGGCGACCGGCGTGGCGCCGTTGGCCTTGGCGGCGATCGGGTAAACCAGGAATCCGTACTGGCTGTAGAGCACCTCGTCGCCGGGGCCCGCGAACGCCAGCACCAGCAGCGCCAGCAGCTCGTCCGAGCCGTTGCCGCAGACGATGCGCTCGGCGTCGAGGCCGTAGTGCTTGGCGAGCGCCTGGCGCAGCAGGGTCGCGCCGCCTTCGGGGTAGCGGTGGAGCCGGTCGGCCATGGCGCGCAGCGCCTCGGCCGCGCGCGGGCTGGTGCCGAGCGGATTCTCGTTGGCGGAGAGGATCGCGCTGAACTGCCGCGAGCCGCCGGCCGCCTTGTGCGAGCCGGGGATGTAGCGCGCGATCTGCATCACGCCGGGGCGGGGTGTCGGGGCCATGGCTTCTACCTTGCGGTCGGTTCGGGAGGGACCAGCGGCTCGGCGTAGGCGCCGATGACGGTTGCGCGCGCGATCGCGCCGGGCGCGGCGGCGTCGAGCGCGGCGAGACGCTGTTCGCCGGAAGCGAGGAATCGGTTCACTTCCACCAGGCTCAGGCGCCCCGCGCCGCCCTCGCGCCTGGCAACGGCAAGCACCGCGGCGCCGAGGCCGGCGCGCGCCATCAGTTCCGCGAGCCGTGCGCGGCCGACTTCGTCCTTGGTTTCGATCGCCACCAGCGCGCGGTCCTGCCCGGTCGGCGCCGGCTCCAAAAGCGCCACGGCGAGGGCCTGGGGCCGCTCGCCGCGCGCGTTGCCGGAACCGGCGAAGGGCAGGCGCGCCACCACCCGGGGGCCCCGGGCGGAGGCGGCCAGCGCGGGCCACCAGGGCTCGGCCTCCTCCCCGCGCGGCAGGCCGAGCACGCCGATCATCGCCTCGCCCGCGGCCACGGCGCTCAAGACCTGGGCGGGCGTCAGGACGGTCATCGCGGTGGCGTGGCTGCCGTAGTGGTCGCGCGCCAGATCCCACACGCCGGGCTGGTCCGCCTGCTGGCCGACCGCGACCGTGAACGGGCCTTGCAGGCACAGATTGGCGCCGATCATCTCGCGCCAGATCCGCACCATGACGGCAAGCGGCAGCGCGCCGCGGTGGCGCTGGGCGAGCCGGCGCAGCACCATCGCCTCGCGCTCGGGCCGGAAGGTCGGCGCATCGCCCTTGGCGGTGCGCAGGCGCTTGGCCACGTCGGCGCGACGCATCACCAGGTCGTGCATCGCCTCGTCGATCCGGTCGATCTCGCGGCGCAGATCGTCCAGGCTGTCCTTGCGCGTATCCATGGCGGAATGGCCGGAAATAGCCCCTGCCTGACCCCGGAAAAAAGCGCCTAGGTGTAGTCGTAGACGCCGGCAAAGGCAAAGAAAACATTGACTCGAATCATGCTTTGAACCCTAGCTAAGGTCCACTCGACCGGGGGAGCGCCACGGGAGCCGCCCTTAGATGTCCGCCGTCCTGAAGATGCCGCCGTCCGCCCGCGCCAATCTGCCGGGCCACCGCGTGCTGCTGGGCGCGGAGCGCAAACTGCGCCTGGATTGCGGGCTGGACTTCGGCCCCTTTGCGCTGGCGTACCAGACCTACGGGCGGCTCAACGCGGCGAGGACCAATTGCATCCTGGTGTGTCACGCGCTGACCGGCGACCAGTTCGTGGCCGAGGAGCATCCCGTCACCGGCAAGGCGGGATGGTGGGCGACGATGGTGGGGCCTGGCCGGCCGCTCGACACCGACAAGTACTTCATCCTGTGCGCCAACGTCTTGAGCGGCTGCATGGGCACGGCCGGCCCGATGGAGACCGATCCCGCGACCGGCCGGCCCTACGGCCTGAATTTCCCGGTCATCACGGTCGCCGACATGGTGCGCTCGCAGAAGATGCTGATCGACCACCTCGGCATCAAGAAGCTGTTCTGCGCCACCGGCGGCTCGATGGGCGGCATGCAGGCGTTGCAATGGGCGTCGAGCTTTCCCGACAGCGTGTTCAGCGTCATCCCGATCGCGAGCGCCGCGCGGCACTCCGCGCAGAACATCGCGTTCCACGAAGTCGGCCGCCAGGCGATCATGGCCGACCCGGACTGGTGCGGCGGCGACTACTTGAGCCAGGGCAAGCGCCCGCACCGGGGCCTGGCCGTGGCGCGCATGGCCGCGCACATCACCTACCTGTCCGAGGCGGCGCTGCACCGGAAATTCGGCCGCGCGCTGCAGGACCGCGCCAACGTGACCTACGGCTTCGACGCCGACTTCCAGGTCGAATCCTACCTGCGCTACCAGGGCTCGACGTTCGTCGATCGGTTCGACGCCAACTCGTACCTCTACATCACGCGGGCGATGGACTATTTCGACCTGGCCGCCGAGCACGGCGGCGTGCTGGCGCACGCGTTCAAGGACACCAAGGTGCGCTTCTGCCTGGTGTCCTTCACCAGCGACTGGCTGTTCCCGACCAAGGAAAGCCGCGCCATCGTCCACGCGCTCAACGCCGCGATGGCGAACGTGAGCTTCGTCGAGATCGAAACCGACAAGGGACACGACGCGTTCCTCCTCGACGAGCCGGAGCTGGACAAGGTGCTGACCGGGTTCCTGGACGGCTGCGCCGAGCATGCCGGCCTGGACAAAGAGTAGCGAGATGCCGTTGGACCGCGCCGGCTTCGCCGACCAGCCGATCCGCGTCGACCTTCAGGTCATCGCCGACATGATCCAGCCCGGCAGTCGGGTGCTGGACATCGGCTGCGGCGACGGGGCGCTGCTCGACTATCTCGTCAACTTCAAGCAGGTGGACGGGCGCGGCATCGAGCTGAGCCAGAAGGGCGTCAACGCCTGCGTCGGACACGGCCTGTCGGTGATCCAGGGCGACGCCGACACCGACCTCAAGGACTATCCCTCGGGCGCGTTCGACTATGCGGTCCTGAGCCAGACGCTGCAGGCCACGCGCGACCCGCGCATGGTGCTGCAGGAACTGGTCCGCATCGGCCGGCGCGCGATCGTCTCGTTCCCCAACTTCGGCTGCTGGAAGGTGCGCGTGCATCTGCTGCGCTGGGGCACCATGCCGGTGACGATGGCGCTGCCCGAGAAATGGTACGCCACGCCCAACATCCATCTCTGCACCATCCTGGATTTCGTCGAGCTGTGCCGGGAGCTCGACATCTATATCGAGCGCGGCATGGTGTTCATGGCCGGCGGTCGGATGCGGCCGATCCATTCCAAGCGCGTGGCGAATTTCTTCGGCGAGCAGGGTCTGTTCCTGCTGCAGCGCAAAGCGGGATAGCTAACGGCGGTCGCGGAGATTCCGGCCGACGCCGCGCGCCGCCGGTTCGGGCAGCGGCACCAATACGCGCCGCTTGACCGTGCGCTCGGCGCTGGCGGCGTAGATCTGTTTGCCGGCCTCGATCAGCACCGCCCCGGCGAAGGCGGGGAACCAGCGCGCGCCGATCTTCTCCAGCGCCTGGGCCGAGCCGCCCATCATCCTGAGCGGAAGCGGCGGCACGTAGAGCGCGCCCGCGTTCTGCAGCGGCACGAACATGTTGTCCTTGAGCAGCCGCGCGAGCTGGCCTTGGCTGTAGGGGTGGCCGTGGCCGAACGGCGTGCGGTCGACGCGCGCCCAGATGCCGCGCCGGTTCGGCACCACGACCAAGAGGCGCCCGCCGCTCGCCAGCACGCGCCAGATCTCGCGCAACAGCGGCCGCACGTGCTCGCTGAACTCGAGCGCGTGGACCAGGAGCACGCGGTCCACCGATTCGTCTGGCAGCGGCAGGTCGGTGTCCTCGGCCAGCGCGACGAGGCTCTGGCCGTCCCTCGGCCAGCGGATCACGCCCTGGGTCGCGGGCATGACGGCGACGACGCGCTGGGCCTCCTCGCGGAACTGGCTCAACAGCGGCGTCGCGTAGCCCAGGCCCAGCACGGTTTCGCCGCGCAGGTTCGGCCACATCTGGCGCACGCGCCGGCGCAGGGCGCGCCGGGCGATCTTGCCGAGGCCGGTGCCGTAGAAGGCGTGCAGGTCGACGACGTCGGCGGTCATGGCGCCATGATGATGGCTGGGTTGCGTTAATTCAAGGTTGCAAAAAACGGCTTTGAGCCGTCAGCTATCGGCTTTCAGTCGGAATTCGGCTGAAAGCCGACGGCTGATTGCCGACCGCCAACCTGCTACGCTCGCCCCATGCTGGAAATCGTCCAAATTCCGGTGCTGAACGACAACTACGTCTACCTGGTGCGCGAGCCGGGCGCGGGCGCCGTGGGCGTGGTCGACCCGGCCGTGGCCGAGCCGGTGGAGCGGGAGCTGGACGCGCGGCGCTGGCGGCTGACGCACGTCGTCAACACGCACCACCACGGCGACCACACCGGCGGCAATCTGCGCCTCAAGGCGCGCTACGGGGCGTGCGTGGTGGGCCCGCGCGCCGACCGGGCGCGCATCCCCGGCATCGACGTGGAGCTGGGCGACGGCGAGGATTGGGCGTTCGGGCGCGAGACCGCGCGGGTGTTCGACGTGCCGGGCCACACGCGCGGGCACATCGCCTACTGGTTCAAGGACAGCCGCGCGCTGTTCTGCGGCGACACGATCTTCTCGCTCGGCTGCGGGCGGCTGTTCGAGGGCACGCCGCAGCAGATGTGGGCGAGCCTGAGCAAGCTGCGCGCGCTGCCCGACGACACGCGCGTCTATTGCGCGCACGAGTACACCGAGAGCAACGGGCGCTTCGCGCGCACCGTCGATCCCGCCAATCCCGACCTGGCACGCCGGATCGCCGAAGTCGCGCGCCTGCGCGCGGACGGCAGGCCAACGGTGCCGTCGCTGATGGGCGAGGAGCGCCGCGCGAATCCGTTCCTGCGCGCCGACGTCCCCGCGCTCGCCGCCAATCTCGGCCTCTCCGCAAACGACCCGGCGACGGTGTTCGCCGAGGTCAGGCGCCGGAAGGATGTATTCTAGCTCGCCTCTTACGACCTCATCCTTCGACAGGCTCAGGATGAGGTCCTCATGGTGAGCCTGTCGAACCATGAGGACCGCCTGATATGGAACTGCGCCACTCCCCTACCTCCCCCTACGTCCGCAAGGTGATGATCGCCGCGATCGAGACCGGCCAGGCCGGCAAGCTGCGCCTGGTGCCCGGCAACGTGTGGGCGGCCGACAGCGACATCGGCAAGGTCAACCCGCTGGGCAAGGTGCCGGCGCTCACCACCGACGGCGGCGAGACGCTGTTCGATTCGCCGGTGATCTGCGAGTACCTGGACTCGCTGCATTCCGGGCCGAAGCTGCTGCCCGCCCAGGGCGGCGCGCGCTGGCGGGCGCTGAGGCTCCAGGCCTTGGCCGACGGGATGCTGGACGCGGCGATCCTGCGGCGGCTGGAATCGCAGCGCCCGCAGGAAAAACAGTCGCGGGACTGGATGGACCGCCAGAAGCGCGTGGTCGAGCGCGGGCTCGACGCGCTCGAGGCCGAGGCCGAGGCGCTGGAAGGGCCGCTGACGCTCGGCACCATCGCCGTGGGCTGCGCCCTCGGCTATCTCGATTTCCG
>Ga0233425_10001571_pt1 | contig 50532 bp, 49 predicted proteins | sample Watercolumn_Towu_2_FD_181712 | JGI IMG/M metagenome (GOLD analysis project Ga0233425, IMG submission 181712) | Freshwater microbial communities from Lake Towuti, South Sulawesi, Indonesia - Watercolumn_Towuti2014_140_MG | ecosystem: Environmental > Aquatic > Freshwater > Lake | place...
ATAAGGGAACCTCCGGTAACTATTTTGCGGAATCTTGTTGAGAGTTTGGGTTCGATTTTTTGTTGGGTTTTGGTCATGGCGATTCCTTCCGTGGTTGGTTTCATGGTTTTGACTCTTTGATGTTCGTTTTGTTTCCTACTTCCAGGGCTTTTCGATCTCGTTTTCAGACGGCCCGCAGCGGTAACAGCTTCAACCGCACGATTTGTTCATAACGGGCCATGTTGTAGATCAGGTTGATGAAGCCGATCGCAGCGCCGTTGCGTCGTCTCCCAATGGAGCGCAAATAAAACCCCTTCATCGTCTGGCTCATGTAGCCAAACACATGTTCGATCCGTGCCCGCACCTTGGATTTCTGCCGATTGCTTTCCTTCTGCTCCTCGCTCAGGGGACGGTTCCGATACGCCCGCTCGTGTATCTGACTGGTCACTTCTTTCTCCACCAACATCGCCTCGCTCTCGACGCTCCGATACGCGCTGTCGGCATACACCGCGCCGTCGGTTGTTTTCACCAATGGTTCTAAAACTTGTGAGTCATGCACGCTGGCGTCGGTCACCGCGTACTGCTCGATCAGTTTGCTTTTCGCGTCCGCCTTGACGTGGTTCTTGTAACCGTAATGCACTTCGTCGTTCTTCTTGGTCCAGCGCGCGTCCACATCCTTCTGGCGCTGTTTCGCGGGTTGTTCGTCCCACTCCGCCGGAACGCCGCCTCCCTTGATCCGCGCGTTTTCCTCCCGCGTGTTGCGCTGGCGCGGCACGTCCACGAAACTGGCGTCCACCAGCTTGCCGGGCTGTGCCAACAAGCCCTGCCCGCGCAACTGTTCATCAAAGCGCGCAAAGAGTTTGTCGAACACCCCCGCCGCGATCAACGCCTCGCGGAAGTCCCACAGCGTGTTGGCGTCCGGCACTTTGTCGGCGAGCGTCCAGCCGATGAAGTTCTGGAAGCTGAGCCGGTCATTGATCTGATATTCGGTCTGTTCGTCGGAGAGGTTGTAGAACCGCTGTACGACCAGCGCCTTGTACATCTTCAACGGATCGTGGGGGCGCGGGCCGCCGGGGCCTTGGGCGGGCTTGTCCCAGATGCTTTCCAACAAGGGACGAAAGCTCTCCCAGTCGATGACCTCATCGAGTCGGCTCAACGGGTTGCCTTTGTCCAGCAACCATTGGACACGCAGTTCGACGTCGAAGAAACCGGGAGTTTGTGAGGCTTTGTAGATTCTCATGGAGCGATTGTAAGCGCGTGGTTTGATCAAGACGAACACTTTCTCATTCTTCTGCTCTTTTTTCTGAGTTACCGGAGGTGCCCATAAGTAGGAAATACATCAAAAAAAACAATCGGGAGCAACCGATCCCTCTCCCTATCGGGCAGAAGACATGAGTCACTTCTTCGGCAGTTCCGCTTCGATGGCCGCCGCGACTTTCTCCGCGAGGTATTTGGAGCCGTCTGGGGAGAAATGGACGTTGGCAGGCAGTTGTATCTCTTTGAGCTTGGCCCTTGCGTGTGTGCAGAGGTCGTTGATGGGAATCCCAGCGTCTTCGCGGCGGCTTCGTTGTATTTCACCTCGTATGTTTATTGGAATACTTCGCCCGAATCATTGGCGCGAGGAACTTCGCTGTTTCGTCGCCGATGACGTGATAGCCGGCGAGATTCGGGTGCCGGTCATCAAACCAGCCCGGCAGATTCCCGAAATGCGCGTCGAGACGATTGTCGAGGACAACCACCCTTGGGTCTTTGCCTTCCATAACGAATGGTTTGACGAAGTCGCAATACTTTTCTGGAATCTTCGCGAGGGGAAACCGCCGGTAGTTGAGCATGTTCGGCCCCTTCTTCAATTCCTGATAGTACCGCGGATAGATGTCGAACAGCGGCAACTTCTCTTCGCTGGCAACGCGGCGCACGAGATTGTTGATGCGCGTGCTAGCGGTGTCGTCGCCGTCACTCTTGAATGCCATTGGGATGACGGTCATCGGAATGATGGTCGCCGCGGGATGATCCTTGCGGAGCCGCTCGATCAGTTCGTGAAAGTCTTTCGGAAAGTTCTCATCGAACTTCTCCCGTTTGGCCACGTCGTTGAGTCCGTAGCGGATGAGGATGTAATCGAGGCCCGGCAACTTCGACGCCAGTTTGTCGTATCGCCCCGTATCAATCAGCCGGCGGATGAACTCGCCGCTAAGAGCGAGATTGATGACTTGGCACGGCGGCAAATCGCCTTCTGCGGCAAGCATCAGACGAATCACATCCTCCAAGTGCGGTCCCTGCGGCACGAGCTTGCGCGGGATGCTGCCTTCCGCGGTGCTGTCGCCAAGCAGCAGTATCTGCAACTTGCCTTCCTGTTCGCCGTGCGCCGTGAAAGCCAGGGCAAGGACGAGAATTGCAAATAGGGTTTTCACTGTTTCGATTTCTGCTTGCCGAAGCAGCCCAGTTGTTTGAGTGCGTCGGCGATGTTCGGATAGATGCGCATGGCGTTACGGAAATAGATCTTCTCCAGCACATCGAGCGGCAACGCGAGGCCGCGCATCCTGTGTTCTTCTTTCACGCCGCTCGGCAATTCCCTGTCCGTCTCCAGGAACTCGAAGTACCTCTGATATTGCGGAACTTTCTCTCGAATCTTCGGGAACTTTTTGTCCAGTACGGGCACGAACCATGAACTGGCCATGTCGGTCCCGAACAAGATCCGGTCGGCATACTCGATCATGAACTCGCGCAGGTTGTCGCGGCCGACGGCGTGCAGGAAATTCGGCACGGTGGCGAGATCCACGTTGAGGTTGGGGTGGGTCTTGAGCATGTAGCGCAGGTAGTCCAACTGTTCGTCGGAGTAGCAGAGCCAGAGCATGTGGGCGTTGACCACCACGAGCCTCGGATGTTTCTTCAGCACGTTCTCCCACGCATGTTGCTGCCGCCAGAACTCGACCGGCTCGGAAAACCATTCCGTGCGACGGCCAAACGTTCCGCAGGGGTTCGTCACGTGTGGCGACGCCGCCACCATGCCGATTTGTTCCATCTTGTCGAAGATCGGGTCGTTGGCCGGGAGGTCAATCTGGACACCGCGTTGCCAACCCGGATAGAACTTGAAGCCCATGACGCCGCGCTGTTGCCACTCGACGAGTTCCTGTGGCGAGAACCGCAGGCCGTCCTTGATGGTGTAGTCGCTGATGCAGAATTGGATTCGCCCCTGATATCGCTTGCGCATCTCGTCCAGGTCCGGCGGCTCGGCGCGGCCGAGGCTGACGAACATGGCCATGTCGGCGTTGAGTTGTTCTTTGATCGCGTTGCGCAACTCCATCACCTCATCCAAGGTCTCCCAGTTGTTGCTGATGTGGGTGTGGACGTCAATCCGTGGCATGGTTGCCAGCGTAAACGGCTTGTCAGTCCCTCCTGCACCGCTGGCCGCTGTGACCACCACAACCAGCATTAGCGCGCAAATTGCGTTCATGCGGCTTCTTTTACCCGAACCGCCCATCTCGTGCCAGCGCAGAGTTCGTTCGCGACAATCCCTATTGCAATTTGAGAATCGTCGCTACCAAACCGGGAATCGTGTGCTCTTTGGCTTCGGCGGCGACGTCGAGACCACGCGCCTTCGCAGCGATGGTCGTTTGCGGGCCAATGCTGACGACGCGCAGTTGCGGGAACTGCCGGAACAAATCCGGAACATTGACCAGCTCGCAGAAATTGTTCACGGTCGAGGAACTGGTGAATGTGATGATGTCGGCGCCCTCGGCGAGCAGCCGCGCCCGATGGCCGGTCAGGTCTTCCGTGTCGGGAACGGTTTGGTAAGCGTCGAGGTCGTCCACGATACCGCCGAGTTCCTCCAAACCGCGCGCGAGCTTCTCGTCGGCGAGATCAGCGCATGGCAACAGAAACTTGAGATTCTCGCAACTCACTTCTTTCCGGAACGTCTCCAGCAATGCTTCGCCGGTGAACTCGGTCGGTTGAAGGTCAACTTGAAGGTGAAGCGCCGCAAGCTTCTGAGTCGTTGCAATGCCGATGGAAGCGATCTTGAGGCCACCGATGTCGCGGATGTCTTCGTGCTCCGCGAAGAACGCGCGGAAGAATGCGTCCACGCCATTCGGACTCGTGAAAACGAGCCAGTCGTAGGTGCCGATACTCTGGACAGCTTCGCGCAACGGCACCGGGTCTTTCGCCGGTTTGATGGCGATAGTCGGGATTTCCAAGACGTCCGCGCCAAGTTCGAGAAGTTGACGAACAAGCTCGCTGGCTTGTTCGCGGCTACGAGTGACCACGATGCGTTTACCGAACAGCGGACGGCTCTCGAACCATTGCAACCCCTCCCGCAAGCGCACAACATCGCCAATGATTGTGATGGCGGGCGGCTTGAATTGCGCAGCGCGTGCGACCTCAGCAATCGTCGCGAGGGTGCCGGTGATGGTCTTCTGTTTTGGCGTCGTGCCGCGATGTACCATCGCCACCGGCGTGTCGGATGATGCGCCGTGTTTGAGCAACTCCGTCGTGATTTCGCCGATGCGCTCGACGCCCATCAGGATGACACGCGTCCCGAAGAACTGGGCGACCGTCTTCCAGTCAACTTGCGATTCACTCTTCGTTGGGTCCTCGTGCCCCGTGATGACCATGAACGCCGTCGCCACGGCGCGGTGCGTGACGGGAATCCCGGCGTACGCCGCCGCCGCGATGGAAGAACTGATGCCGGGGACAATCTCGAAGGCGATGCCGGCCTTCCGCAATTCCTCGGCCTCCTCACTGCCGCGTCCGAACACGAACGGGTCGCCGCCTTTGAGGCGCGTCACGATTTTGCCTTCGCCGGCTTTCTTCACGAGGAGCGCGTTGATCTCGTCCTGCGTAAGGGTGTGCCGGCTCGCCATCTTGCCGGCGAAAATGATCTCCGTGCCGGGACGCGCGTAGCGGAGAAACGTGGGGTTGGCGAGGTTGTCATAGACGAGGACCTCGGCGCGTTGGATGCATTCGAGCCCGCGCAACGTGAGCAACCCCGGATCGCCGGGGCCTGCGCCTACGAGATAGACTTTGCCGGATTTACTCATGCCGATTTGACCTTGGGTAATGCACCGCGCAGACTGCCGGGGTGAAAATGGAGCTTCGCACCTCTCAGTTCAGTTTCGTCGCCACGGAACAACTCTCCATCGGAGCGCAAGACGCATTCGCCGACGTGTTCCACAGGCAGTGCCTCAATGAGCCGTCGTCCTTGTTCGAGCATCAAGTGCCATTTTCTGGAGAGCTGGGCCGCGTCGGGCACCGGACCGTCGAATGCGAGTTGGGCGACCTCGATTGCCGAATATCGGCCAGATCGGCCTGCCTGCTCCACAATCGCCAACGGGCTGAACCCGGGATCTTTGCCACAAGCGGCCCAGATGAGACAACCCAACGGCTGAATACGTTCATGGCAACTGATCACGTCCACCCAGTCGCGCACCTCTAATCGCCCCACGAGCGCCAAGACCTTGTTGGTCGCGAGATCGAGGGGATGCAAGACCAAACCGAAATCAGCGTCTTCCACAAGCGGGAAGAATCGAAAAGCACTGTCGGCAGCCCATTGAAGGACGACGCTGTTCCCGCCGTGCCAGACAACTGCCTCAACAAAACCTCGCTGGTTACGCAGAGGTTTCAGTTCGTATCCGTTGGTCTGAAGCAGGTCACGGTCCCGCTCCCATGAAATCGCAACCGCTTCGGAAGTGTCGTGAAACAGATCAATGTCCCTTGAAACTCGAGTCGCGCCAGTCAACGCATTCAACGCCACGCCGCCGGCAATGTAGCTCTCGCCGCTCTGGATTCGTTGCGCTGCGATTAAGCGGCAGATTCTTCGTTGGAATGTTGTAAGAGCCATTGTTTCAGTGGCGCTACTTTGCGCAGCGCCGCAACATCGCCGTGGCGCTCAATATACTGGAGCATACGCAAGGCATCGGTAGCGGTCGCCGGGTAGTAGTTGTCGCGCAAAAACCATAAACAGCGTTGGCGGTACTCGTCCACCAACGAGCAAACATTCTGCATGACAGTTGAGGCGTCCAGATTCATTGCCAGTTCATACTAGCGGAAACTCACTAACAGCACAAGCCAGCAGCGCGCTCGCCGAGTTGGAGGGCGTCGGTCTTCGGACCGGTGAGATCGGCGCGGAGGACGCGCGAGCCGTCGGGCGTGAACTTGGCCGCGATGAGGCGGAGTTGGTCGCCGGTCACGGTTGCGTTTGCGCCGTACGGCAACTGGCAACCGCCACCGGCGGCGTGCAAGAAAGCGCGCTCGGCTTCGCCGCAGGCGAGTGTGTCGGTGTCGCTAATGGCAGCGAGGTGTTCGAGTGTCGCGTCGTCATCGGCGCGTGCTTCGATGGCGATGATCCCCTGCCCCACGGCGGGAAGCATTTCGCTGATGTCGAGCAGCGGCCACTTCGGGTCGTAAAGACCAAGGCGTTTCAGACCGGCGGCGGCGAGGATGAGCGCGTCGAGGTTCTCGCCTTCGGTGAGTTTGCGCAAGCGCGTGCCAACGTTGCCGCGAACTTCCACGATTTGCAGGTCAGGCCGGCGCGCCATCAGTTGGGCGCGGCGGCGGAGACTGCTGGTGCCGACGCGTGCGCCGATGGGCAATTCGCTCGGCTTGGTCGCTTCTTTTGCAATGAAGACATCACGCGGATCTTCGCGTGGCGGTGTGGCACCAATGCAGAGTCCTTCGGGCAACGCGGTCGGCAAATCTTTCAGGCTGTGGACGGCGATGTGAATCATGCCGTTGAGGAGTTGGTCTTCGATTTCTTTTGTGAAGAGACCTTTGCCGCCGGCTTTGACGAGCGAAACATCGCCGAAGAGGTCGCCGCTGGTTTTGATGATGCGAACTTCGACAGTGAGGTCCGGGTGCGCTTTCTGCAACATCGCGCGGATCATCGTTGTCTGCGCCATCGCCAACGGGCTGCCGCGTGTGCCGATAATGAGTGGATTGCTCATGCTTGCCTCGGTGACGGAACGAAGATGCCGTTGGGATAACGTTGGTGAAGGGCCGCTTGGTTTTGTTCGAACCATTCCATCAACGTGGCAACGCGTTCGGCAATCAGGCCACGACAAACGGCGATCTCGCGCTCGCGAGCGGCGAGGTTCTCTTGTGCAATCTGTTGAAGGTCGTCCATATTGTAGAGGAATACGTTTTCCATGTCGTCACAGCCACGGTCAATATCGCGCGGCACGCCAATGTCAATCAGGAACAACGGCCGGTGATGACGCACTTTCATCAACGGGTCGAGTTTCTCCGGTGTGATGATCGGGTGCGGCGCGGCGGTGGCGCTGATCACGATGTCCACGCGAGCAAACTCCGTGGGCCAGTCGTCGTAGTGGATGGCTTGGCCGCCGAGTTGGCTGGCAAGCGCGCCGGAGCGTTCACGGTCGCGTCCGCAGACGAGAATCGTGCCCGCGCCGCGACTGCGGAGCGCCTTCGCGGTTGCTTCGCTCATCGCGCCCGTGCCGATGACCATGACGGTGCTGGTACGGAGGTCGCGGAAGATGTGTTCGGCTAGCTCGACGGCGACGTTGGCGACGGAAGTCGAGCCTTGGGTGATGCCGGTGTTGGAACGGATGTGCTTGGCTGCGGCAAACGATTTCTGGAAGAGACGATTCAACGCGGGGCCTGTCGCGCCGGCCTTCTGTGCCAGTTCGTAAGCGTCCTTGACTTGGCCGAGGATTTCGGTTTCGCCGAGAACCATCGAGTCGAGGCCGGCGACGACTTCCAGAAGATGCGTCACGCAATCGCGGTCACGGAATTCGTAGAGGTGTGGGTCCACCGGGACAGTGAGCTTATGGTAGTCGTGCAGGTACTGACGGACGCCGGCAGCGGCCTTGTCGGGATCCACAGCGAGTCCGTACAGTTCGACGCGGTTGCAGGTCGAGACGATGGCCGCCTCGCACAGGGGTGCTGCGCCGAGCAACATGCAGGTTGCTTCGCCGAGCACTGTTTTCGGGAAAGCGAGTCGCTCGCGCACTTCTACGGGCGCGCTGCGATGGTTCAATCCGACGACCAGCAAATTCATCGCGCCAGCCAAGTCGCCCCCCAGTATGCCGCCAGCATGAACACAAACAGCACAATCGCACCGACTGCGCCTTTTCGTCCGCGCCATGCCCCCGTTACACGTGCCGCCAACAAACTGCCATACAACATCCATGTCACCATCGCCCACAAGGTCTTCGGCCAAGGCCACGCACCAACGACTCGGTTCGAGATTGCACCGCCGATCATGCCGACAGTGAGCAATACAAAACCGAGAATCGTCAGGCGTATTCCGATGACATCGAGTTGGTCCACCGCCGGCAACAAGAACAGCAATACGCTTCGATGACGCGATTTCAATTGCCGTTCCTGGACGAGGTACATCGCGCCCATCACACTCGCCAGCGCCAGTGCTCCGCACGCAATAATCCCGATGGCAGCGTGGAATTCCACCCATGCGCTGTGTTTCTTCGGGACGTGCGCCGTAACATCCACCGGCGCCAACAACACCGTGAGCACCACCATCGCCACCAGCGGCGCGGTGAACGCGCCGAGAAACGAGACGCGATACGACGGCCCGATCAACAAATAGAACAAGACTGCCGACCACGCGATGAACATCTGGACCTCAAAGATGTTCGTCACGGGACACCGATGCAGGTGTTGCCCGCGTAGATACAGCGCCAGCGTGTGCAACAGGAACCCGACGACCATGATGGCGACGTTGACGCCGTGAAGCGACCCCGCCGCCTCGCGCCGTTGCAGACGACGCGCGGTCAACGCGCTCGCTGCGACGTAACAGACAAATGCCATCCAGAGACAAAGTCGTTCGTTCATGTTCGCAACGCCCTCTCCAGTTTTTTGCGCGTGGCTTTCGCCAACGATGGACTCACTCCGCCGGTGGAGATCGCGATGGTGATTCCCCGATGACGAATGACCGACGGCACGATGAAGTTGCCAGCCTGCGGCGGCGCGGCGCAGTTGACGAGCAGTCGCCGTCGTTTCGCTTCGGCACAAACGCGGCGGTTCACGTCGAGGTTGTCGGTCGCGGCCACGACAAGTTTCGCACCACTCAAATCGCCGGCACGATAGCAGCGGCGCAGCCAGCGCACGCCGCGCAGCCGGCGCAACGCCGACGTCGCGTCGGGACCGATGACGGTGACGCTCGCACCGGCGGCGAGCAACGAACGCGCTTTACGTGTTGCGACGCGTCCCGCGCCGACCACGACGACCGGTTGGTTTGTAAGATCAAAAAATAATGGATACCACATTGGATGTTGGTGGTTGGAGCGCGGACTGCCGCGCCCCAACCTTCCGTGATTGGAAGGGCCGTAAGCCAGATTCTGTTTTGATAGCCATTTGTCTATGCGACCTGTACCCGCGGCTCGTAGTGGTGCGGGCCACACCATCGCCGCCTATTTGGTCTTGCTCCCGATGGGGTTTGCCGTGCCCCCGGCATTGCTGACGGGGCGGTGAGCTTTTACCTCGCCGTTTCACCCGTTCCCCGCTTGCGCGAGGTGGTTTGTTTTCTGTGGCACTGTCCGTCCCCCGATATTACGTCGGAGTCCCCCGCTTGCGCGGGGCGTCGCGCCCTGTGGAGTCTGGACTTTCCTCCATCCCGACACAAGGCCGAGACAGCGGCTATCCGCCCTTCCAAAGAACAAATTTCGTTTTACTGCGCCTGCCAATATAAAATGCGACCGCAATAGTCGCAACTGACCACCTCGCCGCCATTCTTCGCGTTGTGTACCACCTGCGGCGGGAGGTTCAGGTGGCACCCACCACAATTACCGTGGAGGATTGGCACGATCGCGCAGTCGCCCTTGCTCTTCATCAAGCGGTCGTAGCGCGCCAGCAAATCGGCGTCGGCCTGCGCCGCGAGCGACTGACGTTCGCCTTGCAATTGCACCAGTTCTTTCTCCGCTGTCTGCGCGCGACGCTTCAGATCAGCCTGTTCAGTCTCGCCCTTGGCGGTAAGCTCCTTCAACTGAACCTGCTCCTGTTTCAACAGCGGCTGAAGCTGCTCAGTCTTGTCCATCAATTCCAATTCGATATCTTCCAGATGAACAATCTCCTGCTCGGCATTGTTGATCTCCTTCAGCAACGCCTGGTACTCGACGTTCGATTTGATCTGGTTGAGTTGCACGCGGTACTTCGTGATTTGCGTACGCTTGCCCTCGGCTTCAATCTCCAACTTCTTTCGGTCAGCCTCGATCTGCTTCAGTTGCAGCTTGGCGGCCTCCAGCTTCGCCGACTCGTCCTGCACGCGCTTCTGCACGGCAGCAATCTCCAGCGGGATGCGCGCGGTCTCCGCCTTCAACGAAGCGATGCGGCGGTCGCGATCCTGCAACACGAGCAGATGTTCAAGGGCTGGCAACATTGGCGGGCAGTCTAGCTTTCGATTCCCCGCCTGTCAACCGCGCCGGGCTGCAAAGAATTTCTCCAGATGCTTGGCCAGCATATCGGCTTCAAGATTGACCCGCTGCCCGGCGAGACGAACTTGCAGATTGGTAATCTCGTGCGTGTGCGGAATTATCCAAATCCGAAACCAATTTCGTCCAAATGCCGCCACCGTCAGGCTGATGCCGTCCACAGCAATCGAGCCTTTCTCCACGATGTACTTCATGACTGCTGCTGGTGCTTTCACTTCCAGCACGTAATCCGTCCCCGACTTCTCGTAGCGACGCACCACGCCGGTGCCGTCCACGTGGCCTTGGACAAAATGCCCGTCGAGCCGGCCATCGGCGCGCAACGGGCGCTCCAAGTTCACGAGGCTGCCGTGCTCCAACTCGCCGAAATTCGTCCGCTTCATCGTCTCGTTCAGCACATCGAAGCGCAACAGAGTGCCGCGCTTGTCTGCTACCGTCAGGCACGCGCCGTTGACGGCGATGCTGTTACCGACGCGCAATGCACGCCCGACCGTCTTCGGACGCACATAAAGCTCGGTGGATTTCGGTCCTTGGCGGATGCGCTCGACGATACCCGTCTCCTCAACAATTCCGGTAAACATGCCGGCACCTTACAAAGCTGCCGGCGGGTTGTCTAGCATCGAACTAACAACCGCATCACTTCCCACGGAGAGACTACACCCGAAGTTTCCGTCAACGCATTCGCCGCGCCGCAGGCAACACCAATTCGCACTACCTCATCCAGCGGTTGCTGAGTATCCAACCCAACGACCATTCCCGCCAACATCGCGTCACCCGAACCAATCGGATTCACAGCCTTCACACGTGGCGGCCGCACCCGCCAGCGTTCGCGTCCCTTGAACGCCATGACCGGTTTCGCCCCGTGCGTGATCACAACGAACTCCGCGCCAAGCTTCATCAACTTCGCGATACCACCCTTCCCTGTCGCTGCCGCAAGTTCCGCGCGATTGATCTTCACCAACGTCGGTCGCTCCCGCACCGCGCGCATCAACTGTGTCCCCTGCAAGTCCAGTACCACGCGCACGCCGCACTTCCGCGCCATCCGCGCCAAGCGTGCGCAAAAATCATCACCACATCCGCGCGGCACTGTCCCGATCAACACCAACCATTTCGCCTGCTGTAATTCCTCGTTGAACGCTCGCAACACCGCTTTCACTTCCGATGGTTGCAGCGCCGGCGCTTCCTCCACGAGTTCCGTGACCACGCCGCCACCGATCAACGTCTGACACATTCGCGTTTCCTCGCGAACGGACACAATCCGAGATCGCACACCATCCGCTGCGAGCGCCCGTCGGTACAACGTGCCACGCTCTCCGCCAGCCACTGTCAGCAACCGCGTCTTGGCGCCGAGTATCGTTAACACGCGAGCCATGTTCGTGCCTTTTCCGGCAGCCGTTTCAATCACGCGCCGTACTCGGTTCACCTCGCCGGGATCGAACCCATCAAAAAATAACGTTCTCTGCCAAGCTGGCGAAAGGCTCACAACCAAAATCATTGCACATCCCCCTCAAACAGCATCTCCGCACCAATCTTCCGCCACGCACCATGCACCAGTGTTGCCTTTGCAACACGCGCACTTCCGGCGATCACCTTCGGCGCAAAGAAGACCGCCACCTTGTCCACCACGCCGGCATCGAAAGCCGCGCTCAACAGCGTCGGACCGCCTTCAATCAGCACGCTCGTGATTCCCATCCCGCCTAACTTTCGCAACACCAGCCGTAGGTTCCGCGTCGTGAAATGAAGCGTTCGTTCTCGGTAAGCATCGGTGAATGCCTTGGCGGTTCGTGGACACCGCCCCACGACCACGCGCCATGGTTGCTGTCCGCGCACACCGTGCCGCAGCGTCAATTGAGGGTCATCGCGAATGACCGTCTTCGCGCCGACCATGATGGCGTCCACTTGCGCACGGAGCTTGTGCGCTTCGCGGCGTGCGGCGTCACTGGTGATCCATTTCGAGTCGCCGGTGCGCGTCGCCATCTTTCCGTCGAGGCTCATCGCGGCCTTCGCGATGACCAGCGGCAGGCCAGTCTTAATCCATTTGTTGAAGGCAGCGTTCAACGCTGTCGCTTCCGCCGCGAGCAGGCCGGCTTCGACGCGAACTCCAGCGCGACGCAGCAGTCGCAGGCCACGTCCGCGGTGTTTCGGGTTCAGATCCGTCGCCGCGACGACGACACGGCGGATGCCGGCAGCGATGACGGCGTCGGTGCACGGCGGCGTGCGGCCGTGGGTGCAACACGGTTCGAGTGTGACGTAGAGCGTCGCACCGCGGGCGTTGACACCGCGGAGCGCGTTGACCTCGGCGTGCGGTTCGCCGGCGCGTTGGTGCCAGCCTTCGCCGATGACCTTGCCGGCGCGCACCACGACGGCACCGACAGCCGGGTTCGGGCTGGTCGTGCCGAGGCCGCGACGGGCCAGTGCGAGCGCGCGGCGCATGAACCGTTCGTCTTGTGCGTTGAAGCTCACGAGCCGCAGGATAACGGTTCCGCTGCGCGAATCAAACTTTCTCTTGCATTCCACCTCCGCTACCGGTAATAGTCGCGCCCGTTTCACCCCGTCAGGAGAAAGAGTATGAACCCCGTCCGTGTGTTGTGCCTGACGAGTCTGTCGGTGTTGCTTTGCGTATGCGCCCGAGCCGACCAGAACCCCGATCTGAAGGCGCTGACTGAAGAAAACAAGCAGTTACGAGAGAGACTGGAACGACTGGAAGGCGAGCTGGGCAAGATCAAAGCCCTGCTCAATGAACGCGCCGCTGTGCCCACGACAGCCGCGACTGTGTCTACCGGCAAGAAACCTGTTGTCGCCGGGCTGGACGTCGAGTTGTACGGTTACGTGAAACTCGATGCGGCGCATGACAGTTCTGTTGCCTCCATCGGCAATTACGCCCGTTGGGCGGAGTCGCGCGGCGCTGCCAACCAGCACGACGAGTTCAGCATGACCGCCAACCAGACTCGTCTTGGCTTGCGCATCAAGGGTCCTGAATCCAAGACCGTCGAGACCGCGGGTCTGATCGAAGTGGACTTCTACGGCGGCGGCACGGAGAATAAGCCGAACCCGATGATGCGCCATGCCTACCTGACAGCATTCTGGCCGGACTTGCAGCTTCAGTTGCTGGCGGGGCAGACGTTCGACACCATTTCGCCGCTCTGGACGCCGACACTCAACTACACCGTCGGCTGGTGGCAGGGCGACATCGGTTACCGCCGGCCTCAGTTGCGCCTGACGGAAACGCTCAAGCCGGCCGACAAGGTCGAAGTGAAACTGGAAGCCGCTGCCGCGCGCACCATGTCAGGACGCCTGACCGGGACCGCCAGTTACGGCGACACCGGCCAGGAATCCGGCATCCCGACGTTCCAGGGCCGCGCCAGCGTCAGCTTCCCGCTGCTGACCGACAAACCGACCGTGTTCGGCGTCTCCGGCCATTTCGGACAGGAACGATTCAATGGCGGCAAGCGCATTGACTCCTTCTCGATCAACGCGGACCTGACGCTGCCGATTACCAAGTGGCTGGCGTTGCAAGCCGAGGCGTTCTTCGGCCAGGACCTCGATACCTATAACGGCGGCATCGCCCAAGGCGTGAACACCACCACGATGAAAGCGATTCACTCGCAAGGCGGCTGGTTCGCGTTCGCGCTGACTCCATCACCGAAGTGGCTGTTCAACGTCGGGGCCGCGATTGACGATCCGCGTGACGGCGACCTCCCCGTCGCCGCCACCAGCCGGACTTACAACAGCGTCGCCTTCGGCAACGCCACCTACTTCTTCACACCGAATTTCTCGTTGGGTGTTGAGCTTTCCTACCTGCACACTGGTTACAAGACCATGAAGGACGGCGAGGACTTCCGCGAACAACTCTCGGTCATCTACAAGTTCTAATCGCCACAAAAACGAACGAGCCGGGAACGTACAGTTCCCGGCTCGTTGTGTTTTCCGACAAACCCTAAGCCGACGGTATCGCCTTCACCTCATGGTGATGCGGCGCCTTCAGCAACAGCGTGACAACCGCTGCCACGACCAGCAATGCCGATGAGCAGTAGTACGCAAACGTGAACGCCTGCGTCTTGTCATAGACCTTGCCGGCCAGCAGCGAGAGCATGAAGCCGCCGAGGCCCCACGCGGTGAACACCAGGCCGTAGTTCACGCCGAAATTCTTCAGGCCGTAGAAGTCCTTCGTCAACGACGGGAACAACGCGAGATTCGCGCCGTAGTTGGCGCCGATCAACGCCGACAGCACCGCCAGCACGACAGCGTGGCCGAGGAAGTTCTCCTTCGTCGCCATCGAGAGCATCGTGATGCAGACCGCCTGGAACAACGAACAGATAATCAGCGTCGCCTTGCGACCGATCTTGTCAGAGACCAACCCGGCGATGATCCGGCCCGCGCCATTGCCAACCGCCAGCACCGCAACGAGGACGAACCCGAGTTTCACCCCGGCCTGCACGTCCACCATCTTGGCCAGCTTGGAGATGATCATCAGGCCGGCGCCGGCGCCGCAGGCGTAGATGAACCACAGCAGGTAGAACTGCCACGTGCTGAACAGTTCGCCCGGCGTGAAATCTTCCTTCTTCACCATCGCGCCCGGCTTGGGCGCGACCGTGCCGGCAGGAACGTAACCAGCGGGAGGAGGACGCAGCAGTTGAGCGAGGCCGCACACGACGACAAGGAACCCGATCCCAAACGCCAGCATGGTCGCCGGCACGCCGTACCGGGTGATCAACGCGTTGCCCAGCGGCGCGATATAAACGCTCGCCAAGCCAAACCCCGACACCACGATGCCAGCGATCATCCCCGTCTTTGCCGCCGAGAACCATTTCACCGCCGGCGGCGTCGCCGAAGCGTAGCCGAAACCAAAACCAGCCCCGGCCAACAAGCCGAAGCCAAGGACATAGCCCCACAAGTTCGAGACGAACGACGCGAGGATCAATCCGGCGCCGACGAACAGGCCGCCGATGGTGGCAACGGTGCGCGGCCCGATCCGATCCTGCATCCGCCCCGCGGGAACCATGATGAGACAGAAGACGAGGCAGGCGAGCGAGTACGGCCACGCTTTGTCGGCTTCGCTCCAGCCCCATTCTTTCGGGATGTTCTTGCTGACGACGCTCCACGAATACAACACGCCGAGGGCGAGATTGATGCCCATGCCGGCGAAGGTGACACTCCAACCGTGATTCTTGACTGTGTCGCTCATTGGCAGACCTTTCTAGATTGTTGAACCGGCGGGGGCGGAGCGCGCTTGCGCCCCACCCCCGCTTGGATTCGTTGATTAGAGCTTGCCCTTGACGAGCACTTCGACAACGTGCGGGTCGGCCAGCGTGGTGGTGTCGCCGATCTGGTCCACGGCGTTCTCGGCAATCTTGCGCAGGATGCGGCGCATGATTTTGCCCGACCGCGTCTTTGGCAGCGCCGGGGCGAACTGGATCTTGTCCGGCACGGCGATGGGACCAATCTCTTTGCGAACGTGATTAGCGAGTTCCTTGCGGAGGTCTTCGCTCTCGTGCACGCCTTCGCGCAACGTGACGAACGCGTAGAGGCCCTGGCCTTTGATGTCATGCGGCATCGGCGCCACGGCGGCCTCGGCCACCTTCGGATGGCTCACGAGCGCGCTCTCGACTTCGGCGGTACCGATGCGATGGCCGGAGACGTTGACGACGTCGTCAATGCGTCCCATCAGCCAGTAGTCGCCATCGGGATCAATCCGGCAGCCGTCGCCGGTGAAGTAGAGGTTCTTGTACATCGTGAAGTAGGTGTCAATGAACCGGTCGTGGTCGCCCCAGGTGGTGCGCATCATGCCGGGCCACGGTTTCTTGATGCAGAGTTTGCCGCCTTCGTTGGGCGAGCACTCGGTGCCGTCGTCGCGAAGAACGACCGGCTCGACGCCGAAGAACGGTCGGGAGGCGCTGCCGGGTTTGAGGGTGTGGGCGCCGGGCAACGGGGTGATGAGGTGGCCGCCGGTTTCGGTCTGCCACCAGGTGTCCACGATCGGGCAGCGTTCTTTGCCGATGACGCGGTAGTACCACATCCACGCTTCGGGGTTGATTGGTTCACCGACGGAGCCGAGCGTCTTGAGAGAACTGAGGTTGTACTTGTTCGGCCATTCGTCGCCGAGCCGGATGAGCGAGCGGATCGCGGTCGGCGCGGTGTAGAACTGGGTGACTTTGAATTTCTCGACCATCTGCCAGAACCGCCCGGCATCGGGATACGTCGGCACGCCTTCGAACATGAGGCTGGTGAAACCGTTGGCGAGCGGGCCATAGACGATGTAGCTGTGGCCGGTGACCCAGCCGATGTCGGCGGTGCACCAGAACAGGTCTTCGGGATGGATGTCGAAGACGTACTTGGTGGTCAACGCGCAGTGCAATAGGTAGCCGGCGGTGGTGTGGACGACGCCCTTGGGTTTGCCGGTGGAGCCGGAGGTGTAGAGGATGAACAGCGGGTCTTCGGCCTTCATGACTTCGGGTGGGCAATCGGCGCTGGCCTTGGCCATTTCGTCGTGCCACCACACGTCGCGTCCGGCGGTCATGTTGCAGGGTTCGTCGTTGCGTTTGAACACGATCACCTTCTCGACGCAGCCGGCTTTCTTGCAGGCTTCGTCGGCAATGTCCTTGAGGCGGATGTGCTTGCCGGCGCGCAACGAGACGTTGGCGGTGACGAGGACTTTGCAGGTCGAGTCCACAATCCGGCCCGCCAGAGACTCGGCGCTGAAGCCGCCGAACACGATCGAGTGGATCGCGCCGATGCGGGCGCAGGCAAGCATCGCGATGGGCAGTTCGACGACCATCGGCATGTAGATGGAGACGCGGTCGCCCTTTTTGACGCCGTGGCTTTTGAGGACGTTGGCGAACTTGCAGACTTCGGCGTGGAGTTGTTTGTACGTCAGCTTCTTGACGTCGGCTTCCGGCTCGCCCTGCCAGAGCAACGCGACTTTGTCAGCGGCCGGCGTGTTGAGATGGCGGTCGAGGCAGTTGACGGTGACGTTGAGCTGGCCGTCTTCGAACCAGGTGTGTTTGATCGTGCGGGCGTCGGTGTTCCAGGTGAACTTGCGGGCGACGGTGGGTTTCTTGAACCACTCCAGCGTGGCGCATTGTTCCAGCCAGAACTTGTCGGGGTCCTTGATGGAGCGGTCGTACATTTGTTTGTACTGGGCGGCGTTGACGTAGGCGCGTTTAACGGCGTCGGCCGGGGGCGGGAAGGTACGATTCTCCGTTAACAGCGACGCGGTTGATACGGTCTTCTGCTGCTGACTCATCTTTTGTTCTCCTGATGTGATGCTACCGATGTTTTGCGGGGGGTGAAACGCCGCGATAAGACCAAATCCCCTTCTCTGTGTCAAGCGCGCGCCGAGCGTTTCTTGACAGCGCCGGACATTCCCCCTATAAACCGCTCACCTCGTTGAAAACCAAGAAAGACAATTTCCAATGCTTGAATCCCTGTTTTACCCGCAGACCGTGGCGGTCATCGGCGCCTCGCGCGAGCGAGGCAAAGTCGGCCACGAGGTCGTCGCCAACCTCCTGAACGGCGGTTTCACCGGCACCATCGTGCCGGTGAACCCCAAGGCCGCCGACGTGCTCGGCATCAAATGTTATCCTGACCTCGCCTCCTACCCCGGCACCGTGGACCTCGCCGCCGTCGTCGTGCCGACGAAGTTCGTGCAGGCCGCCGTCCAGAGCGCCACCGAGGCCGGCGCGAAAGGGATCATCGTCATCACCGCCGGCTTCAAGGAAGTCGGACCGGAAGGCGCGGCGCTCGAACGGGAAATCGCCGAGCAATGCCGGGCCAACGGCGCGCGCCTGGTGGGACCGAACTGCATCGGCGTCATCAACACCGACAACAAGATGAACGCCACCTTCGCCCCGCAGATGCCGCCGCCGGGCAAGATCTCCGTCATCTCCCAGTCCGGCGCGCTCTGCGTCGCCATCCTCGACATGGCTTGCCATCGCCGCATGGGCCTCGGCAAGGTTGTCAGCTTCGGCAACAAAGCCGACCTCAACGAAGTGGATCTGCTCCAATCGCTCGCCGAGGACAAACAGACTGCTGTCATTGCCGGCTACCTCGAAAGCATCACCGAGGGCGACGAGTTCCTGCGCGTCGCCGAGGCTGCCGCCAACGTCAAACCCGTCGTCATCCTCAAAGTCGGCGTCACCCAGGCCGGCGCGAAAGCCGCCTCCTCGCACACCGGCAGCCTTGCCGGCGCCGACATGGCTTACGGCGCGGCGTTCAAACGCTCCGGCGTCATCCGCGCCGAGAACTTCGAGGCCCTCTTCGATTACGCGACTGCGTTTGCAATGCAGCCGTTGCCGCTGGGCGAACGGCTCGCCATCATCACCAACGCCGGCGGCCCCGGCATCATGGCGAGCGATGCCGCGGAAATGGCGGGCTTGCAGATGATCACGCCGACGCCGGAGACGCAGCAGAAGTTGCGCGCCAATCTGCCGGTGACGGCAGCGGTCGGCAACCCGGTGGACGTGATCGGCGACGCCGACCCCGACCGTTACGCGAAGGCGTTTGAGCTGGTCCAGGAAGACCCGAACGTGGACGCGATCGTCGTGGTCGTCACGCCGCAGAACATGACGCAGCCGTTGGTGCTCGCGGAGAAACTCGCGAAGGCACACCACGGCAAGAAGCCGATGTTGGCCGCGTTCCTCGGCGGCCAGGAGATGGTTAAGGCCCACGCACGCCTGATGGAGTTGAACATCCCGAACTACCCGTCGCCGGAGCGCGCGATCGGCGCGTTGCGGGCGCTGTGCGATTACGCCGCCTGGAAAAACCGGCCGCCGCGCGTCGTCGCGCGTTTCCCGGTGAACCGCCGGCGCGTGGACCGCGTGCTCTCGTGGCACGCCCGCATGGGCATCAAACAGATCGGCGAAGTCGAGGCCAAGGAAATCCTCCGCGCCTACGACTTCAACATCCTCCCCGCCGGCCTCGCGGAGACCTCGGCCCAGGCCGTCGAGATCGCTGAGCGAATCGGCTACCCGGTCGTGCTGAAGATTTCGTCGCCGGACATCATCCACAAGTCCGACTTCGGCGGCGTGCGCATCAACCTCGCCAACGCCGAGCAGGTCCGCGACGCCTTCGACCTGATGATGCTGCGCGTGCATCGCCGGGCGCCGAACGCCAAGATTCGTGGTGGTTACGTCGAGAAAATGGGCACCCGCGGCCGCGAGGTCATCCTCGGCATGACCCGCGACCCGGCCTTCGGGCCGATGCTGATGTTCGGTCTCGGCGGCATTTTCGTCGAGGTGATGAAAGACGTCACGTTCTACCTCGCGCCGATCACGGCCGAGGAGGCAATGCAGATGTTGAAGAACACGCGCAGCTACGCCCTGTTGCAGGGCGCGCGCGGCCAGGCGCCGGTGGACATGGAAGCCATCGCCGTCTCGCTGCAGCGCATCAGCCAGCTCGTCACCGATTACCCGCAGATCAGCGAACTCGACATCAACCCCTTCATTGTCGGCGAAGTCGGCACCGAAGCCTACGTCGCCGATGCCCGCATCACCTTGAGCGGCACCATCCCATCTTCCCCGGAGCAACATGACCACCACTAAACGACCCCCCTTCGATCCCGACTGGGAACAAAAATACGCCGGCATGATCCAGACGGCCGACGAGGCTGTCCGCAAACTTCGCCCCGGTCAGCGCGTGTTCATCGGCACCGGCTGCGCCGTGCCGACCACGTTGGTCAGCGCGCTCACGCGCCGCGGCCCCGAACTGGTGGACACCGAGTTGGTCCATCTGTTGACCTTCGGTGAAGCGCCCTACGCCACGCCGGAAATGCGCCGCTACTTCCGCGTCAACAGCTTCTTCATCGCCAAGAACGTCCGCGAAGTCATCCAGGAAGGCCTCGGCGACTATACGCCGATCCATCTCTCCGACATCCCGCGGCTGTTCGACTCCGGGCAGTTGCCCCTGGACGTCGCGCTCATCCAGGTCACGCCGCCTGACGCCAACGGCATGTGCTCGCTCGGCGTCTCCGTGGACATCGTCAAGAGCGCCGCGGAGAACGCTTCGCTCGTCATCGCCGAGGTCAACCCGAACATGCCGCGCACCCACGGCAACTCCTCGTTGCACGTGTACGACCTCGACGTGCTCGTGTCCTCCCAAGAACCACTGCACGAAGTCTCCCCAACCGAGCCTTCCGAGGAAGCCCGCCAGATCGCCGAGCACATCGCCGCCCTTGTCGAGGACGGCTCGACCGTCGAGTTCGGCATCGGACGCATCCCGCAAGCGTTGATGAAACTGCTCACCCACAAACGCGACCTCGGCATCCACACCGAGATGCTCACCGATGGCATCGTGGACCTCGTCGAATCCGGCGCCGTCACCGGCGAACGCAAGAAGATTGACCACGGCAAGATCGTCGCCAGCTTCTGCCTCGGCTCGCGCAAGCTCTACGACTACATTGACGGCAACCCGCTGTTCTCCTTCCACCCCACCGAGTACGTCAACGACCCCTCCATCATCCGCCAGCAGCCGAAGATGGTCGCCATCAACACCGCCCTGGAAATTGACCTCACCGGCCAGGTCTGCGCCGACTCCCTCGGCGAGAAATTCTATTCCGGCGTCGGCGGCCAGGTGGACTTCAACCGCGGCGCCGGCAAGGCCAACGGCGGACGCGCCATCATTGCGTTGCCCTCGACGGCCCGCAACGCCACTGTTTCCCGCATCGTCACCCACCTCACCGAAGGCGCCGGCGTCGTCACCTCCCGCGCCGGCGTCCACTACGTCGTCACCGAGCACGGCGTCGCCTACCTCCACGGCAAGAGCATCCAGGAACGCGCGTTGGCCCTGATCAGCATCGCGCACCCGAAGTTCCGCGCCCAACTCCTGCGCGAGGCCATCCAGTCGAAGTTCCTGCCCGCCGACCTCGTGGACAAGGAAAACAAACTCGCCGGCAGCCCGCGCGAGTTGCGCACCACGATGCTGCTCAAGGACGGCACGCAGTTGTTCTTCCGCGCGATCCACCCGACCGATGAGCCGCGCATCCGCACGCTCTTCTACAACCTCTCGCAGGAGACGATCTACTACCGCTTCCTGCGGACCATGCAGGCGATCCCGCGCAAGGAAATCCTCGACATGACCTACATTGACCCGCGCACCGAGGTCGCCATCCTCGCCACCGTGCCGGAAGCGTACGGCGAGGACGTCGTGGCCATCGGCCGCTACTACCTCGACCCGAAGACCAACCGCGCCGAGGTCGCGTTCGTCGTCCAGGATAAATGGCAGCGCCGCGGCATCGGCACCTTCATGCTCAACCACCTCATCAAAGTGGCCCGCCGCAGCGGCATCAGCGGCTTCACCGCCGAGGTCCTCCGCAGCAACCGCCCGATGCAGGCCGTCTTCAACCGCGCCAACTGCAAAGTGCGCAGCAGACTTCAGGACGACGTCTATCACTACGACCTGAACTTCGATTAGCTTCCGTTTTGCGTTGATGATGCGACGAACCACATTGCCGATCTCGGCACGCCGAATCATGGCGACGGTCATGCGACGGCATTTCGGGCGCGGCGCTGACGCATGGCTGACGTCGCTGTTTACCGAAGTGCAACGTGCGTACGCAGGCCGGCATCCGGACTTCCAGGCGGGCACCCTTCCCTTCCACAACTTCACCCACGCCTGCGAGACTGCCATCGCGACGCTCCGCCTTCTCGACGGTCATCTCCGCCGCAACGCCCCGCCAGCGTTGACGGCACGCCACTGCGAACTGGTCGTTGCCGCCGTGTTGATGCACGACATCGGTTTCCTCCAAGAAACCGGCGACACCAAAGGTACCGGTGCAAAATACACACCGACCCACGTGGCGCGCAGTGAACGATTCGCCGCGCGCCTGCTGGCCGGGCGCGGTCTGCGCAATGGCGAACTCCGATTCGTTCAACTGGCCATCCGCGGCACCGGCCTCAACACCGACGCGCGCCGCCTACCGTTCCGCAACGGGCGGGAGCGGTTCCTTTCCAGCGCCGTTGCCGCCGGCGACCTCATCGGTCAGATGGCCGCGCCCGATTACCCGCAACGACTCGTCGCATTGCACGACGAGTGGGTCGCCGCTGCCCGGCAAAACCGGACGCCCACGCCACCGAGCCTGCGCCAGATTCGCCTGCGAACCGCGACGTTTTACCGCGAACATCTTCAACGCCGACTGGAAACCGATTGGCACTGGGTCGCCGACGCGTTGATCTGGCATTTCCCGCACGGACGCGACCGCTACGCCGCTTCGATCCGCGCCAACCTCCGCCGCATCCACCGGCAAGCGAGACGTTCATGTTGATTGTCTTCACCGTCACGGTCTTCCTCGCGGCGGCGTTGTTGTTCCTGCTGCAACCGATGTTCGCGCGGATGCTGTTGCCGATGCTCGGCGGTTCGCCCGCCGTCTGGAACACCGCGATGATGTTTTACCAAACAGCGCTGCTCACCGGCTACGCGCTCGCGCACTTCACGAAACGGCGGCACGTCTGGGCGTATGTCGGCCTTGCGCTGTTGTCGCTGATTGTGTTGCCGGTCGCTGTGCCGCGCGGCTGGCTGCCGCCGACGCAATCCAACCCGATCCCGTGGCTGCTCGGAACGATGCTCGTTTCTGTCGGCCTCCCGTTCATCGTCATCGCTGCCGCCAGCCCGATGCTTCAACGATGGTTCGCCGCCCGCAGCGGGAAAGACCCGTACTGGCTCTACGCCGCCAGCAACCTCGGCAGCCTGCTTGCGCTGATCGCCTACCCCGCGCTGATCGAGCCGCGACTCGGCCTCGCCCAGCAAAGCCGCTGGTGGAGCGTCGGGTTTGCCGCGCTCGTCGCGCTGCTGGCCGTGTGCGTGTTGTGGTCGCGCTCCGACGCCGCGCCGGTTTCCGAAAATGTTCCCGTGCCGTTCCGCCGGCGTTTGCGCTGGCTGTTGCTGGCGTTTGCGCCGTGCAGTCTGATGCTGAGTGCGACGACTTACCTGACAAGTTCCGTCGCGCCGATTCCATTGTTGTGGGTCGTACCGCTGGCAACGTACTTGTTGACGTTCGTGCTCGTGTTCGCCAAGCGCCGGCTGCTGCCGCACAAGTTGATGTTGTGGACGCTGCCGCTCGCGTTACTGGCGATGCCGTGGACAATCGCGGGGCTGTTGCTCGGCTTACCGATGGAACCGCTCGATGTCCATGTCGTGCTCCATGTCGCCGTGTTGTTCGTGGTGGCGATGGTCTGCCACGGCGAACTCGCCAACGACCGGCCACCAGCATCGCAACTGACGGAATTTTACCTCTGGCTCGCCATCGGTGGCGCGCTCGGCGGCGTGTTCAACGCGTTGCTCGCGCCGCTGCTGTTCCCGACTGTCTGGGAGTATCCATTGACGCTGCTGCTGGCTTGTCTGTTGGTCCGCTGCAAATCCTGGCGAGGCTACGTCGCCGGGCCGGTCCTGCTTGGCCTCGCCACGGTTGCGCTGCTCGTGTACTTCAGTCATCGCTCCGGCGCCGGCAGTTTCCGCACGGTGCGACGCGCTCGGAGTTTTTTCGGGATTCATCAGGTCTTTGCCGATGAGTCGGGCAATTATCATTTCCTCAAACATGGCTGCACGGTGCACGGCGTGCAGAACCAGTCGAACCGGCGCGAGCCGCTGTCGTACTTCTCTCGGCGCGGACCGCTCGGCGAAGTGATGGCGACCGTGCCGCCGGCATTGAAGCAACAGGTGGCGGTCGTCGGCCTCGGCGCGGGCACAGTGGCCTGCTACGGCGAGCAAGGCCAGCAGTGGACGTTCTACGAGATTGATCCCGTGGTCGAACAGATCGCGCGCGACCCGCGCTGTTTCACGTTTCTCGCCGATTGCCCCGCAAGCGTGAAGGTCGTGCTCGGCGACGCGCGCCTCTCGCTCGAACGCGAACCGGATGGACGGTTCGGCGTGATGATCCTCGACCCGTATAACTCGGACACACCTCCGCTGCACTTGTTGACGCGCGAGGCGTTGGCGTTGTACCAGCGCAAGCTCGCGCCGCAGGGCGTGATGGCGTTTCACATCAGCGCGAGCCACTTGGAATTGAAGCCGGTGCTGGCGAACCTCGCGCGCGACGCGCATCTGTTCGCCCTGCACTTGATTGATTTCTCCAACGCCGAACGCCGGGCGCGCGGCGAATCGCTGTCGCGCTGGGTGGTGATGACCCGACATCCACCCGTGCTGGAACGGCTGGCCAACTCCGGCTACTGGCGAATGCTCCGCCCGAACGAGAGAGTTGGGGTGTGGACGGACGATTACGTCAGCCTGTTCCGTGTCTGGAGTTGGGACTTATAACGCCGTCTTTGATTTCCAAGAGCCGTTCGCCGCGCGTGGCGATATGTTCGTCGTGCGTGACCATCACCAACGTCGTGCCGCCACTGGCGCGCATCTGCCAGAGCAGGTCGAGAATCGTTTCGCCGGTCCGTGAGTCGAGATTGCCGGTCGGTTCGTCAGCGAGGATCAGCGTCGGGCGGTTGATCAATGCGCGCGCAATCGCCACCCGTTGCTGTTCGCCGCCGCTCAACTCGGTGGGGCGATGTTCGAGCCGGTCACCGAGGCCGACGGCTTTCAGGAGTTCCGTCCCACGCTCCACCAAACCGTCGGTGCGCCGCGCGCCAAGCAGGGCGGGCAGGCAGACGTTTTCCAGCGCGTCGAGTTCGGGCAGCAGATTGTAGGATTGAAAGACAAACCCGATTCGCTCGTTGCGCAACCGCGTGCGCTCGGCGGCGGATTTCTGGAACAACGGCGTCTGGTCGAGCGTCACTTCGCCTTTCGTCGGAGTGTCGAGTCCGCCGAGCAGATGCAATAACGTGCTCTTACCGGCGCCGGAAGCGCCGACGATGACGAGGACTTCGCCGCGGCACACTTCGAGATTGATCCCTTGGAGGACTTCGACGGCGCGTTGGCCCATCGTGTAGGTCTTGTGAAGATCGCGCGCGGTGAGAATCAGATCACTCATGGCGCAATGCCTCCACGGGTTCGAGCCGCGCAGCCCAGAGCGCGGGGATCAGGCCGCCGAGCGTGCAGATCGCCATCGCAGAGACTGCGATTGTCAACGCGTCGCGCCAAGCGAGGTACGCCGGAATCCGGGTAAAGTTGTAGATCTCGCGCGGGAAGACCTCGACGCCGAGCACGCGCGACAGGAAATCCTGAATCGGCGTCAGGTTGTGGATCGTCAACAAACCGAGCGTGAGGCCAACGATCACACCGAACACGCCGACGATGAAACCTTGCACGAGCACCAGCCGCGAGATTTGCCCGGCGGTCGCGCCGAGGGATTTAAGGACGCCAATCTCCTTGGTCTTCTGCACGGTCGAGGTGATGAGCGTGCTCATGATACAGAACGCCGCCACGACCACGAGCAACAACAGAATGAAAAACATCGTTGTCTTCTCAACCTGAATCGCGCCGAGGATACGCTGGTTCTGTTCCGCCCAGGTTTGCGCCCGCAACCCGATCGGCAGCTTTCGGTTCAAGTGATCGGCGACTTGCTTGGCGCCCAGGAATGGATCGTCGGTCATCAATTCGACGCCATGGACTTCGTTGTGGAGGTTGTAGAGTTCCTGTGCCGTTTCCAGCGAGGTGAAGATGAGACTGGCATCATACTCAAACATGCCGGAGTGAAAAACGCCGGTGACGGTCAACTCCATCGGCAGATAAACTTCCTCGCCTTTCTTCTCGATGGTTCGCGGCGAATAAACGGTGATCTTATCGCCAAGGTAAATGCCGTACTGCGCCGACAACTCGCGTCCGATGACGACCTTCTCGCCGTCGAGGTCGAGCGCGCCCCGGCCATCGGCGATGTACTCGCCGAGCTTGCTGACTTGCACCTCGCGTTTCGGGTCTATCCCTTTGAGGTATGGCGTGGCGACGCGTTTGTTGAACTCGACGAGCACCAGCCCCATCACGAACGGTGACGCCGCTTTCACGCGCGGTTCCTTCAACAGCGTCGCCGTCAGTTCCTCGCTCTTGGGGATCACGCCGCCGGTGACGTTGACGTGGGCGTGCATGCCCATAAGTTTGGAACGCAACTCGCGGTCGAACCCGCTCATCACGGAGATGACGACGATGAGCGCCCAGACGCCGATGATGACGCCCGCCAACGAGATTAGAGTAATGACCGACACGAACGTCCGTTTCGGTTTCAGATACCGAAATCCGAGAAACAGTTCGAAGGGCAACTTCGTCATGTCTGTGGCCGGAGCAACGGGAACAAGATGACATCGCGGATACTCTCCGCGCCGGTCAGCATCATCACGAGACGGTCAATGCCGACGCCCATTCCACCGGCGGGCGGCATGCCGTGTTCGAGGGCGATAAGGAAATCCTCATCGAGCTTCTCGGCGTGACCAGCAGCCTGATGCAGGAGCCGGTCCCGCTGGATGACCGGGTCGTTCAATTCGGAATACGCAGGCGCGATCTCCTGGCCATTGATGACGCACTCGAAGACGTCCACGATGCTGCCGTCTTGTTTATTCGGTTTGGCCAGCACGACGAGTTCGGCGGGCAAATGCGTGACGAACGTCGGGTTCATCAACGTCGGCTCGATGGTTTTCTCGAAGACGGCGTTGGTGACTTCGTAGTCCGGCGAGTTCGGGGGAAACTCGACACCCATCTTCACGGCGCGCGCCTTGCGTTCTTCGGGCGAAACGGTAAACCAATCCTTGCCATGTCGTTCCTCGACGATGTCGCGGTAGGTGATGCGTTTCCACGGCGGTCGGAGGTCAATCTCCAAACCGTCGAATCGTCGCACGACCAACGTGTCGAGGACGTGCTCGGCCACCGACACCACCATGCCTTGCAACAGGTCCATCATCGTCTCGTAATCGCCGTAGGCCTGATAAACCTCCAGCATTGTGAACTCCGGGTTGTGGCGTCGGGAGATGCCTTCATTGCGGAAGTTACGGTTGATCTCATAGACCCGCTCGTAGCCGCCGACCAGCAATCGTTTCAAGTACAACTCCGGCGCGACGCGCAGGAACAGATCGAGATTGAGCGCTTCGTGGTGGGTGACGAATGGTTTGGCCGCCGCGCCGCCGGCGAGCGGTTGCATCATCGGGGTCTCGACTTCGACGAAAGCGCGATCATCGAGGTAACGCCGAATCTGGCCGATGACGCGGCTGCGCAACAGGAATGTTTCGCGGACTTTGTCATTGAGAACCAAGTCGAGGTAACGCTGCCGGATGCGGGTCTCGGTGTCCTTGATGCCGTACCATTCCTTCGGCAACGGACGGATGGCTTTGCTGAGGATGGTGAAGCTCTCGACGCGCACCGTGAGTTCGCCGGCATGGGTGGTGAAGAGTTTACCGGCCACGCCGAGGATGTCACCGAGGTCAACGAACCGTTTGAACAGTTCAAACTGCTCGTCGCTGAGCACCTTCTTCTGCACGTAAATCTGGATGCGCCCCGTGGAGTCCTTGAGGTCGCAGAACATGCTTTTGCCCATGTCGCGATGACTGGTGATGCGTCCCGCGAGACGGACTTCGCGTTCCGCCTGAGAACCATTGCGCGCTTCGGCGACGGTTTCGCTGGCTTCAAAATGTCCGCCGTAGGGATCAACGCCCTGCTCGATTAGTTTCTGGCGCTTTTCCAAGCGCGGTTTCATCAATTCGTGAATCGGTTCCATGGCGGCGGCAGGATACCGCTGCGCCGCGACGCGGGCAACGGAATTATGCACAGCGGAATAAGCCGACAAAGGAGAATGCCCCGTCCTCGTCAAATCCGAATTGGACACGAAAGAGAACATTTATCCATTTTCACCTTGTTCCCTTGCCTCTTTCCTCGCAGAATCCACTTACCGTGGCCCTCAGCACTGACAGAATATTGAACAGCACCGTGACCCTACTGGCGCACTGTCAACCAGACATCACCGGCAACCACCTCGACATCGGGAGCGGCCATGGCGACCTTATCCGCCTCATGCGCGAGCGGTTTGCTGTCACCTCCTCGGCTTGTGACTACACCGACGCCCTGATGCAACTCCCAGATCAGCGCGTGGACATTGTGGACCTCAACGAGGCCACGCTACCTTATCCTGACGCGCATTTCGCCGTCGTCACTTGCACCGAAGTTATTGAACACGTGGAGAACCACCGACGGCTTCTCCGCGAATGCCACCGCGTCCTCCAGCCCGGCGGCCTCCTCGTCGTCTCCACTCCCAACATTCTCAACCTTAGTTCCCGCGTTCGTTTCCTGCTGTTTGGTTTCTGGAACCTCTTCGGCCCACTCCCGGTTGCCCACCGCCAGAAACAATCCACCAGCGGTCACATCAATCCCATCTCCAGCTTCTACCTCAGCCACGCACTTCTCGAAGCGGGCTTCCTTGACCTGCGCATTGCCGTGGACAAACGTCAGCGAACATCGCTGCTTGGCCTTGTTGTCTTCGGCCTGCCAATCCTGTTGTTTGGAACCTGGCTTCGGCGCCGCGAGCGCACGCGCTACCGGACGTTGGACGATTCCAACCGCGCCCTCGTCGAACGGATGAACAGCCTTGATCTCCTCCTCGGACGCACGATCCTGGTCACCGCCCGCAAACCCTGAACTCAACGCCCCGCCGGCACGATACGGATCACGTCCTCGGCCACGCTGAACTGGTGTGACGACCAGCATCGCTGCGCCGTTTGTCGGCAATGTTCCAGCGTCGGATAACCGTTCTTCCCGTCGAACAATCGCGCATCGTCAATCAAGATCACGTGATCCCGCACCGGATGGCGCGCGATCATCTGCAACTCCTGCGCCACCGGCGTGTCGGAATCGGCCCGCGCCGTGTCTTGACCGGAGTAATGAGCGTCCAACCAAAACAACGCCGGCTCGCGCAACTCCTCCAACACCTTCGGCAACTCGCGGGCGCTGTCGCCTTGATAGAGTTTGACCTTCCTCCAAAGCGCGAACCGGCACCGCGCTGCCGCATGCAACCCCGCCGACAACTCAATGGAATAGAGCCGCGCAAACACACCCAACGATGCAGCAATCGTACTGCCGCCGTAGGTGCCGGTTTCAACCAACACCTTGATGCCACAGCGACGCGCCAGATCGCGAATTAACTGTTGCTTGAACGCCGATGGAGGCGGCATCGGCCGGCCTTGTTGCTGCCAGTTCTTCATGTCCTTGGCGTCATGATTCCACCAAGGACGAGCTGCGTCGCGAATAAAGAAGAACAGTGATTTCATCGCGGCAACCCCATCGTGGCCGGACATCCGCGCAGATGCCAACCGAGCAGCGCGGAATGGACCTGCCATTTGTTCCGCCAACGCGCGCTGCCGATGCTCAGCAGTCCGCTAAACAACCAATCGGCGACAAGCCTCACGCAAAGCCCGACACGCAACAGCGGCAAAAGCGATTTGTGATTCTTGGCGAAGTATTGATAACGCGACCGCCAATACTCGATCCGCGCTTCCGCGGAAACAACCTTCACGCTCTGTCCTTGTCCGTGCAACACTTCAACCTGCGACAGGTGCACCACGCGCCAGCCGCGCGCGCGCGCCTGCCGGCAAAAATCGGTTTCTTCAAGAAAGAAGAAGTATCGTTCATCCAGCCCGCCAATCGCCTCCCACGTTTCGCGCCGAATCAGCATGAACGCGCCGACAACGCTCTCCACGTCCACCGGCTCGCTGAATCGCTGTTCCTTGCCGGGATAGCGCCGCGGAAACAACCAGCGCAGTAACGATTTGTTCAGCAACTCGGTGGCGAGCGTTGGAAAATTCGCAATCGAGTTCTGTCGCGAACCGTCCGGGTTAAGCAACTGCGCCCCGGCCACGCCGCAATCGGGATGCGCGTCCATCCACGACACCGCCTCCGCAAGCGAACCAGGTTTGAGTGCGGCGTCGGAATTCAACAGCAACAGAAATCGGCCTTGTGTCTCGTGCGCGGCGCGGTTGACGGCGCGGGCGAAGCCAAGGTTGCTCTCCGAGCGCAACAAACGCACCGACGGAAATCTCTTCCCCACGGTTTCAGCGGTGCCGTCGCTGGAAGCATTGTCCACGACGATGATCTCCGCGCCAGCGTCGAGCACCGACTCGATGGCGGTGCAGGTCAGCGCGCAGGTGTTGCGGGTGACGATGATGACGGAGACGTCGGGCATGATGCGAGGGCCTCGCGGACTTTTGCGTACCGGGTCAGGCAGGCAAACGCCGTTTGCCATGCCAAATAGAATCCAACCCAGCCATCCAGAAAACCGAGACGGAGAAAATAACAGCGCATAAACCGCCACAGCGGACGCACGGCCAGATCGAACAGACCGGGCTTGCGTCCCTGCGCGAGCCAGTCCTTCGCAAAACAATTGCTGTACTCGCTGATGCGCGACAGATGCCGGTCGAGGCTGTCCATGCTGAAGTGGAGCAGGTCGCCGCGCAAATGTCCGAGCGGGCCGCTGACGGCGAGTTTTTCGTGGACCGTTCCCCCACCCCATTGCGCCGCGCCCTTTCGCCAGAGACGGATTTGCCGGTCCGGATACCAATCACCGTGCCGGATCCAGCGCCCGCAGCACCACGACAACCGGGGCATATCGTAAGCAACAAACCCTGTTTCGCGAACTACCCCCTCGATCTCCTTGCGCAGTTCCGGCGAGACAACCTCGTCGGCATCGAGCGAGAGAATCCAATCGTGGCCGGCTTTCTGGGCGGCGGAATTCTTCTGGTCGCGGAATCCTTTCCACGGTTCGCGAAAGACTTTTGCGCCGTGTCGCACGGCGATTTCCCCGGTGCCATCGTTCACGTCGGCGTTGAGGACAATGACAATTTCCCCGGCCCAGTCGGCAACGCTTTCGAGAGCACGCCCAATCCGGGACGCTTCCGCCCCGGCGATCATGGCGACCGTGATCGGCAATCTGTTCACGGAAACGAAACTATGCGCTCCCGCCGCGCCAGACAAGACAAAACCCCAATCTCTTGCTTGACTCGCAGGACTTCAGGCTGGTTTACTCGCCCTCGCTCGATGAAACTTCGCTTCACAGACTTCGGATTGTACCCGGCGTTCTTCCGCGACCTGCGCCGGTACGAACAGATGCCGCATGCCGAGAAGATTTCCCGGCGCGACCTCTATCCCTGTCCTCGCGACCGCTCCACCACGACGGCGTTCGACACGCATTATTTTTATCTCGACACCTGGGCGTTCCGGAAAATCCACGCCAGCGGCACGCCGACGCACGTGGACGTCGGCTCGAAGGTGGACTACGTCGCGTTCCTCTCTACGATCACGCGCGTTACCTTTGTTGACATCCGTCCGATCGTGACCAATCTGTCCGATCTTGAAAGCAAGCGCGGTTCGATCCTTGAAATGCCTTACGCCAACAACACGGTTCCGTCGCTCTCCTGCCTGCACGTGGCTGAACACATCGGCCTCGGCCGCTACGGCGACCCACTCGATCCGCTCGGCACCGTCAAGGCCTGCGCCGAACTCAAACGCGTCCTCGTGCCGGGTGGCAACCTCTACTTCGGGCTGCCCGTCGGCCGGCCCCGTGTTTGTTTCAATGCCCACCGCATTCATTCACCCGACCAGATCCTCGAGTATTTCTCCGGACTCAAACTGTTGGAATTCTCGCTTGTCAACGACGCCGGACATTTGCTGCTCAACGTCGAACCGGCCAGCGCGCGCGACCTCAAATATGGCTGTGGACTTTTCCATTTCACCAAGTAGCCGAATCCTCCTCGTCCAACTTGGCGACATCGGCGACGTCGTCCTCACCACGCCGACCATCCGCGCGTTCAAGGAAACGCTTTCAGAATGCCGCGTCTCCATCCTCGTGCGCAAACCCTGCGGCGCCCTCCTCGCCAACGACCCGCACCTGCAAGAAGTCATCGAGTTGGAAGAGTCGCTGCGTTTCATCCAGCGACTGCGCGCCGCCCGCTATGATCTCGTCGTGGACCTGCGCACCGGCGACCGCGGCGCGCTGTTGTCGTGGCTCAGCGGCGCCCGACAACGCGTCGGCTATCACGTTGGCGGCAAACAATTCTGGCACGACCTCCTGTTCACCACGGTTATTCGCAAACTTCACATCGCGCCGCCGCCCGTTCATCCGGGCGCCGACCAATCGCTGCGCCTCGTGCGCGAGATTGGCATTGACACCACCGACTCGACGCCGCGCCTCTACCTGTCCGCAAAAGACAAAGAGAAAGCTGATGCGTTGCTCGCCGTCTGCCGGTCGCCGCGCATCACGATCAACCCGTTCGCGCGCTGGCAATACAAGGAATGGAACAACACGAAGTGGGCGCAACTGATTGAGCGTCTCCGCATTCCCGTGGTGCTGATCGGATCGGCGGAGGAAGCCAAACGTGCCGGAACATTTCCGGAACATGTGCTCAACCTCGCCGGCAAGACGACGCTCGGCGAACTCGCGGCGGTGCTCGCGCAAAGCGCGTTGCACATCGGCGTTGACAGCGCCGCGCCCCACATCGCGGCAGCCGTCGGAACGCCGACGCTGACGATTCACGGCCCGACGGAGTGGCGCGGTTGGCGCCTTGTGAATGAGCGGCATCAGGTTGTTACGCCGAACGACAAGATGTTGGCACACTTGGAAGTTGAGCCAGTACTGGCGGCGGCGACCGAGATGCTGAGGAGACTCAATGCGTTACCGTAACCTGCTAAAGAACCTCTCGAACTGGTGGCTCTACCTTGCGGTGAAGTTTGGCTTTCGCAGGGATGACCCTCTGACGTTCCGTACCCGCAGCGGCGTGGTGGTCGAAGTGCCGAGGCGGTTGCTTCAGACCTTCAAGGAAATCTTCATGGCCGAGTGCTACTGCCGGGGCATGAACCTGCCCGCCGTCGAGAAGCCGGTCGTCATTGATATCAGCGCCAACGCCGGGTACTTCACGTTGTTCGCGTTATCACGAATGCCGGGGGCGCGGACGTTTTCCTACGAGCCAATCCCGGCGAACTTCAACCAACTCAAGCGCAACCTCGACCTCAACCCCGGCCAATCTGCGCGCGCGTTCCAGATGGCGGTGGCGGGACAACCGGGTACGCTCACGCTCGCCTACGATCCGAGCGACGCGTTCACCACGTCGGCGACCGTCAACGCGCAGGCAAACGCCGCGACGATTCAAGTCGCGTGCACGTCGTTGGCGGAGATTTTCCGTGGGCACAAGTTGGACTACTGCGACCTGCTCAAGATGGATTGCGAAGGGGCTGAGTACGACATCCTTTACAACTGCCCGGCGGATGTTCTCACTCGCATCCGGCAGATCGCGATGGAAGTGCACGGCGGAACAAAACCGGAACACAACATAGATTCCCTGGAAGCGTACCTGCGCCAGAACGGTTTCGAGACCCAGCGACGACCGGTCGGGATGCTGTGGGCCGATCAGAGTTCCTTGCGGCGGAGCCGGTAGAAACGTTCGTGGGGGTATTGTTCCTTGCCGGGGTCTTTCATCCGCATCGGAGCGTCGAACATCCCGCGAATGCCGTCGGGTGACGGTTCGTATTTCTCCGTGTTGACGAACTTGCGGTTGAAGAGGCTGTACTTGGTGCCGGAATGGGTCTGGATGTTGACGGGTTTGTAGGTGTGGACGGTCTCGGCGGCGAAGTTCTCGAAGGCGCGGATCTTCACGTTGGCGATGTCGCGCCCGTACTTCTGAAGATAACGCCACGTCATGTCGCCGTCCTCCTCGCCGATGCCCAGGAACCGTTCGTCGAAGTAGCCGAGTTCGTCCATCTCGGCGCGCGTGGCGAGGAAGTGCGACCAGGAGGCGTTGATGCGGAACATCCGGCCATCGTTGCGGCGGAGCGCGGCGCAAATGTCGTCGAGGAAGTCGGCGCGGTGGATCATGATGTCGTCGTTGAGCATCAGGATCTGGTCGTGGGTGGCGTGGATGATGATGCTGTTCCAGAGCTTCGAGAGGCCACGGAAGCGCGGGAAGAAAATCGGGAAGACGTTCGGGTGCGCCGCGAGGCACTGGAGGACGTTACGGCGGTAGGCCTCGTTGAAGGGGCGTTCGTGCTCCCCGTTGACGGCGACGACGATTTCGTTGGGACAGTACTCGCGAAGCCGGTTCAGCAGCGGAACAAAATACCGGTCGAAGCGGGCCTCGAAGGTGGTCACGCCTATCGAGATGTCCGCAGAGGTCAGTTTCTTTGTGGGATCGCTCATTGTCGCACCGCCATGATCGCGGACCAGTGATGTGTATCTTTCCACGCGCGAAAGCCGCGTTGCTGGAGAACCGCCAGCATGTTCTGGAGGACGGACGGCTCAGCGTGGACTTCCATGTTCAACGATTTCACCGCGTCCAACCAGCTCAAGTCCTGCGCCGCGTCAAACACGTTTACTTCTTCCCCCTCGATGTCCAGCTTCAGGAAATCTATGCGCGACAGGCCAAACCGTTGGATGATGGACGGAATCGTCAACGCCGCCACCGTCTTCGGGTTCGTCACTTCCCCGTACTCAATGCGGTAGGCGTCTTCCTTCGCCTGCTTGTTGTACGAGACGATGCCGTCCTTGTGCGAGACGGCGCCGTGCAACAACTCCACGTTCTCCAGCCCGCCAACGTTTTGCCGGGCCAGCGCGAGGTTGTCTTCGTCCATCTCGACGCCGATGATGCGGGCGCACGGGTAGAGGTGTTTGTAGTGCGAGATCGTGTAGCCGCAGTTGCTGCCCAAGTCCAAAATGACGGGACTGTCGGGAAGCGGCGCGGGCGGCAGGTGAAACCGATTGTAGAAGACGTAGTAGAGTGTCAGGTAGTCTTCCGTCCCCGGTCGCGCGAACACGCTCTTGTTGCCGAGGCTTTTGATGCGCACTTCGATCAGCGGTTGGCTATCGCCTGCGATCAGATGATAATACTTCCCAAGATCGGCCACCGGAACGACCCGCAACGCTCTTCGCAGTTTCTTGAACATCTGTTTCTTCTCGTTCACTGATTGCTCCTGCGCAAACCATTTTCGCAGAACGCGGAAATCGAGTCGCGGGAAAGATACGCGACGTTCGTTCCTTCGCGCCAGTGTTTTCCGCCCAACTCCTTCGGGTGCCAGAGGTGAAGCGTCCGCGCCTGCCGGATCGCCGGGCAGCCGCGAAAGCCGGCCTTGACCATCCGCAACGAGAGATCTTCGTCCTCGCCGCCCCAGCCGACGAAGTTCTCATCGTAACCGTTGATCGCCTCCATGTCGGCGCGATGGATGGAGAAATGACTACTGCACCGCTGCTTGCGGGCGCTGACCAGACGGAAACGGGTCAGCACACTGTAGCGAAAGGATTTCCAGTGTTCCCGCGAGATCGGGTGTTCGGGCAGGTCGCGGTAGAGCGATTCCAGTCTTTCGGCGGTCACTCCCTGCTCCATGAGGCTGCGCGTCGGCTCCTCCGGCAGGTATTTGCAGAGTCCCGCAACGAACCGCCCGCGCCGGGCGCGCTCGCGGTGAACGCGAATCGTTCCCGGCAACACCGCGAAATCACAGTCGAGGAACACGAGGTACTCCCCGCTCGCGTGGCGGATGCCGTTGTTGCGGGTGGCGGCGAGGCGGAAACCGTTCTTCGGTTGCCAGGCGTGCACGATCCGGAACGGATACGAGGGAATCAACGCCTTCAGCGCCACGACGGTAGGCTCGCTGGAACCGTCATCGGCGATGATCACCTCGTCGAAATCGCCCTGGCTCAACCGCAACGCATCCAGACAACACTTCAAGTGCGTCAGCCGCTCGTAGAACGACACGATGATGCTGACCGAGTTCACAAGGCTCCCCCAACCCGCCGGATTTTCACGGCGAGCGCGGCGAGGCGCGCGCCCAGGCTCTTTCGATACGGAGGAATCACCACCGCGTCCCGCTCCCGCAACGGACCGGCGTCGTCGCGGAGCATCTTCGCGAGATGAGGGAAGATCTGGTGCTCGTACAGCACGCGCCGTCGCGCCTCGGCCAGCGCCGGCAGGCGACGCTGCCAGTCGTCCTCGCGCAGCACCGACTGGATCGTCTCGATGGCCTCGCGCGGATTCTCGACGTTCAGACGGATAAAGGAATCGGCGGGAAAATATTTCTCCAGGTTGCCGCAGCCGTGATAGAGCGGCACCGTCCACGCGAGAAAGCAATCCGCGATCTTCTCCGTCCAGTAATCCGGCCAGACCGTGTTCTCGGCGGCAATCGAGTAGCGATACGCCGCCAAGCCGTCCCACTTGTCTGCTATCGGACGCACGGCGCGCCCGAACAAATCCACGTCCAGCCCGCGCTCGGCCTGGAGCGCGCGAAGAAACGCCAGCCGTTTCACATGCCCCGGCAGGTAGTTGGCGTTGCCCACGACCCAGGAAAGCGGTCGCGTCTTCCCCGTCGCGTGACACGCCACCAGTTCGTCAAACGTCCGATTGACGTGCCACGGCAGTGCAGGCTGCGACACGACGTATTTGGGGGCCGATGACGGCTGATAATTCGTGCAGACGCGGTCGAACGCTTCGTGGCCCTCGGCCATCCAGTCGGTGACGCCCCGGACGTACGGCTCCTGCATCAGCGCCCAGACCCGCCTCCGCGGACAACGCGCCCGGAGGCTGCGTTTGAGGTGGGTATTCAAGACGACCAGCGCATCGCATTCCTCGACCTCATCGGTCGTGAAGCGGACGCCATCCCAAATCCCCTTGCCGCCCGGCGTCTGCCGCAGCAGATCCGGCCAGTCCCAGTCCTTGGCGATGCGAACGAGTGTCATCGAAGCCGCAGACTAAAACGAACGGCTTGGATTCTCCATGACAAAATGCTCCCTTCCTATAGAATGACGCCCTGTGAACACATGGAAAGTCTTCATCCACTGCCACAACGTCATCTTCAATGAGATGTACGAAGGCGACGCTGACTTTTCCCCCGAACACTACAGCTTCCTCAAGCTCGGCAGCCACGACCTCGCCTACGATCACGCGAAGGACTATCGCATCATCAGCGAGCGTGACTTCCCGTTTCACTGGGACGCGCCGTCCTACGCCGAACTGACCGGCCTCTACTGCGTGTACAAGAACCGGCTCCACGATGGCCTCGATTACGTTGGCTTCTCCCACTACGACAAGGAACACCGCCTCGTCGGCTCCGGCGGCAAACCTGACATCGCCGCGCTGGAGGCCGCGCGCCTGCTCTACGAGGTACAACAGAAACCCTGTCCCGGCCCCACCAACATCACTGCCCGAATCCGCGACATCCTTGCCTCTCCATCGCCGGTCCACATCTCGCTGGAGTGCCACGCCTTCGAGAAGATGTACCAACAACGCGTCCTCATGGACGACCGCCAGCCAAACGCCTTCGTCGGCGACGGCGTCAACTGCTTTGACCGCATTCTTCAGGACTACAACGCGCACTTCCAAACCCGTCACACCCTTCAGGATGTCGCCCGCGACGGTTTCCTCAACATGTGCGACTGCTTCATCACACCAGTGGCATTGTTTGAGAAGTTGATGTCTTTCCTGACCCCGATCATCGAGAGCCGCCGTCTTGATATCTATGACACCGAACGCCGACACCGGCTTCAAGGCGGACTGTTGGAGCGATATGTGGCGGTGTTTTTTGCACTGGAGAAGATCGAGAAGATTGACCTCTCGCTAATCCATTGCTATTGGAAAAAGAAGAACGCTCGCAAGCAACACCTTCTCGAGAGATTCTCGGCAGCATTCCGAACAAGGAAGCGGTAGATGAAAAACCGTGCCATTCGCCGCGTGAAACGATGGGTCCGAGCGACCCTGCGAAAAGACCCGGACTGGTTCCTCAAACATGCCAGAGGGGTCATTCATATCGGAGCCAACGCTGGCCAAGAACGCGATCTTTATCAGGACTATGGATTGCGCGTTGTCTGGATCGAGCCGGTTCCCGAAGTCTTTAGCTCACTGGTCGAGAATATCAGACACCACCCGAACCAGACTGCGTTTCAATATCTGGTGTCCGACCAGGACGATACAGAGTGCGCGTTCCATGTTGCCAACAACGCCGGGGCATCGTCGTCATTACTGGAGTTCAAGCTTCACAAGCAGATTTGGCCGGAGGTGTCCTACAACCGGACGATTACCTTGCGAAGTATCACGCTCGGCTCCTTGCTCCAACGAGAGTGCATAGATCTCAGGGAATACGACGCTTTGGTTCTCGATACGCAGGGATCGGAACTGCGCGTCTTGCAGGGCGCGGCACCCATTTTGCAATCGTTCAGGTTCATCAAGACAGAGGTTCCCGACTTCGAATCGTACGCGGACTGTTGCCAGATCAAAGACATCGATGCCTTTGTCAGCCAATACGGATTTCAGGAAATCTCACGCCACTCGTATCCAGGGCCGGCGGAAATTGGTAATTACTATGACGTGGTTTACCGGCGAAAGTGCTGACCACCTACCCCACCGTCAAATGGACGGGTTATGGATGCGACCCAATCCAGTCGCAAGCCTCCCGCCACTCGATCAAGGGCAACTTCCCGATGTTCTCGTAGAGATACTCGAATCGCTTGTCGCACAGTTCCGCCGAGAAATCCGGCAACAACACGTCGGGCGCGGTCAGGCGGAACACCCCGACACCACAGTCCACCTTAACGATTCGGAAATCCACACCGTCCGTAGAGATCAACTCAAACGCCACTTTCCAAACATCCCCCGACCACGGCCCCGGCGAGAGGTTCGGGACGTGCTCCTGAACAGCATCGTGCGGCAGCATGTCGTGGATGGCCACCCAACCACCAGGCCTCAGGAAGCGGATCGCGTTGACCACATCGCGGTGCACTTGGTCGTACACATGCAGGCCGTCAACGAACACTACATCAAACCGTGCGCTGTTCGACCGGAAGAAGTCGTCGCTCGTCATGCGGCGTGTTCCGCCCGCCTCCGGATCCACGCCAATCTTGTTCTTCATCGCAACGGCATCGAAGAGCAGATCCCCTTGGCAACCGATTTCCAGGTAGTGCCCGTCCAGCCTGCCGGCGCACAGCAGATTCACCAGCGCGATCCGATTGAAATGCGAACTCTGCCAATCCCAGTCAAATGACTTGGCAAACGTCGGGCGTGCTGGAGTTTTGCGGAACAGTTTCTTGAACATGACGATGCTCGCTCTGTTGTATAGCCCCGGCAAATCTGGGTTGACAAGACCGAACTCTCCTTCATACATGAAGCTTCCGTGAACTACTCCCTCGAACGACTTCTGAGCCGGACGCCGCTGTACGATCTGCTGACCGATCGCCGGCTGGACCGGGAACTGTACAAGTGGCTGGAGAATGGAAGGCCATGTCCGCCGCCGCATCTGGTCAAGCAAAGCGTCGTGAAGGAATACGCCCGACAATATCGTCTCGGCACGCTGGTCGAGACCGGCACCTACCTCGGATTCATGATCCGCGCGACTCTCCGCGTCTTTCAGCGAGTTTATTCGGTCGAGTTGGACGAGGTTTTGCATCGCCGCGCCGCCAGGAAGTTCTCCCGCTACAAACACATCACGGTCCTGCAAGGCGACAGCAGCACAGTGCTGGCGAAGCTTCTGCCATCGCTTCACGAACCGTGTCTGTTTTGGCTGGATGCGCATCACTCCAGCGGCGCCACCTTCAAAACCGGCAAAGGGAACCTCCTGACTCCGATTGTTGCCGAACTCGAGCAGATCCTCGCGCATTCACACGCACAGCAACACGTGATTCTCATTGACGACGCCCGTGAGTTTACTGGCGAGAACGATTATCCCACCCTCTCCGCGCTCCGCGAGTTGGTCCTGCACCTGCATCCGACATTCACCATGGAAGTCGCCGATGACATCATCCGGATACACCGCAAACAAGCCCTGCCTCAACAACAGTAGCCGCGCCGCTCGCTCTTCAGCACATCCAAATAAACAGTTTCCATCTTCTGCACCACAGCGTCCCAACTGTGTGTCGAGGCGCATTGCTGTGACACAAGTCCCATCGCACCGCGCCTGTCAGCATCTTGCAGCTCCACCACCCGCATGGCCACTTCATCCAACACCACAAAACCATTCTTGCCATTCTCGACCAAGTCTTTCGCGCCGACGTTTTCGCTGACAATCACCGGCAACCCCGCCGCCATCGCCTCCAACACCACCAGACCAAATGTATCGAACACCGACAACATGATGAAAGCGTCGGCGGCCCGATAGTAGCGTTCGATCTGTTCCGGTTTTGTTCCGGCAAACTGGACCGCGTCGCCGACTCCGAGCGAGCGGGCCAAGTCGCGATACTTGCGTTCGTCACCGCGTCCCACCACCAACAGCTTTGCCTGCGTCTTCGGCAACGACGCGATGATCTTGTCCAGCCCCTTCACCTCGAAGTTCATCCCGACGAACAACAACAAGAAATCCGACTCGCCGATTCCGTGTCGCCCACGAATTTCCCGCCGGCACGCCGCGCGGCCCGGCGAGGCAAAGCGCGCCACGTCCACGCCCGGACTCATCACTTCCCACCGCCCCGGCAGTTCACCGTACTCCCGGCGAAACGCCTCCATCGCCAGCGACGACACCGGCAAAAATCGCGCCGCACGACTGTTGCACATCATTCGTCGCTCCACGCCAATCACGCCGCGGTCAAACACGCTCGGGGTTTTCTGCCGTACGTCACGCACCCAACCGGCATGCGGCACACAGTGTAACGAAAAGACATCAGCCCGAAATAGACGGTCGTGCGAGTGCACTAAATCGAATCCGCCGCCGGCAATCATCCGTTGCGCGAACCACGCAAAACTCCACGGACGCAGCGACCGCGGAAAGCGCAACATCGGCACGCGGTGGAAAATCACTGGCGAGCCTTGCGTCGCCTGCCAGCGGTTGGCAAAGACATGCATTTCATAGCGCCCCGTGCGCGCCAAGCGTTCTGTCACCTCGGATGCAAAACGCTCGCCGCCGCCCACCAGGCCGTACTTGGGCACCACGACTGCGATTCGGGGAACGTTCATCAAATTGAGTGAAACCGGTTCGAGGGAGGGAATTGAACTTTACCCCGCTTCGCGGGGCCCCGACCTCGACTGCATGTGTAAACCCACGCGCTCATTTTGAAAGTGGTGCCAGGGGAGGGAATTGAACCCCCGACCAAGGGCTTATGAGTCCCCTGCTCTACCGCTGAGCTACCCTGGCACTTCGGCGACGGCACAGAGTAATGAGCCGGGACAAAAATGCAACCGTTTTTGACAGCGTGCTTGACTCCGCCGCCCAACCGGCACAATCATCCCCGACACCATGCGCCATCTGCTGATCATCCTGAAGTTCGGCTGGCCATACCTGCGCCGTTACTGGCGGCGGTTTCTGCCCGGCGTCCTTTTCGCCGCGCTCTGCGGTCCCGCCAACGCCCTCATCATCTGGCTGGCCAAAACTCTCGCCGGACGTCTCATCCCCGGCAATGTTGACGCCCCGCTTCCCAGCGGCACGCTCGCCAACATTCAACAGAACCTGATGCAGTTCCTCGACCCGTGGTTGCCCCAGATGGGGAGTTCTCCCACGGGACAACAAATCGCCGGCGGTATTCTTTTCCTGACGTTGCCGGTCCTGTTTCGCAGCAGTGTCACCTACCTCAGCGGCTATTGCCTGGCATGGGTCAGTGAACGCGCCATCAATGACCTGCGCGCCGACATCTTCGACAAGCTCAATTCCCTTTCCCTGGATTATTTCAACCGCTCCCCAATGGGCGACCTGACCACCCGCATCAATGGCGATACTGCCGCCCTCTACAACGGCCTGCGCATGGGGTTCCTCGACGCCATCAAGGAACCCATCACCATGATCAGCCTGTTCATCGGCCTTTGCATTGTGGACTGGCAACTCACGCTCATCGCCGCCGTCTTCCTCGCCGTCTGTTTCTATCCCATCCAGCGTCTCGGCAAAAAAGCCCGCCGCGCCGCCAAAGGCAGCGTCCAGACCGGCATTCTCCAATCCAGCCAGCTCTTCGAGTCACTCTCCGGCATCCGCGTCGTCAAAGCCTTCCGCCTCGAAGCGGAACAACTCGCCCGTTTCCGCGAACTCTCCCGCCAACTCATCCACCACGGCATGAAAGGCGCCCAAGCCTACCAGTTGGTCAACCCCCTCATCGAAGTCATCGCCATGCTCGGCTTCGGCATCCTCATCGTCTGGATCATCTCCACCCACCGCCAATTACCCGATGTCGGCGGTTTCGTCGCCGGCGTCATGCTCATGCAGGCGCCCGTCAAACGGCTTGCCACCCTTCACATGACCCTCCAGAGCGCCAGCGTCGGCGTGGATCGCCTCCGCCAAACCCTTGCCGAGCAGCCTACCGTCAAGGAATCCCCCACGCCGAAACATCTTGCCACGTTCCAGACCGACATCCGTCTCGACCACGTCAGCTTCTCCTACGGCGACCGCACCGTCCTCGACGACATCAACCTCGTCATCCCCAGCGGCACCAAACTCGGCATCGCTGGCGAAAGCGGCTCCGGCAAAAGCACCCTCGCCAACCTCCTCCTCCGTTTCTACGATCCCACCCACGGCGCCATACGGCTCGACGGCATTGACCTCCGCGATCTCGCCGTCGCTGACCACCGCCAACTCATGGCGCTCGTCAGCCAGGAGATCGTCCTCTTCGACAAGACCGTCGCCGAAAATATCGCCCTCGGTCGCCCCGGCGCCACGCGCACCGAGATCGAAGACGCCGCTCGCCATGCCTTCGCTTACGATTTCATCCAACAACTCCCGCACGGTTTCGACACCCGCATCGGCGAACGCGGCGTCACCCTCAGCGGCGGCCAACGCCAACGCCTCGCCATCGCCCGCGCCTTCGTCTGCAACGCTCCGATCCTCGTGTTCGACGAAGCCACCGCCTCGCTCGATTCACAAGCGGAAGCGGAAGTCCAAGCCGCCATTGACCGGCTCTCGGAGAATCGCACCGACGTCAGCATTGCCCATCGTCTCTCGACGCTCACCAATTGCGACCGCATCATCGTCTTGCGACAGGGAAGAATCGTCGAGGAAGGCAGCTACGAAGAATTGTTGCGCACCGGCGGCGTGTTCGCCGCGATGGCCGCTCAACAGGGCATCCGTGCAACTTCCCGCACCGCCGACGCGACCTGATCCACTTCGGCATCCGTCAAGAACGGGTGCATCGGCAGTGACACCACTTCGGCGCTCACCTTGCACGACACCGGGCACGACGCATCTTTCACTCCGAGATAAGCGAACGCTTCCTGCCGGTGCAATGGCACCGGATAATGCACCGCCGTCGGAATCCCTTTTGACTTCAAGTGCTCGCGTACCTCGTCGCGATTCGCCACCCGAATCGTGTACTGCGCCCAAACCGACCGGTTCCCCGTCTTGATGAACGGAGTCACGACCGCGCCCTCCAACCTCGCTGCGTATCGCTCCGCCACGCGCTGACGCGCCGCCAACTCCGCGTCGAGATGCCGCAGCTTTACCCGCAACACCGCCGCCTGCAACGTGTCCATCCGACCGTTAATCCCAATCCGTGTGTGATGGTATTGCTGACGCTGCCCTTGATTCAGCAAGCACCGGATCTCCAACGCCAGCGCGTCGTCGCTCGTGAACACCGCGCCACCTTCGCCGTAACAACCCAGCGGTTTCGCCGGATAAAACGAAGTCGTCGCCACCCGCGTCAATGTTCCGGATTTGTTCCGCCCGCGCAGCGCGCCGAAGGATTGCGCCGCGTCCTCTATCATCCAGAGTCCCGGAACCGCCTCGCAATCCGCGCACTGACCGTACAACGACACCGGAATCACGCCCTTTGACTTCGGCGTGATCTTCCGCTTCAAGTCAGCCGGGTCCATGTTGTACGTCCGCTCGTCCACGTCCACAAACACCGGCACCGCGCCCAACAACGCCACCATCTCCGCCGTCGCGATGAACGTAAAATCCGGCACCAACACCTCATCTCCGGGTCGCACGCCGAGCGCCATCATCGCCAACATCAGCGCATCCGTCCCGCTCGCGCAACAGATCGCGTGTTTCACGCCGATGTACGCCGCCATCTCCTTCTCGAACTCATGAAGCACCGGGCCTTGGATGAATTGCGCCGACGCCACCACCTCGGCCATCGCTTGGTCTATTTCCGCTTTGTACGCCTGATACTGCGTTTTCAGGTCAATGAATTGCATTCAGATACTCGCCGTAAGCATTCGGTATTTTCGCCGCCAGCGCCCGCAACTGTTCCAAGTTGATGAATCCCATCCGGTATGCGCTCTCCTCCGGCGACGCGATCATCAACCCCTGCCGGTCCTGCACCGCCTGCACGAAGTTGGCGGCCTGCAACAAGGACTCGTGCGCGCCCGCATCGAGCCACGCAATGCCGCGCCCGAGCACTTCCACGTGAAGTTCCTTCCGCTCCAGATACACGCGGTTCAAGTCCGTGATCTCAATCTCGCCGCGCGGCGACGGCTTCAATCGCGACGCCAGTTCCACCACCTTGTCATCGTAGAAGTAAACTCCCGGCACCGCGAAGTTCGATTTCGGCTTCTCCGGCTTCTCCTCGATGCTCAATGCCCGACCGCTCGCGTCGAACTCCACGACTCCGTACGCTTTCGGATTCCGCACCGGATACGCGAAGATCGTTGCGCCATCTTTTCGCTCGCCCGCCGAACGTAATATCTCCGGCAACCCGTGCCCGAAGAAGATGTTGTCGCCGAGAATCAAACAGACCGGGTCGCGTTTCACAAAATCGCGTCCGACCAAAAACGCATCCGCCAGCCCACGCGGCTTGTCCTGTTCCGCATAACTCAACTTCAGCCCCCACTGCTCGCCGCTGCCGAGCAACCGGCGGAAGATCGGCAAATCCTCCGGCGTACTGATCACCAGCATCTCGCGGATGCCCGCCAACATCAGCGTCGTCAGCGGATAGTAAATCATCGGCTTGTCGAACACCGGCAGTAACTGCTTGCTCACCGCCAGCGTCAACGGATGCAGCCGCGTCCCCCGGCCTCCTGCCAGAATGATGCCTTTCATCGTTTCACCTCACCGCGTTGTTCGTAGTTTCGGTTCATCCACTTCTGGAAATCGCCCGTCTCCTGAATGCTCTTTACCCACGCCGCGTTGTCGAGATACCAACGCACCGTCAACCGCAGCCCATTCTCCAACGTAAACTTTGGACGCCACCCCAACTCCCGCTCAATCTTCTCGATGTTCATCGCGTACCGGCGATCATGCCCCGGCCGGTCCGTCACGAACTTGATCAACTCCGCGTGACGCCGCCCCGTCTCCAACTCATCCAGAATCGCGCAAAGCCGCTGCACCACTTCGAGGTTCGTCGGCTGCACGCCACCGCCGATGTTGTACGTCTCGCCGACGCGCCCGCGTTCGATCACCGCCACCAGCGCCTCGCAGTGGTCTTCCACGTAAAGCCAGTCCCGCACCTGCTTCCCATCACCATAAACCGGCAGCGGCTTTCCGGTGCGCGCATTCGCAATCATCAGCGGAATCAGTTTTTCCGGGAACTGGAACGGCCCATAGTTGTTCGTGCAATTGCTGATCGTCGCCGGCAACTGGAACGTGTGAACGTAGGCGCGAACCAAATGATCGCTCGCCGCCTTCGACGCCGAGTACGGCGAACGAGGATCATACGGCGTCGTCTCGCTGAACGCCGGATCGTTCGGGCCGAGCGATCCGAACACCTCATCGGTCGAGACGTGATGAAACCGCTTCACGCCTGTCGCACGCGCCGCTTCCAACAGTTGGAACGTCCCGACAATGTTCGTCTGCACAAACGCCTCCGGCCCCAGAATCGAGCGGTCCACGTGCGATTCCGCCGCGAAATGAACCAACGTATCAATCGTGTGCTCGCGCAGCAGCTTCTCGACGAGCGCCCGGTCGCGGATGTCGCCACAAACGAAAACGTTCCGGTCGCATTCCGCCACGTTTTCCCGGCGTCCGGCGTATGTCAGCGCGTCGAGTGTGACGATTTTCACCGCCGGCCGCTCCCGTAAGAGCCACCGCACAAAGTTGGCGCCGATGAATCCGGCGCCGCCCGTAACGAGCACGTTTTGCATAATGCCTTCCTAATAGCCGCGCCACGCGACCCCCGCAAGTGGAAACCGGCACTTGACGGGAAGTGGCTCACATCTTCTACCAATCACTGACCCAAGCGTCGCCTCACTTGACGCACTTTTTGTTCTCATCCTTGATGAAGTTGAACCACTTCGGTTCACAGGTGAACTCCGGTGCGTGTTCTTTCAACCACGCATCGAAATACAACTCTTTATACAGAACCAGCGCTTCGTAACTAACCACCGTGCATCGCACCTGACGCATTGTCTCCTTGATATGCGAGATACCCCGCGACGTTGGCCATGGGTGTCCGTGATGCCGAGCTGACATTGCGTTGATGTTCATGTCTCTGGAAATAACAACCACCAACGGATCAAATCCGAGCTTTCTAGCGACGTTACAGAAACCGACGATGTCGGGCATGACCAGCCCACATGGCACGGAACGGCTAGTCACAAAAGGCGCACGCACATCCAATTCCTTCCGTCCAAGCCACACGTCCTCGAACGCTTCTTCGCTGTGGAATTTATGTCTGCCGTCCGTCCAACCGGCAAGGTCAGTGCCGACTATCGGCTCATGGCCGCACTTCAACTGTGAGAACAACGAGCAAAACACGTGGTTCCCGCTCGACTCCGGTCCGACGAGGATAAAACATTTCATGTATTCTCCGATGTCATGATTGTGACCGTGTAAGAGCCGTCTGATACCCGGAGTAGAGTATTTTCCAACCCTGCTCCAAGAGCCAAGGAACGACCAACGCACCCTTGCCCACGAATTTCCTCTTTTCGTAATAGGTGTCGTCCACTAGCACGATCGCCCTCTTGCTCAGTTTCTCATAGGCCGATTTCATTTCCTTGAGGGCGTGTTCCGCAGCGCCGGCAACGAAGGTGTCCATGCAGTCGAGATACAACAAATCAATCGCCTTGCCGAACGACGGCAGGAATTTCAACGAGTCTGCCAGATGAAGTTGGGTGTGCTGAAAATCCCCAACTTTTGTCCTGGCAAACTGGATGTGTTTTTCCGAGTTGTCCACGCTGTGCAGTTCGCCTCCGACGGCCTCACAGAGCACGCCAAACAAGTAGGTGCTGTATCCCGCGCCACGCCAGTCTTCTTCTCCGCGAATGCAACCGGTTTCGACAATGACTGGCGCGTCCATTTGTGTTACCGCTCTCACAACCAGGTCGAAGCTCTTGTCCCTGTCCACGAGATACCGCTTGTTGGGAAATCCCCTCTCGTAATCCATGATGAATTGCTGCATGACCACATCGAGTCCCCGTTGTTCTGGCCCGAAGTAACGCGGTCGGCTCAACAGCTTGACCGCATAGTCAGCGACGAAGTCGGCGGGAATATTCGCAGGCCCGTCATAGGTCACGATGTTGAACTTCAACCTGGCTCTTTGGTTCACCGGGAATACTTCCGGCATCCTGCACACCAAGTTCACTTGGTTCGACCGCGGTAGCGTTACCCGGACGGGATGGTGATATTTCTGCTCGAACACACCCAAAGCCGGCGTGTTCGTGAACCTGGCGGCGTGCAAAGGGCCGCTGTCAATGCCGATGACCAAGTCCGACACGCTGATCAAGTAAATCAATTCTTCCACATTGATCCGTTTCCACTCGTCCTGCAGGTGGCGAACCCTGTAGGAGCTGAACCTGGGAACACGATTGTCCCAATCGAGCAACACCAACGTCCCTTCGGTTTTGCGGAGCAGACTTCGGTAGAGATTGACCGTCATCTCCGGTGGCAAGCTCTTGGCGTTTTGAAACGCGTTGCCCACCGTGTGAAGCAGGATGATTGGGCGATTCAGGCCGGCTGCAAATCTTTCCACTTCCGTTTTCGCGGGTTCGCTCACGTGAGGCGCAAGATCGAGTTTCGCAGCGCAGAGTTCCTCCCACAGGGCGCGAGGGTCTTCCTCCAGGTCCATTGGCGGTATGGCGCAATTCACCGCAGGCTTGCTGCAACGCCAAAACTGGTCGTCTTTCAGGCGATCCAAGGCAAGCCGGTCCTCGGTCCACTTCACAACCTCGGTGTCAGCATCTGTCTCCAGCAGCTTGACGTTGTTGAGGCGAAACACGAACCGCTTGTCCGGATAGGCATGCAGCGAGATGTCATATCCGCGCCGGGTATAGACAGTCAGCAGGTGGGCGAAATAAACACAGTCTCCCAACCCGTGGGGAAAATGTATTCGTACTGATTGTTTCATGCCGCGAGAATCTCCGACGTGATCTGCGCTTCATGTGGATTGGGGTGTTTGACTGCCATGAATGGTGTCATGGCATTGTTGCCTCGATTGTCTTGGTGTTTTGCAGATACTTCAGCGCGCCGCCTTCGTAATACTTCTCAATGGCGCGGATGACGTCTTTCGCCGTCACCCCAATCGCCATGCACTTCTGCACCCGCCGCCCGAACAGCGGCACGGTGTTGATGCACAACTCCTTGTCCTTCCGGTCCCCGTCATTCAACGGCACCGTTCGGCTCTTCCAGCAACCGCCGTTGTCGCAACACAGCAGCGCGCCGTTGGTGTGCAGAAACTGGTGCTGCGTGTAAAACGTGAAGTTGCTCGGCTCGCGTCCACCCGCCGTGACGACGCAGGCTTTGCGCTTGGGTTTGTTGGGCTTTGGCGGCATCGCCGCCGCCAGGTGCATCGCGAAGGTGATGTTACAGACCACCCCGTCGGCGTGATACATCAGCCGCATGAACATCCGCAAATCCGTCTTGCCCACCAGATTGATCACGCCCCGCAGCGGCGGATGATAGTGGTTTGAGCCGCTGGCGCCGAACTGGACAAACTGGATTCTGTTTTGAAAATGATCCACCACCTGCTGCGCGTATTCCGGAATCCACCACTTCGCGGTGAAATCATTCTTGCCACCCGTGCAGATGAGCCAGAACGGGCTGTCCCACCCGGTGAAATGTTGGTGGACCATGCTGATCCATGACAGTTCCTCGCGCGAGAAATGCACGTCACCCCAGAACTTGGTGTGCTTGATCTTGATCCCCAATTGGTCTTCCAAGTACAGGCGGAAACCGTGGATGAAGTGGTAGGCCCCCTCATTGCTCTCGTGGATCATCGGATAGTTCATCGCAATTGTCCGAACATCCGGGTCTTTGTCCTGCAACGGCGTGATGTGCGGATTGAACTGCCACAGATCAGGAAACGGCGTCCGAACATCGGTCAGGTATTTTCCCGGATGACTCAGATGCAAGTCCCGCACCGCCGCGGTCAACATCAACACATCTCCCGGTGCCTGGAAATTTGTGAGGATGAGTTTCTGCATATCACTGTTTCATGGCGCGGTGGACAGGCGGTGGGATGGGCAAGAAGATTGACTGGCAAGAATATTCCTGCCCTGAAATATTTTTGCCGGAGCTTCTTTCATGGGACGTAGCTGACGGTGACAGTTCCTACCCAGCCCGACGGCGGCTCGTCGCTGCCGCAACCGTTATACTGGCCCGTCGGATCAGTGGGCTGTCCCACGGGGCCGTAGGCCATGTTGGGCCACCAATCCTCGCCGCGGATGGCCCATTGCTGGGTGCCGCCGACAATGTGGCATTTGAGGTTCGTTTGCGGTTTTGCCCACCACGGATAGCCATAACCGTCCAGCCCCTGATACTCATACACCCCGGAAACGTCCGGACTCATCCCCTCGCTGACTTGAAGGTTCGAGTAACCCGAACTGGAGGAACTCGACGATGACGGAGAAGACGACGAAGAAGAGGAAGAAGAACTGCTTAGCCACGAAGAACACGAAGAGCACGAAGAAGAAGCAGAGGAAGACGAGGAACTGTAGGAGCCGTCAATGAACGAACTGCTGCTGGAACTGGATGAGGACGAAGAGACGGAGGAACTGGAAGAAATGGAAGAGGAGGAAGAAGAACTGCTTGACCACGAAGAACACGAAGAGCACGAAGATGAACCAGAGGAAGACGAGGAACTGGAAGAACTCGACGATGACTGAGAACTGGAGGAGGAGCCAGAGGATGACGAACTGGTGCTGGAGGATGATGCGCTGACGGAACTGGAGGGCGGTGGGCCGCCCACGCCCGACCGACCGGGCTTGCGTTTCCGGCGCGGATGACGCCGCAGGGTGCGCCGACGTTCCGGCTTGCGCTGCTTGCGCGGTGATTTGTTCTTTGTGCGCCGTCTTTTCATGAACCATCAAATGGGAACCACGGAACACACAGAAGTCACGGAAGAACAACTTTCATTATTGGCCACCAGAAACACAAAAAAGCACAAGAAGGGATTTTGTTTTCGTGCCTTTTCGTGTTCTTCGTGGCTATCACTCCGGTGTTGTTTCCGGTTCCGTGTGTTCCGTGTATTCCGTGGTTTGCTCGCCGCTCCGGTTCAGGGCTGGCAGAC